>Ga0265337_1000090_pt1 | contig 44464 bp, 39 predicted proteins | sample 42122metaG_FD_192441 | JGI IMG/M metagenome (GOLD analysis project Ga0265337, IMG submission 192441) | Rhizosphere microbial communities from Carex aquatilis grown in University of Washington, Seatle, WA, United States - 4-21-22 metaG | ecosystem: Host-associated > Plants > Roots > Rhizosphere >... | reverse complement strand
AGCGTTTCCGCGCTCACTCGGTTTGTCGCGGATAAGCGTGGTGTTCACGAGTCCGGGCTCAAGGCCCTGAGGCGGCAGTGACAAGCGTCCCGCGGCATGGCGGTGACGACGGCGGGACACCCGTGACGGACTGCCCGAACACCAGCGACTACCTGCTGGTCCGGGGAGCGCCAGGCGACGTGGCCCTCGTTACGCCCGGCGGGCAGTGCACCTACGGTGAGCTGCGAGCCGCCGCCAGCACGCTGGCCGCCGAACTCGCGGCGCTCGAGCTGCCGCCGGGTTCCCGGGTCGGGATCCTCGGCCCTAACTCGCTCTTCTGGGTGGCTGCCTACCTGGCCGTGATGAAGCTCGGCCACGTCGTCGTCCCATTCTCCGACAAGCTCACAGCGGACGGTATCCGCCGCAACGTCGGCGTGGTCGGCTGCCGGGTGATGTTCGCGGACCGCAGCGTCGCGCGCAGGTTCGCCGCGGCGTTCGACGGCCTCTCCGCAGTTCTCACGGAGGAGAGTCTCGAGTCAGCCCGTGAACCCTACTGGCCAGATCCGGCCCCGGTCGACCCGGGTGCCGACGCCGCCTTGATGTTCACGTCGGGAACGACCGCCAGCCCGAAGGCGGTCCGGGTGACCCACGGCAACATGCAGGCTAATACTGATTCCATCATTGAGAGCCTCGGACTGCGCGGTGACGACCGGATCCTGGTCATCCTCCCGTTCTTCTACTGCTACGGCGCATCCCTGCTGCACACGGCCCTGCGTCTCGGTGGGCGCGTGGTCCTGTGTAACTCCTTTGTCTTCCCCGAGACGGCCCTCGACCTGCTTGAGCGGGAGGAGTGCACCGTCTTCGCCGGCGTGCCATCCTCGTTCCAGCTGCTGTTGCGGGCGAGTACGTTCGCGCAGCGGGCCTTGCCGTCGCTCCGGCTCATCCAGCAGGCGGGCGGGAAACTGTCCCCGGTTCTCATCGAAGAGCTCTTGACGGCCGCGCCCGCGGCCCAGCTGTTCGTTATGTACGGGCAAACGGAGGCAACGGCGCGGCTATCATGCATCCCCCCCGACAAGCTCATCGAGAAGCCTGGCTCCATCGGCAAGGGCATACCGGGCGTGACGCTGCGGGTGCTCGACGAGGCCGGGCAGCCGGTCCCGCCTGGCCAGCGCGGCGAGATCTACGCGGCCGGCGCGAACATCTCCCCGGGCTACTACGGTGACCCGGCCGAATCCACGGCGAAGTTCACACCCCACGGCCTGCGGACCGGGGACCTGGCCGTCGTCGACGACGACGGCTACATCTACATCGTCGACCGCCGCGACGACTTCATCAAGTCATGGGGGCACCGCATCTCCAGCCAGGAGGTAGAGGCGGCTGCGCTCCGGATGCCGCAGCTGGTCTCCGTGGCGGTCGTGGGCGTGCCCGATGACGCGGCGGGCGAGACGCTGGCGCTCTTCGTCACGCCTGCGCCCGGGGCCGAGATCACGCCAGCCGCCGTCCTCGCTGTCTGCCGCCAGCACCTGCCGAAGCACATGGTGCCCCATTCGGTGGTCATCCTCGAGGCGATGCCAGTAACGGCGAACGGCAAGATCGCCAAGAGGGAGCTGCGCGAGATGGCGGTCCCACGCGCAGCCCGATGACGGGAAGTAGCCGGCATGCACCAGGCAGTGGGGACTGACATCGTGGCGGTGCCGCGGATCGAGACGCTGATCCGCGACGGCGGAGCATCGTTCCTCAACCGGTGGTTCACCGCCGGTGAAATCGATTACTGCGCTGGCAAGGCAGTGCCGAGCAGGCACTTCGCCGCCCGGTTCGCGGCCAAGGAGGCGGTGCTCAAGGCGCTGCCAGTGGAGTGGGACGGACCGCTGCCCTGGCGGTCGATCGAGATCGTCAGCCGGCCGCGCGGCGCACCCTCAGTCCGCCTGCACGGCGCGCTGCTCGCCGCGGCGACCAGGGCAGGGACCAGGGAGATCAGCGTGTCTCTGTCACACTGCGACGAATACGCGACCGCGACTGCCCTGGTGACTGCGACTTCGGCTGGTGACCCCGGACACGAGGGCTCGCCCGATGCCGAAGACGCACGGTGAACGCCGACTTGGCCGGGCAGGTCCTGCTGGACGACCCCGCCCGGGCAAGACGGGCATGACTACGCGTCCGAAGAGAACCGCACCGAGGTGCCCTCCAAGCGGGTCCCCGGCCACAGCCGCAGCCCCTTGGCGAGCTCGTTGCCCGGCCCGACGTGGGCACTGTCGCCGATGACCACGCCGTTGAGCACCGCGCCGCCTGCGATGACCGCACCCTTGCCGACGATGCTGTCACGGACGGTGGCGTAAGGACCGATGGCGGCGCCGTCGAAGATCACGCTGCCAGAGACGACCGCGCCGACCTCGATGACGGCGGCGTGGCCCACGGTCGTCCCATCGGACAGCAGCGCATCCGCGGCCACGCTCGCCTGGCTCAGCACGAGGAACTCGCCAGGCGGGCCGGGCCGGGCTGGCGATGGCAGCGTGCCGAGCACGACGTCGCACGAGCCGCGGACGAACGCCTCCGGAGTGCCGACGTCCAGCCAGTACGCGTCCTCGGCGTAGCCCATGACGACGGCGTCGGCCTGGATGAGGCCGGGGAACGTCTCGCGTTCCACGGACACCACCGGTCCGGCCGGGATGGCGTCGATCACCGACCGGCGGAAGACGTAGCAGCCGGCGTTGATCTGGTTGGTGGCCGGGTTCGGGGTCTTCTCGAGGAACGCGGTGACCCGCCCCGCCTTGTCGGTGGGCACGCAGCCGTACCGGCTGGGGTCGTCCACCGGGACCAGGTGCAGCGTCACCGCCGCGTCCGTCTTCCTGTGCAGGTCGACCTGGGCGGGAAGGTCATGCCCGGACAGCACGTCACCGTTCAGCACGACGACCGGCTCCTCGGGGCCGCCGCGCAGCATCCTGGCCGCGTTGCGGATCCCGCCGGCGGTGCCGAGCGGCTCGGTCTCGTGAACGTAGTCGATCGAGAGCCCGAACTGCTCACCCGACCCGAAGGCCTCGATGAACATCTCCGCCCGGTAGGAGGTCGCGAGCACCACGTGCGTGATGCCGGACTCCGCCGCGCGGGCCAGCTGGTGCGCCAGGAACGGCACCCCGGCCGTGGGCAGCAGCGGCTTAGGCGCGGACAAGGTGAGCGGCCGCAACCGGGTGCCCTTTCCACCGACGAGCATGATCGCTTCAAGTGGTTCACGAGGCATGTGGTCGTTCGCCTTTGCGCAGTGGGGTCTATGGACAGCGGGCGCCGCAGGCTGCCCGCGGCAACCTAGGCAGCATACTCACCGCCCCTAGGTAATACCCCTTGGCACTGGGGAATCGCGGCAGTGGCGTTACCTATTCGCCAGCGTTCATCGCCAAACGGGAGCTTCCGGGCACATTGTCAGGCACGCGGGTGCGCTGCCTCCTGCTCGGCGGCCCGCTTGTAGCTCGCCACGTGGGCCGTCGCCGACGCCGCCCACGTGAACTCCTGCGCCCTGGCGTATCCGGCCGCGCCGAGCGCGGCGCGGCGCTCCGGGTCGTCGAGCAGGGCGCGGAGCGCCATGGCGATCGATTCCGCGTCCGGCTCGGTGTACGCCACCGCGTCGCCGCCAACCTCGGGCAGCGCGGTCCGATAGGTGGTGAGCACCGGAGCGCCGCAGGCCATCGCTTCGAGCACGGGCAGGCCGAACCCCTCGCCACGGGACGGCGCCGCCACCACGAGGGCGCCGCCGAGAAAGCCGGTCAGGTCCGCGAACGGGAGGTAGCCGGGCCGGATAAGCCGAAGGTGGGACGGCACGCGGGCGACGGCGTCATCGAGCTCCTGGCTCCAGCCGCCCCCGCCGGCAAGCACGAGCGCGGGCGGGGCCGGCATGTCCGCGACCGCCGCGGCCCACCCGCTGACCAGGGCGGGGGCGTTCTTTCTCGGCGTCAGCGAGCCGAGGAACGCGACGTACGACCGGCCGTGCAGCCCGAGGCGCGCGGTGACATGGCTGACCTGCACCGCGGCCGGCCGGTGGAAGAGCCGGTGATCGACGCCGTGATAGGCGACATCGATCTTCCCCGGGTCGATGCCGAGCACCCGGATCAGCTCGTCCCTGGTGGCGTTGGACGGCACGATCAGCCGGGTCGCCTGCCTGGCCGTGGTCTTGGTTGCCGACTTGAGCGACATCCCGCTGATCGCCGTGTAGCGGTCGGGGTCGGTGTAGAACGAGAGGTCGTGGATGGTCACCACGGTCGGAAGCCCTGGGTGCATCGGCATCGTGTAGTTCGGCATGTGGATGACGTCCGCGCCGACCTGCTCCGCCACCACCGGCAGGCCGCTCTGTTCCCAGGCGAGCCGGTCGGCCCGGTGCCCGAGCCCGATCGGCCCGGCGACGATCGAGGCACCAGGCGCCAGCCGGCTGTACCGCTCCGCGTCAGAGAGCTGGCAGCTCACGGCCAGCCCAACCTCAGTGCCCGCCAGAGCGCCGATCAGCCCGTCAACGTAGCGGCCAAGCGCGCCTCGGTCAGTCGGCACGTCTGTCGCGTCGACCAGAACCCGAAGTGCCACAGCCCACCTGCTCCCTTCGACGGTCTCATCTAGCCGAAGCCTACGCCTCCGTAAGTGAACCGCATAAGCACGGCCTCCTTACGGCGGCCCCCGGCGGCGCGGCCAGCAGCCGGAGCGGCGCCGACGGGCGGTGCGGTTGCTACACACGCACGTGCTGGCTGCTGGTGATCTACCTAGCAGGACGGGGCGGACTTGCCCGCCTTGATCGCCTCCAGGTCGTCGACGGCCTGGGAGAGGGTGGCCACCTTCACGAGCCGCAGCCCGGCCGGCACCGCGCCCGCGGTGTTGACGCAGTTGGCCGCGGGGGTGAGGAAGATGGTCGCGCCGGCTGACCTAGCGGCCACCATCTTCTGCTGAATGCCGCCGATCGCCCCCACCTGGCCGGCCGCGGTGATCTCACCCGTTCCGGCGATGAACTTCCCGCCGGTCAGGTTGTCCTTCGTCAGCTTGTCGATGATGCCGAGCGCGAACATCATGCCGGCGCTTGGCCCGCCGATGTTGCCCACGGTGATATCAACGGTGAACGGGAACTTGTACTGCTGGTCAACGCTGATGCCGATCACCGGCGTGCCGTTCGATGACACGCTCTTGACCGGCACCGTCATGGTCGTCCCCGACCGCTGCACCTCGACCTGGAGGACCGTGCCCACCGGGTGGGAGGTGATCATCGCGGTCAGCGACGTCTCCCCGGTCACCGGCTGGCCGTTCACCGCGGTGATGACGTCCCCCTTCTTGAGCGACTTGCTCGCGGGGTAACCCGGCAGGGTGGAGGCGACCACCACCAGCGTCTGGTACGGGATGTGCAGTTCGGTCAGCGCGGCGGCGGTCGCGAGCTCCTGCGAAGAGGCCATCTGCTCCAGGTCCTGCGCCTGCGTCTGCTGTGCGGTCTGCCCCGGCGGGAACAGTTCGCTCTCCGGGACCACCGCCTCCGCCGGGTTCAGCCACCCGCGCAGCGCGTTGTAGATGTTCAGCACCTTGCCAGGGCCGCCCTCGAAGCTGACCGTCACCATGTTCAGGTTCCCGGTCGCCTTATACGTGACGTGCCCGGTGATCGAGATCAGGGGCTTCCCCGAGGAGTCCGTGCCGAGCGTGTTCAGCGTTGGCCCGGGCGTGAGGATCACGTAAGGCACAGGAACGAGCACCGTGACCGCGATCGCGGCCACCGTCGCCAGGGTCGCGATGACCAGCGTCAGTGAGCGGCGGGACATGCTGGAAGACTACGCGCTGCCGACCCACTCATCGCGTCCGTCCGTGAACCGCTGATGCTTCCAGATCGGCACCGTCGCCTTGAGCTCGTCGATCAGCGCGTGGCACGCGTGGAAGGCCTCGGCGCGGTGCGCGCAGGACACGCCGACCACGACCGCCAGGTCGCCGATGGCCAGGTCGCCGATGCGGTGGACCGCGGCGATGCCGATCGCGTCGGGGTACTTGACCGCGATCTCCTCGGCGACCCTGCGCAGTTCCTTCTCCGCCGACGGGTGCGCCGAGTAGGACAGCCCGGTCACGTCCCTCTCGTCATCGTTGTCCCGCACAGTGCCGACGAACAGCACCTCGCCGCCGGCCGCGGGGTCCGCGATCGCGCTGCGCACCTCGTCCACGGACAGCGCGGTGTCCCTGATGGCGATCAACCTGATCTGTTCCACCCGACCAAGGTACCGCGTACCGGGCTTAAGGCAGTCGGTCCATTACGGGGTCACCTAGCGACGGAACCGTGCTAACCCCGCAACAGTGCGGGGCGAACCGGCTCTAGGCCCTGGCACCCTGCGGCTATGAGTTAGCCATCTCCCCCGGTGCTGCGGCCTGTGCCTGCTGCGCAGCCTGCCCGGTCCCCTCATGACTCATCGGAACGGCACATATACCGATAGTTACCCAGGGGCCGGACATGTCACAGCCAGATCAATGTAAACCATAAAAATCTCGGCAGACCGCGCGCATCTCCCCTAACATGAAGTCCGCAAAGTACCTCTACCTCCCCTTCTGCGAGGGAACGTGACCTAGTGCTCGAACGTGTTGTCGGAATCCGTCCGTCACCGCCTCGGCGCAGGGTAACGGAGGCCATCCGGTCCGTGGAGCGGCATTGGCGCCGGCCGCGACACGGACAAGGGAATGCCGGCGCCGGCTTTATTGCCCGTGGTTTTGATTTGACTGAATTTCGGGAGACCATGGGTATCGGGTTTATCGATTTATCGGGTTTTTGTTATACAGCACCAATGCACGTTCACATCGATCACTAACTTGCCTGAGTTGCTGGACTCAGAATCTTAAACCTTCGGGGCGGCAGCCTACCGGTTAGGGGATAAAACGTTGACGGATAAGCCTGTTGTTGCACTTGTATGCGATGCCATGTATCCACACAGCTACGGCGGCCGGGAGTTCCGCTACCAAGCGATCCTTCCCCGTCTTGCCGAGCATGTTGACATTCACGTCTACACCATGCGCTGGTGGAAGGGCCCTAACGTCTACACCGAAAACGGGGTTACGTTCCACGCGATCTGCCCGCTCCTGCCAATGTATACGAAGGACGGCCGCAGGTCGATTATACAGGGGATTATTTTCGCACTTTTCTGCTTGCGTCTGCTAACCCGTCCTTTCGACGTCCTCGACGTCGATCAAATTCCGTACTTCCATGTCTTCCCGCTCCGGCTGATCGCTACGATCCGCCGGAAACCACTTGTCGCGACGTGGCATGAGGTCTGGGGCCCGGGAGCTTGGCGCGATTACCTCAAGTGGCTCGGCTGGCTGGGGTGGTTCGTGGAGATAACCTGCATCCGCCTGCCGGACCACATCATCTCGGCCTCCGCTCAGACGACCGAGCGCTTGCACGAGTTCGTCGGTGAGGAAGCCTCGATAACCACGATTCCCAATGGAATTGATGTAGCAGCTATCGCGGAAGTGCCGGCCAGCCCGCACAAGGTCGATATCGTTACGGTCGGTCGACTGATTGAGCACAAGCGCGTTCACGTGCTGCTGGACGTTATTGCTTCCCTGCACGCGCGAGGCATTTACGTGACCGCCCGGGTCATCGGGGACGGACCGGATCGCGAGGCTCTCCAGAAGCAGGCTAAAGCGCTCGGCATCGATTCAGCGGTGGATTTCTGCCACGACATAGCAGAACAGAAGGAACTGTACTCGCTTATCAAGGCGTCCCGGATGTTCATCTCCCTGTCAACGCGCGAAGGATTCGGGATCGCGGTGCTTGAGGCCATCGCGTGCGGCGTCCCGGTGCTGACGACCACGGCGCCAGATAACCTCGCCCAGTACCTGGCCACGAGGTACTCCTCGGGCTTCGTCTGCGGCACGCATACAGCCGAGATCGTTGACGCAACGGCGGACATTCTCAGCCAGCCCGATGCCAGCCGCTCACTCTCTGCTGATTCTTGGATAGAAGAGTACGGCTGGGAGAAGATGGTGGATCGTATCGTGAACATCTACCGGCCCGGGTTTATTGAGCCCGTGGCGCCGACCGCAATCTCAAAAGAAGAAGAATTCGTTTAGTCTATCTCCATGTTTGTCCTAACGAGGGTTTCCGTACCAGGCCGTTCAGGAGCGCTGGCATGAACCTCCACCTGAGGCCGATCAGCGACGCGGACCTATCACCCGTCGCTGACTTCTCGCATGTCAACCTCAGCCGCTGGCGAGTCCGGGGCAACCTCGCCTCGCAGGTCATCGAGGCCACGCTCGCGAGCCCTGAGTTGGAGTCGCACCGGGATCGCGCCGGTGCGGCCGTGGCGAACCGGCCAGAACTGCGGATCATCGTGCCGCCGCCGTCGTTTAGACTGTCTGCTCCACAGTTGAGCAAGCATAAGCGCGCCACGTTTGAGGCGGCCTAGATCGATGACCTCCATCGCGGGCTTTTACCTGCGCCGCAGTAAGCCGTCATTGTGTTCACCTTTCCAAGGGGTATGAAGAACTATGCGCACCCAGATGCACCACCTGCTGTTGACCTCTGCGAGGGAGCGGGGCGAAGCTCCGGCGCTCACCTCCAAGGACGTTACTGTTACGTATGCGCAGTTGTGGCGCGAGGTCAGCGGTTTTGGTGACGCGCTACGGGGGCTGGGGCTGGGCCGCCGTGACCGGGTAGCGGTCTACCTCGACAAGCGTATTGAGACGGTCACCGCCATCTTCGGCGCGTCAGCGGCTGGCGCGGTCTTCGTCCCGGTAAACCCCCTGCTGAAGCCGAAGCAGGTCGGATACATCATGCAGGACTGCGATGTACGGGTGCTGGTGACGTCACCCGACCGATACGCCGTACTGCGCGAAGAGCTCGAGCAGTGCAAGGCACTTGACCACGTGATCCTCACTGGCACGGACGAGGGAACCGCTTCGGGGGCGGGCTCCAGGTACGCCGTAAGCTCCTGGCCGCGAGATCTCCAAGGTGCACCAGGGAGCGCCGTCGAAGGCATCGACCTGGACATGGCGGCGATCTTTTACACCTCGGGCAGCACCGGGCGCCCGAAGGGCGTGGTGCTCAGCCACCGCAACCTCATCGTCGGTGCGGAAAGCGTCAGCTCATATCTCGGCAACCGCCCAGATGACGTCATTCTCTCGGCTCTGCCGTTGAGCTTCGACGCCGGGTTCAGCCAGCTCACAACGGCGTTCAACGTCGGTGCCCACGTCGTGCTGATGAACTACCTGATCCCGGGAGACTTGGTCCGGCTGTGCGCCAAGCACCGGGTAACCGGCTTGACGTGCGTCCCGCCGCTGTGGATTCAGATCGCCAGCCAGGCGTGGCCGGCCGAGGCGGCCGAGCGCCTGCGCTATTTCGCCAACACCGGCGGGAAGATGCCGAAGGCGACCCTGGACAGCCTGCGGTCCCTCTTCCCCTCAGCAGCTCCCTACCTCATGTACGGTCTCACCGAGGCGTTCCGGTCCACCTATCTTGACCCCGCGGAGGTGGACAGGAGGCCTGACTCCATCGGCAAGGCCATTCCCAATGCGGAGATCCTGGTTGTCCGTCCGGACGGCTCGCTGTGCGCTCCTGGCGAGGAGGGCGAACTGGTGCACCGCGGCGCCCTCGTCTCCCTCGGCTACTGGAACAACCCGGAGCGGACGGCCGAGCGCTTCCGCCCCGCGCCACAGCGGGAAACCGGCATCTGCACGGACGAGATGGCCGTGTGGTCAGGCGACGCGGTGGTCCAAGACGAGGAAGGCTTCCTGTATTTCGTCGGTCGCAAGGACGACATGATCAAGACGTCCGGATACCGGGTCAGCCCGAGCGAGATCGAAGAAGCGGTCTACGACACTGGCCTGGTCCGCGACGTGGTGGCGCTCGGCGTAGAGGACCCGACGCTGGGGCAGCACATAGCGCTCGTTGTCAGCCCGGTCGGCGAAGCGGAAGTCGATGTCGACGCGCTGCTGTCCCAGCTGCGGAAGTCGCTCCCTGCTTATATGCTCCCCAAGCGGGTCGAGGTCAAGCCGGAGATTCCCCGGTCCCCGAACGGCAAGTTCGACCGTGGGCTGCTGCGCGAGGAACTGAAGGCATGACTCAGCACAGCACGGTGGCAAGGAGAAATTGAAGGCATGACTCAGCACAGTACGGTGGCGAGGTTCACGGTAAAATCCGGTTCGCTCTGCGTAGGCGGCGTACCGCTGGACATGCTCGCCGAACGCGTCGGCGAGACACCGTTCTTTGCCTACGACCGCGGTCTCCTCACGGCTCGCGTGGCCCAGTTGCGCGCCGCGCTGCCCCCGGCCATCAACCTCAGCTACGCGATCAAAGCGAATCCGATGCCCGCGGTCGTACACCACCTCAGCGGACTAGTTGATTCCTTCGATGTCGCATCCGCGCTGGAGCTCCGGACGGCACTCAACACCACGTTGCCGCCACAACGGATCCACTTCGCCGGTCCGGGCAAGGGGATTGCCGAACTCCGTCAAGCGGTGGCGGCTGGGGCGACGGTCGAGCTGGAGTCCGGTACCGAGGCGCGGCGGGTCGTGGACATCGGACAGCAGCTGGGCATACGTCCGCGGGTCGCTATCCGGGTTAATCCTGATTTCGAGATCAAAGGCTCAGGCATGCGCATGGGGGGCGGCCCGCAGCAATTTGGTATCGACGCCGAGAAAGTGCCGGAGCTGTTTAAGCAATTTTCCGATGATGACCTGGATGTTCTAGGATTCCATGTCTTCGCAGGCTCACAGAACCTGCATCCCGACATTATTGCCCAGGCGCAGCGCGACACGGTCGAGCTTGTTCTTCGACTGGCCGGCTCTGTGTCCTGGCCAGTCCGTTACCTGAATCTTGGCGGCGGATTCGGAATACCATACTTCGAAAAGGACGTACCCCTAGACCTCTCCGCGATCGGGCAGAATCTTGCCGATCTACTGGCCACCAAGATTGGTCCTCAGCTGCCCGCAGCGCAAGTCGTCCTAGAGTTCGGACGATATATAGTCGGGGAATGCGGGGTTTACGTTACTCGCATTATTGACCGCAAAGAATCGCGCGGCCGGATCTATCTGGTGGTGGACGGAGGCCTTCATCATCAACTCGCGGCTTCGGGGAACTTCGGGCAGGTAATCCGACGTAATTACCCAGTCGCGATCGGCAACCGAATGGACGAGGTGCCGAGCGAGACGGCGAGCGTGGTGGGTAAGCTCTGCACACCACTCGACCTGCTGGGGGACCGCGTTGAACTGCCCGCTGCCGAGATAGGCGACCTGGTAGTAGTCTTCCAGGCAGGCGCCTATGGCCGCACGGCCAGTCCGACCGCGTTCCTGAGCCATCCGGAACCTCCCGAGGTAGTGGTGTAGGGCGGGCAGGTAAACCAGACCGCCCTGCGGCGCGTCACTCCGATATCGAATCAGTTAGGTCTAGGGAGAATCAGCTTATGAAGCAGGCACAGGCCACGCTTGACGAGGTCAAGGACCTCGTGGCAAAGACGCTAGGTATTGAGGACCGGATCGGATCGATGGATTCTTCGACTCCGCTGCTGGGCGAAATGCCCGAGCTAGACTCGCTGGCGGTGGTTGAAATTGCGGCGGGGATCGAGGACAAGTTCCATTTCCAAGTCGACGACACCGACTTCACGGCCGAGGTGTTCGAGACCCTCGGTTCGCTGGCCGCGTTCGTGGACGCCAACCGCCGGTAGGAACGGGCGGTGCGCGCGACGACGCGGACCGTAACGGGCGCTGAGCAGTTTCTTACCATGAGCTAAACGTGCCGCCACCTCGGCAGCAACACTGGTACTGTGACACTGCTGTTCCACAGGACGCCTGAATTTGCAGTGCGACACATCACGCGACCAGTCGTGTACGAGAAGTCACCCCTGCAACGGCGCGCCCCACATTGATCACCCTCGCTAAGGTCAGGTCAATCGAATGTTTCGTCGTCCCTCCCGGGGGTTGCTACTTTCGAAATTTGGCCTACTTACCCTAGGTGTGATCATGCTCACGGCCTGCGGTGTGGGCGCGCCCGCCGAGGGCGTCGGTCCCACCCTGGCGACCGTCCCACATACCGCGAGCCCGCTTGGCGCTCCAGTCGCAGCCGGGCCTCTGGCGATTGCTTCCATGCCGGCGACAACCAAGCCTAAGACCGCGAAGCCTAAGGCGGCGTCTACCACGCATCGTCCCGTCTCCACTGCCAGTTCAAGTGGGGTCGTCTTTGGGATTGCCGATGGCTCAATCCCCAGTTTGTCAGCGTCTGGACAGGCCCAGGAACTTGACGCAATTAAGGCCATGGGGCTCACCTCGGTTAGAGTGGATGCCAGCTGGTACAACACAGAGTTCAATGGGCCGGGTAGTTATAACTGGGCGCCGTTGGACACCACGGTCTCGGCCATTCGAAGTGCTGGTCTTACGGCAGACCTGATCATTGATCAATGTCCGCCTTGGGCCGCCGCGTCTGGCGCATCGGGGAATTTTGCCCAGCCAGCTTCCGCTTCTACATTCGCCGGCTTTGCCGCCGCGGTGGTGCAGAGATACTACGGTAAGGGCGCTAATTACTTCGAGATCTGGAACGAGCCGAATATCTCGGAATTCTGGTCACCCGGGCCGGATCCCGCCGCTTATACCGCGGACCTCAAAGCCGCCTACACGGCCATCAAGGCGGTCGCACCGTCGGCCATGGTGATAACGGCTGGCCTCGCTCCCGCTGCGAACAACGGAAACACCATGGATACCGTCAGTTTCGTCCAGGACATGTACGCAGACGGCGCCGCGGGCTACTTCGACGCACTCGGCGACCACCCGTACACCTATCCCAACACACCGGACAGCGTGATCCTCGGATCCGCTTGGTCTGAGATGGATCAGACAAGCCCGTCGCTGCGCAGCCTCATGATCGCCCACGGCGACGGCGCCAAGAAAATCTGGATCACCGAGTACGGCGCTCCGACCAGCGGCACAACTAACAACGTCAGCGCTGACGAACAGAGCACCGAAATCGTTGACACGATAGCTCAGGCTAAACAGCTCGGATGGATCGGATCCCTTTACATCTATTCCTGGGAAGATTCAGGCGGCGGCGACGGATTCGGCATCCTAAATAGTGATGGTTCGCAAAAGCCCGCGTACTCTGCCATAGCCGGCGCGTTGTCCGGTTGAAAGTTACCCGAGGTACACAAGAGTGAAAGTCCTGATCGCGACGCCCTATTTCTGGCCACAAGTCGGCGGCATGGAGAATTACGCCCGGTTCTTGGCGCGGGGGCTCTCCGAAGCAGGCTGTGAAGTGGTAGTAGTGTGCGGCGACCGAGCGGTGCGGGAGCCAGCCCTGGACGAGGTCGACGGGTACCCGGTGTGGCGACTGCCGGTGTGGCGGGTGGTGTCGAATACGCCGGTGAACCTTGCCTGGTGGCGTCAACTGAGGCGGATCATCCGCACGGAGCGGCCTGACGTCATCAACGCTCACACACCGGTGCCGTTCATGGTTGACGTAGTGACTTGGGCGGCAGGCCGGCTGCCAGTAGTAGTCACCTACCACGCCGCTACGCTGCTTAAGCCAGGCAGTGCCTTGATGTGGCTAGTGACCCGCGGCTATCTGGCGCTGCAGTTGCTGACGCTGGCCCGAGCACGAGCCATTATCGCGGTGTCGCAGTATGTGCGCGAGCGCCTGCCCCGGTGGCAAGGCAAGACCACGGTAGTGCCCAATGCGGTCACCGCGGTCGGTGACGCCCGCGATGCGCCGGGGTCGGGTCTCGCTTTCGTCAGTAACTTGGAGCCGACCCACCGCTGGAAGGGCCTGGATCTGGTACTTGACGCGCTCGCGATCTTGAAGCGGGACGGGTTGGCTGTGAGCTTGACGGTGATAGGCGATGGTGCCGACCGGCCGCGCTACGAACAGCGCGTACAGGAACTTGGCCTGAGCGAACAGGTGTACTTCGCAGGGAAATTGGTCGGCTGGGATCGTGATGCGCTCGTGCGGAAGGCGGCGGCCGTGGTGCTGTATCCAACGACGGCCAACGATGCCTTCCCCACCGTGATGCTCGAGGCGTGGGCACAGGGGGTGGCGGTGATCGCGGCCGCGAGTGGGGCGCTGCCGTCATTGGTGGACGATGGCGTAACCGGCCTCCTGGTGGCCCCCAACAACGCCAGCGCACTCGCGCAGGCCTTGCGGGGGACCCTCGACCATCCGTCCCAGCTGCTGGCACTCGGCGAGGCTGGCCGGCACCTGGTGGCCCGCGAATATACGTGGCCCCGCCAGGTCGAGCGAACGCTGGCCGTGCTGGGGGCAGTGGTAGCCGGTCTCGGGCCAACCGCTGCTACGGAAGTGACCGAGAGCGTAAGCAGCTAAGAACGAAAACATAGTCTCGTGCCGGCTGTAGCCTTCGGGGATGTCAAGCTTGCGAACTACCTGCGCAGGATTCCCGGCGGCGAGCACGCAGGGCGGAAGTTCGCCCTTAACGACCGAATTGGCGGCTACTACGGTATGATCTCCAATTTTACTGCCCGGCAGGACTATTACTCCGCGGCTTAGCCAGACATTGTTTCCAATGACGATGGGCGCAGACCGGGTAGGATGATCAGGGTCCAAGCCGTGGTGGTTAGAATCGTATATCGCCGAAAACTCGCCGATCAGGGTATCATTCCCAATTTCTATGCGCTCGAATGCTACCACGGTGGCGCCTTGATTAATGAAGACCCGGTCGCCAATCTCAAGGCTAGCCCCTGGCTGTGCGCCCAGCTCGCAACCCAACAGGGGGCCGCGCATGGAAAACCTCTTGCCAATCTTGACATCTCCGTCCGGGTACAGCACCGGAAGGTGTCCCTCACATGACACAACCGGAGACTGGACTCCGCCCATGCGAAATCGGACGGTACAGATTGCGGACTTAAGGTAAAGTCGCATCATGTAGCTCGTCGAGTACCCGTCAGGGAGAATGACATTCTTCAGTCGTCGCAGCGGTTGCATTGGTACTGCTCCTTTAGTAATGCTAACTTCACTTACCGCGTCTCGCCGTAAGTTAATGCCCCCTCTGTACCCGATGATTCCAACGGATCCGGGGCCTTGCTAAGCCGCTACGCGACGACAGCGTTCCGGGGTGAGGCCGTCGCGGGGATTAGCCCGAGACTGGCAAGAGCCCCAGTGTCGGACCAGTCGCCCCACTGGGCAGGATTGGTTCTGATAGCGGCGTCCATCACGGCCGCGCACCGCGCGAGCGCTTCCTGCAGCTCGCCTTCCAGGGATAGCGGCGGGGAGATCTCCACCACCTGGTGGCGGTAGTCCGCCGAGCGGTGCACGCTGACCACGAGCACGGGAGCGCCGGACGACCGGGCCAGGTGGACGACTCCCGGCAGGAACGTCGCTTCCCTGCCGAGGAAGGGCACCTTGACCACACGGGACTCGTCACTGACCTGCGGGGCTGAGTCGGACAAAATGGTCACCACCTCGTTACGGCGCAGCGTGCTGACTGCCTGCGCGCTGTGCCCGCTGGCAACGCACTCCCACGACTCGATGCTCGGGCCCTGCCGGTGGCGCAGCGTGCGCCGGGCATAGGCGAAGTCCCAGAACCGCCGCACCGCGGGAGACGCATAGGGATCGTAATTCCACCACCAGAGCCCGATGCTGGTAACCGGGATACCGCTGGCATGAATCAAGGAGAAGGCGCTCCGGTAGGAGCCGAAGTGGGCCGAGCACAGGATCGCCCCCTTGCCCGCGGCCATCGCCGCCTCCAGGTGCTCACGCCCGCGGAACTCGACGAGCTTCCGCAGCGGCCGCGCCCCGTTCCGCAGCCTCATGATGTCGATGGCCTCACAAGATTCAGCCCGGCTGAATTCCGTGGCCAGGCGCTCAGCCTCCGCTGGACTGAGCGTGTCCCCGAAGACCTGGAGCAGGTTGCGCTTGACAATGGCAGCCCCCTCGGGCCAGCGCCGAAAGACCCGGTCGCCCCTCCGGCAGGCAACCCAGTAGGCCAGCCTGGCAGGCAGCAGTGCCGCCAGCGGCGCTACCACCAGCCAGAAGACGAGAATCTCTAGCCGATCCAGCAGCGGCCGGCGTACTGCCGCCGCTGTCGTTAGATCAACCGTTTCCACTTAACTGACCTCCAATAACGAAAGTGCTGAGGCAACACGGCAGGGGAACCCGGGCAGGGTTCGGTCAGCTTCTACGCGACGATAGCGCTCCGGGGTGACGACGCGCGGGGGATTAGCCCGAGATCGGCAAGGAAGTCGGTTTCGGCCCAGTGGAGCCACAGGGCAGGATTGGTTCTGATAGCGGCATCCATCACGGCCGCGCACCGCGCGAGCGCTTCCTGCAGCTCGCCTTCCAGGGATAGCGGCGGGGAGATCTCCACCACCTGGTGGCGGTAGTCCGCCGAGCGGTGCACGGTAACCATGAGCACGGGAGCGCCGGACGACCGGGCCAGGTGGACGACTCCCGGCAGGAACGTCGCTTCCCTGCCGAGGAAGGGAACTTTGACCACACGAGACTCGTCACTTACCAGCGGGGGGGCGTCGGACAAAATGGTCACCACCTCGTTACGGCGCAGCGTGCGGACTGCCTGCACGCCGGACGCAAGCCGGCCCGTCCACGGCTCGATGTTCGGGCCCTGCCGGTAGCGCAGCAAGCGCCGGGCATAGGCGAAGTCCCAGAACCGCCGGACGGCGGGAGACGTATTGGGATCGTAATTCCACCACCAGCGCCCGATGCTGGTAACCGGGATACCGCTGGCATGGATCAGGGAGAAGGCGCTTGCGTAGGAGCCGTAGTGGGCCGAGCACAGGATCGCCCCCTTGCCCGCGGCCATCGCCGCCTCCAGGTGCTCACGCCCGCGGAACTCGACGAGCTTCCGCAGCGGCCGCGCCCCGTTCCGCAGCCTCATGACGTCAATGGCCTCACACGCTTCAGCCCGGCTGAATTCCCGGGCCAGGCGCTCAGCCTCCGCCGGACTGAGCGTCTCCCCGAAGAGCTCGAGCAGGCTGCGCTTGACAATGACAAAGCGCGCGGACTGGTGCCGAAACGACCAGTCGCCCCTCCGGCAGGCAACCCAGTAGGCCAGCCGGGCAGGCAGCAGTGCCGTCAGCGACGCAACCACCAGCCCGAGGACGGCAACGACAGGCTTCAGCCGATCCAGCAGCGACGACCGTGGTGCCACCGCTGTCGCTAGCTCAACCGTTTCCATTTAACTGACCTCCAATAGCGAAAGTGCTGGTGCAACCGGGCCGAGGAACCCGGGCCGGGTTCGGTCATCTGCTATGCGACAGCAGTGCTCCGGGGCGACGACGCGCGGGCGCTAGCCCGATATCGGCAAGGTCTTCATTCCAGGTGGTCCACAGGGCAGGATTGGCTCTGATCGTGGCCTCCATCGCGGCCGCGCACCGCGCGAACGCCTCCTGCCGCTCGCCTTCCAGGGATAGCGGCGGGGAGATCTCCACCACCTGGTGGCGGTAGTCCGCCAAGCGGTACACGCTAACCTTGAGGCAGGGAGCGTCGGCCGACCGGGCCAGGTGGACGACTCCCGGCAGGAACGTCGCTTTCCCGCCGAGGAAGGGAACTTTGACAACGCGGGACTCATCATGCTCCTGCGGGATGGCGTCGGGCAAAATGGTCACCACCTCGTTACGGCGAAGCGTGCGAACTGCCTGCACGCCGGACATGATCCGGCCCGCCCACGGCTCGATGTTCGGGCCCTGCCGGTAGCGCAGCAGACGCCGGGCATAGGCGAATTCCCAGAACCACCGCACGGCGGGAGACGCATTGGGATCGAAATTCCACCACCAGTGTCCGATGCTGGTAACCGGGATACCGCTGGCATGGATCAGGGAGAAGGCACTTTCGAAGGAGCCGAAGTGCGCAGAGTACAGGATCGCCCCCTTGCCCGCGGCCATCGCCGCCTCCAGGTGCTCACGCCCGCGGAACTCGACGAGCTTCCGCAGCGGCCGCGCCCCGTTCCGCAGCCTCATAATGTCAATGACCTCACAAGACCCAGCCCGGCTGAATTCCCGGGCCAGACGCTCAGCCTCCGCCGGGCTAAGCGTGTCCCCGAAGACCTGAAGCAGGTTGCGCTTGACCAAGGCAGGGCCCTCGGGCCGGTGCCGGAACAGCCAGTCGCCCCTCCGGCAGCCAACCCAGTAGGCCAGCCTGGCAGGCAGCACTGCCGCCGACGGCGCAACCACCGCCCAGAAGACGAGAATCTCTAGCCGGGTCAGCAGCGACGGCCGTGGTGTCGCCGCTGTCGCTAGCTCAACCGTTTCCATTGAGCTGACCTCCAATAACGAAAGTGCTGAGGCAACCCGGCCGAGGAACCCGGGCAGGGTTCGGTTAGCTGCTATGCGACGGCAGTGCTCCGGGGAGACGGGAGGGGGGCTAGCCCGAGATCGGCCAGGCCACGGTCTTCGTCCCAGGGAATCCACAGGGCAGGATTGGTTCTGATCGTGGCGTCCATCGCGGCCACGCACCGCGCGAACGCCTCCTCCACCTCGCCTTCCAGGGATATCGGCGGGGAGATCTCCACCACCTGGTGACGGTAGTCCGCCAAGCGGTACACGCTGACCATGAGGACGGGAGCGCCGGACGACCGGGCCAGGTGGATGACTCCCGGCACGAGCGTCGCTTCCCCGCCGAGGAAGGGCACCTTGACCGCGCGGGACTCCTCACCTTGCTGGGGGGCGACGTCGGGCTCCACGGTCACCACCTCGTTACGGCGCAGCGTGCGAATTGCCTGCACGCCGGACATGATCCGGCCCGCCCACGGCTCGATGTTCGGGCCCTGCCGGTAGCGCAGCAAGCGCCGGGCATAGGCGAAGTCCCAGAACCGCCGCACGGCGGGAGACGCATTGGGATCGTAATTCCACCACCAGCGCCCGATGTCGGTAACCGGGATACCGCTGGCATGGATCAAGGAGAAGGCGCTTACGTAGGAGCCGAAGTGGGCCGAGCACAGGATCGCCCCCTTGCCCGCGGCCATCGCCGCCTCCAGGTGCTCACGCCCGCGGAACTCCACGAGCTTCCGCAGCGGCCGCGCCCCGTTCCGCAGCCTCATGATGTCAATGACCTCACAAGACCCAGTCCTCCTGAGTTCCCGGGCCAGGCGCTCAGCCTCCGCCGGACTAAGCGTGTCCCCGAAGACCTGGAGCAGGTTGCGCTTGACAATGGCAGCGCCCGCGGGCCAGTGGCGAAACTCCCAGTCGCCCCTCCGGCAGGCAACCCAGTAGGCGAGCCGGGCAGGCAGCAGTGCCGCCAGCGGCGCTACCACCAGCCAGAAGGCGACAATCTCCAGCCGAGCCAGCAGCGACCGCCGTGCTATCACCGCTGTCGCTGGCTCAGCCGCAGGCACATGATGCGTCTGCTCGTCCACTAACCCACTCCTCGATAGACATCGCCAGTCTCAGCGGAACCGCCGCTTCGTCCCCCGGCCCAAGGCTGGTGCTCCACGATGCGGTCGGCCTCACCGCCGTCCCGGCATTCTTGATAGAGAAAAGATTCTTACACATGCTTCACGCGCCGGCGCGGCATTTCGGACATAGGACCCCGAACACGTCCAACGTCCCCCGTGCCGACCAACTGGCCCCGGTTTCGGAACCTGCTGGACCTTCCCGGGCAGGTCATAAGCGCCTCTCTAGAGTCGCGACGCCTGAAATGAGCAGCCCGATCAATGAGGCGCCCACCCAGCCGAGAGCTGCGCCCGTCAGTCCGTATGAAGCACCAAACCATGTACCCACGCAGGTCAGAACAGCCCAGGTCGAAGTAACCACAACAATGGCACGCAGCTTGCCCGCCAGCCGGAGAATCGTCTGGAACCAGGCACTGACCGATAGAGGCCCGGCCGCTAGAACGAGAATGATGAGGATCGTGTACCCATGCTGATAATACGCCCCGTCATCCCCAAACGCGAGGAGCAGCCAGCGTCCAACTACAATCATAAACGTCGCGCTCACCACGAAGAATAGCGCAAGGAGACGGAGGGCTCGGCGCCTCAGTTGAGGAATATCGGCACCGGCCTGCGAGCCCTCCGTAAGGAACGTCTGCTCCAACGCGTTCCCCGCCGTGTACACGATCTGGGTCATCTGAAGCACCACAAAGTAATAGCCAGTCTTAGTAGAGCCTAGGCGGTCGAGCAAGATGAGGGAACTCGCGAGCCCGGACAGCAGGTTAACTATACTGGCGACGTAGTTGGCGGCGGAAAACCGGAGCAGGGGCTTGAGTGCCCTCAGTGGCTCTCTAAAATCGAAACGGACCCGCATTACTATGAAAATGAGAAATAGACTTGCCGTGGACGCGAGAACCAAGGCAATTGATGAAGCCAGGAAGAGCCCGTACGCGCCGGCCCCCGCTGCAACGAAAGCGAGCGCAACTTTTCCACATCCGCCGATTACGCCGTCAACGAGAACGGTGTACTTGGCCTTGCGCAATGCGATGAAGATATTGTCGGTCAGCGTATTAACGGCTATCGCACCGGTTGCGCCAGCAAAGCCGATTGTTAGCAGCAGGTTTTTACTGACGAATGCGAGCGCCGGAGCAATGAGAGGGGTCAGCAAAATATAAATGACTGCCCCCACAGCACCGGCCACCGCGACCAAGGCGACACCGGCGGTAATGAGCACATCTCGGTTACGTGCGGTCGGCAGGAACCTGTTCATTCCCATGTTAAGCCCAAGGAGGGCGAGTAGGGCAATGAGGCTTGCCGCGGAAATCAGGGCACTTCCCGTGCCGACATCAGAGGGGGGGAACAGGTGAGTCGTGACGATCCAGAAGAGAAAACCGGTCCCGGCCATAAGCCCGGTATTCATTATCAAGAAAAGAGAGTTCCAGGTCATCTCGTCCTTGCGGAGCTTCGAGATGACACTCAATCTGCTTTGCTTGCGTATCTCCCCCGTGGGTGAGACGATTATCTCTCTGGATGCAGTGGCAGTAGCCACTTCATTGGCGATAGAGATTAGCGCACGCATGCCCTCGGTCTGGCGGTCATACAACACAGAGTCGATATTTGCGATCGAAATCAGCGCGTTGATGCCCGCCATCTGGCGGGTCTGCGACACATCGTCGGATTCCTCGGATTCCGAGCTCCTACCGCCAGGCCGCCGCCCCGGCCCTTGACCCCCTTCGAAGGAGAAACGCTCAACCCGGGTCGGAGCATGCCGACCGCGGCGGTTCCCGGCATCACCGCGACCCCGCGGTTCCGCGCCGCCCTCTGGGTAGGCACGCTCAACTCGCGTTGGAGGAGGGCCGACCCGAGGCTTCCCGATTTCGCTTCGGGTCGGTGCCGACTCACCGTCGCTGAGGTGGTAGATCTCTTTCGGTCCGGGATCGGGGCCCCTTCCGGGAACCCTGCCGACGGCGCGGTCTTGGGCCGACCCGCCGTCGCTGCGGTATGAGGAGCCATCCGGTGCGGGTCCGGGTCGGTGACTTGGACGATCGGCTGGCATAATTTACACAATCCCCTGCCCACAACGAACATTCGCCGGGCTAGCGGTCCTTGGCTAACCGCCGGCACCGAGCCATCTGGACGCGGTTGCTTACCGTCCAGGATCGACTCTCTTTCTTGCGACATGCGAGCGCGTATCGGGCACAGTCTATAGGAGCACCGGCGCTGGTCTCAGCCAATTACCGGCAGCCTGTTGAAGACTGTCGGTAACTGAGCGGTCACGACGCGCGAACTATTTTCACGGAACCCGTTCCTGCCTACCCAGGTCACCGGCTCCGAGAAACAGCGAGGCGTTACCTTAGATGACATCTACCTCGCTGGGCTGATCGGCCGACTCCTTGGCTATTGTTTCGGCTGCCCGCGCCATCCTGCCAAAGCGAAGGTAGCCTCTCAGCAAGCCAACCAGCACCATCGTCTCCTCCACCCACTGGAAATAGGGGAACAGAAGATAAACTGACCGTCGTGCGACTATGGCCCGCTTGATCCACCAGCCATAGCACACCTGAGGAAGCAGGACGAGCAGCAGAGGCAGGAAGAAAAGTAGCACGGGCTGCAGAACAGCCACCGCTACCGAATAAGCCAGCAGTGTACACAGAATGAGGGGCGGGAAAGGAAAAAGCGGCGGTACGAGCCCGTGCTTGACATGGAAGGCGTAATTAAACGGGCCGCGACGGTATTGCCGCAGCATATGGGACTTGAAGGAGACCGCTGAGTCATTGATGTCCTGATCAAGGATGATATGGGCCGGGCTGGCACTGTAGAAATGCCTATCAGGAAACCGCTTGCGGAGGCGGAAGCACACGTCACGGTCTTCAATGCCGCCGACCGCCGGCGCCGACATGCTGGTGTCCCATCCGCCGATTTGACGAAGCTCCGAGATCAAGAATGAAGAGTTGGCGCCGTACATCTCAACCACTTCTGGATACTGATCCTGCTGGCCGTCCTTGCGCGAGGTGTAATTTATCTTGAGATAAACGTAAAACCGACGCACGACCGGCGGCAAGAAATCCAGTCCGCTCTCATCGACAGTCGGGTTACCGACGCTAATTGCTTCCACGTAGTTAGCCGTTGCGCCTTTAACTTTGTCCGCAGCACGTTTCACGATTACACCGCCGATCCCGAGCGGTTTATCCACGCGCTGGTAGCCGAGAACCAACTCACTCAAGTAGTCGGGCGCGGCCAGGCAGTCGTCATTGAAGATGACGAGGATCTCGCCCCTTGCGGCATCAAGTCCAGCGTTCAGCGCTGGCGAGATGCCCATGTTCCGCGGCAGCTCGATATAGCGCAAGTCCTGGCGCTCAGCGACCACCCTAGCCGTGTCATCGGTCGATCCGTCGTTTACGACAATGACTTCATACCGGTCCGCTGGATAATCCTGCGCCACGAGAGAGTCAAGCGCAGTCCCGATAGTCGCCGCACCGTTATATACTGGTAGGAGAACGCTTATGAATGGCTTGCTCTGCTGATCCATCAAGTCCTCACATCACTGTGAATTAGCTAGCACCATGTGTCGAGCCTTGAACCTGCCGCAATCATTTGTAGATGGCGGTGCCACCATTTGTATATACCAAGTTCTTGTAGTTATTCAAAAGTTCTGTCGGGTATTTATACTCAACTACAGCGTCGCTGGTCGGTTCGAGTGCGAAGGACACGCCGGACTTAGCTACCATACTGCCGAGGATTACCCAGCCGTCTTGATACACCAAAGTAGGATACTCATCGATTACTCTTTCGCCGACTATGCTACTCGGGTCCATGGGCTCCCACCTCCGCGGGTCAAAGCTGGCTTGTATCGGGTAGTTGAGTACCGCGGGCTGCGCGCCTAGCCACGCTATCCCACTCGCCTCCTGAGGGGTCGTGTAATACAAATTATAGTAATTACCGCTGTTGTTTAGATTGAGCTCGGCCAAGTTATTTCCAAGAATCTGAGGCACTAGGGTACTAGTAAAAAGAAACATCCCCAGGCAAACCGCGCAAGCGGCAATCCTTGCTCGATTCTTTCCAATCGGCGCGAACACTGTCATGGAACCGATGACTATAACTGGCCCAAAGAATACCAGTCCTTGTTGAAATGCCCGCAATACCCCATAGTCCACGGCAATCGATGGCACTACCGTAATGACCACCACCATGCCAGTGATGCCAACGGGCAGCCAAAAGAATTGGCCTCCGACTAGGCGGCCCTCGCGCCGTCCGGCCAGGAACAACCGGACCAGTCCTATAGCGAGGAACAGTTCCTCGCTATAGGCCACAAGACTTCGCGCAAGAGAGTTGAGGGTCGAAACGGGTAGTCCGAGAGACTTCAGGTCACGTCCAATTGCCGTGAGGGGGGTAAGCGGTACATCGACAATGGGAGCGGCAGCCTTAGATACCGCTGACCACGGAAGGAAGGTGCCCGACGGAACGCCGACTCTGGCCTGCAGGCCATCCTTAACCAGGGCGGCCTGCACCGATGCGTCCGAACCACCGCCACTGTCAAAGGCCGTAATTGAGATGCTTCCGGAGGTAATCGCCTGCTCTGCGGTGCTCACCACCGCGCCCGTGGTTTTGGTCGCCAGGGTACCCCACGCGAAAACAATGCCGATAAAAGCGATGACTAGCCCTATAGAGAGAGAACCCTTAAAGGTGGGAACCCAGCGTCTCCCGCCACGACGCGCATAGCGCATTGTCGGATCGGGTTTAGGCTCACCGCGATTTGGCTTAATAAATAGACGCCCAACGTAGGAGAATAGTAGTGCGATTACCAGGGTTCCGACGAAGACATACATGGTCGAATAATGCGATACTTCTGCACCTAGACCAGCTATGCCAAGAGAAACTTGACGTCTGCGGAAGCTCCATACTGGATTTGTCGCGGCGAGCAGTCCGACAGTAACGAAGAGGAGAGCGATCTCCTGCCTGTTCAGAAACGGCATGTCGGTGAAGAAAGTCGGGAAACCAACGAAGTAGGCAACTGCTAGCGTGGAAACCCCGCGATTGAAATACCGCCTTGCCAAGGCGTACACCAGCACGGGGCACAAGGCGAAGAGCAGCTGGAAGAAGAGCTTGTAAACATAAGGATTGTCGACATTTATTATCTGGGCCAGCTCGGTCGGCAGTATGGTGATACTGAGACAAGCATTGTAGGCATCGTGGAAATACGCCATGGACCAACGACCGTGAACTTGGGTCAGTTGAAATACCAGGTATTCCTGCTGAATATCGTGTCCGGTAACGGACCAGCCGCGCAATGAGGTCGATAGCAGCAAGCCGAGCGAGACGAGATAAATTACCGCCGACATGACTGTTTCACGAGTTACCCTCAGCCAACGGACAGAGAGAACGCCGATGAGAGCCATAATCGCCAGGGCGATCAACGTTATAGTTCCGCTGCCGCCATTATTAAGGTTGTTCGCGCCGAATATTGCCAGCGCTACCGTTAGCGCCGCCGCTACCAGTAGCCGGAATTCCTCTTTGCTAAATTCAGCGAAGTTGATGCGCGGCCTGATCGTGTCAGGGTGGCGAATCCGGTAAACGTACAGCGAAAGATTGATGAGGTCGCCGACAATGATGATGGGACCCGGAGCAAGCGGGCGCTGCACGCCCCCGAGCGGCAAGACCTCATTGATGACCAGACCCGATGCCATCAGGATAAGAAGCACCAGGCAGACACTGTAGCCCACGCGCTCCTGCAGACCGCATCTGCGCCATGCCGATGAGGTGTAGAGCAGGTAAGCGGGAAGAACTACCATGAACCAGAACCCAAGCACCGGACGCGCTACCGGCAGATCCACGCTCGCAAAGACCATGAAGTTGACGACAAGAGCCAGGACCAGGGTAACGAACGCACCAAAGACACGGCCCGCAATAGGAGCGGCGCCCGATTTCCCGGAGGCAACCGGAGCAGGCCTACTGTAGTTCACGCCTATGCTCCTATCGCGATCCCTGTCAGCGACCCGGCCGGGGACGCGGCCACTCCCGGTCACTTAGTTTTCTTTCCGCTCTGGGCTGGGTACGTCAACAGGAAGTCGATGCTCTCGGCTTGTTCGGGCAGAGATACCTGAACTCGACAGGAAGCAGCCGCACACTTGGGCACGACAACGATACCCACACCGAATGAATGCCCCGCGGCAATGACTGTCGTCCCTGAAGTAATCGCGGTCAACGTGGTTCCGCTCCCCGAGGCCACAACATACCGGTAAGAAACCTGTCTTCCCTCATCGTTGGTTATGGTGAAGGATACCGGTATGCCTTTCCCGGGAACTCCGGTAGTCGGCAGGCTGGCAGCGCTGGTGAAACCAAGCTGTGTGTAGGGGGTGGGCTGACGTTGCCAGGACAACGACCATTCATGGCGAACCCAGGGCGACAGGAAACTCGCGGCAGCAAGGGCTATCGCCAGAAGTCCCGTGCCAAGCAGCCAGAAATCCCAGCGCGGTGGTTCGTACTGTGAGACTTCTGCATCCTCATCGGGTTGCCCATCACCCGACGATGACGGGCGACGCCCGTGCTCCTCAGCGCGCACAACTAACCACCTTAAGATCTCTGCCGGGCTCTCGACGCCGGAGTGCTTCTTCTCCTGTTGCGGCATCGGCTGCACGTGCTCAGCAAAGCGCGGACCGTCCTCGTGACGTGCGTCTCAATCCACATGAGGAGCAGCCTAGAGAGACCCAAATGTCCCTGTAACACTGTCCGTCACTATACGTCCTGGGAGCGAGCCGCTGGAACTGTTTCGCTCAAGAACGCTTCCAGCGCCGTGGCGCGAGTCCGCCAGGAGTGCTCGTCCCCGGCCAGTTGCCAGGCCCCCTTGGCCATGCGCACTCGGGCCTCGTCGTCTTGTAGCAGTTCAACCAGCGTCCCGGCCAGGGCGGGCACATTGCCTGGCGGCACCACTACGCCGGCCTGGCCATCCTGGACGTAAGTACGCAGGTCTCCCACGTCGCTCACCACCGGTACGGTTCCCATGGCCATGTACTGGAAGACCTTCATATTGCTCGCTGCCCGCACCGTTCGCAGGTCGGGCATGTAGCAGACCCCGACATCCGCGAACTGAGTGTAGTTCTGCACCGCTAGCATGTCTGTCTGCCAGCCGGTGAAGGTCACTGCCGCCTCGATGCCCAGCTCACGGCACATGCTCTTAGCAGCATCAAGCGCGGTGCCACCCCCGATGATCGTCAAGCGCGTGTCTGGCACTTGATTCAAGACGGTTGGCATGGCCTGCAGCAGGTCCTTGATCAAATCCAGCCGGTTAAGCGCACCGAAAAAGTACACTCCGTGACGCGGGGGCTGTTCGGTCACCACCTGGTACTCGCCCGGCTCGACGGCGTTCGGCAGCATCAGGATCGGCTTGCCCGGGTAGAGCTGCCGAACATGTTCGCGGAGCGTGGTCGACGCTACCGCGACCGCGTCGGCATGCCGCACACAGAACCGCTCACTCCAGTCGACCAAGCTATAGGTAAGGCGCGAGCGACCTTCGTTTCTTATCACCTCAGCGCCCAGGTCATCCAGGTCCACCACGACGGCGGTGCGAGACAACAGCTTCGGCACGAGTCCAAGCACGGTGATCGGCGTAGGCTTGTTGATGATTACCGCGTCGGCCCGTGCGCGGATGATCGATACAAGAGATGAAAACAAATACGGGATCAGGTTCAGTATAAAGGAACGCGTAGCGAGCTGCCAGGGCTGAATGAGCCGCGCGAATTCAGATTTGAGAGCATAGTCCGGCTTAAAGTCATTATATTTGTCTGCTGACGGCGCGATGATGGTTATATCCCACCCAGCGGACAAATGCCGAGCTAGGTAGCGCGGCCGGATAGTCAGGGTGCTGTTATACGAACCCGAGCTAAGCATCAGTAGCCTGCGCGGCGAAGGTTGCTTCATGGCAGCTCAGGTGTGAGCAATGGCAACGCGCCGGTCATCGCTCGGTTCGGTCGAGACCGTCTCGGCGATCGTCGGACGCCTTGTCTGGGTGATGTTGAGGATCGACAGGAAGAAGCCCCCGAGTATCGTCTGGCAACTCAACGTCAGCGCGGTAACCGACGGGACCATCACTCGCAGGGCATGCTCGTAGTTCAGCCGCCCGAACCCTGCGGCCTGCCAGTCAACGACCGAGAAGATCAGGCCTGCCAGCCCGGCCAGCCCAAGGACGCCGCCGATGAAGAGCACGCGTTCCAGGGAGAACCTGGCGAGGACCTTCTCTGCCCTCGGCGAGTTGGGCAGAAAGCCTTCTGTGCGGGCGTAGGCCCGGGTGAACAGCCAGAACAGCACCGACTGAAAGCCGATGATCACCATCCCGCCGGCCGCGACCAAGGTGTCGACGTCGAATGTCACCCTGCCGATGGTTATCGGACCCGTCGCGGTCATCACGCCGATGATCAGGCCAAGGAGAAGCGTGACGACACCCGGGATGAAAAACAGCCACCGTGGGCTGAACAGGAGCAGGAACCTCAGGTGGCGCCAGCCGTCCCGCCAGGTCCGCAGGTGCGGCGCGCGACTCCGGCCGTCCTTTGCCAGCGTGGTGGGCACCTCGGCGATCTTCTGTCGTGCGAGCGTCGCCTTGACCACCATCTCGCTTGCGAACTCCATGCCCGCAGCCTGCAAGTGCAGGTCAAGGACGCTGGCCCGGCGGAATCCGCGCAGACCGCAGTGGAAGTCACCGATTGGACTGCGGAAGAAAAGCCGACCGATGAATGAGAGCACGGGATTGCCGAGGTACTTGTGCAGCACCGGCATTGCTCCTGGCTCGACGCCGCCCTTGAACCGGTTTCCCATCACCAAGTCTGCGCCCTCGCGCAGTTCCACGATGAACGGCATGAGCTTCGTGAAGTCGTAGCTGTCGTCGGCGTCGCCCATGATCACGTACTCGCCGCGAGCCGCGATAATGCCGCCCATGAGCGCGTTACCGTAGCCTTTGTCGTTGATCGGAACCACCCGGGCTCCGGCGCCGGCCGCGAGTTGCCGGCTGCCGTCGGTGCTTCCGTTGTCGGCGACAATCACCTCGCCGTCGATCCCGTTATCCGCGATGAACCGTACGGCCTTGGAGACACACGTGGCCACCGTCTCCGCCTCATCGAGGCAAGGGATGACGACAGTCAGCTCCATGTCAGCTCCTTGATGCTTCCACTCAGACTTGAGCTGCCCGGGCAGCTCGTGCTTCGAGCCCACGCATTCCCAAGTATTATCGAAAACGTGTTCAACAACGCATGCCTGCCTAGTGAAGGCAGCGACGCCAAGTAGGCATGGTTGCGTTCACACAGCCCACAGCGGCCGACGGCGAGGTCTCGTCGCTTCGAGACACCAACTGTTCCCGCCCCTCCGCAACGAGAGCCGCTACGCTCCCGTGAGGCAGGCTCGGCCCTACACCGAACGGACAACTCGGGCATGAGTGTAGCAGTCAGTCTCAACGCTCGCTTGCTTCCCGTGAAACGCCAAAAGTCATAAAACGGTCCACACGCAGCGGGAACGAAGTCCAATCAAATGAGGATCCCGCTACGGTCAGGGGCATCCAGGACGGCGACGGTCAAGTCCTGCGGCCAGCCGCAATCCGCGGCAATTTCACCTCACGCGACGCACCGGCCTGCCAATGTTCGCGGTTAGCCGCTTCCGTCCGGACTGCCACTGCCGGCCTTATTCTTCATTCCTGGCCGGCCTTCTTCCGTGCGCGGCGGACGATCGCCGCGGTGCCGATGACCACGGCGGCGGTCCCAGCGGCACCCGCGGCGGTGATCGCCGCGTCCTTCCGCGCGATCCGCCGTCCCGCCACCGCGTGACGCCCTTGCCGGGCCGCGAGCAGCACCGACAGCGCCTCAGCGTTCGAGAACGCGGGCCGCCAGCCGGCCGCGTGCAGCGCGGCGCACTCCACCACCCACGGGTAGACCACGTAGCGCAGCTCCGCCGACGGCGAGGGGATCACGCCGAGGCGGTGCAGCCGCTGCGCCGTGCTGAAGGTCAGCCGGGCGGGCAGCTCAAGCGACTTCAGGCCGCTCAGCGACTCGACCTCGCCCTGCGACAGTGACCCGTCGCAGCCCACCGCGAAGTCGCCGTCGACCACTCCGGCCGCAGCGAGCTCGAGCGCTGCCGCCAGGTCGTCGATGTGGCAGAACTGCCAGCGTGGCGCACAGCCGCGCGCCACAAGCAGCCGAGGCGCCTCGAAATGCCTGGTCAACAGAGTGTCAAGGGCATCGCCCACCAGCGCTGCCGGGCGGACCACCGTGACTGAGGTGCCGGGGTTGACCCGGCGGGAGCGCCGTGCAAGTTCCTCGATCTCGATCAGGTCCCCGGCCAGGCTGCCGCCCGAATCGGCGAGCAGCGGCGCATCCTCCGGCAGCGGGACAGGGTTGTCCGGTCGCGCGCCATAGACCATGGCGCTCGTCACCAGGATGACGCGGCCGACCCGCTCGGCCGCCGCGGCGGTCAGCACGGTCTGCGCACCGCGCACGTTGCGCGCCCGCCGGTCCCTCGGGTTGCTGTCCGCCGCGGCGTCCACGTCGGTGTGCACCACCACGTCCACGTCCGTGAGCCGCGAGGCCAGCGTGGGATCCCTGACGTCCGCGAGCCGCCACATGACCCCGACGGCGTCGCCGCGGTGATCGTCGATCGCGACCACGCGGCCCAAGCGGTCCGATCCGGCGAGCCTGGTCACCAGTGCGTGCCCGACTCCGCGCGCCGCACCCGTGACCGCCACCACGGGGGGGACCGCGCCGGTGCTACGCTCACGGCGAACGCTGCGCTCAGGGCGAACCTGCCGTCTGCCATTTCTCAAAATGGGCTACTCCCGAATAGCGTGACTGCGGACCTTCTTCATCCCGATGTCCTGGCCCGGCTAATGTTAGGACGAAGGGCAGGAGGAAGAAGGTTCGTCGTGACCCTTCTATCCTGCCCGACCATCTGAGAGCGAAGGGGGTGCATCGTGGCTGAGCGTCCTCCCTTCGGCTTCGGTCCGCCCGGGCGGCCAGGCGACGACAACCCGCACGGGGGTTCAGGTCCGGGCGGCCAGGGGCCCGGGGGGCAGAACCCGTTCGGCTTCGGGATGCCCGGCGGCCCGGGAGACCCCAGCGGCGGGGCGAATCCGAACCAGTTCGCTGACGCGCTGCGCCAGTTCGCCGACCTGCTCTCGTACAGCGGCGGTCCGGTCAACTGGGAGCTCGCCAAGAACCTGGCCAGGCACACCATCGTCGCCAAGGGCGACCCGAGCGTGCTCGCCAACGAGCGGGCCGCCGTGACTGAGGCCGTCCGGCTCGCGGACCTGTGGCTCGATGATGTCACCGCTTTCCCTTCCGGTATCAGGAAGATCGAGGCGTGGTCCAAGTCGGAATGGCTGGAAGCGACCTTCCCCGTCTGGTCCTCGCTATGCGAGCCAATCGCCGCCAAGGCGGTCGACGCGATGGGCTCCATGATGGCCTTCGACCCGTCACAGCTGGGCGACGCCGAGGTGCCGCCGGAGATGCGGGCCATGCTGTCCGGTATGGGCGGGCTCAGCGCGTTCGCGCCGATGCTGCGCCAGCTTGGCGGGGCGATGCTCGGCGGCCAGGTCGGCACGGCCATCGGCGAGCTGGCCGGGGACATGGCAAGCACTACCGATATCGGTCTGCCGCTTGCCGCGGAGGGCACCGCGGCACTGCTGCCGAGCGGTGTCGCGGCGTTCGGTGAGGGCCTGTCGGTCGAGCTGAGTGAGGTACGGATCTTCCTCGCGCTGCGGGAGGCCGCGCATCACCGGCTGTTCGGGCACGTGCCGTGGCTGCGCCAGCACCTGCTTGGCGCGGTCGAGGCGTACGCGGCCGGCATTTCCGTGGACATGAGCCGCCTCCGCGACGCCCTGCCTGAGCTTGACATGACCAACCCGGAGGAGGCGCTGCGCGAGGCGTTGTCCGGCGAGACCCTGTTCCGGCCGGAGGACACGCCGCAGCAGAAGGCCGCGCTCGCCCGGCTGGAGACGGCGCTTGCCCTCGTCGAGGGCTGGGTGGCGGCGGTCGTCTCCGCCGCCGCCGACGCGCGCCTCGTGCATGCCGTGGCCCTGGCGGAGGCGATCCGCCGCCGCCGGGCGTCCGGCGGCCCGGCGGAGCGGACCTTCGCCACCCTGGTCGGCCTCGAGCTCCGGCCCCGGATGCTCCGGGAGGCCGCTGCGCTGTGGGCAGGTCTGGCCGAGGCACGCGGCACCGAAGGACGCGACGCGCTGTGGGCGCACCCGGACCTGCTGCCGACCGCGGAGGACCTGGAGGACCCGGAGGCCTTCCTGCGCGGCAGCACCGACCTCGACATGGCTGACTTCGAGGATGCCGTAGCCGGCGAGGGGCCGGCCGAAGGCCCGCAGCCCGCGGACGGCGAGGAGCCAACGGAGGGCGAGGAGCCCGAGAACCCCCCGGGCTAGCAGGCCGCGCCACAGGTACAGGCCGGGTGCGCCGGCCAGCCGCGGCGCTGCCACTGCCAGCCGGGGAGCACCACCTCGAGCGTCGCGTTCGCGGTGGCCGGCTCGCAGGCACGGTCGATGAACATGAGCGCCTGGGCGGCGGCGAGCGCCGCAGTGGACGCCGCGAGTACGGTGTCGCACGCCTGCGTGCTCGCCGGCGACCCGCACTCACCGCCGGCCTGGGCCAGGATCCACGGCCACGCCGGGTCGCGCGCAGCCCGGCTCAGGTCCAGGCAGCGGACACACGCGGAGCGACCGGGCAGCACCAGCGGCCCGACCACGCCGATCGCCTCTTCCGCGTGCACCGCCAGGTGCGGTACCCGGTCGCGGACGAGCGCGGCGAGCAGTACCGGGTCCGGCCGGCCAGTGATCACCGCCAGGTCGGGCAGCCGCCGGGCATCGTCCGCCGTCCGGACCTCGGGCGCCACCCGGTGCACCGCACGGGCGACCGCGGTGGCCACGCCCGTGCCCACGTCGGCAGCGCCGACGCCCGCGGGCGCGACGTCCGCCGCCTCGGCGAGGCCAGGGTCAAGGCAGCTCACCCAGGCGACCCCGGACGCGGCGAGGAACGTGGCGACACAGGCGCCCACCCGGCCCGCGCCGTACACCCGGGCGAACGTCGCCCGCCGCCGGGCGAGCACCGCCGCGCCGCCGTCGCCGTGCCCGTACGCTATCGCGGCGCACGCCAGCTCGGGACCGATCCTCGCCCTGAGGTACTCGGGCAGGGCCGCGCGCAGGCTCGCAGGGAAGTCGTCGAGCACGCCCGCCGTGGCCAGCAGCTCGATCACCCGGTGCACGATCTCCTGGCGGATGCCGTACGTGGCGGCCGCCCGCACCACCTCGGTGGTCTCCCGCGACCCGTCGAGCAGGCTCACCACGGCCGCCGCCTTGCCGAGCCCGGTCAGCGCGCGAGCGCGGCGCGGGTCGACGCCGATCTGGAGCGTGCCCTTGTCCCGCCACAGCGGCCGCAACCCCACCTTAACTGCTGGTCTCATGCACATAGCGTGACGTAGCCCACTGACATTTCGGTCCCCGCTCGACCAGCTCACCCACTGGGATAGGTCATCGAGGGTGGCGATAGCGCGGGGACCGCGGCGTCGCGAGCTGGTGAGGCAGGAGACCGCAGAGGACGACGCCAATTGTCTGAGGAAACGCAGAGCCGCCTACGGGACGCCCCATGAAATCCACGCACTAGCATGACGATGGGACTGATGCGGGTGGGAATGCAAAGGCCGCATATGGTTTGACGTCAGTCGGCGGGTCGCTGCATCCCGGGCGGTCGTAACTCAGGGTGATGAGGAGTTTCAGTACTCATGCTGTACCGGGAAGTCGGGACCGAGAAGAAGATCTCTCAGATTGGCCTGGGCACTAGCCAGTTTGGCAGCGAAGAGTGGGGTTACGGCGCCTTCTATGCCAAGCACGAGGCTCGCCTCATCGTCCGTCGGGCGGTCGAGTTGGGCATCACGCTTTTTGACACGGCCGCGATCTATGGCGACGGCCAGAGCGAGCGCATCCTCGGCGAGGCGCTCGGAGATGACCGAGCATCGGTCTTCCTGGCCACGAAGGCTCATCCGATCCTGCCACCGTCTTTCCGGCTGCCGCAGCGCGCCGCGGCGAGCGCCAGCCGCCTCGGGGTCGCCCGGCTGGACCTCTACCAGATGCACTGGCCTAACGCGCTGGTTGGGGACGGCTCTGTCATGCGGCAGATGCGTCATCTCCAGCAGGATGGCCTGGTGGCCGAGGTCGGCGTCAGCAACTATCCCCTGGCGCGCTGGCGGAGCGCCGAGAACTCGCTGGGCAGCCGCATCCTGAGCGACCAGGTCTCGTACAGCCTGGTCAACCGCGTGGCCGAGACGGACCTTGCATTTGCCAGAGAGCACGGTCGGCTGATCATCGCGCATAGCCCGCTGGCGCAAGGATTGCTGTCTGGCCGATACGACAAGGCCAACAGGCCGAGCAATGCCCGCAGAGCCGATAGCTCCGAGTTCACCCCAGCGGCTCTGGACAGAATCGATGAGCTCATGAAAATCCTCCGGGAGATCGCCAGCGCGCATTCGGCCTCTGTTGCTCAGATAGCCGTTGCCTGGGTCATTCGTGACCCAGCCGTGGTTGCGATTCCCGGGGCCTCAAGTGTTGCCCAGCTTGAGAATAATGTTGCGGCCACCGAGATATGCCTAAAGGACGATGAGTACCAGGCCTTGGATCTGGCCTCCAGAAGTGTGGCGGCGACGGCCGGACGCACTGGCCGACCGCTGTCCAAGATCTTGGACAGCGCGCGAACTGTCGCGGAATCAGCCCACGACGGCTGGCGGGTGGCCAGGACGACACGCGTCGGCAAGGCAGCCACCACGAGGGTCCACGCCGGGGAGGGCTGATCAGGCTGGCAGGACCGCCCATGGATTGGTGGCGCGGGTCGTGCTAGCGTCGTCGATCCGCTTGACCAGGGAGCTGTCGATATCAGCGACGGAGGAGCAACCGAGCAGCGCCATCGCGTTGTCAGTCTCGTGCCGCAGGATACCCAGGACATCCTCAACGCCACGCTGCCCGCGGACTGCGAGGCCGTATATGTAGGGGCGGCCGACCAAGACCGCCTTAGCACCGAGCGCCAGCGCCTTTACCACGTCAGTCCCCCGGCGGATTCCGCCGTCCAGGTAGACCTCAAGCTTCCCGCCGACGGCCGCCGCGACCTCAGGCAGGGCTTCTATCGAGGCACTCACTCCGTCCAGCTGCCGGCCCCCGTGATTTGAAACCACGATCCCGTCGACGCCCAGGTCGATGAGCCGGGCGCACTCATCAGCCCGCATGATGCCCTTCACGACCAGCGGGCCCGGCCACAGGTCCCGCAGCCAGGCGAGGTCATCCCAGCTGATGGGATGCCAGGTACTCGTAATCTCGTCCTCGACGTCCCGTAGGCTAGTCTGCGCTGGCCCGCTGGCACCGCGCGGCGCCAGCAGCCTTCTTGCGTTCACGAAGTTGGCTGCCCAGGCTGGATGGGCGGCTCCCTGAAGAAGGAATCGCGCTCTAGGCGAAACTGGCGGCTTGAAGTCGTTCCTGGTATCACGTTCGCGTATACCTGACACCGCGCCGTCCACGGTGACGCAGAGAACCCTGTAGTTCGAAGCGAGCGCCCTGCGCACGAGACGCTCGGTATGTTCTCTGGCCGGCCTTATGTACAGCTGGAACCACATGGGGCCATTCGCGGCCCCGGCCAACTCCTCTGGAGCCCGGGCAACGCTGCTGAGGCAGTAAATAGTGCCCGAGTTCGCGGCAGCACGCGCGGCGATGCGCTCGGCGTCGTGGTGGATAAGTCGCCCTGCTCCCACCGGGCCAAGGATGACGGGCAGCGATATCGTGGTACCGAGCGCAGTTGTCGTTAGGTCGCGGCGAGAGACATCGGCCAGCGGTCTTGGACGCAGCACGTAATCGCTGAACGCAGTCCGGTTCCTCCGTAGCGTGATCTCATCACCGGCGCCGCCCTCGATGCTGTCCCAGACAAAGCGCGGAAGGCGGCGCTGAGCGCTGGCGCAGTAATCGGCAACGTTGATGGGCTTGGCCATGGTCCAGAATCCGCCTCAGCTCGGGGGCATGCGCCGTCGCGCGACCCGCTTACCGTACCGCAAAATCGTATGTGAATCATATGTGAATCGTATGTAAGGCATCATCGATCACCGGCTGCTCACGTCGTCGCCTCAGACGCGGCCAGGATCACTGAGCCGAACACCTCGGGCTCGCGCAATACCAGGCTTGCGAGCGCAACCCGGCCCTGGAAACCGTCTAACGGTCTCGCCTGCCTCCTCGCGCCTGTCCCGCTACGATAGCCGCGCCCGACCTCCGCTGCTGGGCTCATGCGCGTACCGGGACGTAACCGACAGACATTCTGGCGCCGCGGAACAGCGCGCCTTCTCCAGACATTGAAGACAGTGGATACCCAATCGCCCGCGGCGGGCGCCGGCCGACCACGGTCACGGCCCGCTTAAGCTGGGACCACGCACTCGTTCGGCGAATGCTCTAATCTTGCCGTTCCCGGGCAGGTCCTAGCCCTCGTCGGCAGCGCAAGATTAGAGCACTCGGATATGGGGTCTTTTCATTGGCGGAGAAGGACGGCGAGAGCCAGCCTGCACCGAACGGGCGCGCCGACGTGCCGAAGGGCAGCGTGCAGCGCGGCGCTATGCTCGCCGGGCTGCCGCTCGGGTGGGCCGGCCGCACCGCGCTCGGCATCGGCAAGCGGATCGGCGGGCGCTCCGCTGAGCTAGTCGCCCAGGAGATACAGCAGCGCACCGCCGACCAGGTGTTCCGCGTGCTCGGTGAGCTCAAGGGCGGGGCGATGAAGCTCGGCCAGGCACTGTCGATCTTCGAGGCGGCGCTGCCGCCCGAACTGGCCGGCCCGTACCGGGCGACGCTGACCAAGCTGCAGGAGTCGGCGCCGCCGCTGCCGGCCAGCACGGTGCACCGGGTGCTCGCCGCCGACCTCGGGCCGGACTGGCGGTCCTCATTCGAGTCATTCGACGACACCCCCGCGGCCGCGGCCTCCATCGGGCAGGTGCACCGGGCGGTGTGGCAGGACGGCCGCAAGGTCGCCGTCAAGATCCAGTATCCGGGGGCAGGCCGGGCCCTGCTGAACGACTTCACGCAGCTGGCGCGGATCGGGCGGCTGTTCGGCATCATCATGCCCGGGCTTGACGTGAAGCCGATGCTCGACGAGCTCCGCGACCGGGTGGCCGAGGAGCTCGACTACCACATGGAAGCCGACGCGCAGCGCGCCTTCGCGACGGCCTACGCCGGTGACCCCGACATCTTCGTGCCGGAGGTCGTCACGGAGACCGACCACGTGCTCGTCACCGAGTGGATGGACGGGACCCCGCTGTCGAAGATCATCAGCGACGGGTCCGCGACCGAGCGGAACCGGGCGGGCATCCTGTTCACCAGGTTCTTGTTCTCCGGCCCCGCGCGGGCGGGGATGCTGCATGCCGACCCGCATCCTGGCAACTTCCGGCTGCTGCCCGACGGACGGCTCGGCGTGCTCGACTTCGGCGCGGTCGACCGGCTGCCCAAGGGCCTGCCGCCGATCTTCGGGCGGCTGCTGCGGATCATGCACGACCCGGACCCGGACGTCGCCGAGGTGGAGAGGTCGCTGCGGGCGGATAACTTCCTCCGGCCGGGCATCTCCGTCGACCTGGACGCGCTGCGCGCGTTCCTGGCGCCGCTCGCCGAGCCCTCGTCGGTGGAGACGTTCAAGTTCTCCAGGGAATGGATGCGGGGCGAGGCGAGTCGGGTCACCGACCTGAACGCCACGGGCAACATCACCAGGAAGTTCAACCTGCCGCCGTCCTACGTGCTGATTCACCGGGTATCGACCGCCGGAATCGGCGTGCTCTGCCAGCTTGAGTGCGAGGGGCCGTTCCGCGCCGAGGTGGTCCGCTGGGTGCCTGGGTACGCGGACTCCCCTCCGGTCGCCTGACCAGCTCAAATACGGCAAAAAGAAACCCGGGATGGCCCTCGCACATCCCGGGTTTCCTGCGGCCCGCCGGACTTTTCAGCCGACTGTCCCGAGCGTCGAGCGCAGGCGCTCGACCCGCTGCCACGCGGACAGCAGCTGGCGCTCGGCGCGCTCCTGCCGCTTCTCCAGCTTGCGCAGCTCGGTGACCTGGCGAGCGGAGCGCTCTTGCGCCGCCTGCCTGAGTCGTTCGTGTTGCCGTTCCTTGGCCAGCTGTTCCTGGGTATACATGACTGACTACCTCGCATCGTGTGCGTTCACGTGTGTTCATGACTGCTAGCCGCATCGTGTGCGACTGGTTCCGCTGCGGCGCGCCAGCTTGCCTGCCTTCAGCCTGGAGCCTTCCGCAGGGGGAAGGTCAAGGCGGCCGGCGCGCCGCAGTTCTCCTCGTCCGGACCGTGGCGGGTCGCCATAAAGATGACGTCCGCTATGCGGCCTGTTCATCGGCCTTCGCCAGTTCCCTGTCCTCCTTGCGCGGACGTCCGCGCGGGCGCTTCCGTGGCACGATCGTGCCGCGCAGGAGCAGTTCCCCGCCCCAGACACCCCACGGCTCGCGCCGCTGGAGCGCGCCCTCCAGGCAGGCGGCCCGGATCTTGCAGCCCTGGCACAGGGCCTTCGCCGCCTCGACGTCCGCTGGCGCCTCGGCGAAGAACAGTTCCGGGTCATCCGTGCACGGCAGGTCGAGACCGACCGGGACATCGGGGTAGTTGAACAGGGACGCGATCGCGCCCGGCTCGGTGGTGTTGTCGACGTAGGACTCGATGACGGCGACCGCCTCAAATGAGGCGTCGGGCCACTCCATCGGTGCCATCCCCTCTCGCTTTGAAGGTCCAGTTGTGCTGGTCGTGGGACCGGGCCTCAAAACAAATCTGGCCGCGGACCCTGGTTACGGGTCCGCGGCCTTCGGGGATCTGGCCGGCCTATTCCTAGGCCGGTTCCCGTTCTGGATGCGGACCCATCGCGCCGTAACCACCGGCGTTGATGCGGGTCTTGTGGACGTTCTGCTTACGGGTGCCGTTAACGGCCGGCTGCTCGCCGCTGACGAGGTCGGCCGTCGGCGTCATGGCCGGGACCGGGAACGCGCCAAGGCGCGCGTCCAGGGAACCGGCGGCCAGGACTGGGTTCTGCGTGCGGACATGGCTCGCCCCTGCGCCTGATTCGGCAGAGAGGCTCATCCACGGCGAGCAGGCACCAAGGAAGGCGGCGCCCGTCCGGGCAGCCGCGACGTCAGTCGTGTAAATCTCCACCGTAGGCACCTCCTTCTGGGGTCAGATGCTCTGTCCTACGGACATGACGCTTAGCCTACGTAAGGCTCCCACGCGAGGGCAACCCATTTTCGACCTGGGATTTTGGTTCCGCAGGTGGCCAACGGTAAAGAAGGTTTCCAAGTCCAAGGAACATGCCGCGTGAGGCTTTAGTCGCGCTGCGTCGCGTTGAGTCTGATGAGTCCTTCTTGGACAACGGAGACGACGAGCTTGCCCTCGGCGGTGAACACCTCACCGCGCGCGAGGCCGCGGCCGCCCGCGGCGACCGGCGACTCCTGGGCGTAAAGCAGCCACTGGTCGGCGCGGAACGGGCGGTGGAACCACATCGCGTGGTCCAGGCTCGCCGGGGCGACGCGCCCGTCGAGAAAGCTGACGCCGTGCTCAAGCAGCACGGTCTCGATCAGCGTCAGGTCAGAGGCGTAGGTCATCAGGCACACGTGCAGCAGCGGGTCGTCGGGCAGCAACTCATTGACGCGCAGCCAGACAAGGTTGCGGCCGGCGTAAAGCGAGCGGTCTTCGGCCGCCTCGATCCACAGCGGGCCGGCCGATCGCAGCTCGATCGGGCTGTCCCGGATCTCGGCGGGCAGCGCGCTCCCCAGTGCCTCGGCTATCCGGTCGACATTGGGCCGCAGTTCCTCCGGCGCGGGCACCGACGGCATCGGCATCTGGTGCTCAAGCCCTTGCTCGGGGTGATGGAAGGAGGCGGAGAGCGTGAAGATCGCCCTGCCGTGCTGTATCGCGGTGACCCGGCGGGTGGTGAACGAGCGCCCGTCGCGCACCCGGTCCACGGTGTAGACGAGCGGCACGGCGGGATCGCCCGGCCGGATGAAGTAGGCGTGCAGCGAGTGGACCGGCCGGTCTTCCGGCACCGTCCGGCCGGCCGCGACTAGTGCCTGCCCGGCCACCTGGCCGCCGAACACCCGCTGGACCCGCTCGTCCGGTGACCGGCCGCGGAAGATGTTCTGCTCGATCTGCTCCAGGTCGAGAAGCTCGAGCAGCTTGTCAAGCGCGTCGCTCATCGGCCGGCCGCCATGGCCGGCGCCTGCATCGCGGCGAGGAAGCGCGAGCGCTGCCGGGATGCAGGCGAACCCGACGCCCCGGCGCCCGGTGTCCCTGTGCCGGGGGTCCGTGCGGCGGCCCAGGAGAGCGCCAGGTGGACCCGCGCCCGGGTGACGGCGACGTAAAGCAGCCGCCGCTCTTCCTCGATGGCCTCGGCCGTTCGCGCGTGCACGATGGGCATTATGCCCTCTGCGAGCCCGGGCAGGAGCACCGCGTCCCACTCAAGCCCCTTAGCGGCGTGCATCGTCGCCAGCGTCACCGCCGCCGCGACCGGCGCGTGCCCGGTCTCCGCGCGCTCGGCGAGCTCGGCGGCGAACTCCGCCAAGGTGGCCGCGGGCCGCGCGGCGGCGAGGTGGTCGGCGAGCCCGGCGATGGCGGCGAGGGATTCCCAGCGCTGCCTGACCGCGCCGCGGGCGGCGGGCGCCGCGGCGGTGAGCCCGGCCGACGCGAGCACGTGCCTGACCGCGGCGGGCAGCTCACCGGGCAGCCCGGTCGCGTCGGTGCCCGCCCCGGCCGCCCGGGCGGCACCGCGCAGCAGCACCAGCGCCTGCCGCACCTCGGGCCGCTCGTAGAAGCGCTCGGCGCCGCGGACCACGTACGGCAGCCCGGCCTCGGCGAGCGACCGCTCAAACCGCTCCAGGTGCGCGTTGACCCGCAACAGGACGGCGATCTCCTGCGCCGGCACGCCCCGCCTGATCAGCGCCGCGATCTCGGCGGCCACCCCGGCGGCCTCCGCCTCCTCGTCCGGGTAGCGCGTCACCGCGGGCTCCGGTCCGGCCGGCCGCTGCGCCGTCAGCGCGCCCGGGTCGGCGGCCGCGGCCACCAGCCGGTTCGCCGCGGCCACCACCTGCGGGGTCGACCGGTAGTCGCGGACCAGCCGGACCATCGTCGCCTGCGGGTAGTCCTCGGTGAACGACCGCAGGTACTCCGATGTGGCCCCGGTGAACGAGTAAATCGTCTGCCGCGGGTCGCCGACCACGCAGAGTTCCTCCCGGCCGCCCAGCCAGGCGTCGAGCAGCAGCTTTTGCAGCGGGTTGACGTCCTGGAACTCGTCCACGGTGAAGTACCGGAAAGCGGCGTGCACCTCACGGGCGACGACGGACTCGGTGAGCAGGATCGCCGCCGTCAGCTCGAGCACCGACTCGAAGTCGATCAGCTGCCGGTCCCGCCGCAGCCCCTCGTAGGCCGCGTAAAGCCTGCCGGTGTCCTCCACGCCGGACGACGGGCCCCGGCCGGCCTCCGTCGCGGCGAACACGTACGAGTCCGGGTGGACCTGGCAGACCTTCGCCCACTCGATCTCCGTCACGGCCTCGGCGAGCGCGGCGCCGTCCATGCGCAGCCCGAGGCCCGCGGCCGCCTCGCGCAGCAGCGGCAGCTTGGACTCTACGAGCCGCGGCGGGCGCCCGCCGATCACCCGGGGCCAGAAGTAACTGAGCTGCCGCAGCGCGGCCGCGTGGAACGTGGTCGTGCGCACCCTCTCCGCGCCGCCGCCGAGCGCGCGCAGCCGCCCGCGCAGTTCCCCCGCCGCGCGCACGGTGAAGGTCAGCGCGAGCACGTGCGACGGGCTGACCACCCCGGTCGCCACCGCGTAAGCGATGCGGTGGGTGATCGCCCTGGTCTTCCCGGTCCCCGCGCCGGCCAGCACGCAGACCGGGCCCCGGCTGGCGAGCGCTACCGCCCGCTGCTCGGGGTCAAGCGCGGCGAGCAGGTCATCGGCGTCCACCTGCCCTATGGTGCCGTACATCACGGGAATCCGCGCCCCCGCGCGGTCAGCGACGGGAACGTGCGACACGTAAAAGTTGTTGCACAGCTCCGGAGACCCCGCAAAACAGGCGGTTGGGTCACGATGACAAGGAGGCCCTCGTGCCGCTGACGATGTACACGACAACCTGGTGCGGGTTCTGCAAGAACCTCAAGCGGCAGCTCGGCAAGGCCGGGGTCGAGGTCAACGAGGTCGACATCGAGCTCGACCCGGAAGCCGCGAAGTTCGTGGAGGGCGTCAACGGGGGTAACCAGACCGTGCCGACGCTGCTGTTCGCCGACGGCAGCACGATGTGCAACCCTTCGGCCGCCATGGTGCAGCAGAAGCTCGCCGCGCTCGCCGAGGTCGCCAGCTGAACCGGTTACCGCACCGCCGCGAAAACCTTCGCGGCCGGGGCTTTCCGCCTTCGCTGTTACAACAGGTAATGTTGTCGGTACCCCGAGCTACTTGGGTTGGGGGGAGGCGGGAAAGCATGAGCGGTAACCGAAGCAACGGCAGGGATGAGCACGACGACGTAGTCGTGCGGAAGGCCGAGCACGGCTGGGTTGTCGGCGACGAGAGCGTCGCCGACCTGACCAGCGCGATGGTGCTTGCCGACCTGTTCGCCGCCGACCAGTCGGACGACGATGACACCACCGCCCTGGAAGCCGTCGATGAGCACGGCGCGCCCCGGGAAAAGGTCCGCCGACCTTCGGCGCCCGCGCCGCGGGCGAGCGACTCGGGCGCGCATCGGCTACCCACCGTGACCGACGTCGGCGACGTCACGGACCGGTCGAAGGCGTCCGGTGAGGCGGAGCGCCTTGCGGTCACCGTGGCCCAGCTCGAGCACGCTCTCGCCTCCCGCGTCCGGGTGGAGCAGGCCATCGGCGTGCTCGCCGAGCGGCACCGGCTGCGGCCCCGTGAAGCGTTCGACCTGCTGCGCAAGGCGTCGCGGTCACGCGGCACCCGGGTTACCGAGCTCGCTCAGGATGTGGTGGCAAGCACGGCGAACCCGTTGCTCCGGCTGCCCGACGAGTTGTCCCGTGCGGTGCCCGAGCCGCGCCAGCGCACCCGCTCGCTGCGCCGCGGCGGCAGGCACGCCGCTAGCTCATAACCGCAGCTCGGGAGGGCCGAGGGCGGCTCAGATGACGTGGCTTTCCGCTGGCCGCCGGTGAAGCCGGGTCCTGGTGCCGCAGGATCAGTCGCGAACGCGACGTGGCGTGCTGATCACTCTCTCGTGAACCTTTACTCCATCGTTACCTAGACTCCAAACCTGGTAACTGCCCGCGGCGTGTATTGATTCATCTCGGCATTGCCGTGTGCCACGGCGAAAGGTGAGCGGATGCGCCTGGACGGCGGTTTCCAGGAGTTTTACGAGGCCAACTACGGCCGGATTGTCGCGATGGTGACGGCTGTGCTCGGCGACAGGCATGAGGCGGAGGACGTAGCACAAGAGGCATTCGCCCGTGCCTTCACCCGGTGGGCCCGGCTCGGCGGGTACGACCTTCCCGAGGCCTGGGTCAGGCGAGTGGCACTACGGATCGCGATCGACTCGGGCCGACGCCTGCGGCGTTCCCTCAGGGTTGCCGCCACGCTTGCCGCCCAGCGGCACAGTCCGGGGCCTGAACCGGGCGACTCACTCGCCCTCACCCGGCTAGGTACCGCGCTGCGGCGACTGCCGATGCGCGAGCGCGAGGTGGTCGTCCTGCACTACCTGGCCGACCTTCCGGTTGACGCCATCGCACACGAGCGCGGACTGCCCCCTGGCACGGTCAGGACGCGGCTCGCCGCAGGCCGGCGGCGTCTGGAGCACGAACTCACGCAGCACCCCGAGGAGCTAACCGATGCAGGATGAAGATCTGCGTGAACAGTTCAGCGAGTGGGCACGGCCCCTGCTGGCCACTGTCCCCCCGGCGGTCTCGGTCATCCGCAGGCGTGCCCGCCACCGCACCGCGCGAGTCACGACAGCCTGCGTAACCGCAGTGGCCGTCGTGGCCGCTGGCGGGATCCTGGCGACCCGCGAGATCGGCGGACGCCAGGCACCGGCAGCGTCACGCCAGGTCCTGTCGGTCTCGCCGCGGCTCGGGCAGCTGCCGGCGCCTGACGCCGGCGCCGCGGCCGCGCCGTACTACCTCGCTGTCAGCTCAGACGGCAGCAGCGCAGGTGTCTGGGATGCCACGACCGGCAAGGAACTCGCAACGATCGCCGCGCCGAATGAGCAGTCTGGCCACGTCCGCTACTCCACGATGTTCGCCAGTATCGCCGCCGCGGGCGACGACCGGACGTTCGTGCTCGCCGCGATCGCCAACACCAACAGCGAGAAGGCATTGCCCGTCTGGCTGTTCGAGATACGCCTGGCACCCGGCGGGTCCCCGGGCCCGCTGCAGCCGCTATCCTTCCCGCGGCAGCAGCAAGGCATGGTCGGCCACTGGTACCAGGACATCTCGTCGATCGCCCTCACGGCCGACGGCGCCCAGCTGGCCATCGCCACCAACCGCCAATCCGGTGACAAGAACGGCCCCGCCGACATCGAGGTCATCACGCTGGCCACCGGCGCGACGCGGACCTGGACGGCCACCCCTCAAGACATCAGCTCCCTGTCCTGGGCTGGGAACAGCAGCCTCGCCTACGCCTGCGACGGCGTGTGCCTGCTCGACACCACCGCACCCGGCCACGAACTGAGCCAGTCCCGCCTCCTCATCCCCTGGTCCACCCAGTACCACGGCCTGCAGGGCCTGCAATGGCCCAGGATCACCCCCGACGGGTCGGCCATCTACGTCGCCATGGAAAACGGCCCAGGTTCCATAGGGCTGGTTGAGTTCTCGGCGCACACCGGCCGCCCGCTGCGCGTGGCCATCCAGCCCCAGAACACCGATGGTGCCTTCTGCGGCACCCTGTGGAGCGACCCATCCGGCCAGCATCTCACCGCCGCCTGCACCTGGGGCGCCCTCAACGGCACCGTCGACAACGGCCGCTTCACCCGCGGCCGCACCCTTCCCCCGCAAGATCCCGGAGATGTCACCAACGGAGCCGGCGGCGACCTCATCGCATGGTGATGCCTCAGAAGTTCCAGGCGGCCTGGATCGCTGCGGCTTCGCGTTCCGCCTGCCGCTGGCCGGCCTGGAAAGCCTGGATGGCGAAATTCGGGTCCATCATGTTCACCGGAGCCTCGATGCCGCTGAAATCGGG
>Ga0265337_1000089_pt1 | contig 44667 bp, 25 predicted proteins | sample 42122metaG_FD_192441 | JGI IMG/M metagenome (GOLD analysis project Ga0265337, IMG submission 192441) | Rhizosphere microbial communities from Carex aquatilis grown in University of Washington, Seatle, WA, United States - 4-21-22 metaG | ecosystem: Host-associated > Plants > Roots > Rhizosphere >... | reverse complement strand
GATGTTAGCCATGTCACTTCTCCTTGCTGTTTTCGAGCCCGCGACCACCGCGGCCTCGATGGCGATCGACAGGCCGGGGACGATCGACGACGCACCCGCTCGCGGGCCGGAGCGCAGCGGAGGATGACGGCGGTGAGACTTTCTTGCCTCGCGAGGAATGGGCTTTAGCCCAGGGGAAGAAAGTCGATCCGACGGCGTTGCGGCACAGGCGATCGAGGCGCAGCCGGTCTTCGGCCAGATCAGGCCATCACGAGGCCAGGTGCGTCCGTGCTTGAACAGCATCCTCGGGAGAAGAAGTGGCGGATGTCGGTTGTCCCGCACAAGATGTCGGCGAGTTCAGGCGTAGAGAAAGAAGCAATGGCGTAGGAAAAGGCGGGATCGTTTGCCGCGCAAATGCCGCACCGAGACACTCCGCCCGATGGATCGTGGGCCGCTAGAGATCGCTCCCACGCTGGTGAAGCGCGCCCCGACATGGGCCGCATGCTCGGTGACTTGAGCACGCGATCCTTCAGCGCGCGATCGTCAAAGCAACCTCTTCGACGATGAGGACGATGCTCATCCCTCGCGCGTTGCAGCCGTCAGAAGCGGCTGAGGCTCATTCTGCGACGCTCCGCCGGGCCGCAACGGGAGGGGCTCAGCGAAGACGGTCATTCGCGTCCAGGCCGTGCCGCCGATGAAGATGGCGCCCGTCCACGCGAACACCTCGCGCCAGAGTAGCGACGGCACACCGATCTGCGATAGGTCAAGGACCGCATGATAGCCGGCGATTGCCGCCGGAACCGCGAAGGCGGCCGCGATGGCGGCGCGCAGAGGCAGCGGGCGAGCGACTGCGAAGGCGATCTGCCCGACGCCGAGGGTGAGAGCGCCGGCGACAATGCCGACAAGCAACGCACCGATGACGCCGGCGCCGCCATGAAATGCTGCCATCCCGGCCGTCAGTCCGACAAAGAACGGCAAGGCGTAGACGGCGAGCGTGAAGATCAGCCAGCAGAATAAGCCGATCCCGAATATGCTGAGGATGAGTCCGATGACAAGCATGGTGGCAGCCTCCGTGACAAAAGTTGCGACGGTCGCGCCTTCCACCACCACCACGGCGCAATCAGAAGTATAGCCAAAAGCCGGCGGCGATGGGAGTGGAATCCATCCTCGTTGCGTGCCAGGGCGACTGCGGAAATCTCGGCGCTATCGTCGTTGGATGACAGGCGCAACATCATGACGATGGGCCGGCGTACAGGTGATGGAATGTAGGCGGCGCTTACGCGCCGCCCTCGCCGAACTTCCACACCGGGATGCCGAACTTCTTCGCCTTGTCGGCGAGGTTGCCCTGGATGCCGGTGCCGGGGAACACCATGACGCCGATCGGCAGCACCTCCAGCATCGCGTCGTTGCGCTTGAACGGTGCGGCCTTGGCGTGCTTCGTCCAGTCGGGTTTGAACGCGACTTGCGGCACCTTGCGGTTGGTTGCCCATTTGGCGGCGATCAGTTCGGCGCCCTTCGGCGAGCCGCCGTGCAGCAGCACCATGTCGGGATGCTTCGCGTGGACCTTGTCGAGCCGGTCCCAGATCAGCCGATGGTCGTTGAAGTCGAGCCCACCGGTGAAAGCGATCTTCGGTCCTGCCGGCAGCAACACCTCGGTCTCCGCGCGACGCTTGGCGGCGAGGAAATCGCGACTGTCGATCATTGCCGAAGTCAGCGTGCGGTGGTTGACCACCGATCCGGAGCGGGGACGCCAGGGGGAGCCGGTGTGGACCTCGAAGCGCTCGGCGGCCTGGTCGCGGAAGAGCTCCAGGCTGTTGCGGCGTTCGATTAGCGTGATGCCCTCGGCGGTAAGACGCTCGAGTTCGACCGAGCGCACCTCCGAGCCGTTCTGCTCCCGCTGCCTCCTCTGCTGCGCCTGCTCGTTGTCGTCGAGCTCGCGTTCGATGCGACCGGTGGCGCGGTGGAACACGTTGACGGTCGACCACAGCAGGTCCTCGAGGTCGGGTTCGAGCCGCGTGTCGTTCAGTGTCGAGACCAGGGCGTCGAAAATGTCGGCGACGGCGCCCGCGACAGCATCGCCTTCCGGAAGTGGCCTCGGATCGGGCTCGTCGTGGAAGGGACGATAGCCATAGAGCTGAAGTTCGTTGAGGACGTGATCGGTCGGGGAGGAGGTGTGCGGCGGTTCGAATTCGGTGTCGTCGTGGTCGGTCGTCATGGTGAGGTCCTTTGCCGGATCGACCGCGCCCATCGCGGCCTTCGTGGCGATCACCAGACGGCGGGCGGAACGGGCCAGAACCCGGAGCGCAGCGCAGGGCCGGAGCGCCAGCGGAGGATGGCGAAGCCCGGCTATTTTGTTTCGCGCTGCAAAGGCCCGCAGGGCCGGCGGAAAATAGCCGGGCGCAGCCATTGCCGGGCCGGACCGCTTGCCGTCCGATCGCCCTCTAGAAGGCCAAGGGCGCGACTCTGTCCGGCGGGGTGGTCCTCGCCTGACCGGCCATGGAGATGCGCGAACCGCCGACGCTCATCCCGTCTCGGCGGCCGCCCACAACATAAAGCGGATGACGTCCTGCGGTGCGAGCTGGGTGCGCAGGGCTGCCCGGAGTTCGTCGATCCCGAATGTGCGCAGATCCTCGTTGAAGTCGCCGAGCCTGGGGGACCATGCAATCGTCTCGATGCCGGCCGCCTCTGCACGTTCGGTCAGAGCCGTCACGGCCGCGTCACCGGCCGCATCGTCGTCTCGCGCGATATAGAGACGGTGCAACGTCGGCGGGAGCAGCATGGCGGCGAGGTGGTTGGCGGAAAGCGCCGCGGCCATCGGCAAGGTCGGCAGCACGCATCGTAGTGACAGCATGGTCTCGATGCCTTCGCCGGCGGCGAGCACGTCGTTTGCCACACCAAAGCGGACCGCGTTGCCGAGAAGGTCGCCCATCGCGCGTCGCGGCGTGTCGATCGGCGCCTTGCCACGGCCTGACGGATCGAGCCAGGTCCGGTGTGCGCCGGTCATCCGGCCGTCGAGATCGGTGACGCGGGCGATCATCGCGGGCCAGGTCTCGGTCGGCGCGTCCTCGTCCGGGCGATAGTAGCAGCGCCGGTGAAAGCGCAGCGCGCCGTCTTCGTGCAAAGCCGTAATACCGCGATGGCGCAAATACGTTTCCACGAGAGTCCGTGCGATCGGCTGTGACATGGCGAACAGCCGCCGCGCCGCTTCCGGCGATCCTGTCTGCGCTGGCAGACGTGCGGTTTTTGGCGCTGGCTCCGGGTCCGAGCGGGGCAAGCTTAGGAAGCGTCGCGCCTCGTCGGCGACATCGTGGAAATCAAGAAGGCCACAGCTTTCACGGATGATGTCGAGCAGATCGCCGTGCTCGCCGGTGGCGGCGTCGGTCCATTTGCCGGCCGATCCCTTCGGCGATTCCTTCAGCCGCACGAACATGGAACGGCCTGGCGTATTGCGCGCGTCGCCGACCAGCCAATAGCGGCCCTCGCGCCGGCCATTGAAGAGATAGTGCCGGCATACCGCTTCGGCCTCGCGCGCGAGGCGGTGCGCCAGTTCGGCAGCGTCGCGGGGCATCACGCGGCCTCCCGCTCGCCGACGCGCGCGACCGGGTAGCGCTCCAATACTTTCCCCAGCACGCTGACGCCGTTCGCATCGCTGGGCACGAACATGCGCAGCTTCCACGAGATGATCTCGTGAAAGAGGCCATAAGCCTTGAGCCGATCCCGCATCGTGTCGGTGAAGCCCGACAGCTCGATGCGATTCGCACCCATGACACGCACGCGACGGAGCTGCAGGTCTTCGGCGAGATCGAGAATGGTCCGGCCGTCCATCAGCGCCGCGAACGCGCCCTCGGGCGTCAGCGTCGGTGTGCCCAGCGCCAGCGCGGTTGCAACCCAGGCGGGCGAGACCTTGCGGCCGATGATGCGTTCGCCCGCATCGGTCTGAAGCCGATAGACGCGCGTCGACTCGTTCGGCAGGCGCTTCCAGATCGGCAGGAGTAGGCCGGCGACGATGTGGATCGTGCTGTCGGTGAACGCGGGCACCTCGGCGAGCTCGGCCTGCCAGGCGGCGGCGAAGCGCTCGCGATCGGCTTCGATCCAATGGCTCTCCTTCATCATCGTCAAGGGAAGCCGATGATGCTCCATTGGCCGGATCAGCCGTACGCGCCGCTCGATCTCGCCGTCGTCGAGCATCAGACTCGGCGCTGGGACCTGCACGGCTGCACGTCCGGAGCGCTCGTTGATCAGCAGCGCGGCGCGCGGGTCGGAATGCCGATCCAGGGCATCGTCCAGGGTCACGGGCCGATTGCGCTCGCGCTGGATGATGGTGAGCAGGCGCGTCTCTGCGCCGGTGCCGGGATGGGTGTAAATCGCGCGCCGGTCGGTGACCGTGAAGCTTTCGGCGCGCAGCGTCTCCAGCCCGACATCGTAGGTCCCGGAGGCGACAGCGCCTTCGATGCGTGCGGTCAGCAACTGCTCGAACGCCGTGAACAGCACGTTCTGCAGATCGATGGTCAGCGCCAGCAGGCGATTGAGGAAGGTGGTGATCGGCGGCAGCTCGTCCTTGATGCCATTGGCGTCCATCAGCTTCAGGCCGGTGGTGTCCTCGAAGGTCTGGAGCGAGCAGCCGTCCACTTTGCCCCTGACCAGAAGCATGTAGAGCTGCCGCAACGCGTCGCGCCCGTAGTGGCTTTCGAGATTGTCCTCCGGCCGGAACAGGCCCTGGCCTCCGGTCTGGCGCTGGCCGCGGGTGATGGCGCCGAGGGTGTCGAGCCGGCGCGCGATCGTGCTGAGAAATCGCTTTTCGGCCTTCACATCGGTCGCGATCGGTCGAAACAGCGGCGGCTGCGCCTGGTTGGTGCGGTTGGTGCGGCCGAGACCCTGGATCGCCGCATCGGCCTTCCAGCCGGGTTCGAGCAGGTAGTGGACGCGCAGGCGCCGATTCCGCGCCGACAGCTCGGCGTGGTAGCTGCGGCCGGTGCCCCCCGCTTCCGAGAAAACGAGGATGCGTTTGGCGTCATCCATGAAGGCGGCCGTCTCCGCGAGGTTCGCCGAGCCGGCACGGTTCTCTACCATCAGCCGGTCGCCCTTGCGGACGACGCGGCGCGAGCGTCCGGTGACCTCCGCGACCATGTCGGTCCCGAACCGCTGGACGATCTGGTCGAGGGCGCCGGGAACGGGCGGGAGCGAGGCGAGCTTCTCGATCAAGCGGTCGCGGCGGGCGACGGCTTCGCGGCTCTCGACGGGCTGGCCATCGCGATAGACAGGCCGGGACGAGAGATTGCCCTCCGAGTCCGTGAAGGGCTCGTAGAGCTGCACCGGAAACGAATGGGCGAGATAGTCGAGGACATATTCGCGCGGCGTGATGTCGACCTGGACGTCGGCCCAGTCCTCGGTCGGAATCTCCGCGAGCCGGCGTTCCATCAGCGCTTCACCGGTCGAAACGATCTGGATGACGGCGGCATGGCCGACCTCGAGATCGCGGTCGATCGAGCAGATCAGCGAAGGCGTCTTCATGCTCGTCAGCAGATGGCCGAAGAAACGCTGCTTGGCGGACTCGAACGCGGACCGGGCGGCCGACTTCGCTTGCGCGTTCAGCGTGCCCGTCTCGCCGGTGATATTGGCCGCCTGCATCGCAGCGTCGAGGTTGTTGTGAATGATCGAGAACGCGCCGGCATAAGCGTCGTAGATGCGAATCTGCTCCGGCGTGAGCTGGTGTTCGACCAGCTCGTATTCGACGCCCTCGTAGGAGAGGGAGCGGGCGGCATAGAGGCCGAGTGCTTTGAGATCGCGCGCCAGCACCTCCATTGCCGCGACGCCGCCATCCTCGATCGCCTCGACGAACTCCGCGCGGGTCGCGAACGGGAAGTCCTCGCCGCCCCAGAGTCCGAGACGCTGGGCGTACGCGAGGTTATGGACCGTTGTGGCGCCGGTCGCGGAGACGTAGACGACGCGGGCGTTCGGCAGGGCGTGCTGGAGCCGCAGCCCCGCGCGACCTTGCTGCGAGGCGGCCTGGTCGCCGCGCTCGCCTTTGCCGCCGACCGCGTTCTGCATGGCGTGGCTTTCGTCGAAGATGATCACTCCGTCGAAGTCGGAACCCAACCATTCGACGATCTGCCGGACGCGCGAAAGCTTCTCGCCGCGCTCATCGGTGCGCAGGGTGGCGTAGGTCGTAAATAGGACGCCCTCTGCCAGCCGGATCGGCGTGCCCTGACGAAAGCGGGAGAGCGGCGTGACGAGCAGCCGCTCCATGCCGAGCGCCGACCAGTCGCGCTGCGCATCCTCGATCAGCTTGTCGGACTTGCTGATCCAGACGGCGCGACGCCGGCCCTTCAGCCAGTTATCGAGCAGGATGCCGGCGACCTGCCGGCCCTTGCCGGCGCCGGTGCCGTCGCCGAGAAACCACCCCCGACGAAAGCGGACGCGATTGTCGGCATCGTCCCGCGCCGCGGTGACGACATCGAAGGTCGTGTCGACCGACCAATAGTCGGCGAGGAAGTCGGAGTGGGCTTCGCCGGCGTAGATGACGGATTCGAGCTGGGCGTCCGACAGCAAGCCCTCGGCGGCGAGGTTCGCCGGCAGATGTGGCCGGTAGGAGGGCTTGGGCGGCGCGACCGAGGCCATCGCCGCCGACTGGACCAGCTTGGTGGGATGGGCCTGAGAACCGGGAATGCGGATCGACTGCAATCGGTATTCTTCATAAAGCGCATCCGTGAGGCGCACGCCCTCCGGCGGCGTCCAGTCGATGGTCTCGTAGGCGAGCTCCATGGCGTTCGGTTCGGGGAGCGCCGGAACGGAGGACGGGCGCATCGCGAAGGCGCGCACCGCGCGCGGGATGGCCGGGCGCCCACCGGTGACGGCGATGGACGCTTCAACCGGCAAGCGCGGTGGAACGCGCTCGATCACCCAGGCGAGCAAGGTGGCTGCATCCGGCGCGGCACCCGGAGAGGTAGGGAACACGCGCGGATCGGCAGCGGGTTGCTTGTCGATGACGAGCAGCCGCGTGTCGATCGTGGTGCCGTGCTTCGCATAGACCGCACCGTCTATGGCGGCGGAGAACACGAGTCGGCCGCGCTCCTGCAGACGAGCGAAGGCGCCGGTCCAAGCGGGGTTGTCGGGCCCGAAGCTCGATCCGGTGATCGCGACCAGACGCCCGCCCTCGCGCAGCCGCGCCAAGGCAGAGGTGACATGGCGAAGCGCTGCGTCCGCCATACGCCGATCGACGTTCGTCATCGCCGAGAAGGGCGGGTTCATCAGAACCACGCTCGGCGCGATGGCGGCGTCGAGATGATCGTCGATCTGCGCCGCATCGAAGCGGGTGACGGCGATGCCCGGGAACAGGTGATCGAGCAATGCCGCACGGGCCTCGGCGAGCTCGTTAAGGACCAGCGCGCCGCCGGCCAGTTCGGCGAGGATGGCGAGCAGTCCGGTGCCGGCCGAAGGCTCGAGCACCCGATCGGCAGGCGTGATGGCGGCGGCGGCGCACGCCGCGACGCCGAGCGGGATAGGCGTCGAGAATTGTTGGAGCGCCTGGCTCTCCACGGAGCGGCGCGTGTGGGTGGGGAGAAGGCTCGCGATCTTCGCCAGCATCGGTAGCGCTGCGACCGGAGACCCGGCTTTACGGAAAAGCGCGTTGCCGTATTTGCGGAGGAACAGGATCGTCGCCGCCTCGCATGCGTCATAAGCGGTCTTCCAATCCCAGGCGCCAGCCGCATCGGAGGCGCCCAAGGCGGACTCCATAGCCGCGCGCAGGATGCCGGCATTGATGCGGCGTCCGCGTTCGAGATCGGGGAGAAGAAGCCGCGCGGCCTGAGCGATGGCGGCGGAGGCAGGCGCGAGCGATGGCACAGCCGAGCGGGCGGCCGCGGTGCTGGATGGATTCGTCATGAAGAGGACCTCGAGAGAGCAGGAACGGGCCGAGCCGCAGGGCGCTCTCTCTCGACCCGACCGGCTCAAACCCGTCCCGGCAGGCCTCTCGCTCTCTTCACGCCGCCGCCCGCACGGGATGCTCAGCGGCCGCCTCGCTTGGCGCGCGAAGTTGCAAGGGTGCGCGCAAGCCAGCCGTTGGTATCGGTCCAGGCGATCGTCTCGCGGGTCTCCAGATCGAGCACATGGGCGCCGCCGCCGAAGGCGTTGACGCGTGGCCGAGAGCAGGCGTTTGCCCATTGGAAGCCCCAGCGGCCTGTAAGACCGAAGGCCTCCGCGCAACGCTGGACGAAGAGGATCACCTGTTGGGGATCGCCGGTGACGTCGTCGCGAATCCAGAGTCTGGTCGCACCGTGCTCCGGCTCGATCGACAGGAGGAAGCCGTCGGGCGGCACCTCCTCATGAGCGGCGTCCTCCATGAAGGCTTGGTAGAGCTTGAGCGCGCGCGCTGCATTGTCGGGCGTGCCGACATCGAGCACGCACGAGAAGTGCGTGAAGAAATCAGCCATGACGGTCTCCAGAAATGAAAAAGCCCGGCGCGTGGCCGGGCGTGTCGGGGAAAATTGAGCGGGGCGACTGACGCCGCCCCGCTCCTGGTCGTTCACTCGGCGGCGATTACGGCCGGCTCATCCGCTTCGTCATCGCGGGCCTCTTCGTCGTCGGAGAGAAAAGCGGGCAGCGTGTCGTCGTCTCCAGCGGGATCCCCATCGGTTGACTCGGCGGCCACGGCCTCCGGTGTGCGCAGCGGCTCGGGGAGCCAGCCGGTGCCGTCGAGCAGCCGTTCGGCTTCCTTCGCCATCTCTGCCTTTTTCAGGTGGTCGATGAGCTGAGCGGACTGCTCGCCCTTCGCCTCCCGCACAGCCTCGAGGATGCGAGGTTTGGTGACGCGGCCGAGATAGCTGACGACCGTCGGCCGCCAGCCGGCTTCGACCATGTCGAGCCCGACTGCGTGTGCGAGCCGCTCGGCCTGGACGAGACGGTGCTGGACGCCAAGAACCGAGGCGCCAGGGCCGCCATAACGATCTCCCTTCTCGTAGAGCGCGTTGACGCCGAACGAGACGCAATGCGCGAGGAGTGCGCTGCGGCTGGTCTCGTCGAGGGCTTCGAGCCAGTCCCAGAGCGCGGCCTCATCCTTCGGCAGATCGGCCTTCCAGGCCTCATGTCGATCCGCGACCGCCTTGGCAGACGGACTATCCTTCAGGTCCGCCGGCTGGACCGAGAAGAAGATGTGGCGGACTGAGGCTTCCAGGCAGGCGCCGGCCGCGCTGTGCTGGAAGGTGTCGAGGCAGAGCTTGTGCAGCAAAGCCGTCATCGCGACCTGCGGATTGCTCGCCACGGCGTCCCGCAGGGCGAGCGTGCGATAGGCCGTCAGCTCGCTCATCAGCCGGTCCGGAAGCGGCTTGACGGTATCGTCTTCGTCTTCCTCGGCTTCGGGCTGGCCGCCGATCGTGATGATCGCGCGCTGGACCGCGGGTGAGGACGGCCCGTCGCCTTCTCCGGTGTCTCCGTCGCCTTCCGTCTCGCTGTCGATATCAGCGGTGGGCGGCGCCTCATCCCCCGGCCGGACATGACCGCGATCAACGGACAGGCTCCCGTCGGAGTCGATGCTGACGAAGACACCGGCACGGCCGATCTCAGCGGAATCGTAGTTGACCGGCCGATCCTCGAAGGCGGCGAGCGCCGTCTCGATTTCGCCGAGGCGTGCGTCGACCTCGTCGGGCAACTCGTCGGCATTCTCGTATTCGGCTTCGAGCTTGGCGTATTCGGCGTTCAAGGCATCGATCGTCGCCTGTTCCTCGGCGGTGAGGTCCGTCGGTGTACCGTCGAGCTCGCGCAGATGATGGGTGTGACCGAACGGGAAGTCGACGTTCACCTCGATCCACTTCCAGCCCTCGGCCGCGATCTTCTCTGCTTCGGCCTTCAGCTTTTCCGCGACCAGGCCGTCGAGCAGGCCGACATTCTCCAGCCAGCCACCATCGTCCTGTTGGAAGAGGTCGCGCATGACGATGCCGCCCGCCTGCTCATATGCGTCGAGGCCGACGAACAGGACGCGCTTATCGGATGCGCGCACCGTGCGTTCCGTCAGCATGCGACGGATCTGATACGGCTCCTGGCTATAGGAGCGCTGGAGCGTTTCCCAGACTTGCTCCTGGCGCGCGTGGTCGCTCGTCACGGTGAACGCCATGAGCTGGTCGAGCGACATGCCGTCTTCGGCATATACGTCGAGCAGCTTCTCCGACACGGTGGCGAGGCGCAGCCGCTGCTTCACCACGTTCACGCCGACGAAGAACGCCGCGCCAATGTCCTCCTCGGACTGGCCCTTTTCGCGCAGGGCTTGGAAGGCACGGAACTGATCGAGCGGATGCAGCGGCGCGCGTTGGACGTTCTCGGCAAGCGAATCCTCCTCGGCCGAGATCTCGACGCTGGGATCGCGCACGACGCAGGGCACCGGCGCGGTCTTGGCGAGACGCTTTTGTTTGACGAGATGCTGCAGCGCCCGGTAACGCCGCCCGCCGGCCGGGACCTCGAACATACCGGTCTCGGCGCCCTCGGCGTTGAGGACTGGCCGGACGCTCAGGCTTTGCAGGAGCGTGCGCCGGGCGATGTCCTCGGCCAGCTCCTCGATAGAAACGCCCGCCTTCACGCGTCGGACGTTCGATTGGGACAGAACAAGCTTGTTGAAGGGAATGTCGCGCGACGACGACAGGGTGATCTTCGGGACAGTAGTGGCCATCGGGATGGTCTCCGCGACGGGCGCCGAAAGACTCTCTCTCGGCTTTCAACCCGTCACGAAGACCGGCGCAGCCCTCTTACTCTCTCCCAGACCTTCCCGTAGCGGGCGCTGCGCCCGCCACGCCGACACGTTCGCCTATGCTATCCTCGTCGTGAAAGGTGGTCGGATCGACGCATGCGAGGGAACGCGACACGCAACCAGCATTTTCTGCCGCGGGTGGAGCAGAAGCTCAATGCGCTCAATCCCGACAGCACAAGCGAAAAATTCAGGATCTATTCGTTTCGGCTGGTCAATCGACAGACCTACGAGATTGTCCTCGAAAATCCACGCGGTCATTCGATCGACGCCACGCTTTCTATGCTCGATCTGTTCAGCTTCGACGTGCCAGGGGGCAGCCGGCTCCGTGTGAATCTGGAGGAGCTGTTTCACAAGTACGAGGTGAATGTGGAATCCCACACAAGGGGTCTCCTGGCAAAGCTCACGGTGCGGGATGCTGACATCAAGGCCGAGATCATCGACCTGTTTGCGGCGAAACTCCTCAATTTCATCCGCAATCCCTTCTGCATCGAAAAGGTGCTGAACAGCTTCCCGGGCGTTGCGTCCTACGAGCCGACCGATCCCGAGCTTTTGGCGACATACCGTAAGATCGTCACCGGACGAAAGCCGCACCAAGCCCATCTTTGCGCCCAACTCGGCATCTCCGACCAAACATACGTTGAATGGCTGCGCCTGCTGTTCATCCTGCTGATGCACACCGACGGCGATCGGCCGAACCTGTTCGAGGGGCTGATCAAGGGACTGATGGAAAATCGGACGACACAGGCCGCTGCCTTTGTGTGGGCGTATGACGACGATCACTGTCTGTTGTCGGACCGCGGCTTCAGCCAGCCGATTCCCGATGGTGTTCATATGGCGATGTCGTTCAATCTCTGCTCGACCGCGTTTGTCGATTACATTTTTGCCGACGCCGCCACGCTCGTTCAGGGACGCGCGTCGCCTGGTTTCGTGGCCAACGCGCTGGATGCATGGAAGCAGCGCCCGCAGGCCACGATCAATGTAACGATGACTCGGAACAACCGTGACATGCTGGCCCGGTACAATAGGCGTGTCATCGAGCAATGCTACGAACGGGTCTACTGCTCTGCGAAGACGGGTCTCGTTCTCGCGTAGACCCGACGACGATCCGCGCAGGCCCGCATTACGCGGCTTGTTGTCCGGACGCCGGCGACATGAGCTCCTCGCCGGCAAGAAAGCTGAGGAGAAAGTCGGCGGCCTTGCTCGCCTGCGAGGCCGCGCGGACGATGGCGCGGTTATCCTCGCGCAGCACTTCGAGCCACGAGCCGATATAGTCGGCGTGGCGCACGGTCGGCGCGATGCCGAGCGAGGCGCAGCAGAAGGCCGCGTTCATCTCGGCCACCAGCTCCTCGAACGCATATTTCTTGGAGCCGAAAGAGCCGGAGAGGTCGCGATTCAGCCGATGCGGGGCGCCGCTGGCATGACCGAGTTCATGCAGCGCCGTGCGGTGCCAGTTAATCGGCTCGAAATACGCTTGCGGCGGCGGGACCTGCACATAGTCGTGCGCTGGTGCGTAGAAGGCGCGGCTGCCGCCGATGCGGAAGTCGATGCCCGTCGCCTTGATCAGCGCCTCGACCTTGGGCTCGATCAGTCCGGGCTCCGGCGGCGGCGCGGCAACGGCGAGATCTTCGGGCAGGCCTTCGCACTGCGCCAGGTTGAAGACGGTGAAGCGCTTCAGGAATGGGACCGCCTGCGCTTCCTCGCCGGTCTCGCGTGCTCGCTTTTTCTCGTCGTCGGGAACGAAGCGGTCGGCATAGACGACGGTGGTGCCGTGCTCGCCCTTGCGGACATTGCCACCGAGCGACAGCGCTTGGCGGAAGGTCACCCAGCCCTGGACGGGAAAACCGTGCTCGATCACCGAGCCCCAGAGGATCAGCACATTGATCCCCGAATAATTTCGGCTGGTGGCGGCGTTCTTCGGCATGGCGAGCGGCGCCTTCGCCGCCGCTGTTCCCCACGGCTGGACCCAGGGCACACGGCCGGCCTCAAGCTCCATGATGATCTTGGTGGTGATTTCGTCGTAGAGGCTCGTCCGGTCAGAGCCGGAACGGGCGCGAGCGGTGTGTCTAGACATCGCGGATCTCCGCGACAGGCCCCGGGAGCCTCTCTCCCAGTCTTCAACCCGTCACGGAAACCCCGTCCGCACTCTCCCTCTCGGGGCGTTGCGGGGTGTCCCCGCCGAAGGGGTCGGCCGAGACGGTTGGCTCGGCCGCAGGGGAAGGCTTTCCCCAAATCTTTGAGATAGTACGAATTATCGTAGTTAAGCTACGACGGTGGCACTAAATCCAAACTTGGCCAAACCTTCGAATTGTTGCTATAATCGTAGTATGACTACGACTCACAGGACCAAGCTAAATCGGCTCTATACCCGCCTGGCGCCGGGCACGCCGCTGACTCCCAAGGACCTCGCGGCCCTCGGGATATCGGCCGATCTCGCCGTCCACTATGTCCGTGCCGGCTGGCTGCAACGGCTGGCGCGCGGCGTCTATTGCCGGCCGAACGATCCGCCCGCCTTGCACCCGAGCCTCGTTCTGCTGCAGCGGAGCTTCGACGGATTGCATGTTGGCGGTAAGTCCGCGCTCGACTGGCATGGCATACGACAATACCTGTCGCAACGGCCTGTCCTAGACCTTTACGGCTGGAAAGCGGGGCGCCTTCCGGAGTGGTTCACCCAGCGCTTCCCGGCCGAATACCACCGCAAGCGGCTCTTCAAGGAGGAGCCCGACGCGTTGCTTCATGTCCGGCCCTTCGAGAACCGCAAGGGCGGCCCGCTCGTCTCGGCACCGGAACGCGCATTGCTGGAGGTGCTGAGCGAAGTCGGCGTCCGGCAGCCACTGCAGGAAGCGCGCGAACTGGTCGAGAGCACTTACAGCCTGCGCGCCGACGTGCTGCGCGACCTGCTCAAGCGCTGCACCAGCATCAAGACCGTGCGCCTGTGCCTGCAGCTCGGCCGCGAACTCTCCCAGCCCTGGGCTGGCAAGCTCGATCCGTCCAAGTTGCCTAAAGGCAGCGACCGGCCGTGGGTGTCCCGTTCCGGCGACGGGCTCCTGGTGCTGAAGCCATGAACCAGGTCTATCTCGACAGTGCGCGGCTGCTGGCGCGTGTCGCGCCGCTCGTACTCGTCGATGATACGTTCGCGCTCAAGGGCGGCACGGCGATCAATCTCTTCGTGCGCGACATGCCGCGGCTCTCAGTCGACCTCGACCTGGTGTTTCCCGACCACACGCTGCCGCGCGAGCAGGCGCTCAAGCGCATCAACGTAGCTATCCGCCAATCCGCCGCGCGTTTGCAGAAGCAAGGCTTCCAGACCCATGCGCCGGCCGCGGCGGATTCCGGCGAGACCAAGCTGCTGGTGCGGCGGGGCGCCATCGAGGTCAAGATCGAGGTCAACTTCGTCATGCGCGGCACCGTCCTTCCGGTGCGCATGGCATCGCTCACGCAGAATGCGCGGGAGACGCTGCAGGCGGATCTCGAAATCCCGGTCGTGTCGCTCGAGGACGTGTATGGCGGCAAGCTGGTGGCGGCGATGGACCGTCAGCATCCCCGCGATCTGTTCGATGTCCTGCAGCTCTTCGCGCATGAGGGAATCACGGCCGGCATCCGCCGGGCTTTCGTCGTCTACCTCGCGAGCCACAATCGGCCGGTCCACGAGGTCCTGTTTCCATCACTCCGCGACATCAGCCAGGAGTTCGAGCACAATTTCGCAGGCATGACCGCCGAGCCCGTCGAGCTCGATGCTCTCTTGGCAGCGCGCGAGCGTATGATGGGTGAGCTGCAGCAAGGTCTGAGCGCCGATGAGCGCCGGTTTCTGCTGTCATTGGTCGCCGCAGAGCCCGAATGGCCGCTGTTGGGCGTGGCGCATCTGGAACAGCTCCCCGGCCCGCGCTGGAAGCTGCAAAACCTGGAAATGCTGCGGAAGACCAACGCCCGGAAATTTGCCGAACAATCGAACGCGCTCATTCGGTTACTCGAGTGAAGGCTGGTTAACGCGGCGACTAATCGCAGGAGCAGAAGTGGGCACTATTATTTCCTTGGACATCGCCGGCATGGGTCTCGACTGGAGCAAGAACTCCAAGGGCGTGGATCATGGTGCGCTTTTCCAGGAGCAAGATCGAAAGCGGGTCCGCTCCGACCAGATCAGCTATGAGTATTATGAGGGGAAGGACGAAGAGCTCGCACCGAACGAAATGGCGTTTGTCCGGCGCTTGGAAGACGTTCTCCCGCGATTGGCGCTGCTCGGTTTCACCCGTGAGCGCGCCGTGCGTGAGTATGAGAGTTTGGCCGAGACGTGCCTCGAAGAGGCGTCCTCCGAGTCGGACGATGGTGGGGCGCAACCGCCTACGTTCGCGAGCTTCGATGAGTTCTGCGCGTTCGTCGCCAAGCATCCTGTCGCGGACTTGGATGACACGTTCGTCGAGTCGCTCGATCGAGAGAAGATCAAAGGTCGGTTTGCTTGCGACGAGATCGCCGAGCGCATTCCGCACTCTTGGACGAGCGAGACGGACGCATACTCTGAGCGAAGCTATTTCGGCGGGCTGATCGGGATCTTGCACCCGTACTCTCTAATGTGGGTGCTCGGTGAAAGCGATCAGAACCGAGAGTCCGACGTGGTCTGGCAATATGGACCGCTCGTCGAAAGCGGCTGGGCCGACGCGGCCGAATTCACGCCCTGCGCGCGTCGAACGGAAACCTTCTTGGTCGCCACCGAAGGAAGTTCGGACGCTCACATTCTAAAGCACGCTTTTTCGATCCTGCTCCCGGAGGTGGCTGACTTCTTTCGTTTTATCGACGTGAGTGAGCGACACCCATTTCCGGGCACCGGCAATCTGGTCAAGTTCGCTGAGGGGCTCGCCAAGATCGACGTGCACAACCAGGTCGTGTTCCTGTTCGACAATGACGGCGAGGGATACGAGGCCTACGAGCGGGTTCAGCGGCTGTCTCTGCCTGCCAACTTGCGGGCTATCATGTTGCCGGAGCTCGAGGAGTTTCGTGCATTTCCTGCTCGTGGCCCGGAAGGCGTGAACAAGGCCGACATCAATCGGCGGGCGGCGGCGATCGAATGTTACCTCGACCTGGGCCGCAACGGTCGAACGCCCTCGGTCGTGTGGACGAACTATAAGAAAGACCTGGACGATTATCATGGGGCGCTGGAGCACAAGGAAGACTACGCGAAGGCGTTCTTGAAGCAGACGCCTGAGTCCATCGCATCAGGGGCCTATGACGCGCGCAAGATACGGATCGCTCTTGATGCGCTCGTTGCGGAATGCCACTCGATTGCGACGCAGGGAGGCCTCGCGGCCGTATGAGCAAAACTGTGTCCGAGGGGGGAGGCGGCGTTGATCGGCGCCGCACCTGGACCGGCTATAGAGACGAGCGGAACTACGGCAGCGAGTAGGGGCGAATCTCGGCGAACTGCCGTGGGGAGATCACCTTGTAAATTCTCTATCAGGCGAGCCGAACAATGGCATCCCGAGATCGATTTCTGTCACCAAGGGAGTTCGGAGCGCTGATCGCTGATCTACGCCTGGCGCCGACAATCTTCCAAGATGGTCTGCTCGAGTTTCTCGAGCGTCAGCGCATTGTCGTGCCGGTCGTACGGATACGGTGGCCGGACTCCATCGTTCTGGAGGGTCGCGACGTGGTCGCCGATCCGGTTCCGACGCAGGCTGAACGGGACGCTACCCGGGCATTGAGCGACGCGCTGCGCCTCTGGCGTCGCTTCGACGCCGATCCTGAGCTAACCCATCCGTTTGACATTGGAGCGCAGGCGCCCGGCGCCACATTGATCACGATTGATGTGGCGAGCCAGGAGTTCGTCAATTGGGCCAGCTTCCGAACCAATATCCGCGGTGCCGGGCAAGATCCTATCTATGTCAGCGACGGCGTCGATACCTACTACCATGACTGGCAGGTCTTGCTTGTCGCGGACGCCCTGAAGATGGGTGTCCATCTGATCTTCGATACCCGGCAACCGGAGTTGCTTAAGCTTGCGATAAGCGGCCGGCTGACTGACATTCCCGCAGATGTGACCTATGGGTCAGTCTCGTTTGAGGGGTCGCGCGGCTTGACGAAGGGCCTTGAATGGGCACGCTGGTTTGACGCGGCCGCCAAGGTGGAAGCGGCCCGGTCACGCAAGCTCGCGGCCTTGGCCAGGAATCATCAGGGTCATGTTTTCACCCTTGAGGGGACGGAACTCGTCGACTTCAATGCTGTACAAAAGCGCAGCGCGGAGCGCGCGCTCGCCGAGATCGCCGCCACGCGCGATCATGCCCGATCATTCTTGATCTATCTGTGCGAACGCTGGGACGAATGGAGCCGTCGCGGGTGGAGCGAGGTAGCTGGGGAATATAAGCGCCAGATTGGCCTTGCGCTCCGCATGGCGATGCATGCGTTCGACATCGACTTCGAGGCCCTTGCGGTCGAGGTCGGCCGTGCGACCGGCCATTTCGCCAACACGCTCGACGTTATATTTCCCGATTGGAAACAAGATGCCCGCGACAAGGCCGAGCTGTCGCTGAAGCACAGCGTTGTTACGAAGGCGCCAACGGCCGACGCGGCCCTAGCCTTGGACGATGCGGCGATCACCGATCTTCTGGACTGGCTTGAGCGCAATGACCAGTGGAAGGTCCACCTGAGTATCGAGGCCATTTTGAAGCATCAGTTTGGCGCCTCGCCCGTCGATCATAGCGCGCTCGCGAAGGAGGTGGAGTCACTCTCGGCCACGTTTGAGCATCTCACCAACGCCTTGCTCGACGAGGCGGGGGTGAATCCATCTGGGACGTTGATGAAAAAAGTGCAGGCCTTCTGGAACACGTCGACCGAGATTCACGAAATCCTGATGACCCAATTCGCGTTGGTCAGCACCAAGACTGCGCCTCGCGCCAACCGTCTTGCCGCGATCACGGCATTGACACCGACTGGTCCCAACATCGACGTTGCCCGCACGATTCTTGCTGCGGTGCTCTACCGGAACGACGGCCTGCACAATGGCATGGCATCGTGGGCCGAGGCAGAGTTGCATGAGGCGGCGCGGATTTTCCTTACCGCCATGATGTTTTGCCGGAAGAACTTACTCGTAAGCCCGCCGGCACCCTAACGACGCTTCTTGACCGTGGAATTTAGCGGCCCACCGGACGACTGACGATCATCAGCGGACGAGCCAGCAGACGTATACGAAGCAACTCGCAAGCGATCGGCCGGCACCGACTTAGAACGTCCTCACGACTTCAGTCACAGGGCCGGCAGTCAGGCGGAAATCGTGGCGTTCGGGCGCGGTAGTCAACAATGCCTGGGAGTGAAGTGACCGCCCCACGGAGTAGCCGGCGGCGTCAATCCATTCGACGCCATCATTGCGCACGATTGGCCGGACGTCATAGGTGCCACGGCGTCCGTCGACCTGCGTGAGCTGCGCAGCGCTCGCCCGAACGGCGTCGCCCCCGACCGGCTGCAGGATGCGCGACCGCTGCCAAGCTAGAAAGCGCTGAGGGTCGATCAGGGTTTCGGCCTGGCGATCAAAACCCTCGGCGCCGAGCCATGCTTCGAACTCCGGGCGAAGCAGAGCTGCCTCGTCGCGCGTCCGGGCCAAACCCTGCGCCAGAGCGAAGGCTACGAACGGGTCGAGGGTGCCCCAGCGCAGCAGCTCTCGAAACCAGAAGCCGATCCATGGCAGTCCGGTCGTCGCACGCCAGGTCTCCAATGTGGGCGTTTCAAGGTCGCCAGCGTTCCGACCCCACGCCTGAGCGACCGCCGCGCCGACCGCGACACCCAGGCGGAATTCCAAGTTCTCGGTGACGAAGCGCTGCCAAGCTCGAAGGTTGTCTGGCGTAGGAGCGACGGCGTCTGGCCGCTGCATCCACCAGCCCAGCACACCGATCCAGTTCGCGAGGACGATCTGGTCGCCAGCCGTTTGACGGACGCGGTATCCAATGCCGGGCTCAGCGCGTATGCGCTCACCTAAGCGGAAGAACAGCTGGAAGCGGGCCTCGACAGACTCGGCCCCGAAATTGGCCGCTCCCTGTAACTCCGCGATTAGCTGCGGAGCGACAAGTTCAAAGCGGCGACCAACGTAGGGTGTGAATCCGTATTGATAGAGTCGGCGACGCTGCTCATGGTTAGGATAGAGACGTTCAACAAAGGCACGGCCCCGTTGAACAAAGCTGCGCTCAAGAAAATCTTCTTGGGCTGCCGCCACACGTGCAAACGTGCGCTGCCAAAGGTTGCGAAGGTGTGCTTCAGCCCGAACACCATCAATCGGCTCAATGGTCAGCAGCGCGAGCTCTTCGATCGCCGCGAGAATGAATCCATCGAGTTCGTCAAGGCTGTCGCCGAGCTGATCGATAGGCACGCGCGATTCTACCGCGAGATTGGCGCCAGCGTTCTCGGGCAGACTTACCTCGAGCCAGGCTAGAAACTGCGCTTCGGTTTGCAAACCGAGGAGCTGAACGCATTTCTGAGCGATCGATTGCAGCAGGACGGCAAGCGGACTGTAGATCACGCCTTGGTCGGCGACGTCCGCCTGCAATCGCCGAAGGAGGTCGTTGTAGTCGGCCTCCGAACGTTGGACCTGCTGGCGCTGCGTGGGCCGCGGCCCCGCTGCCGTGGTCGATGGCGCTTGCGGCAGCGCGACGAAGGTCATTCCTTCGATCGCTTCCGCCGCGCCTGGGCGCCCCGCACGCCCTGCCAAGTTGCGAAACTCCGCGGTCGACATCGGCACGACATCCTGTTGCCCAGTCTGGATATCGAAGCCGCGTCGTAGGATGCTTGTCAGGAAGATGATGTCGAATGGCAGATTGACACCCTCAGTCAGTGTCGCAGTCGCCACCGTGATTGCGCAGATTCGGCGATCGATGAGGTCGACCATCAGGCGGCGCAGCCGCTGCGGCATCTGCCCATGGCTTGTCGCTATCCCATGGTTGAGGAGCCTCAGCTCGTACGAGTTCGCTCCGCAATAATCGATGCACGTGGCGCGGGTTTCCTCGAAGCGTGCGTGATCGATCGGATCAGCGGGTAGTTCGAAAGGCGGGAGATTCTCCCAACCGGGGAGGTCGAAAGCCTCGGCGTAGCGCTTCATCAGGCGCTCGGGTGACTGCGCGACCGAGATAAGAACCCGTCGTTTACCCTCGAGCAGATGCAGCGCCGTCCAGAGCACGTAGTTTTCCGTGTAGTGGGGCAGGCTGTTGCGGATGATCGGAGCTGGCAGCGGCATGGGCGGAATTCGCAAGGGGAGATAGACCGGAGCGTCGCGGCCGCGCACGTACAGCATCTGCCCATTCATGATGTCGAGGATCGCCGATGGCGTGCGACGGGGATCGCATTGGAGCGCACCGATTAACTGACGACTGCTCCGATAGCCGAGACCTACCGGTAGCGCGTTCGCGTCGCCTTCAATCCATTGGGCGACAGGCTGAGCCGCGCCGCCGGCGACGGCCGTAAGCGCGATGCGAGCCATCTCTGGTTTCAGCGCCAAGAGGCGCGACACCATCCCTTCGAGACGCATCGATCGGCTGCTGTGCGCTGCCAGCGCCTGGATCGCGTTGGCGTTGCCCTCGTTCACGACCTGGTGTGCTTCGTCGATCACAAGCAGGCGAAGACGCCGCACGAGAAGGTGGCCGACGTAGCGCATGAGCGCTTCGGCCTTTTCAACGGTCGCGATAAGAACGACGGGACGATTTGCTGTGAGCCAATAATCGGTGATGCCCCAGTCCGCGCCCCCATAAAGGCCGGTGACAATAAGGTCGTCGCCAAGTTCAGCGGTGAGCTTAGTCTCGACTTCGCTCGCCAGTGCTCGGGAGGGTACAAGGTAGATTGCAAGCGGCGCTTGTTCACCTGGATCGACGAGCAGCAATTCCTTGACCAGCGCGAGGTTGGCGACCAGCGTCTTGCCCGATCCCGTCGGAGTGCAGAGCGCAAAGCTGTTGCGCTCGATGAGCCGTTCGAGACCTTGCACCTGCGACGTCCACAGGATCCCCCGGCCCCGCGCAAATTGCTCTCGTGCAAAGCGCCAGAGGCGCGCTTGGAGGTTCGGAGCGCGCGCCGCTAGACGCACCACACGTTTATGCAAGCTGTTGTCAGCGAACCGTGTCGCGGTCGTCTCTAAGAGTGTGATCAGGATCCATAGTTCATCGCTTGAAAGTCTGGTCGCTAGCGCCGAAAGGTCCGATAATTTCTCTAATGCCTGAACGAGTCGAGCGTCGGTGCCACGGCGTAAACTGTCGGCGAGCAGTCCGACGGACCGCACCAGCTCGACCACGACGTACCAGCCTATCTTGCTGGCCGCTGGGGCCGCGGGCAGATCCGCTGCGTCGTGCCGATCTCGATCGGCACCCTCGTCGAGTGCAGGTTCGTCGTCCTCGAGATCTGCCTCAGGTTCCGCGAGCAGAATAGCGGAGCCGCCGCGGCCGGTGAGTTCCGGATGATCGCCCCAGAAGGCAGCGGACCGCCTGAGAAGGCGTTCGAAATCGGCGCTTAGGAACGCTGCAAAGATTTCGGCGACGCCTTCGCCAAAACCACCTTGTCGCAGCAAGCTGGTTGCCATCGCCGGCAGACCTGCAAGCTGATAGGCGCCTGCCGCGAGCAGCGCGACTGGGACGTCTCGTGTGACCGCGTCCGACGACCGGGCAAGCCATTCGAGCAGTTCGCCCGCACGCCGATAGCAGCCAAGCGCGTCCACCGAGCCCTCGCCGTCGAGGTCGCGGAAGATGCCCGCCGCATGAAGCAGACGGCGGGCATCGTCGAACTGTTCGCGTGATTCCCGCGCGCTCCAAGCGATCGGGGGGACCTGCCACGATGTCTGTAGACTGCGGACGAAGAGGCGCGCCTGCGCCGGGGTAAGCTCGTTTTCGGTTGCCCGGCTGGCCCGGACGGCCGCTGCCAACTCTCGGCGTTGCTCGTCGAGCCGCGCCATCAGCGAGCCCCCCAGAGCGAGGCGTAGAGCCGTTCGATCAGGTCCACGCCTCCTTCAGTGACCAGTTCTACGACTTGGAGTGGCCTTCCAGCGGCATACTCGGGCGGAGGAGCGCCTGTCGGTAGGTAGCTTGTCCCCCGCTCTCGTCGTGCTGCCTTGTTGCCGGCGATAAAAATATAGTCGGTGCGAGGGAGGGGAGCCGCGCCAATAAGCAGCGCTCGATCAAGTGAGACAATCGTCTCCGCATATTGGTCTCGTGCCTTCTCGCAAAGCAGCTTGTTGATCTGTTCGAGGCCCTGCGGTGCCGCCAACCCGGTGTTCATCTCGTTCCAGATGCCATCGCCCTTACGGACGCGCGCGCCCTCTGGACCGGTCCATTCGCCAAGCATGAGTTCGTCCATAGTGGCTGGCGTGAGCTTGGCGCGCCATTTCGCTTCGCCGGCAATGAATCGGACTACCTCGCCGGTTGCCGGATCGATGCCGAGCGCAATAAAGTCGTTGCCATGCCGACCGGACACTTCGCGCACTCGCGCGGGGTCGCGTGCCAGATCGAAAATGTATGCTTCGACTTCGGCATGATAGCGGAAGAGGAAGATCGGGATGGTCCAACGGTGTCCGCCGACAAATCGATAGGCCTCAGCCATCAAGCCAGCAATGACCTCACCGAACAGGCCTTTCTTAGCGGTCGGCGGCAGGCAATTGGGATATTGCGCGTTCCCACCCGGGCCGTTCGCGTCGGGATGCAAGTCAATTCGAGCCGCACGATGAAAGACCTCCCGCGCGTCCAGGTGCGCGGACTCAAAGTAAGGGCGCAATCCATCGATTAGGGCATCGTCGATGGGAGCCACCTGCTCAAACAATATGTGGCCGTAATTGCCATTGGTGTGCGCGGCGCCCAGCAGCCAGCGGTCGAGCAACGGCGTTGGCGGAGGGCAGTTGTGCATCATCTGAGGTGCCAATCCGGGGTCATGCAGCGGCGCCCGCCGATAAAATCTGCGCGGCGCTCCGTGGTGTCTAATGGTTGGATTGCGGTGATAGCCAATTTCCTTCCTGTCGAGGCCGGTCTACCGCCGGCGCGTTGAGGCGCCGCGGGTCGGCTTTCAGTCACCCGTGGTTAGGGCTTCGAGATAGGGGCGAAGCGAATTCCAGACGCCGGTTCGCATTGCGCAGACCGAGATCTCGGATGGAGTCGCCTTACGCTGGCGTAGCGCTTCTTTCAAAGCGGGGATCGCGACGTCGATCCCAACGGAGCGGCGGTGGCGGAAAACGTCGGCGATAGTTTTCGCAACGCCAAAGATCGGGACTGGGACACCTTCGATGTCGTGTGTCTCAACGCCGTCGCGGAGGAACTTGTCGGCGAACCGGACGATGCGCAATGGCGGGTAGTCGATCTGAGGTTTCCAGTCTTTTGAGCCGATGGCGATCCAGATCCGGCGCGGCAGCTGGTCGGTAATGCCGTGAAAGGCAAGGGCGGACACGAGGCAGATCACGCCTTTGGGCACCCGTTTGACGGCCTCGGCGAAAGTGTGATTGCCCTCGGGAGCAGCGTCCGCGAGCTGGTAGAGTCCGCGGCCAAGCCTGGTCACGATACCATCTCGTTCAAGCCGAGAGACGGTCGCAGCGGTGATGCCGGCACGGCGGATTTCGGCCAGGCGGGCGATGCCCTGTTCGCGCAGGAACGCGGCGAGCTGTTCACGCTGGGTGCGTGGCTCCAGTGATACAGTTCCTCGGGTCTCTTGAGGTTTCATCCGAGGAAATGTATCATTCCCCGACGCTCCTGCCAAACAGGCAGTTGGCAGTTCCAGAGGTGACGCTGCGGACGGACAACCTGTGTATAGGAGGCTAATCAGACTTACGATCGGCATACCGGAGGTCATGATCGACGACCGGCTGCTAATTTGAGGTCAGACACCACCCACGCGGGGAAAGAACAACCCATAGCAAGGGCGACTTCAGGGCATAGGGGGCTTAGTGGATATCTTCGATCTCGATCAGGCACTGATAGAGCGATACGAGTCGTTCGCTCGTTCCTTTTCAGAGATTCATGCGCCCGAAATCCGTGCGCAAATCGATGCGGCCTACGCCGACCAGCGCTTCTGGCCCGAGCCCCTGATTACGATCAATCCTCACTTCGAGGCGGGCGCCTCTGTCGATGAACTTGTCGAGCAGAATGTGCTCGATCCCGCATTGAGCAAAATCTTCGCCGCGGGTCCGGATCGAAAGCCGATCAAGCTTCATCGCCACCAAGAACGCGCCGTCGCCAAGGCGCGCAACGACGAGAGCTTCATCGTCACGACCGGAACAGGTTCCGGCAAGTCACTGTGTTTTTTCTTGCCAATCGTCGATGCCGTCGTTCGCGCGCGACGTGCTGGCGAGGCAAGGCGGACACGCGCGGTAATCATTTATCCAATGAATGCCTTGGCCAACAGTCAACTTGAGGAACTCGAGAAGTTCATCGGTGGATCGGGGCTCGAAGATGGCCTGCGTCCTACGTACCGGCGGTATACCGGCCAAGAGAGCGATGCAGAGCGCCAGGCCATCGCGGCGGCCAAGCCAGACATTCTGCTGACGAACTTCATGATGCTCGAGCTGCTGATGACGCGTCAGGACGATCTTGATCGGGCCGTCATCGCCAATGCGGTGGGCCTAGATTTCCTGGTGCTCGACGAGTTGCACACCTATCGCGGCCGGCAGGGCGCGGACGTCGCTATGCTCGTGCGTCGCGTGAAGGAACGATTAGTCACTAGCCGCAAGCTGATGTGCATCGGCACGTCGGCGACGATGTCGAATGCGCATGACGAGTTAGAGCGAGCGACCGCTGTCGCTCGCGTTGGGAAGCTGATTTTTGGAGAAGAACTGAGCGCGGCGTCAATCATCGATGAGAACCTCGCCCGAGCCACCGACCCGCGGATCAATAGTGGGAGCCTCGGCCGTGCGCTCAAAGACGCAGTGTTGGCGCCGACACCGGAAGCGCTGACCGATAAAGATCTCTTCTCTCATCCACTTGCCTGCTGGATTGAAACTGAGATCGGACTCCTCGAAGGTGAAAAGCTACGGCGTCGGCCGCCCATGACGCTAAGCGAGGCCGGGTCGGCGCTCTCGGTTCAAACGGGTGTCGCTCAAGAACAATGCAAAGCCTCCTTAGCAGGCATGCTGTCGTTGATGGGACGCCGCGAAAACCTTCGCGGCGGCCCAAGCGATCGCGCGTTTTTGGCGTTCAAGCTCCATCGGTTCATCTCGGGCGCTGGACACGCCTATGCGACGGTTGAGCCAGCGGCAAACCGCCGCGTTGTGCTGGAAGGCCAAGTCTTTCATCCGGCCGATCCCGATGCGCGCTTATATCCCGTCTTCTTTTGCAGGGAGTGCGGTCAGGAGCATCACAGTGTTCGGGTCGAGAATTCACTCGACGGCATTCGAGTTCTCGCGAGGCCGATCGATGAGCCGGCCAGTGAGGACGTAGAGGCGGATGGGTCGCGAACGGGCTTTCTCGTGCCGGCCGTCAATGCGGATTTCTCGTTTGGAGGAGCCATCGCCGACTATCCGGACGATTGGCAAGAAACGACACCTGCCGGGCAGGAGCGGCTGAAAAGCGGGCATCGCGGCAAGCACGAGGGGCAACTTCTGTCGGTGAGGCCCGACGGGTCGCTCGGGGATGATGGAGTGTCCACATGGTTCTTCGGCGGCAAGTATCGCTTCTGTCCGCATTGCCGTCATCAGCCACCACAACAAGCGCGTGACATCAACAAGCTCGCCGGACTGTCTGCCGAAGGGCGCAGCTCCGCGACAACGCTGATCGTGTCGACCATCTTGGCATGGATGGAAAACGACGGGACCCTCGAAGAGGGGACCCGGAAACTCTTGGGCTTTACGGACAACCGCCAAGACGCTGCGCTTCAGGCGGGTCACTTCAACGACTTCATTTTCGTAACCCTGCTTCGCGGCGCCATTCTGCGCGCGGTGCGTGGCGCCGGCGACAAAGGCCTAGCCGATGTTCGATTCGGCGAGGCGGTACGCAAAGCTCTCGGCTTCGATCTTGAAGAGTCTGATCGTCTCGTAGATTGGATGTTCGACCCTCGGGTCAAAGGGTTCCATAACCGACAAGCGGCCGAGGAGGTCCTCACCTCGGTCTTGGCGCATCGGTTGTGGGCCGATCTGCGCAAGGGTTGGCGTTTCACGAACCCCAACCTCGAGGAAGCTGGCTTAATTTCGGTTCGGTTCCCTGGCTTGGACGATTTGGCACGCGACGATGAGGAGTTCGCGGGAAACCGTCGATTGGCGGGGGCGACGCCGGAAATGCGGGCCAGGCTCTTCAATCTTCTTTTCGACTACATGCGACGCGGTCTGGCGATCGCGACGGAAGCCCTTGACCGTCAGCGTATCCTTCAAGTTGCCGAAGCGTCCCGAAATCATCTTCGTGATCCGTGGCTCATCGACCAGAACGAAGAATACGAATTGCGTCAGGCGAGCTTCTTGATGATCGATCCGCCAAGTAAGGCGGACATCAGTGTAGCAGAAGACGGGTTAATCGTGCGGGGCGGATGGCGTACGGCTCTTGGCAAAGCATTGCGCAGCAAGGATATCTGGGGTGAACCTCTGCCAGTGAAGGAGTACGGCGACGTTATCGCCACTCTCTTGCGAGCGGCGGAGAGCCATCAGGTAGTCCGCCGCGTAGTTACCGGCGGCGATGCGCCGGCATGGCGGCTCGCATCGACAGCTCTGCGTCTGTTTCCAGCGACCAACCGGTCCGACGGTAAGCGAGAGAACCCCTTTTTCCGTACGCTCTACGGAGAAGTCGCCGAAATGCTGGCGCAACAGGGTGATCTGCCCTTCGCCTTCGAAGCGCGCGAACATACAGCGCAAGTCGATCAGAAGGTTAGGGCTTGGCGAGAGGACCGCTTCCGATTCGGAACGTCGGATGTTGAGCGGATCGCCGAAAACCGTGAAGAGATGCGTCAAGAAGGCGAACCTACGAGCTTCCTTCCAGCTCTGTTCTGCTCGCCCACGATGGAGCTTGGTGTCGATATCAGTTCCTTAAACGCCGTCTATCTTCGGAACGCGCCGCCGACACCGGCGAATTATGTTCAACGCGCCGGGCGCGCCGGTCGAAGCGGCCAAGCCGCGCTCGTCATCACGTATTGCGCGGCCCAATCTCCGCACGATCAATATTATTTTGCCAATCGCCAAGGTCTCGTCGCCGGCGTCGTCAAGCCACCCGCCTTGGATCTTGCCAATCGAGATCTCCTGAAGAGCCACCTCCATGCAGAATGGCTTGCGGCTGCGGTCGTACCGCTCAAGCCTTCGATTCCAGAGAACCTGGACATGACCGATCCGGAGATGCCGGTCTCTCAAGGAATTTCGACCGCCTTCTCAAATCTCGGTGCGAGCGAGGCTGCCAGACCAATCATGCGGCGCCTGCTGGAACGCACTATAGGCGCCATCGATCTGACGGATGCGCCATGGCTGGCTGATCTGGATGCGTTCATCGAAGAGACGGATCGAGAAGCCGCGCAGAATTTCACCCGGAGTTTCGGCCGGTGGCGCGAGCTTTATCGCAGTGCCCGCCGCGAGCAGGACGAGTCGCATCAGATTCAGCAGAAAACTTCATTCAGGCCGGGCGAGCGCAAGGAAGCGGCTCGCCGTCACTTCCGGGCAACGGAAGAGCTCGACATGTTGGAGCGTGGACAGGCATCGAACGGATCTGACTTCTATACGTACCGCTATTTGGCAACAGAGGGTTTCCTGCCGGGCTACAACTTCCCGCGTCTGCCGCTCTATGCATTTATCCCCGCGACGAAACGAGCGGCGGTCCTACAGAGGCCGCGTTTCCTTGCTATTTCCGAGTTTGGTCCAAACAGTTTGATCTATCATGAGGGCCGCGCCTATCGAGTTGTGCGCGCGAAGCTGCCGGCGCATGGCCGTCTCGACGACGGCAAGCTGGCGACGACCAGCCTCGTCTTATGCGCCGAATGCGGGGCCGCTCACGCTGATGACAAACTGGAGCGTTGCCATGCCTGTGGTGCTTCGCTCGCGGGCGTGGACCGTCTCGATAACGTCTATCGGATCGATAATGTGGAAACTGCGCCGTCTGCGCGGATCACGGCGAACGACGAAGATCGCCAGAGGCGCGGATTCGAAATTCAAACAGTCTTTCAGTGGCAGTTCGACAAAGGAGTTCCGGATACACGCACACTCACCTTGCGCGCCGGGACAGACCCGCTCCTCCTCCTTGACTATGGCGCACGCGCAAAGCTATCGCGCATCAACAATGGCCTGCGTCGCCGCAAGTCCAAATCGATCAAAGGTTTCTGTATCGATCCGACGTCGGGGCGCTGGGTCAAGGACACGCTGAATGGGGGCGATGACGACGGCATTGACGTCACCGTGCCGAAATCACAGCGGATTGTTCCAATAGTTGAAGATCACAAGAACGCTCTTCTGTTGCGGCCGGTCGCGAATTTCAGCGAAGCGCAAATGGCGACACTTCAGCATGCCCTCCTGCGAGGGATTCAGATTGTTGCGGAACTGGAGGAAGGGGAGCTGTTGGGCGAGCCTCTGCCCAAGCGCGATGAACGCAAGGCGATCCTGCTTTACGAGGCGACCGAAGGTGGCGCAGGAGTGCTCAACCGTCTGGTCGCCGACGCAAACCGTATGGCGGAGATCGCGCGCCAAGCTCTCAATCTGATGCACTTTGATTTCCCGACTGCGGGAGGGGGCATCAAGGAACGGGAGGACGCCTGTGTCGCCGGCTGCTATCGCTGCCTGCTCTCATATTTTAATCAGCCAGATCATAACTTGATCGACCGACGCGATCCGGAGGTGACGGCATTCCTCTGCAGGCTCGCAGAACCCGAGACCGTAGACGATACGAAAACAGGTGGGGCCGACAGCAAGTGGAGCAGTGCCCTGCGGCGGTGGGGCTTGCCGGCCCCGGCGACGCGCAAGATCGGCGGCATTTCATATGATCTCTACTGGCCAAACTTTCAGGTGCTGGCAGTCGCGGGATTGGCGCCAAACGGATTGGCTGCGGCCTGCGCTGATTTCGGGGTGGACCTTGTCGAGCTGCCTAATGAGCCAGGCGAGGCGGCGCCGGCCGAATTGATAAAGCTTCTGGGGGCAGCGTAGTGGACGCAGTACGATTTTCTCCGGGTGATCTTGTGGAGGCGCGCGGACGCGAATGGGTTGTCCTGCCATCACCTGATGATGACATCCTCAATGTCCGGCCACTGTCAGGATCGGAGGCTGACGCGCAGCGGATAGCGCTCGCGCTTGAGGTGACCCCAGTGAAACCGGCGCGGTTTGCGCCACCCACGCCCGGTCGGCGGGATACCCAGGACGGCGCCCGTCTGCTCGCGGATGCGTTGCGTCTGTCGCTGCGTCGCGGTGCGGGGCCCTTCCGCAGCGCCGCCCATCTTGGCGTGGAGCCTCGCGCTTATCAGCTCGTGCCGCTGATGATGGCGTTGAAGTTGTCGGTCGTGCGGCTGCTAATCGCCGATGACGTTGGCATCGGGAAGACAATTGAAGCCGGGCTGATCGTCCGCGAGATGCTCGATCGTGGCTTGATCGACCGCTTTTCGGTGCTCTGTCCTCCGCATCTCGTCGAGCAGTGGGTCGGTGAGCTGGCCGAGAAATTCGATATCGATGCCGTTGCCGTCACGTCAGCACGCGCTCGTTCCCTTGAACGCGGGCTCCCCGCCGCTCAAAGCCTGTTTGAGGCCTATCCCCATACTGTTGTCAGCCTCGATTACATCAAGGCAGACAGCCGACGCGATGAGTTCGCACGGGCCTGTCCCTCGCTAGTGATCGTCGACGAGGCACACGCCTGCGTCGGCGGCGAGCGTGGCCGACATCAGCGGTTCGAGCTTCTTGAGCGCCTGGTCGCTGACGAACAACGCCACATGCTGTTGCTCACTGCGACGCCGCATAGCGGGGACGATGCCGCGTTTGATCGTCTGCTGGGTCTGATCAGCCCAGATTTTGCCGGTGGCCCGCAGGGCGATGAAAATGCTCGCGCCCGATACGCACGCCGTCTTGCACAGCACTACGTCCAGCGTCGCCGACCCGACATCATGGAATCCGGCTGGAATGAGAAGCGAACTTTTCCAGCCCATCACGTGCAGGACGCGTCATTCAAACTCACCGGTGATTTTGCTGCCTTCCAGGATCGCGTCCTGGACTATTGCTTTGCTGTCACACAGCGGGCCGGCGCGGACCAACGGAGCCGGCGGCTGGCTTTCTGGGGAACGCTCGCGCTCATGCGCTGCGTGGGGTCGTCGCCTGCGGCTGCCGCGAGTGCGCTGCGCAATCGCCAAAGCGGGATCGCGGACGAAGAGGCAATGCAGCCGGTCGTCTTTGATGAGGACGAAGGTCTTCTCGATCAGGGTGATCTCGAACCTGGAACTGCAACTGCCGATGCCGAAGAACGCGCCGAGCTTGCCCAATTGGTCGCGATGGCGGAAGCGCTCGACGCACGTCGTGCAACGGATTCTAAGATTGTACGATTGCTGAAGGTTCTGAAGGGCCTGCTTCAAGACGGGGCCAAGCCTGTTATTTTCTGCCGATTCATCGCAACGGCTGAGGCGCTTGGCGAGGAGCTTCGCAAGGCTTGGCCAAAGGCTGACGTCGCCGTCGTCACGGGTCGTCTGACACCCGAAGAGCGCCGCGTCTGTGTCGACCAGCTCGAAGGTTCGGAGAGCCGAATCCTGGTCGCGACGGACTGCCTTTCCGAGGGCATTAATCTGCAATCGCTGTTCGACGCGGTTATTCACTACGACCTCAGTTGGAATCCAACACGCCATCAGCAGCGTGAAGGGCGCGTCGATCGGTTTGGCCAGCAATCTCCAATCGTTCGATCCGTCACGATCTTCGGAGAGAACAGCGCCATCGACGGCGCTGTACTGCAAGTTATCTTGCGCAAGGCGGAGGCGATCCGGAAGGCGACGGGCATCTCCGTGCCCATGCCCGAGGACAGCGAGGGCGTGACGTCGGCACTCATGCAGGCTCTCATCCTTCGTGCTGGAGGGCATCGTGAGCAGCTTGCCTTCGATTTCGGTCTGTCGAGCGGACGTCTTGACGGCAAGTGGCGCGACGCCGAGGAAAACGCAAAAGCGAGTCGTGCGCGATACGCCCAAGGTGCGTTGAAGCCCGATGAGGTCTTGCCGGAATGGCGACAGATGCGGGCGCTCAACGGTGGACCAACCGAAGTCGCACGCTTCACGGATCGAGCTTTGAAACGCGTGGGGGCGCCGCTGGAGAAAGCAGGGCAGCATCATCTTGTCCATCTCGATGCGATGCCAGATGCCATCAAGGAGCGTCTGGAATTACGCGGTCTGCACGGTACGCGAAGGGTTGGATTTGAAGACGATCCAGTTCCTGGGGTGACGCATCTTGGTCGTGTCCATCCGCTTGTTGCGAGCTTGGCGGAAGGTTTGGCGGAAGGGGCGCTCGACCCTGAAGGTGCGGCGTTCCCGCCGCTTGGCCGTTGCGGCGCCTGGCGAACCGACGCCGTAACTCAGATGACGACGCTTTTGTTGCTGCGCCTTCGTTTCAAGCTGATCACCAGCGGCCGGACGAATCGGCTGCTGCTGGCAGAAGAGGCGACTGGGCTCGCCTTTGGAGGCATGTCGTCGGGAGCCTTGCTGACTGGCCTCTCTGCGTTGGCGCTTCTGGAGCCCGGGGCGACGGGTAATCTCGACGAGCAAGCGATCGCTCGTCAGATTCAGCGAGCCCATGATCGAATGGCGACCTACGAACCCGCTATAGCCGCGTTCGCGGCTGAACGAGGGCGCGTGCTTTCGGCAGACCATTTGCGCTTGACGGAGGCCGCGCGTGGCGGCGCGACTGTTGAGGTCGTCCCTGTTCTGCCTGCGGACGTGATCGGGCTCTACGTCCTCCTTCCGGAGGGCGAATAGTGGCCCGGCATCTCAAACGTGTGGCCGACATTGGGCTGACTGCTGTCTCGATCGAGGGCGCGCTCATTTCACCGGACCAGGTGGTGGCGATCGCCGCTACTACGCCTGACCAGAAAGTGGCCGCCGACTACGGGTGCCCGAAGGGAACGAATCTTCGCGACGAAATCACCCGCTATTTTCGGATCGGCCAGGCGCACTGGCAAGGTTATGCCAAGCTTCCGGCACCCAACGTGGTTCAAACGACCGCGTTCGTGAAAAGCCTCCTTCAGGAGGCATTCGGATTCGAGGCGCTGCTTGGTCCCAAAGTTCACCATAGGAATGGGCACACCTACCGCATCGCTCTTGAGGCCAAAGGTGGCCGCGTGCCCATCGTAGTTGCTGCGCCATTGCCGGAAAGCGATGCGTTCGCTAAGGCGCTCCCGCAACTCGGCGACGACCACGAGGGGACGATCCCGCGCCGTTCGCCGAGCGTGCTTCTTCAAGACTGGCTCAACGCCAATCCCGACGTTGCTTGGGGTTTAGTCTTCGTTGGCGACCGCGTCCGTCTTCTGCGGGACAACGCCAGCTTCACACGACCAGCCTTTATCGAGGCAGATCTTGGGGCGATATTCCGAGATGAGATGTTCGCGGATTTCACCGCGATGTGGTTGCTCGTCCACGCGACCCGGTTTGGCGGTGAGAAGGCCCCGCCCAGTGACTGCGCTCTGGAGCGGTGGCGTGAAGCTGGCCTGAGGGCCGGTACCGCCGCACGTGAAAGACTCGGAGAGAATGTTGAGGAAGCACTGCTCGCACTTGGGCAGGGTTTTCTCGACGCAAACCCTGATCTTCGCGCGAAGCTCGACAGTAACAGTCTTACCGTCCACGCTTGGTTTGAGCAGCTCCTCCGCGTGGTTTACAGGCTGATCTTCTTAGCCGTTTCAGAAGACCGTGATCTCCTGCACGGCCCAGACGCGTCGGCGGCATCCCGCGAGCTCTATGCTTCCGCGTATGGCTTCAGCCACCTGCGGGAACGCTCGGCCCGACGGTCCGCGCATGACCATCACCATGATGCATGGGAGGGCGCGAAGATCGTCTTCCGAGGCTTACAGCGTGGCGAGAAGGTTCTGGGCCTGCCACCGCTCGGAGGGCTTTTTGCTGAAGGTCGGACGCCGGACCTGGACGATACAAGACTGCCCAATAAGGCATTCCTGCGTGCCCTATTCCATATGAGCTGGCTGATCGAAGATGGTCGCCGCGTCCGCATCAACTGGCGCGACATGGCGACGGAAGAATTGGGGTCGGTTTACGAAGGCCTTCTTGAACTTGTCCCTGTGCGCGAAGATCACGGCCGGCGCTTCTGCTTCGCCGGCGGCGCAGAGGCCCGCGGAAACGCGCGCAAGACGAGCGGTAGCTACTATACGCCCGACAGCCTGGTTCAGACGTTGCTCGACAGCACGCTCGATCCCGTGCTTTCCCGGGCCGAGGCCGAAGGCGGAGCCGATGCAATACTCACGCTTTCAGTGATCGATCCGGCTTGCGGTTCTGGTCACTTCCTTCTCGGCGCCGCGCGGAGAATGGCCAGCCGCATTGCGCTCCTGCGCGACAGCGAGGCGCCAGACTACCCTGCGGCCATGCGTGATGTCGCAAGCCACTGTATTCATGGCGTTGACCGCAATCCGATGGCGGTGGAGTTAGCCAAAGTAGCTCTGTGGATCGAGACCGTCGAACCGGGCAAACCACTTACCTTTCTCGACAGCAACATCCGATGCGGCGACAGTCTGATTGGCGTTTTCGATATCGAGATGCTGAGAAGGGGTATTCCCGACGAAGCGTACAAGCCGCTCACGGGCGATGACAAGGAAATCGCCAGAGCCTATGGCCGCTATAATAGGCAACAGCGGGATGGAAAAACTGCAACGGGTCTTTTGACCGAATTGCGGCCCCCGGAGAGTCTCTCGCGTGCGGATCGCCGACTTCACGAACTTCCCGAAGACGATTTGAGGCAGGTGGAAGCAAAAGTTCGCGGCTATGACGAGTTGCGGGGGTCACAGGATTGGCAACGCCTGAAGTCGGCAAGCGATCTCTATGTATCTGCCTATCTCTATACGGCAGCGTTTTTTGCGCCCAAGCCGACGATGGCGTCGACCTTTGATGATCTGCCGCTAACCGAACATGTATGGAGGGCTGCTGGCGGCCGTGGGGTCGCGACGCATCTAATTGAGGGTGCGAGAAAGACCTCGGAAGCTGTCAGCGCTTTCCATTGGCACATCGAGTTTCCGCGTATCTTCAACACAGCGAGCGAAGCGGACCGTGGCTTTGATGTCGTGATCGGCAATCCACCCTGGGAACGTATCAAGCTACAGGAGCAGGAGTTCTTCGCATCGCGCTCGTCGGAGATCGCAGGCGCTCGGAACAAAGCCGACCGCGAAAAGCTGATTAAGAAACTGGAAAGGGCGGAGCCTGACACCCCCGATGGTCACCTCTGGGCTGATTTCCAGTTTGCAAAGCGGACTGCGGAAGCGGCTAGCGAGTTCGTTCGCTCGTCGGGCCGGTATCCCCTGACAGGTAGGGGCGACGTCAACACTTATGCACTGTTTGCCGAGCTCTTCTCCAGACTGGCTAAGCAGCAAGGACGCGCTGGCGTCATTGTGCCGACAGGCATCGCCACAGATAGTTCGACCGCGTTGTTTTTTGGATCCTTAGTATCTGAAAGGCGCCTCTTTAGTTTGCACGATTTTCAGACGGGTCTTGGCTTCTTTGATCGAATTGGGCATGCCCGTTTCAAATTCTGTCTTTTGACCCTCGGAGGTTCAGGTACTGGACCCGAGGCCATTAGCTTCAGTTTCTTCTCGAGGACGATTGAAGAGTTTGGGGATGAGCGTCGTCATTTCACGCTTACGCCTGCGCAGATAGTCGCAATTAATCCCAACACGGCAACTGCCCCCGTTTTCCGGACAAGGTTCGATGCCGATCTAGCGGCGAAGTTTCATATTCGTGCGCCGGTGCTGATCGCAGAGAATGTGGCCCCAGACAGCGAAGACATGAATGCTTGGGGAATTTCCTTCCAAACGATGTTCCATATGTCGGGCGATTCCGATCTGTTTTCGACAGCGCAGGGGCTGATTGCGGAAGGTTGGGCTCCTGATGGTGTCGATTTTGTTCGTGAGGCGTCGACAAAATTAGAGCGACGTGTACCTCTCTATGAGGCCAAGATGATCCATCATTTCGATCATCGCTGGGCAACATATGCTGGCGCGGGCACAGACGACGAGGAAGGCGCACGGGACTGCAGTCTAGCGGAAAAGCAGGACCCGGACTTCGAGCCATCGCCGCGTTATTTCGTGCCCGAGACGGAGGTGAAGGTACGCGCTGCGCGAGTGCCGGCGAGCCTGAAGCGAGGCTTCCGGGATTCCAACCCGGATCGGGTGCTTAAAAGTCTTACCGAATGGCTCGCTGGTTGGCGTTTAGAACACAACGGGGCGCTGCGCGAGGAGGAGCTGATCGGGATTCTAGGGAGTGCTCATGCCTGGCGCTCGGTGCTCGGAATGTCTCCCGACCGTTTTCTAATGGAAGCAAAGACTATTGATGCTGGCCGCGACATGCAGCGCGAGACGCCGCTCACCTCCGATGATGTAATCTTCCTGACCGAGGGGCCACGCGATCCACTCGACCTTGCGCAGGAGTTCATCGAACGCAAACAGCCTCGTTGGCTGATGGGTTGGCGGGATATCTGCCGCTCAACGGATGAGCGAACTGTAATCGCGAGCGTGTTTCCCAAAGTAGGTGTAGGTCACACCACACCACTCTTCTATGTCAACGCTGGTCCGAAGATGATTGCTGCGAAACTAGCGATGTGGACGTCGCTACCGTTTGATTACGTGGCGCGACTCTCCATCGGCGGAACGCATCTCACCTACAGTTATTTAAAGCAATTCCCCGTGTTCCCTCCCTCGGCCTTTACGCTCGCCGATCTCGCTTTCATCATGCCTCGAGTGCTGGAGCTAACTTACACCAGCAACGCCATGCGTCTGTGGGCCGAAGACCTCGGCCGAAGTGGACCGCCGTTTGCTTGGGATGAGGCGCGCCGCGCGCAGTTGCGCGCCGAGCTCGATGCATTGTTCGCACTAAAATACGGCTTGAACCGCGACGAATTGCGGTACGTGCTCGATCCGACTGAAGCCAAAGGTGGGGACTATCCTTCCGAAACCTTCCGTGTGCTCAAAACCAATGAAGAACGGCGCTTCGGTGAATACCGCACCAGTCGCCTCGTGCTTGAGGCTTTTGACCAACTTTCAGTGACAAGTATTGTGACCACCCCGATCGTCGTTCGTCCGCCAGAGCCAGCGATTTTGTTCGATGGCTCATGGGCCCGTCCGGTTCAACCACAAGCAGGCGACATTGGCGCGGTATTGTCCGCTATCCTCAAAGCAATCGGGAGCCCAAAGCCGACCCGCGACGTTCGCCTCGCGGCGGTTCTTGTCTTGGAGCCACGACTGTTGGTTCCTCTTTTGCCCGATCCGCAAGCATCGGAATGGCGTCGGCTCATCGGCTCAGAAGCCGATCCTCTCGCGCGCAACGTCGCCGCATTCACGACGCGGAACAATGCGGCCTGGGGAGCCGCGGTCCGAAATCATCGCGGGAATGGTCGGCTTATAGAAGACCTTCAAGCGGATACTTGGGCGCCCGGCTCGGGACTCGATGCGATCGTCACAGCAGGTTGGCCAGATGGTCGCGCCGGTTTCGTTTGGGCGGCATTGAGGAGCATCGACTTCGACACAGCGGTGAACTCACTGCCGGACGACATGCAACGGTGGATCTCCGATGCCGCAGCAGCCTGACCTGTTAGGGCCGCAGCCCCTCGCCGTAGCGCCTGACAAAGGGCTCGCGGGGCCGCGGCTTTGGGTCCGGCGTCTGGCCATCTGGAAGGAGCCTGGGGGAGAGAAGGTACGGGACATAAGCCTCCGTCCCGGGCTCAATGTCATCTGGTCGCCGGACGGAGCTGATGATGCTGCCTCGGCAGATCAAGCAAACGCAATTGGGCATGGTAGCGGCAAGACTCTGTTCTGCCGGCTGATCCGCTATTGCCTCGGCGAGGATCGTTTCTCGACGGAGTCCCAGCGCGATCGTATTGGCACGGCGTTTCTGAACGGCATCGTGGGCGCCGAGATCATGCTCGACGGCATTTGTTGGGCGATCGTCCGCCCACTCGGCGCTCGCCGCAGGCACATGGCTGTGGCCCATGGCAGCCTCGATGAGATCGCCGCTGGGGAGGGCACCTCCACCGGGATGGAGCCCTTCGTCGAGGCCGTCGATCAGAGCATCATCACAACGGCGCTGGCCGGGCTGGTTCGCCCCCGGTCCGATGGACCTGTTTGGCCGATCGCCTTGGCCTGGTTGACGCGCGACCAGGAATGCCGGTTTGACGACGTTCTGGATTGGCGATCGCCGACTTCGGAATCGGACTCTCCCATACCGGCGAGTGGCCAGGAGAAGGGGCCGAGGCTCGAGGCGCTCCGTGCATTCCTGATGGCGATTACGCCGGAGGAGCAAAGTACGCGGAGTGAAGTCAGCGGTCTGGGCGAGCAACGCCGAATTCTCGATCAGGAGATCGGTCATCGACGGTGGGAAATCGAGCGTACACAAGGGCGCCTCCTATCCGCGCTTGGCCTTGAAGGTCAGTCGTTGCCCGAAGTGCCGCTGCTGATCGATGTCCTGCGTCGGTCGGCAGGTGAGCGCCTCACGACAGCAAGCCAGCTTCCCGCGGGAGGCGGCGCCGAGCTCGTCGCTGCACGCGACCAGTATGAAGTTGCACAACGTGAATGGATGCGCCTCGATGGGGAGCGAATTCGCGTCGAGGCACTTATCCCTGCCGAAGAACGCGCGCTGGCGATGATTCAGGGGGAGCTGCCAAGCCTTTCCTATTCACAAGCCGAGGCAGAGAGCCCGATCTGTCCAATTTGCGACGTTCCCATCGACCGAGCTCTGGCTGAAGGATGCAAACTCTCGCACAAAATTCCTGACGCAGAAGCATGCAGGCAGCGTTTGGCGAAGCGAAAGCAAGATCTTGAGGATCAGAACCAAACGCTTACCGCTCTGCGTCAAGAGAAGACTCGGGTCCTTCAGGAGCTTGCGCTCGCCAAGCAGCAGCTAGACCGATCCGCCGGTCGCGTTGCCGCGATAGAGAGGACGAGGGACAGCAGAGAAGCTACTTGGTATGCCGCTCGCAGAGTGCAGGATGATGTTGAGCGACTTGCTGAGTTCATTGGCGCCCAGGATGACGCGGCAAAGAACCTCCGTGAGATTGGCGTAAGGCTCGACGCCGAGAGAGAGCGGCTTGGCGCATTTCGGGATAAGCAGGCTCGCGTGTTCGGTCGAATGAGCGAGAAGTTCGATCCCATTATCCGGCGTTTGGTTGGCCACGATGCGAAAGGCCGCATCGCCCTCACGGGGAACGGTCTTGACCTGTCGGTCGACATGGGAGGGGACCGTAGAACTGCAGCAATCGAATCGCTCAAGGTCATTGCCTTCGATCTCGCAGCGATGTGCCTCAGCATTGAAGGGGCGACGCGCATTCCATCTTTTCTACTGCATGACAGCCCCCGCGAGGCCGACCTTGGCCTGTCGATTTATGGGAGGCTGTTTGACATTGCCGAAGAGCTTGAACGTGTCGGCGGAACGCCGCTGTTTCAGTATATCGTCACGACGACAACAGCTCCGCCGGCAGAGTTCCGCGAGCCTCCGTACCTTCAGCTCAAAGTGTACGGCGATCCGCCCGCTCAGCGCCTGCTTGGAGTCGATCTGTGATCGGTACGGATGCTCGCCTGGCGACCTATCCATTCGCGCTTCTGTCCGAGCTGCGCGATGCGGCGAACGAACATGGCTATCGCATCGGTCCCGAGGAGGCAGCCGGATGGCTCTTTTTCCGATCGGCGAGTGCGCCGGCTGAAATCGGGCTCGCTGCCGCCGGCCCGACCGGCCCGTTCTTCTTGTCCGTAGCGCATCAAGGGGTGGTTCAGACGCTGGACGCATTGCCTGTATCTCCATGCGCTAAAGGACATGCGGGCGCCTTCGTGTTCACCACTCGTGAGAATCTGCACGCGGGCGTGGGCGCAGCCTATCGCTTATCGGTTAGCCTCCCGAATTTTCCGCTCGAAAAGTATCAGAAGGCAGTTACAAGCCTTGGCGATACGGAAGGGGAGCGCGCCCAGAAATTCAGAATCGGGCAGGACATATTCAGAGATGCCCTGATGGAATATTGGCAAGGAAGCTGTCCTCTGACCGCGATATCGGCCCCGGAACTATTAAGAGCGTCGCATATGATGCCTTGGTCTCGGTGTGAGACGGATGGACAACGGCTTGACGTCCACAACGGTCTGCTCTTGTCTGCGCTATGGGATGCCGCGTTCGACGCTGGCTTGGTGACGTTCGACAATGATGGAATGGTTCTGCCATCTCCTCATTTGGATGAGGCAGCGAGCGGCGAGTTGAGGATTGGCGCAGCTCGACAGTTGATCTTGCGCGGAGAACACCTGCCTTATCTTACCTATCATCGAAGTCAGATTTGGAAGCGGTGATTTCGGGCGCAATCTTCGGTCACGGCATGCGGTCGCAGTATCGGTAGGATCATTGGTGATGGGGTTGGAGCATTGGGATTCGAGTAGACGAAAATATGTGCTGTATCAAAACACTGAACAGCACAGCGCTGACTGCAATCGGTTTCCGTTTGAATCTATCCCCCGACGAGTGTTCCTGGACACGAATGTGATCAACGTGCTGGTCAAGCACAGTGCGCATGTTTTCGAGCAGGAGCCGATCCCGCCCAACACCGAGCCAACGCTCGCGATTGATATCGAAGCGCTGATGCATGTGTTCTATGTTGGGACGCGGGCCGACTGGTCTTTGGTAGGCTCTCAGAAAACGCTGGATGAACTCTCACGCACGAGAGATGGCACGCTCCGCGATGATCTTCTGGAGTACGCGCTTGGGCTTGTTAATCAGGATCTCGATGACGAAGATCGGAGGTTCGCGGGAGATTTCGGACGTCGGCTGATTGATGCTCCGTTCGTTGCCGCGTTGCCAGACTTGGCTGACCGTGAACTGATCGGAAACGCGATCGGGCATGGTTGCGATGCATTCTGTACCCGCGACAGGGCCACGATCGTGAACAAGCGTGCTCAGCTGCGACAAGTGCCTCTACGCATTATGACGCCGGCAGAGTGGTGGGCACATGTAAAGCCGTGGGCTGGCCTTTGGGGTTAGTGCTTGCGACGTCAGCAGCACGACCATGACAAGGCGAGCGCACTGGTCTATAAGCAGTGACGGTCCTTTCACGGACAGGTTGGTTGCACGGTGATCGCCTGAGTCCGCGAAAAAATCGACCAATCGACAGCGATAGTCGTTGGAAGCGTGAAAAATTCAGAACACGCAAATTTCCCTTTGAAATCATAAGCGAAAAATTTTGACGGACTGACAGTCGGGTTTAGACCGTCAGCAGAAAACTTTTGCGCTTAAAAATCAGCGCGTTACGATACGAGGAAACCATCGAGTGGGAGTGAGAGGTCGCTATAGCCCACGATAGCAGCCGATAATGCGTGGCCCAAATGCGATGTCGCTGACCTCAACGGAGACTGGCAATGGCAGGCCGGCAAGTTGCATTGTACTTTGCATGGAGTCGTCAGGATGAGGTCACGGCGCCGCTCGGCATTTTGGAGGATCGGTTTCCGGCGTTGTTCGAATTGCGCCGGATGTTCTGGCCGCGCTTCGAACAATTCGCCGATCCGGCGAAATTCGATCAGGGCATCGGCGGCTTTCTCGACAACATACAGCTTGCGAATTTCAAGCTATTCGCCGATTTGGCGGCTTCATGGACCGGAAATCCCGTCAGGCGCGCCGAACGCCGGACGGACGCCGGTTTGTGCCCACTCGAAGGTGAGATTCTCGCCGGCGTCGATACGCTCGTCATCATCAGTTTCGACTCGTCCCGGACGCAGCAGCATCCGAGCGATGCGGAGATCGGCGCTATCCGATCATTTCTCGAAAGTCCTGACCACACGCTCTTCATTTGTCCCCACCATGACATCGGCAATTCTGACGAACTGCCCGAGGGCGAGCGGCTGGCGCGGCAGGAACTCGAATTCCATCACCATGGCGATCCCGCCATCCCGGCGAGGCAGAGCTTCGGCGATTTTGGCATTTCGCTTCTGAACGCGCTGGGTCTGCGGGTCAGGAACCGCTTCGGCCTGCGTCCCGCAAAGTTGCCGGACGGTTCGCCGGCGCCGCTGGACATCGCTGTCGAGCTCGATCGGTCAGGGCTTATGGAAGGCGTTACGACCTTCAATCTCCATGCGCACCTGCCGCATTTCGAGAGGCTGGGTGACAGCGTGGCTAAGCTGGACGTGTTGGCTCGCCAGCCGATAGATTCCGGCGCCCCGCCGCATCCATTTACCGCAGGAGGGCGATGCGATTTCGACGCCCTGCTACAGTCGAGACCCGACGTATTTGGTGGTCGCCTGTTGGTCTGCGATACGACGACGTGGAGTTCCACGGCAGGCGGCGTCGATAGCCTGAAGCGCTTCTGGCGAAACGTGGTGCTGCTGAAACGCGACGTTTCGGCGGAGACGTGAACGCTGGGCACGCAGAAGCCGTTCAGCGTTTGCCCCGCGGTTGGAAAAGGAAATCGCTATGAGACCTGCAAAGAAAGGCACTCAGAAGGGCTCGAAGGACGGAAAGGGAGGAGACTCTCCCCCTCGGCTGATCGATGCGAGAATTATGGAGCTGAGCGATTGGCGGGGCGAGACGCTCGCCCGGGTCCGAAGTCTCATCAAAGATGCCGACCCCAGCGTGGTCGAAGAGGTGAAATGGAGAAAGCCGTCGAACGCGATGTTGGGGGTTCCGGTGTGGGAGCACGACGGCATCATCTGCACTGGTGAGACGTACAAGAATGCCGTGAAGCTGACCTTCGCCAACGGCGCCTCGCTCCCGGACCCGTCAGGGCTCTTCAACTCCAGCCTCGAAGGCAATGTGAGGCGCGCCATGGATTTTCATGAGGGCGACAAGATAGATGAAAAGGCATTCAGGGCGCTCATTCGCGCCGCCGTGGCGTTGAACAAGTCCAAAGCCAAGAGCTAATGCGGGTCAAAGAGAGCGCGCTCGCTCAGCGTGAGTACGCGCGGCACGGCGCGCGGAGCCCTGCGCTGGAAGACGTTCAGTTGATCCAGATCAAGCGATCGCCGCCACGCTTGCTTACAATAATAATTTGGGTAATTGCTCCTGGCAGGATCGGAGAAAAACATGGACGCAACCACAGATGACAAGGGCGCGGCCAAGTGCCCGGTCATGCACGCGACCGTCAGCGCCAGGGCCAACCGCGACTGGTGGCCGAACCAGCTGAACCTTCAGGTTCTTCACCAGCACTCAGCCCTGTCCGATCCGATGGGCGAGGCATTCGACTACGCAAAGGAATTCAAGAGCCTTGATCTGAATGCCGTGATCAAGGACCTTCACGCCTTGATGACGGAGTCGCAGGACTGGTGGCCGGCCGACTTCGGCCACTACGGACCCCTGTTCATTCGGATGGCGTGGCACAGCGCGGGCACATACCGCATCGGTGATGGCCGCGGCGGCGCCGGAACCGGTCAGCAGCGTTTCGCGCCCCTCAACTCTTGGCCGGACAACGTGAACCTCGACAAGGCGCGCCGGCTGCTGTGGCCGATCAAACAGAAATACGGCCGGAAAATCTCCTGGGCCGACCTGATGGTTCTCGCGGGCAACGTCGCTCTCGAATCGATGGGCTTCAAGACGTTCGGTTTCGGCGGCGGGCGCGCGGATGTCTGGGACCCCGAAGAGGACATCTATTGGGGTCCCGAAGGCAAGTGGCTGGCGGACGAGCGCTACAGCGGCGACCGCGATCTGCAGAATCCTCTCGCTGCCGTGCAGATGGGTCTGATCTACGTCAATCCGGAAGGACCGAACGGCAACCCCGATCCCCTCGCTGCGGCCAAGGATATTCGCGACACATTCGCGCGCATGGCGATGAACGACGAAGAAACGGTCGCGCTGATTGCCGGCGGTCACACATTCGGCAAGACCCACGGCGCGGGCGATGCGTCATTGGTTGGTCCCGAGCCGGAAGCCGCGCCCATCGAGCAGCAGGGCCTCGGCTGGAAAAGCAGTTTTGGCACCGGCAAAGGAGGTGACGCGATCGGCAGTGGCGTGGAAGTCGTCTGGACCACGACGCCAACCAAATGGAGCAACAACTTCTTCTGGAACCTGTTCGGCTACGAATGGGAACTGACCAAGAGCGCGGCTGGTGCGCATCAGTGGACGCCGAAGGGCGGCGCGGGTGCCGGTACGGTGCCGGATCCCTCCGATAAGTCAAAGCGCCGGGCGCCATCCATGCTGACCACGGACCTCGCCTTGCGGTTCGACCCTGCCTACGAAAAGATTTCAAGGCGCTTCCACGAAAACCCGGATCAGTTCGCAGAAGCGTTTGCCCGGGCGTGGTTCAAGCTGACGCATCGCGACATGGGCCCGATTGCGCGTTACCTCGGTCCGCTCGTTCCGAAGGAGCCGCTGCTGTGGCAAGACCCGATCCCGGCCGTTGACCATCCGCTGGTCGGGGACGAGGACGTTGCCGCTCTGAAGGCAGAAATTCTCGGGTCGGGCCTGTCCGTTTCCGACCTGGTCTCCACGGCTTGGGCGTCGGCGTCGACGTTCCGCGGCTCCGATAAGCGCGGCGGCGCGAACGGCGCGCGCATTCGCCTTAGCCCTCAGAAGGATTGGGACGTCAACCAGCCGGCGCAGCTCACGAAGGTACTGCGCAGGCTTGAGGCAATCCAAAAGGAGTTCAATGCTTCGCAGTCGGGTGGGAAAAAGGTCTCGCTCGCCGACCTGATCGTTCTTGGCGGTTGCGCAGCGATCGAGAAGGCCGCGAAGGCCGCCGGACACGATGTGAAGGTTCCTTTCACGCCGGGGCGCATGGATGCGTCGCAGGACCAAACAGATATCGCCTCCTTCGCGCCGCTCGAACCGGTTGCTGACGGTTTCCGCAATTATCTCCGCGGCAAGCAACGTTTGTCCGCTGAAATGCTGTTGGTGGACCGGGCGCAATTGCTGACGCTGACGGCGCCTGAGATGACGGTCCTCGTCGGCGGCTTGCGCGTCCTCGGGGCAAATGCCGGACAGTCCGCGCATGGCGTCTTTACCAAGCGCCCTGCGACGCTGACCAACGACTTCTTCGTCAACTTGCTCGACATGGGTACGCAGTGGCAGCCGTCCGCCGGCGCTGAAGGCGTTTACGAAGGCCGCGACCGGAAGACAAACGAGATCAAGTGGACCGGCACCCGCGTCGACCTGATTTTCGGTTCTCAGTCGCAGCTCCGGGCCCTTGCTGAAGTCTATGCGTGCGCGGACTCGAAGGAGAAGTTTGTGAAGGATTTCGTGGCGGCCTGGGCCAAGGTGATGGACCTGGGTCGGTTTGACTTGGCCTGATCTCCGCGGAGGGTTTTCGAAAGAATGTGATCGGGCTCTGGCTCGTCCATGAGGGCTCTTCCGATCGGGTGCGAAGAACGCTAGCTTTCCCTCCATGCCGAGAGGGATCGCCATCATCGTTGCGCTGCTCGTCGCGGGCTCCGAAGCCCACGCGGCGTCGGCCTATGACGATGCGTTTGCCGCCTATCGCAAAGGCGATTACGCCTTGGCTCTCAAGCTGATGAAGCCGCTGGCCGACGCCGGCAACGTGAATGCGCAGTATAACATCGGCGTGATGTACAACGAGAACCTGGTCAAACAGGACTATGCCGAAGCCGCCAAATGGTTTCAGAAAGCGGCCGCCCAAGGCAATGTCTTCGCCGAAGTCGATCTCGGCACGCTCTATGAATATGGCCGTGGCGTGAAGACGAACTACGCGGAGGCGCTTCGCCTCTTCAATCTTGCCGCGGAAAAGAAGAACCCGACCGCCGAACTCAACATTGGCTCCATGTACGAACGCGGGATCGGCGCGCCGCAGGATTACAAGAAGGCCGCGGACTGGTACCGGCTCTCCGGCGATCACGGCAATGGTGACGCCCAGTATAATCTCGGCCTGATGTACCAATCCGGTCACGGCGTGCAGCAGGACTTCAAACAGGCGGCAGCCTGGTACAAGAAGGCCGCCGACCAGAGCAATCCCA
>Ga0265337_1000088_pt1 | contig 44754 bp, 45 predicted proteins | sample 42122metaG_FD_192441 | JGI IMG/M metagenome (GOLD analysis project Ga0265337, IMG submission 192441) | Rhizosphere microbial communities from Carex aquatilis grown in University of Washington, Seatle, WA, United States - 4-21-22 metaG | ecosystem: Host-associated > Plants > Roots > Rhizosphere >... | reverse complement strand
TCACCGCGCTCTACCAGGCCCATGCGCTGAGCCTGGCCCGGCTGGCGCTGCTCATGCTCGGTGACCGCGATGCCGCGCAGGACGTGGTGCAGGACGCCTCGACATGACCGAGGAGCAGGCCGCGCGGGCGATGGGAGTCAGCCGCGGCACGGTCAAGTCCGCCACGTCCCGGGCCGTCGCCGCCATCGGCCGGATGCTCAAGGGGGAATCATGAGCTCGCTCGAAGACGAGATCCGCGGCGCGCTGCGCACCGAGGCGGCCCGGCTGCGTGAGGCGCGGCCGCTGTACCTGCCGCCCGCGTCCGCGCATAACGACCCGCGGGCCGTGGCCCGCGCTTCCCTGGCGCGCCGGCTGCCCGCCTGGCGGGGCCCGCTCGCGGCCGCCGCCGCGGTCGTGCTCATCGCCGTCGTCCTGGTGGCCTTGAGGGCGCTCGGGAAGGAGCAGGCCGCGCCGGCGGCGCCGCCCCGCCCGGTCGCGGGCCCGCCCCTCCCGGCCGGCGCCACGCCCTGGTACTACGTGAAGCTGGGCGGGGTCAAGGGTAGGCCAGGCTGGGACATCATCGTGGGTGATGAGCAGACCGGGCGGACCATCGCCGCCTATCCGCTCGGCAAGGGGAACGTGATGACGTCCGCCGGGGTGAGCGGCGCGGGAGACGACCGGACGTTCGTTGTGTCCGCCGCCGCCGGCCAGAACACGCTGGGCCAGGGAGGGCCACTGGCCCTCGTGCCGCCCACCTGGTACTTGGTGCGGATCCTCCCCGGTTCCGCTGATCCCGTCCGGGTGACCAGGCTGGCGGTCAACTTCAGGGCGGGCGGTGAAGTCCGCGAGATAGCGCTGTCCGCGGACGGGACCGAACTCGCGGTCGTGTCCGGGAGCGATAAGTCGATGGTGCTCGGGGTCTACTCGGTCGCCACCGGGCAGCAGCAGGCCTCCTGGTCCGCCCCGCTCGGCGCGTCGGCCGGTAATCCCCGGCCGGTGAGCGACCTGAGCTGGGTAGGCGACGGCACCGTGGGCTTCGCGGTCACCGACACCCCGGGGGTGCGCGAGGAGGTCAGGACGCTGGACACCGGTGCGGCCGGCCCCAGCCTGCTCGCCGCCAGCCGCGTCGTCTGGTCGCAGCACGCCCCCGCGCCGCCGCACGGCAGCATCCCGTCCCATGCCCCGCAGGTGTGCAGCACGCCGTTCCTCACCGGGGACGGCCAGGCGGTGGTATGCGCCACGAGCAGCTACTCGGCGCTCGACAAGCGGCTGTTGGCGGTCTGGCTGGCGTACCCGCTCGCGACGCCAGACGGGCCCCGGGTCATCGGCAGCGTCGCGCAGCCGGCGGACGTGTCCAAGTTCAGCTTCCTCAGCGTGGAGTGGGCCAACCCGTCCGGCACGGAGGTCATCGGCTCATGGAACCCGTCGGTCGACTCGGTCTCCGACGGCGCGAAGGTACAGACGGTCACGAACTTCACCGGGTTCATCGGGCACGGCGCGGTCCGGTCGTTCGGCCCGGTCCTTGGCCTGGACGTGGCCTGGTAGCGGCTCGCCGGCTTGCCAGGTGAGCCTGCGACCTGTGAAAAGTCCGCTGGCTTGTGACGGGAGCCCAATTTTCCCCTCGCCTGCTGAACTGGATGTCAGTGGCGCAATCAGTGGGATTGCTGGATTATTTGGACAGGCCGCGGGCCTGCGGCTTGCCGGTACCGTATGCCGTCGCCACCACCCGAGAAAGGGGTCTACATGGGCATCACCACGCGAGCCGCGGTCTGCCGTGTGCCCGGCCAGCCGTGGGAGATCACCGAGCTCGAGCTCGACGAGCCCCGGGCGAACGAGATCCGGATCAAGTTTTACGCGGCCGGCCTGTGCCACTCCGACGACCACATCCAGAAGGGCGACGCGCCGATGCGCATGCCCGTGGTCGGCGGGCACGAAGGCGCTGGCATCGTGGACGCGGTGGGCCCCGCCGTCACCCGGGTCAAGGTCGGCGACCACGTAACCTGCTCGTTCATCCCCGCCTGCGGCAAGTGCCGCTACTGTTCCACCGGCCGCCAGCAGCTGTGCGACGCCGGGCTGAACGCTGCCGTCGGCTGCTTCCCCGACGGCACCTTCCGCTTCCACCAGGGCAGCGAGGACTTCGGCGGGCTGTGCGTGCTCGGCACGTTCTCCCAGTACGCGGTCGTGCACGAGTACTCCGTCATCAAGATCCCCGAGTGGATCGGCTTCGACGTGGCCGCACTCGTCGCGTGCGGCGTGCCGACCGGCTGGGGCTCGGCGGTCCGTGCGAGCGACGTTCGCGCCGGGCAGACCGTGGTGATCTACGGCACCGGCGGCGTCGGCATGAACGCGGTGCAAGGCGCCAGCCTCGCGGGCGCGAAGAACGTGGTCGTGGTCGACCCGGTGGAGTTCAAGCGGGACCAGGCCCTGTCCGTGTTCGGCGCCACCCACGCGTTCGCCACCGCCAAGGAGGCGCACGACTTCGTGGTCGAGACCACCTGGGGCGAGCTCGCCGACGTCGCGATCATCACCGTCGGCCGCCTGCACGACGAGGTGATCGAGAACGCCATCAGGGTCGTGGGCAAGAGCGGCCAGGTCACCATCACCGCGGTGGGCAACGGCTGGATCAACGAGAACCCCGGCCTGCTGATCGGCTACCAGCGCCGCATCCAGGGCTCCATCTACGGCGGCTGCAGCCCGCTGGTCGACGTGCCCATGCTCATCGGCCTGTACGAGGCGGGCAAGCTCAAGCTCGATGAGCTGATCACCCGCCGGTACAAGCTCGATGAGATCAACGAGGGCTACCAGGACATGAACGACGGCAAGAACGTCCGCGGCGTCATCATCCACGAGCACTGAGAAGGAAGCGCAGACGATGAGCACCATCACCACCCGCGCCGCCATCGCCCGGGCACCGCACGCCGGCTGGGAAATCACCGACCTTCAGCTCGATGACCCGAAGGCGCACGAGGTCCGGGTCAAGATCATGGCGGCCGGCCTATGCCACTCCGACGACCACATCACCACGGGCGACGCCCCCATCCGGCTGCCGGTCGTCGGCGGGCACGAGGGCGCAGGCATCGTGGAGTCCGTCGGACCGGACGTGCAGCGCGTCAAGCCGGGCGACAAGATCGTCCTGTCCTACATCCCGGCCTGCGGCGCCTGCCGGCCGTGCTCCACCGGCCACCAGAACATGTGCGTGAAAGGCCTCAACGCCGGCACCGGCATGTTCGAGGACGGCACCTGGCGGTTCCACGAGGGCGAGACGGACATCGGCGGGTTCTGCACGCTCGGCACGTTCTCGCAGTACGCGGTCGTGTCCGAGTGGGCTACCGTGCCGCTGCGCGAGGACTTCCAGGACATCCCGTGGGAGGTGCTGTGCCTGGTGGGCTGCGGCGTGCCGACCGGCTGGGGTTCCGCCGTGCACGCGGCCGGCGTGCGGGCCGGCGACACCGTGGTGATCTTCGGCGCCGGCGGCGTGGGCAGCAACGCGGTGCAGGGCGCCCGGTTCGCCGGCGCGAAGAACGTCGTCGTGGTCGACCCGGTTGAATTCAAGCGGGACATGGCCACCAGCGTCTTCGGTGCCACGCACGCGTTCGCCACCGCCAAGGAGGCGCACGACTTCGTGCGGGAGACCACCTGGGGTCAGCTGGCCGACCACGCGATCATGACGCCCGGCGCGGTCACCGAGGAGATGGTGCAGGCCGCGGTGATGATGACCGGCAAGGGCGGCAAGGTGACGATCACCGCCGTCGGCCACATCAACGAGCGCGCGGTCCACGTGCACGCGGGCCTGCTGATCGGCTACATGCGCCAGGTCCGCGGCGCCCTCTTCGGCGACAGCAACCCGCTGTACGACATCCCCCTGCTGCTCGGCCTGTACAAGTCGGGCCAGCTCAAGCTGGACGAGCTGGTGTCGCGCACGTACTCGCTCGACCAGGTGAACCAGGCCTACCAGGACATGAACGACGGCAAGAACATCCGCGGCGTCATCATCCACGAGCATTGAGGCAGTGGCCTGCCCGCACGTTCCGGGCAGGCCGTTCCACCTTGTTCCGGCAGATCAGCTGACTACCGAACGAGGGGCGTGACGTCCCGTCCGGTGAACGGCTGCGCGCGGTCGCTGGCCCGCCGGACGGCGCGGTACTGTGCCTCGAGGTGATTTCCCCTGTCTAGCCCGACACGTCCCGCCCCCGCTCAGGTGAGTCGCGCCCAGGTGAGCGCGCTGCCGAAGGCCGAGCTTCACTTGCACATCGAGGGCACGCTCGAGCCCGAGCTCGCGTTCGGCCTTGCCGCGCGCAACGGCGTCGAGCTGCGCTACCCGGACACCGAGGCGCTGCGCCGCGCCTATCAGTTCAGCGACCTGAGCTCGTTCCTCACCTTGTACTACGAGTGCATGGCCGTGCTGCGCACCGCCGAGGACTTCGCCGACCTGGCCACCGCCTACCTTGACCGCGCCCGCGCCGACGGCGTGACCCGGGTGGAGATGTTCTTCGACCCCCAGATGCACCTAACCCGCGGCGTGCCGCTGACCGAGGTCATCGGCGGCCTGCGGGCCGCCGCGGACCGCAGCGCCGCCAGTGGCGGCCCGCACGCCGGGCTCATCGCCTGCTTCCTGCGCGACCTCGGCCCGGCCGACGCGGCGGTGACGCTCGACGCCCTGGCCGGGCACGCGGGCGAGCTGCTCGGCGTCGGCCTCGACTCGGCCGAGGTCGGCTACCCGCCCGGCGACTTCGCGGGAGTCTTCGACGACGCCCGCGCGCTCGGGCTGCACACCGTCGCGCACGCCGGCGAGGAAGGTCCGCCCGAGTACGTGTGGCAGGCGCTCGACCTGCTCGGCGTGGAACGAGTCGACCACGGCATCCGCAGCGTCGAGGACCCCGCGCTGCTGCGCCGGCTGGCCGCCGACCGGACCCCGCTGACCATCTGCCCGCTGTCGAACGTCCGGCTGCGCTGCGTCGAGGCCATCGCCAGTCATCCCATCCCCCGGCTGCTCGACGCGGGCGTCCACGTCACGGTCAACTCCGACGACCCCGCCTACTTCGGCGGCTACGTCGCCGACAACTACCTGGCGCTCGCCGAAGGGCTTGGCCTGGGCCACGACACCCTCGCCACCCTCGCCGCGAACTCACTCACCGCCTGCCTGGACCGCCCCTAGCCGGCGAGGAAGCGGGTCACGTCCGCGGCCTCGGCGTCAAGCGCCGCCGTGGTCTCGGCGTCGAGGGGGGCGAACGGCTTGAGTACCACCCGGCCGCCGGCGAACGTCCAGGTCGCCACGGCCCGGCCGCCGGCCAGCGCGAACGGCCGGAACAGCCCGTTGTCGGTGACGATGTGCTTGTGCGGGCCGGTGACCGGGTCACGGGAGGCCCAGCCGAGCAGCAGCGGGTCGAAGGCGCCGAGCAGCCGCGGCGGCGGCAGCACGGCGGCGGCCCGCTGCGGGGCGCCCGGCAGCTCGGCCAGCCCGTCCGCGCGCTGCACGGCGCCGCACCGGGCCAGGCCGGCCCGGGCGTCCCGCAGCCCGATGCCCGCCCACTTGGCGAGGTCGGCGTCGCCCGCCGGCGCGTGCCCGGCCAGGTAGCGCCCGGCCAGCTCACCGAGCGCCGCGTCGCGGTCCATCACCGGCGGCGGAGCCCCTAGCCAGTCGCTGGCCAGCACGAACGCCTGGTCCTTGCCTGCCATCGGGCCGCGCACGATCAAGCCCTGGATGCTGGCGAGCAGCAGGATGTGCACAAGCGCCTGGCCTTCGGTCCGCACCCCGGCGGCGGCGACCCGCTCGCGCAGCTGAGCCCGGGTCAGCGGGCCATCGCATCCGAGCGCGGCCCGCAGGGCAGCCACCCCCCGTTCGGCGTCCTGCGGCGGTACCCCCTCCTGCGCAAGCCGGCTCGCGTTCCCCGTGCGCAGCTGCGGGTTGGTCAGCGGGTGCAGCCACCAGTAGTCCTCGGCGCTGACCAGGTGCAGCGTGCCGCGGTTCAGCCAGGTGACGAGCAGCGTGCGGCGGCCGAGGGCGGCGTCGACGTCAGCAGCGGACAGGCCCGCCGACCGCGCCCGCACGGTCAGCCGCGCGCCGCGCGGGTCCTGCGCCTGGACGGCGAGCAGCCGCCTGGTCACGTCCTCGGCGCTGCCCGCCGGGTCGCCGCAGAGCAGCTGCGCCGCGCACCGCTCCGCGGTCACCGTCAGCTCGTCGGCGCATCCGGTCCCTGAAGTGCTCACGGGCGGCGACTTTACCGCCAGGGTCCGACATCCGTCATCGCCGGGCCGAGACCGGACGGCGGCGGAACCTACCCGGGGCGCGCGCCGTTTGACCGAGCGTGGAGCAAATCGGACGGGTGCTCAACCACAGGGTCAGAGAGCTCTTTCCCGACGGCGCGGTGGTGCGGGCCGAACTGCTGCGGGACGGCGATCATCCTGGCCAGCTGACGGCCCGGGTGTTCATCCCCGCCACGGAAGACCCGGCCAGCTGGGCCGCGGCGCACCGGGCGCAGATAGCAGAGCTGCGCGGCGAGCTGTCGCTGCGGCTGCCGTCGGCCAGGATGCTTGAGTTCACCTCCGACGCGCCGGGTGCCGCCGTGATCAGCGTGCCCGACGACGGCTCGCTGGCCGCGGAGCAGCTGGCCAGCCGGGACATAGTGGAACGGGCGCTGGCGCTGCTGCGGGAGAACTACGTGTTCCCTGAACTGGCCGGGCAGGTCGCGATCGCCGTCGAGACCCGGCTCGCGGCCGGCGAGTACGACAACCTGGACGAGATCGCCCTGACCGAGCTGCTCACCAGCCACCTGCAGGAGGCCAGCGGCGACAAGCACCTGCGGATGGGGCTCGGCGGCGGACCAGGGCCCGGGCGTCCCGGTCCCGGGCGGCGGGCGGGCGGCCCCGGCGACGACCGCGCGGAGCCCGGCGACGGCGAGCCGGTCGATCATGAGGCGAGGCGCCTGAAGATGCGCCAGATGGGCCGGCTGGACAACTTCGGCATCCACCGCGTCGAGCGCCTCGACGGCAACATCGGCTACCTCGACCTGCGCCGGATGCCGTTGCCGGAGAACGCCGGCCCGGCGATCGCCGCGGCGATGGAGCTGGTAGGCGGAACCTACGCGCTGATCATCGACATGCGTCGCAACGGCGGCGGCTCCCCCGGCGGCGTGACGGTGTGGTGCAGCTACCTGCTGCCGGAGAACCCGGTTCACCTCAACGACATCTTCCATGCTGACACCGGGGAGACCAGGCAGTTCTGGTCGCTGCCGTACCTGCCGGGCAGCCGCTACCTGGACAAGCCGGTCTACGTGCTGACCAGCAGCCGCACGTTCTCCGGCGGCGAAGACCTCTGCTACACGCTGCAGGCGCTAGGCCGCGCGGAGGTGATCGGCCAGACGACCGGCGGCGGCGCCCACCCCACCCGGCCGTTCCCGGTCAGCGCCGCCGTGCACATCGCCATACCGTTCGCGCGCTCGATCAACCCGGTCACCGGGACGAACTGGCAGGGCGCCGGCGTGATCCCGGACACCCAGGTGCCCGCGGACGAGGCCTATCCCGCCGCCTACGCCAAGGCGCTGCGGCACGTCGCGCAGCTGCGCGAGGTGCCCCCGCCCATCGCCGACGAGGCGCGGGCTGCGCTCGCCGCCCTGGCACCGTCCGCCGCGGGGGCAGCTCCGGTGGACCATGAGGAGCAAGAGCCTGGAATGTAGCCTTCACCAGGTGACAAAGATCGTGACGTACGTGGACATTACCCTCGTCTAGCGGGCGGTCAGCTGCCGAGCTGTGCCGGGTCCATGTTGGCGCCGCTGATGACGACGGCGACGCGCTCGCCGGGTGCGGGCCGGTACGCGCCGGCGAGCAGGGCCGCGACGCCGACCGCGGCGGCCGGCTCGGCCGCGATGCGCGCGGTCTGCCAGAGCGTCCGCTGCGCGTCGCGGATGGCGTCGTCGTCCACGAGCACGACGTCCTGCACGTAGGCCTGGGTGATCGGGAAGACGAGCTCGCCGACGCGGCGCGGGGCGAGGGCGTCCACCGCGATGCTGCCGGCCGGGGCGTCGGCCGGGGCGCCTGCCGCCCGGGCGACGGTGAGGGTCGGCGCCTCGTCGGGCTCCACGCCGATGACCCGGGCGGTGCCCGCGAAGTGGGAGGCGATCCCGGCAATGAGGCCGCCGCCGCCGACCGGGACCAGCACGGTGTCGAGCGGCCCCGCCTGGCCGGCCAGCTCGAGGGCCAGCGTGGCCTGGCCGAGTATGGTCGCGCGGTGATCGTAGGCGTGCACGCTCATCGCGCCGGAGGTGGCGGTCCACCGCTCGGCCGCCTCGAGCGCGTCCGCGTAGCGGTCGCCCGCGATCACCAGGTCCGCGAGCTTGCGGATGCGCTCGACCTTGGCCGGAGAGGACACCGTCGGCACGAAGATCCTGGCCGGGATGCCCAGCCGGTGCGCGGCGTACGCGACGGCGACGCCGTGGTTGCCGCCCGACGCGGCCGCCACCCCGGCCGACGGCACGTCCCTCAGCAGCAGGTTCGTGAACGCGCCACGGGCCTTGAACGAGCCCGCGCACTGCAGCTGCTCCAGCTTGAGCGTCACCGGCTGCCCGGCCAGGTCGAGCTCCACCACCGGCGTCCGGCGCAGGTAGGGACGGATGGTGTCGTAGACACGCTCGATCTCGTCGCGCGTGAGCACGAGATGCTGGCCGACTCGCATATCACCAGTCACCGGACAGTGCCTCCTTCGCCTGCGCGATACGGTCCTCGTCGCGCTTGTAGAAGACCCACTGCTTAATCTTCTTGCCCCTGACCAGGCCCGCGCGCGACAGCAGCTTGAGGTGCTCGCCGCACGTCGGGGCGCTGACGCCCAGCTTCTCCGCGATGAACAGCGCGCACACGCCGTCCTCGCTCAGGTCGCCGTCGCTCTGCGGAGGGAAGTTGGCCACCGGGTCACGTAGCCATTCCAGGATCTGAAGGCGCTTCTCGTTGCCCAGCACCTTGATGAGATCCACGTCGAGCACTAAGCCATTATGGCAAATAGCTAACTAGCTGGCCATCTCCAGACCAGGGACTTCATCCGCCGGGTCAGGGAAGTCCCCGATGTCAGCACCGGCAAACGCAGCGGCGCACCAGGGTGCGAACCGGGCTGATCCCGATCGACTGCGCCGACCGCCGGCGGCAATCTTGAGTCATGAGCGCAGTCCCTGCGCACAGCTCACCTAACGGAGACAGATCACCATGTCCGCCATCATCGCCCTCGTCCTGTTCGTCGTCGTCGCCATCCTGGCCGTGACCTTGTTCAGCGCCGTCATTCACTTCCTGTTCTCCCCGTGGATCCTGCTCGCGGCGGTCCTTGTCTTCGCCTGGCTGAAGCTCCGCCCGCGCCGCACCAACTAGGAGCCCTGGGACCCTGGGCGCCGGGCACCCCGGCGCCCAGGCCGCGCACCGCCCCCGCCGCCCGGCGGGCCGTCAGGCCCGCCGGGCGTTCGGCTTCCCTGGGCGCTCGGCTTCCCTGGGCCCGCCGATACCCGAGGAGGAGGCGCGGGCAATCATCGCCCGCGGCCGGTAAGGGCGCCGACGCTAATCAGCGCGACGGCGTGGTCTTCCGGCCGCTGCGCGACGCCCCGCCGGTCGTGGTGCAGATGATCTGACAGCGGCACGACCGTTCCTTGTCACTGAGCGGTAGTGAACATCGCCCGGCGGGCGGCGCCGAACGGTCTTGCGCCGCCTAGTCAGGCGGGAGACCCCGTCGGCCCGTCGCGGTCTTCCGCCACCACGCGGTGGCCGCCGCTAAGCCCTCCGGGAACCCGCCGTCCCTGCTGCCCGCTCCCGCGCACGGCCGCTCAGGGGGTAGCTCTCACCACGGCCGCAGCGCTAAGGCCGCGCGCTCACGCGCCGTGCTCAGGTACCGGAGGCCGCCGCAGGCCGTCCATGACCACGGCGATCACGCGGTCACGCTGCGCGTCGCCCGCCGCGCCTGGCGGCACGTCCTGCAAGCTGCGCATCAGGCCCTTGAGCAGCATGAGGAGGTCGGCCATGGTGACGTCAGCGCGGACGGCGCCCGCCTGCTGCGCGCGGCGCAGCAGCACGCCGAACGCCTCCCGCATGGCGTCCTGAACGGCCCCGTCGACCGAGATCGCGTCGGGCAGGTCCCGCTTGGCCGCCGCTTCCTGCCCCATCCTGGCCAGGAAGCCGAAGAAGGCGGCGCCCGGGTCGGCGGCGGCGCCGCGCTCGCGCGCGTCGTCGATAAGGTCATCGACCCGCGCGCCGACGACCGCCTCGAACAGCGCCTCCTTGGACGGGAAGTGCCGGTAGACGGTGCCGGGGCCCACCCCCGCCAGGGCCGCGATCTCGTCGAGCGGCACGCCGTAGCCGCGGGCGGCGAACGCCTCGCGAGCGGCCCGCAGCACCTTCTCCCGGTTGCGCTGCGCGTCGGCGCGCAGCGCGCGCTCACCCGGCGACAACCGGGGCGCCCGTTCCGTATAGTGTAAGTGGAGTCATCGTTCCGATTATAGGAGGCAAGCATGTCCCGCACGCCGCGCGAGGTCGCCGAACTCGTACGGAAGATGGTGGCCGGCGAAGACATATCGTTCGCCGACCTGTTCGCCGCCGACGGTGTCCTCGCCTACCCGTTCGCCTTCCCCGGCCAGCCGCCCGAGCTGCGCGGGCGCGACGCAATCCGCGCCTACTTCGCGCAGATGTCCGGGCGGCGCGCGGCCTTCGTCATGGAGGGCGTGGACGCCGTGATCCGCGAGACCGACGACCCCGAGGTCGTGGTAGCCGAGATCTCGCACCATGGCCGCTCGACGGTGACAGACGCGCCGTACGAGCTCAAGGCGCTCGGCGTGATCCGGGTGCGGGACGGCGACATCGTCCAGTACGACGACTACATGAACCCGCTGGCACTGGCTACGATGCTCGGCCGGACCAAGGAGCTCGCCGCCGCGCTCGCCGGGGCCTGAGGCCGCACGGGACGAGGCGTGGCGCCGGGCGGCGCCGCGGCGTGACGGCGGGCACGGGAGACGGCGGGCTCACTCGGAAGCCTGTGCCCGCCGCCCCGGCAACCCAGTAGCCTGACGCTCATGCGCGACGAGACAATCGGCAGTTTCCTCACCCGTCTCGCGGCCCGCAGCGCGGCGCCCGGCGGGGGTGCCACTGGAGCGCTGAACGCCGCGCAGGCCGCCGCCCTGCTGGCGATGGTGGCCAGGTTCAGCGACGGCCCGCGGTACGACGCCGAGACGGTGGGCCGGGTGCGGGCGGCGGCGGACGGCCTCGCCGACGAGGCGGTCGGCCTGGCGATTGCCGACGAGGCCGCCTTCCAAAAGGTAGTCGCCGCCTACCAGCTGCCCAAGGACACCCCGGAAGCCAAGGCGGCGCGGTCGGCCGCGATCGCCGAGGCTCTCGGCGGCGCGTCGCGGCCGCCGGCCGACCTGATGGCCGCGTCGGTCCGGCTCGTCGGTCTCGCCGAGGACCTGCTGCCGGTGGCGAACAAGAACGTGACCTCAGACATCGCCTCCGCCGCCGCGGCGATCACCGCCGCCGCGGTCATCGCGGCGGTGAACATCGAGGCGAACCTGGCCGGGATCAAGGACGAGCCCCTGCGGCGCGAGCTGTCCGCGACGGCTGCGCTAGCCCCCGGGGTTACCGACCGGGCCGGCCGGGTGATCGCGGCGATCCGCGAGGAGATCTCGCAGTGACCACCGAGCAGGACTCCCGCGAGCTCAGCGGGCGGGAGCTCGCCAGGCGGCTGCGGGCCGACGTGGCGGCCCGGGCGGCCGAGCTCGCCGCCGCCGGGCGGCAGCCAAGGCTCGCCGTGGTGACCGCGACCGACGACGGCGGAAGCGCCGCCTACGTCAGGTCGATCGCCGCCGCGGCCGACCGGAACGGTATCGCCTGCGATGTGTCCCGCACCGGCACCGCGGCGGGCATCCTGGCGACGCTCGCCCAGCTGGCCGACGACCCGGAAGTACACGGGATCATCCTGCAGACGCCGCTGCCAGACGGCGCGAACCTCGCCGCCCTGGCCGCGGCCATCCCGCCCGCCAAGGACGTGGACGGCGCGAGCCCGGAGTCGATCGGCCGCCTGGTCGCCGGGCTGCCCGCGTTCGCGCCCGCCACGGCGGAGGCCGTGCTCGTGCTGCTCGATCACTACGGCGTGGAGCTGCACGGCAGGCACGCGGTGGTGGTGGGGCGCTCGGTGGTGGCCGGCAAGCCGGCCGCGCACCTGCTGCTCGACCGGCATGCCACGGTCACCATCTCCCACTCGCGCACCGTGGACCTGCCGGCCGTCACCCGCCAGGCGGACGTGCTTGTCGCCGCGGTCGGCCGGGCGGGCCTGATCGGCCCCGGCCACGTCTCACCCGGCACCACGGTCATCGACGTGGGGACGAACCCGACGGCGGACGGCGGCCTCGCGGGCGACGTGGACCCGGCGGTGGCCGCTGTCGCGGCCGCGCTCACGCCGGTGCCCGGCGGCGTGGGCCCGGTCACCACGGCGCTGCTGCTCAGCCACGTGGTCCAGGCCGCCTCGGCGTGACCGCAGGCCCGGTCAACCTGGGGCAAATGATGCACATCGAGTGACGAGCGACACAGCGAAGTTGGTACATTCCCCAGGCCAGGTGACGCAACTTCTGTCCTGTGCGCTCATTGCCAGGCCCCGCGCGACCGCAACATAATCGGCAGCGTCGCAGTTCTGTGCGGTCGCCGCTGGAGAGGGTGGAGTTGTCACCGATGGACGTCTCACTTGAGGGCAAGGTCGCGCTCGTCACCGGCTGCGGGCCGAACATCGGCAGCGGCATCGCCCTGGCGCTGGCGCGCTACGGGGCGAAGGTCGCCGTCAACGACGTCTCCAAGGACTCGGTCGACGCGTGCATGGCGCGTATCGAGCGCAACGGCGGCACGGCGATGGCGGCGCCGGGCGACGTGACCGACGAGGAGACCGTCAAGGGCTACGTCAACGACGTCCTCGCCGCCTGGGGCAAGATCGACATCCTGGTCAACAACGCCGCGCTGCTTGGCGGCCGCGGCGTCCTCGACGAGACCGCCGAGGCGTTCCACCGCGCGGTCACCGTCTCGTCCATGGGCACCTTCCTGAACACCAAGCACGTCGGCCGGTCGATGGCCGAGCGTGGCGTCAAGGGCTCGATCGTCTGCATTTCCTCCTCCAACGGCTGGAACGGCAGCGCGGGCGTCTGCGCGTACGCGTTCCATAAGGGCGGGATCAACAACTTCGTCCGGGCCGCGGCGATGGACCTCGCACCGTACGGCATCCGGGTCAACAGCTTCACCCCCACCGCGCCGAACCCGGACAACCCGGAACTGCTCGCCCAGTGGAAGGCGGAGGGCCGCACCCCGTTCGGGCTGCGCCCCGGCGCGACCGGCGGCCTCGGCGCGCCCGAGGGCACCAACGAGGAATGGCGCAGGCCGGCCCGGTTCGACGGCCCGCGCAACCCGATGGTCCCGATGGGCACCACCGGCACGCCGACCGACATCGGGCACGCCGTCGCGTGGCTCTGCTCTGACTACGCCCGGCTCATCACCGGCATCGACTTGGTCGTCGACGGCGGCGCGCGGGCGAAGAACTTCGCTTACGTCCCCGCCTCCCCCGCCGACCTGGCCGGCCCGCTCCCGCTGATCACGCTGGACAGCACCCAGCTGCCGTAGGACCTAGCCGGCAACGTGGCTTTAACAATGGCGTCATCGCGGGCGGGCATATTGACTGGTGTCATGAGTACGCCCGATATCCCGCTGCTTGACATCGCGGCCTGGCGAGACGGCACGCAGGCGCAGCGCGCACGACTGGCCACACGGATGGACCAGGCACTCCGCCAGTCCGGGTTCCTGCTGATCGAGAACCACGGGGTGCCGGCCGCGCTGCGGCAGCGCGTCCGGGACGAGGCCACGCGGTTCTTCGCGCTTCCGGCTGAGGCCAAGCGCCGGTACGCGACATCGGTCGGCGGGCGTGGGTGGATTCCGCTGGGCGGCGAGGCGAACTCCTTCTACGGCGAGGCAGCCGATCCCGCGCGGGCGGACCTGAAGGAGAGCATCAGCAACGGGCGTGACTTCCTGACCGGGGACGCAAAGACTGACCAGGCGTGGTTCGCCCCCAACGTCTGGCCGGCCGAGTGCCCTGAGCTCGAATCCCTTGCCGAGGAGTTCACCGAGCTGGTGCGCGGGCTCTACTACGACCTGCTGCGGATGGGCGCCGTGGCGCTCGGGCTCGACGAGGGCTTCTTCGTCTCCCATGTGCTGCGCGGGCCGCAGACGTTCAACATCAACCGCTACCCGCCCCTGTCCGCCACCGGCCCGGCCAGCGACGGCCAGTACCGGGTCGCGCCGCACACCGACTGGGGCATCCTGACCGTCCTGGACCGGCAGCCGGGGTACGGCGGCCTCCAGGTCCAGGCTCTCGACGGAACCTGGGCCGACGCGCCCTACGTGCCCGACGCGCTCACAGTGAACGTCGCCGACCTGCTGTCGCGGTGGACGGGCGAGCGCTGGCGGTCTACCAGGCACCGGGTGCTTCCGCCTCCGCGTCAGGCCCCGGATGAGGAACTGATCTCGCTGATCGTCTTCCTCGAGGCGGAGATGGACACGGTGATCCGCCCGGTGACCGGCGATCTCACGCTCGAGCCGGTGGTCGCCGGGGACTGGTACCGGCTGCGCGAGAGCGCCGCGACGGTCGCGGGCAGCTAGCCAGGCCATCCAGAACGGGGCGTGGTTCCACTGCCCGCAGAATGTCAGACCTCGTGGCTATACCTGTGCTCATGAGGTCTTACACGATCGTTCCTGACGGGCCCTTCTCACTCGCGGCGGCGGCCGCGTTCGGATTCGGGCCGCGCACCGGCCGACCGACGCCGGGGGGCGGCGAGATGCGGCTGGCGTTCGTCACCGACGACATGCGCCACCACGCGGCCGTGCACCTGGCGCAGCGACCCGACGGCGCTGTCAAGGCGGTCGTTAGGTCCGACGCCGACGATGCGGCGGTCCTCCGCCAGGTGCGCCGCATCGTGTCCCTCGATCACCCCGGCGGCCCGTGGGCGGCGCTCGGCGAGCGCGACCGCGTGCTCGGCGCGCTGCAGCGCGAGCATGACTGGCTGCGGCCCGTCCTGTTCCATTCGCCGTACGAGGCCGCTGCCTGGTCGATCATCAGCGCCAGGCGGTACCGCGCGCAGGCCCAAGCGGTACGGACGCGGATCTGCGCCGAACTGGGCGCCATGCCGACGGTCGCCGGCGAGGAGGTGCCGGCGTTCCCGCTGCCCGAGCGGCTGCTCACCGCGGAGGCGCTGCCCGGTATGGCCGCCAACCGCGTGGCGTGGCTGCGCGAGGTCGCACGGGCGGCGCTCGACGGGCAACTCGCCGCGCCGCGGCTCGCGGCGATGGCGCCCGGCGACGCGCTCGCGGACCTGCAGCGGCTGCCCGGCATCGGGCCGATGTACGCGACGCTGATCCTGCTGCGGGCCACGGGCGTCGCGGACATGCTGACGTCCACCGAGCCGCGACTGCCCGGGTACGTCGCGCACTTCTACGGCACCGGGCCCGAGGCCGCCACCCGCGAGGAGGTCGAGCGCATCGCCGAGGGCTGGCGCCCCTACCGCACCTGGGCGGCGGTCCTGGTCCGCGCAGCCGGCGACCGCCTGGGCCTCGCGCAGGCCGCGTTAGCCCCGAGATCGGCATTAGCACCGAGATCGGCTCGTTAGGCGGATGGTCTCCGGCTGACACTGCGGTCGCCACCACGGGCAGCCCGCGCGGCGCCCCTAGGTGTCGTGAGCAGCGTGGTCGGCGGCCAGGCGGTCGGAGATGCGGTTGTGAAAGCTCTTGCGGGCCAGGACGGCGCGGATGTCCTCGGCGACGCGGCTGAGCGGGTAGGGCAGCTCGGACTCGATCTCGGCGATGGTCGCCTCGGTCGCGCGCCACTCGGCCGTCAGGAGGCCGGCGACGCGCTCGGCCTTGGCGGTGAGCGCTACTTGCTTGCTGCGCGCATCGGCGCCCGGGGTGGTCTCCAGCCAGCCGGCCGCGCGCATGGCCGCGACCTTCTGGCTGAGCGCCGAGTGCGTCCGGCCGACCGAACGGGCCAGCTCGGCGATCGTCATCGGGCCGCGGACGTGCAGCCGGATCATCTCAAGCACCCAGGCCGGCTTGAGGTCGTCGATGCCGTTGTCGGCGTAGACCCGGGCGATCTCGTCGTCCAGGTCGGAAAACAGCTGGAAGACCGGGCGCCATCGGCTGTGCTCGGTCGGGTCGTCGGCCGGCCCGGGCGCGCCGCGCTCCTGGGCCTCCTCAGCCGGGGCAGCCGCATCTGTCTCGTCGCTCACGAGCCCATTCTAAATGAAATGACAGTGCTTATATAAGCACTGTTACAATGACGGAATGCGGTTGCTCACCGATGTCACCCCCCTGCGGGAGAACCCCGCCTACCGGCGGCTCTGGCTGGGCATGATGCTGACCCGCACCGGCGGGGTGATGACGACCTTCGCCGTCACGCTGCAGGTGTACGACCTGACCGGGTCAACCGCCGCCGTCGGCGGGATCGGGCTCGCGACGCTGATCCCGATGCTGCTCATCACCGTGCCTGGGGGAACCTTCGCCGACCGGGTCGACCGGCGGCGCCTGGTGCTCGCGACGATAGCCGCCCAGGCGGCGCTCTCCGCCGTGCTGTTCGCGCTAACGGCCTTCGGCGAGGCCTCCGTGTGGGCCCTCTACGCGCTGGTCGCGCTCGGGTCCGCGTGCAGCTCGGTCAGCGCGCCCGCGCAGCAGACGTTCATACCGCGGCTAGTGCCCAGGGACCAGCTGAGCTCGGCGATGGCGCTGCAGCGGATCGTCTTCCAGGTGGTGCTGATCGCCGGCCCGGCGCTGGCCGGCGTCGTCACCGCGTGGACCGGGCTGCGCGGCTGCTACCTGGCGGACGTCGCGTCGTTCGCGGGCGCGCTGTGGGGCGTGGGACGGCTGCCCCCCATGCCGCCCGTGCGGGCCGCCGTCACCCCGCAGAGCGCGGGGGACGCGGAGCAAGCGGACAGCGGTGACGGCGGCCGGGACGAGGGCCCGCGCCGGTCCGGGGTCGCGCTAACCCTCGAGGGGCTGGCGTTCATCCGGCGCACGCCGGTGCTGTGCGGCGCGTTCCTCGCGGACGTGAACGCGACGTTCTTCGCGCTGCCGGTGGCGCTGTTCCCGGCGATCAACGCGGAACGGTTCGGCGGCAGCCCGCAGACGCTCGGCCTGTTCACGACCGCGATCGGCGTCGGCGGGCTGATCAGCGCGGTCTTCGCCGGGCCGCTGCGGCACGCGTCGCGGCTCGGCCTGGTGATGCTGGCGTGCGTGGCGGTGTGGGGCGGCGGCTTCGCGCTGTTCGCGGTCGCGCCGTCGCTGTGGCTGACGCTGCTCGCCCTCGGCCTCGCCGGGCTCGCGGACACCTTCACCGTGGTCGTCCGCGGCATCATCGTCCAGCAGGCGACGCCGGATGAGTTCCGCGGCCGGGTGAACGCCGCGGACTTCCTCGTCGGCGCGGGCGGCAGCCAGCTCGGGTCGCTGGAGTCGGGCCTGGTCGGGTCCTGGACGACCCCGGTGATCAGCGCGCTGAGCGGCGGCCTGCTGACCATCGTCGGCGTGCTGGTGATCGGCGTAGCCCTGCCGGGCTTCCGCCGCTACCGCGCGGCCACGCCCAACCTCGAGCCAACCGAGCTGGCAGGGGACCTGTCGGCTGCGCCATAACTGGCAATAAGTTGCGAAATTACTTTTTAGTTTCGATTGACCATTTCTTACGATTTCGGTTGGCGAAGAGCATGCACGCCGCTTAGCGTGACGACATGACCACACTCGACTATAGATATGCGCAGGGCGCCACGCGGCGCCGCGGCGTTAATTTCTTGCACCGCACGATTACGATCGAGATCGTGAGCGGATCTCAGGTGCGGATGTCGATCAGCATGACGCCCGAGGATCGTGCGCTCATCGAGACCGCGGCTAAGGCGGCCGGCGTCTCCGTGTCGGCGTGGATCGTTCAGACAGCCAGGGAAGAGGCGCGCTGGGCCATCGCCCGGCAGATCACCCGTGAAATGTCCGAGGAAGCAGGGGTAACGGACGAGGACCGGGCCTGGGCGCGTTCCGTTCTCGGAGTCGATGACGATGAGTAAGCCGGGCGCGCCGCGAAGGTACGTACTCGACGCCGGGGCGCTCATCGCGCAGGAGCGGCGCGACGCCAGGGTCGTCGTACTTTTTGAGATAGCGGCAGACCGCCATATCGAGATGGTGCTGCCCTCCGTGGTGCTGGCGCAGGTCTGGCGGAACGGAACCCGCCAAGTCCAGCTGGCCCGCACACTCAGCAACCCCGGTGTCACCGAGGCGCCGCCGCATCATGAAGACGCCAAGCGCGTGGGTGAGATGCTGCGCGAGTCGGCCACGGCCGACGTGGCGGACGCGCACGTCGCCGTGCTCGCCGGCCGGCTGGGAGCGGCGGTGATCACCTCGGATTCTGGGGACATCGCGAAGCTGGACCCGGCGCTGCCCATCCTCAAAGTGTGACGTGCCGGGGGCACCATGCCTCCGTTCTGGGTAAGCATCACGGGAGCGGGGCGGACTGGCATGCTTGCGCCCGCAACAGCGGTTACACGTTGATTCTTCCGTTCTATGGCTCTCTCACAGTAGGATTTACAGTTATGTCGACCCATTTTCGCGTAACCTACGCCACGTTGTCGGCCGACAACGAAGAGCTGCACGCCGCCTACGAGGACGGGCTGCGGCTGGCCACGAGCTGGCTCGGCTCGGTCCTCTCCCCCATGGTGAGCGGCAAGCCGCGGACCGGCGGCCCGCTGTTCACCGTGACCAGCCCCGGCGACGTGTCGCTCGCGCTGTGCCAGGTGCACGAGGCGACGCCGGCCGACGTCGCGGACGCCGTGACCGCGGCCGGCGCCGCCGCGCCGCGCTGGGCGCGGACGCCCTGGACCGAGCGGGTCGCCGTGCTGCGCGCCGCCGCCGACCTGATCAGCGAGCGGTCCAACGAGCTCGCCGCGCTGATGAGCCTGGAGGCCGGCAAGAACCGGCTCGAGGCGCTCGGCGACGTCGAGGAGGCCGCCGACCTCATCCGCTACTACTGCCAGCAGGTCGAGGACCACGACGGCTTCGTCGCGCCGATGGGCTCGCTCACCGACCGGGAGCGGAACGTCAGCGTGCTGCGCCCGTTCGGTGTCTGGGCGGTGATCAGCCCGTTCAACTTCCCGATGGCCCTGGCCGCGGGGCCGGCCGGCGCGGCGCTCGCCGCCGGGAACACCGTCGTGCTCAAGCCGTCGCCGCAGGGGTCGTTCACCGCGGCGAGGCTGTATGACTGCTTCAGGGACGCCGGGCTCGACCCGGACGTGCTGCACCTGCTGCCCGGCGGCGATGAGACCGGCGCGGCGCTCGTCGCGCACCCGGACGTGGACGGGCTGACGTTCACCGGGTCGTACGCGGTCGGCATGTCGATTTACCGATCATTCGCCGCCACCTACCCCAAGCCGGTCATCTGCGAGATGGGCGGCAAGAACCCGGCGATCGTCTCCGCGCTCGCCGACCTCGACGTGGCGGCGGCCGGCGTGGCGCGGTCCGCGTTCGGGCTGTCCGGGCAGAAGTGCTCGGCGTGCTCGCGGGTCTACGTGCAGCGCGCGGTGTACGACGCGTTCGTCGCGAAGCTCGCCGAGCGGGCCGGGTCCCTGGTGGTCGGCGACCCGACGTCGCGCGAGGCGTACCTCGGGCCGGTGATCAGCGGCGAGTCGGTCGCCCGGTTCGAGCGGGCGGTCGAGCACGCGCGCACCGCCGGCGAGGTCGTGGCCGGCGGGTCCGTGCTGCGCGGCCCTGCTGTCAACACTGGGGCGCTGCCCGACGGGTACTACCTGGCCCCGACAGTGGTGACCGGGCTGCCGACGGACGACTGGATCTTCCGCGACGAGCTGTTCGTGCCACTGGTCGCGGTCGCGCCCTACGACACCCTGGACGAGGCCCTGGCGCTGGCCAACGACACGGACCTGGGCCTGACCGCAGGCTTCTTCTCCGCCGATCCCGGCGAGATCGAGGAGTTCCTCGCCGAGATCCAGGCTGGCGTCGTCTACGTCAACCGGGCCGCGGGCGCCACGACCGGCGCCTGGCCAGGGGTGCAGCCGTTCGGCGGCTGGAAGGGCTCCGGCTCCGGCGGAAAGGCCGGCGGCGGCCTCTACTACGTGCAGCAGTACCTGCGCGAACAATCAAGAACGGTGGTTTCTTCGTGAGCTGGCTCGACCCAACGCGACCGGTACCGGACGTGCGGACGGCGCTGCCCGGTCCGCTCGGGCAGGCGATCATTTCCGCGGACACCGCGGTGACCAGCGGGTCGCTGCCGCGCGCCTATCCCCTGGTGCCGCGGCGGGCGCTCGGCTCGGTCGTCGAGGACGCCGACGGTAACTTGTTCCTCGACTGCAACGCGGGCATCGCGGTGACCTCGACCGGGCACTGCCACCCGTCGGTGGTCGCGGCGGTGACCGCGCAGGCCGGTGAGCTGCTGCACTACTCGGCCAGCGATTTCTACCTGCCGATCTACTCGCGGATGTGCGCGGCGCTGGCCGCGACCGCCCCGATCGACGGGCCGGTCCGGGTGTTCCTCACCAATTCCGGGGCCGAGGCGGTCGAGGGCTCGCTCAAGCTGGCCAGGTACGCGACCGGGCGGCCGTACGTGATCAGCTTCTTCGGCGCGTTCCACGGGCGCTCCTACGGCGCGATGACGCTGACCGCGTCCAAGGCCAAGTACCACCAGGGCTTCGGCCCGCTGGTGCCCGGCGTCCTGCACGCCCCGTACGCGTACAACGTCATCGACTCAGTCACCGGCGCGCGGAGCCATGATGAGGAGGAGACGTTCACCTACCTGGAGGACGTGCTGTTCCGGTACCAGGTGGCGCCGACCGAGGTAGCCGCCATCTTCGTCGAGCCGGTGCAAGGCGAGGGCGGGTACATCGTGCCGCCTGCGTCCTGGCTGCACCGGCTGCGCGCGCTGTGCGACAAGTACGGCATCTTGCTCGTCGCCGACGAGGTGCAGTCCGGCATGGGCCGGACCGGGCGGATGTGGGCCATCGAGCACTCCGGCGTGCAGCCCGACATCCTGATCAGCGCGAAGGGCATCGCCTCCGGGCTGCCCCTTGGCGCGTTCATGGCGCGGGCGGAGCTGATGGAGAAGTGGGGAGCCGGCGCGCACGGCTCCACCTACGGCGGCTCGCCGCTGCCGTGCGCCGCCGGGCTCGCCACCCTGTCCGTCATCGAGTCCGAGGGGCTGCTCGGCAACGCGACCGCGGTCGGGGCGCAGCTGCTCGACGGGCTGCGGTCGATCTGGGACGACCACCCGGAGGCGGTCACCGACGTGCGCGGCGTCGGGCTGATGATCGGCATCGAGCTGCGCACGCCCGAGCTGGCGGAACGGGTGCAGCAGCGGGCGTTCGAGCGCGGGCTGCTGGTGCTCGAGTGCGGGGAGAGCACCATCCGGATGTCCCCGCCGCTGGTGTTCACTCCCGACCAGGCGGCCACCGCGGTGAAGATCCTCGGCGAGGTCTTCGGGTCGCTCGGCGGGTAGCGCCGGCGGCGTTCTCGTAATCGCGGGGCATTCGAGGCGGATATCCGCGCGCGAATGCCCCGCGATTACACCATGAGGCCCCCGTCGCATGATCAGGAAGGGTTAATGGCGCTATCACGCTACTAACCATTCACAACCCCAAAAGCCTTCACGATCATGCTCCTGCCAGCCTCGATGTGACGGTATCGTGCGAATCACGACCCCTCCATGGCCTCGTCAGCCTCTTAGCTTACGCCGGCAGATCGCTTCGTCGAGGACCTGATTGGCAAGCTCGCCAAACGCAATAAAGGTCCAGTCGCTTAACGAGTAATGGCTTCCACCCAGGGCTAGAAGACGAAGGGTATGAGCAGCTTCGTCCTTGCCTTGTAGTCCGGGAAGGTGGCCGGGAACTCCTCCGCGAGGAACCGTTCTTCCCTGGACGCGCTGTAGGCGAAGAAGGCGGCGGCGACGGCGACCACGATCAGGCCGAACAGGCTGATGGCGAGCGCGGTGCCGATCATGGCGAGGATGATGCCGGTGTAGATGGGGTGCCGGATGAACCGGTAGGGGCCGGTCGTGACGAGGTCCGGCTCCTCCCGGCGGCTCATCGGCATGCCCCAGTTCCGGCCGATGTAGAGCCTGGCCCAGACCGCGAGGGCGAGGCCCGCGATCCACAGCGCCAGGCCGATGCCCTCAAGCACCGGGCCGTCGATCCGCTCGCTGCCGCCGTGGACGTTCGCCCGGAAGAGGATCACCACCACGATGACAAGCGCGATCCGAGCTCCGCCGAGCCGGCCTCGGCCCCGGCTGGCCTTGGCGGTGAACGCGGCGATGAGCCAGGCGATCCAGAAGATCACCCAGCCGATACCGATCACGACGATGACGGGGTGCACAACCTCATCCTGTCCTTCACCACCCCCGGCTGGCATCCACCCACAGGTTGAGTCTCGGGGGTACCGCCCTTAGCCGTGTACCACGTCGGTGTGGTGGCAGAAGTGGACGCGGGCCGGGGTCAGCGCCCGCATCCGGTTCACCGAGGCGTGCCAGGCGGCCTCGTCGGCGGCCTGCCCGGGCGGGAGCTCGCCGGGCTCGGGCCGGTACTGGCGGGGCGTGTAGGCGGCGTCGCCGATCAGCAGGTCCGGGCCGCCGTCCTCGGCGGCGACCAGCACCGACTGGTGGCCGGAGGTGTGCCCGGGGGTGGCGATGACCGACAGGCCGGGCCGGATCTCGGCGTCGCCGTCAAGCAGCTCGAAGGTGGCGTTCTGGAAGTCGAACCAGTCATAGATCACGGGCGACTGGCGCCGGCACCGGTCAAGCTCGGCCCGTTGCACGTAAAAGGCCGCGTGCTTGAACACCGCGTTCTGGCCGCAGTGGTCGAAGTGCAGGTGCGTGTTGATGACCAGGTCGATGTCGCCGGGGACCAGGCCGAGGCCGCCCAGGGCGTCAGCGGCGGCGACGTTGACCACCTCCCAGTCCCGGATCACCTCCGGCGGCCCGCCGATGCCGGTGTCGACCAGGGCGGCCCCGCCCGGGTAAGTGACTACGAAGCCGTGCACCGGCCATGCCTCGGCGCCGCCGGGGGTCGCTCCCAGGTGCAGCCGCTTGACCTCAAGTGACACCGCCCACTGCCCCTTTCCTTGCCGGCGCCGGTCCCATCCTGGCAGCCGCCGCGGAGGGGTGTCCAGGCTCGCCCGGGCTACCGGACTGGGAGCCGGCGGTCAGGGCCGCTTCACGAGTGCGTGCCCATCGTCCGTTCGGCCGCGGGAACCGGCGGCGGCATGGGCTTCCTCATCTGGCAGAAGGGCACTAGGGCCGTAGACACTAGGGCAGTAGAACAACAGGAGATAGGAGGCTGGCCATCATGATCATGAACGACCTGGTTAGCCGGCTCCGGGCGCTGGACACGTGCGCGGTGTCCGATGCCCTGGACAAGCATGGCCTGCCCTGCGCCATCGGCGGGCTGCGGCCGCTCGCCGCGCCGCGGCCGGCGGCCGGCCGGGCCATCACCGTGCTGCTCGGCGTGCCCGCGGCAGTGCCCGCACCGTCACCGGGCGCGCCGAAACGGCACCTGTCCACCGCCGCCGTGGACGCCTCCGGCCCCGGTGACGTGATCGTCGTCGCGCACCAGGGCCGGACCGACTGCGCCGGCTGGGGCGGGCTGCTGTCCCGGGCCGCCGTCATCCGCGGCATCGACGGGGTGGTCGTCGACGGCGTGGCCCGCGACCTGGCCGAGGCCGCGGCCGTCGGCCTGCCCGTCTACGCCAGCGGCAGCACGGCGGTCACCGCCAGGGGACGCGCCGTCGAGGTCTGCTGGGGCGAGCCCGTCGAGTTCGCCGGGGTGCCGGTCGCGCCGGGCGACCTGGTGCTCGCCGACGCGGGCGGCGTCGTCGTCATCCCGTCCGCGCACGCGGAAGCGGTGCTCGCCACCGCCGAGCGGATCGCCGCGACCGAGGCGGCGATGGCGGCCGCACTCGACGCGGGAAGGCCCGTGTCCGAGGTCATGGGCGCCAGCTACGAGGAGCTCATCGATGAGCAGCACTGACGAACCGCTTGATCAGCGGCTCGCCGCGCTGTCCACGTCGTAGGTGTCCCACGCGCTTGACCGGCTCGGCATCGCCGGCTAGTCACCGACCGGCGAATCCCCGGCTGGCGGTTCGACTGCCTGCTGCCCGCCGTGCGGCGGCAGGATCGCATCGAGCAGCGTGGTGGCGCCCGCTGCCCGCAGGACCGCGTCGGCGGTGCGCTCCCTGAGGCGCTCGACCGACTCGGCATCGCCGAGCGGGACGGCGGCCTCCATGCGGTTGCTTGCCTGCACCTCAGGCAGGCCCATCACCTCATCGACCAAGGCGGCCCGGTCTCCCGGGCGCACGTGCTCGCTCTTCGCGTGCATCGAGGTCCGGACCGTGCCGTCGGGACCCTCGGCGGTCGTTACCTCCGCCACGGCCGCGGTGCGGTCGTCGTCGTCCCTGACCTCGACGTGGCGGGAGGTCTCCGGATCAGTCATGCCTTCTCCTGTCGCTCGCTGGTGGCGGCGGCCGCGAGTCACGCGAGTAGGCCCCGTTCGCCACGGGGGGCAGCCGGGCGCGTCTAGCGCGGCCCCGTGGCTGCCGCAGGTAGCCCGTCCCTGCCCGGGGCAGCGCGCGTGAAACGGGACCTTCGCGAACTCCGGGCGCTTCGGCGCCGTTTGGGCGCGTGTGACCGGGTAGGGGACCGGCTCCAGTGACAGCGGGCGGGGGCCGGCTCCAATGACAGGAGGAACTGATGGCTGCCTTGGTATGGGTCGTGATCGCCATCGCCGTGGTCGCCCTCGTCGTGCTGGGCGCGATGGTGGCGAAGAACCGAAGAACCGCAATGCTCCGTGACCGCTTCGGTCCGGAATACGACCGTGCGGTAGAGAACACCGATGACCGGCGTGCGGCCGAGACAGAACTGCTCGCACGCCAGAAGCAGCGCGCTGAATTCGACGTCAAGCCGCTGCCAGAAGCCGACCGCCTGCGATTCGCCGCCGAATGGCGTGACCTGCAGGAGCGCTTCCTTGACGAGCCGGCCGAGTCCGCGGATGCCGCCGATGCCCTCGTCACCCGCGTCATGGAAGCGCGAGGCTACCCGATGCTGGACTTCGATACGCAGGCCGACCTGGTCTCGGTCGACTACCCGCAGACCGTCGAGAACTACCGGTTCGCGCATGCCGTGCAGCAGCGCTCCCAGGCTCAGCAGGCAAGCACCGAGGAACTGCGCGAGGCGCTGCTGCGGTACCGCTCCCTGTTCGACGAACTGCTCCACCAAGAAGGCGACGACGCAGCAGGCACTACCGCCGACTATACGGACCCGGCCAGCTCTGACGGCAGGCAGCGGGTGCCAGCCGGATCGGACGCCCAGGTAGCCGAGGCCAGCCTCAATGGGCACGTGAACGGCCCGGCGGATCCGGGCACTGACTACCGCGATCAGCAGATAGGAAGATGAGGCAGACGATGAACGACGACGACACCACCCAGGACCGCTGGCTGACCACCGAGCAGATCGCCACCGCGGGTAACGCGCCGGTCCAGCAGAACGTGCCGGACCAGGGGGACGCACCGGAGCAGGAGTACGTGCCGGACCAGGGGGACGTGCCGGACCAGGAGGACGTGCCGGACCAGGAGGGCGCACCCGACCAGGGGGACGCGCCGGACCAGGAGTACGCGCCCGACCAGGAGTACGCGCACGCGCCGGCGCCGGCCAGCCACCCGGGCTACGAAGACGACAACGCCGTCTCCCTCGCCGCGGATCACGCGGTATCCGGACAGGCCGACCGCATGACCCCGGCCGCCGGCAACGGCGCCAGCGCCGCAGCTGGCCCCGCGGCGCAGGCCCGCCTGCTTGAGGACGGCGAACTGCAGAGCCTCACGGCGCGCTGGAAGGACATCCAGGCGGAGTTCGTCGAGGAGCCAACCACAGCGGTCCGGCAGGCCGACGCGCTCGTGGCTGAGCTCATGCAGCGGCTGGCCACGATGTTCGCCGCCCAGCGCGCCGATCTCGAAGGCCGCTGGGCGGGCAGCTCGGAGGTCTCCACCGAGGACCTGCGGCAGGGCCTGCGCCGTTACCGCTCATTCTTCGAGCGGCTGCTCGCGGTGTAGCGGGCCATGACCAGGGACGCGGGCTGAGCGCAGCCGCGGCGTCCCTGGTCGGCCTCGCTCCTCGTATCTCCTCAGCGGGCGCCAGCGCGGGGACCGGTGATCTTGGCACCCACCAGGCCGGCCAGCCCGCGCAGCCAGAGGTGGCCGGCGTCGTGGGTGTGGACGGGGTGCCACCACAGTGCCTCCTGGACGGGCACCGCGTCGAAGGGGCAGTCGAGGAGCCGGATGCCGCTGCCCGGGCCGAGGCCGAGGTGCGCGGCGAGCAGCTCGTGGATCATGGCAACGCGACGGGTGCCCGCGACCAGGGGCGGCAGCAGGTGGAAGCTGTCCACCAGGACCTGAATGCGCGGCTCGATGCCGAGCATTGACAGCTGCCTGGTCACCGGGGCGGCGTAGGCCCGCTGGTAGACGGCCCAGGGCAGGGTGGCGAGCTGATCGAGCGTGATGGACTCGCCGACCTCGGGGTTGTCCTCGGACACCGCGCACAGCCACCGGTCCTTGAACAGCTCCACGGCGGGCAGCCCGGAGATGATCCCGTGCGGCAGGCATATGCCGTCGACGGTGGACAGGTGCGCCGCGGGGTCGTCCACAACCGACTGCGTCAGCTGGCGGAAGGCGATCGTCGCCCGCGGGGCCTGCGCGCTGATCTCGCGGGCGAGCCGGGCGCCGAACACCGAGACGGCGTAGTCGGAGGTGAGGATGACGAACTCGCGGTCTTCCCGCTCCGGGTCGAAGCGCGGCTGGCTGCCGAAGACCCGCTCGAGCATGTCGCAGGCGACGTCGGACCGGTCGAGCAGCACCGCGCCGAGCGCGGTCAGCTCGTACCCGGCGCCCTTCCTGACCAGCAGCTCGTCGCCGAAATGCCGGCGCAGCCGGGCGAGCGCGGCGCTCGTCGCGGGCTGGCTGAGGCCGATCCGCTGCCCGGCCCGGGTCACGTTGCGCTCCGTGAGCAGCGCATGCAAGGCGACGACCAGGTTCATGTCAAGTCCCGCCAGGTTCACAAGCACGATGATATCCAGCTAGTGGATGGTGTTCATCTCAACAATCGATTTCCAAAATCCTTACGGCTGATTCATAGTGGTGCGACGAAACCAGGAGGTAAGCCGTGGGCGATCCCGCCGCACCGTCTGCTGTCCATCGCGTGCTGGTCGCCGGGGCCGGCCTGGCCGGCACCGCGGCCGCCATTGCCCTGGCCGCCGCCGGGGTCGCGGTCGACCTCATCGACATCAAGCCCGAGATCACCGCCGTCGGCTCCGGCATCACCATGCAGGGCAACGGCCTGCGGGAACTGCGCAGGCTCGGGGTGCTCGACGCGGTGCTCGCAGCCGGCTACCCGTTCAGCAGCGTGGGCATGCGCGCGCCCGACCCGGCGGGCACGCTGCTCGCCGAGTTCCCCGACGGGCGGACGGGCGGCCCCGACCTGCCGGGCACGGTCGGCCTGCCTCGTCCCGCGCTCGCCAGGATCATGGCGGACCGCGCGGTCGAGGCCGGCGCAAAGCTCCGCTTCGGCATCACGGTGAGCGCCCTGTCGCAAGACGGCGACCACGTGGACGTCACCTTCTCCGACGGCTCAGCCGGACGCTATGACCTGGTCGTGGGCGCGGACGGGATCAGGTCGGCGACCCGGCGGATGATCGGCATCGCCGTGGAGCCGCAGTCCACGGGCATGGGCATCTTCCGCGCCTTCGGACCGCGGCCGGCCAGCGTGACCAGGACCGACCTGTACTACGGCGGACCCGCGTACATCGCCGGCTACTGTCCCACCGGCACCGACACGCTGTACGCGTACCTGGTGGAGGACGCGCGGGACCGTTCCGCGCTGTCACCGGAGCAGCGGCTCGACGCGATGCGCGCGCTCGCCGCGGCCTACCACGGGCCGTGGGACGAGATCAGGGCCACGCTGACCGACCCGGCGACGGTCAACTACACCCTGTTCGAGGCCCTGGTCGTGCCCGCGCCGTGGAACCGGGGCCGGGTCGTGCTGATCGGCGACGCGGCCCACGCCTGCCCGCCGACCCTGGCCCAGGGCGGCGCGCAGGCACTGGAGGACGCCGCCGTCCTCACCGAGCTGCTGCTCACGTCCGCTGCGGTAGACGACGCACTGTGGGCGGCGTTCACCGCGCGCCGGTTCGACCGGGCGCGAACCGTCGTCGAGGCGTCTGTTCAGCTCGGCCAGTGGCAGCTCGAGCATGTCCAGGGCGACCTGCCGGGCCTGATGGGCAAGATCACCGCGCTGGTCAGCCAGCCGGCCTAAGAAACGAGGAGCGCACCAGAGATGCCCGACCGGCTCATCACTCACCTGCGGCACGTCGACCTGGCGGTGCCCGACCACGGCAAGCAGCTTGACTTCTTCACCGGGGTCTGGGGGCTGGCCGCCGAGCACACCGACACCGGGCTGACCTTCCTCGCCGCCGAGGGCTCGCCCGAGCAGTACGTCGTCCGCCTGCGGCAGGCCGATGACAAGCGCGTCGACCTGATCGCGTTCGGCGCGGCCAGCCCGGCCGACGTGGACGCCCTGGCCGCGCGGCTCGCCGCCGAAGGGGTCCGGCTGGTGACCGAGCCGGGCACGCTGGCGACGCCGGGCGGCGGCTACGGGTTCCGGTTCTTCGACAACGAGGGCCGCACCATCGAGGTCAGCGCCGACGTCGCGGTCCGCGCCCACCGCCGGATCGAGGAAGGCGAGTCGATCCCGGTCCGGCTGTCGCACGTGGTGGTCAACTCGGCCACCCCGGAGGCCACCGTGGCCTGGTACGCGAAGCACCTTGGCTTCCGGCTGTCCGACACCCTGATGCACCCGCACATCGGCGAGATGATGTGGTTCCTGCGCGTCAACGCCTGGCACCACAGCCTCGCCATCGCCCGCTGCCCGCACCCGTCGCTGCACCACGCCTCGTTCGAGCTGCGCGGCCTCGACGAGTACATGCGCGGCACCGGCCGGCTGCTGCGCGCCGGCATCGAGAAGATCTGGGGTCCCGGACGTCACCTGGCCGGCAACAACACCTTCAGCTACTTCCTCGACCCGCACGGGAACACGGTCGAGTACACCACCGAGCTCGAGCGGGTCGACGAGGACACCTGGCACCCGCACCTGTACGACTTCACCCAGCCAGAAGTCGCCGACCAGTGGGGCACCGCGAACGCGATCAACGAGTTCGTCGCGGCCAAGTCCTTCAACCAGCCCGACCGCGGCCTGTTCACGCCGCCTCCGGTCTGATGAGCGGGCGGTCTGATGAGCGGGCAGTCGCAATAGCGGCGGTCTGAGGAGAGGAGACACGCATGCGCTTCGCCACCTATCAGGAACACGTGGGGCCGCCCCGGGCCGGCGTGGTCAGCGACGCGGGCATTCACCCGCTGCCCGCCGGTGTCACCGTGCTTGACCTCGTCCGCACCGGGCTGCCCGCCGCCCTGGCGGCAGGCCGCGCGGCGCTTGGCCGCCCGGCCGTGCCACTGGCGGCGGTCCGCCTGCTGCCACCCCTCGAGGCGCCCACCATCCGGGACTTCGTCGCCTTCGAGGAGCACGTCGACGGGCTGAGCGCGGGCCACATCGCGCCGGAGTGGTACCAGGCGCCGACGTTCTACTTCACCAACCCCTACGCGCTCATCGGGGCGCACGACGACGTGCCGGTCCCGCCCGGCTGCCAGCTGCTCGACTACGAGCTCGAGGTGGCCGTGGTGGTCGGCCAGGACGGGGCTTCGCTGTCACCGGAGCAGGCGCGCGAGCACGTCTTCGGGTACACGGTGTTCAACGACTGGTCCGCGCGGGACCTGCAGCGCCGTGAGATGAACGTCCACCTCGGCCCGGCCAAGGGCAAGGACTTCGCCACCACCCTCGGCCCGTGGCTGGTCACCGCGGACGAACTGGAGTCCTATCGCGACAGCGACGGGTTTCTCGGGCTCGACCTGCGCGCGTCGGTGAACGGCGAGCTCACCGGCCAGGACCTGCTGTCCAACATGGGCTGGCCGTTCGAGGAGCTCATCGCGTACGCCTCGCGCGGCGCCCAGGTGCGGGCCGGTGACGTGCTTGGGTCGGGCACCTGCGGCAACGGCGGCTGCCTGGCCGAGCTGTGGGGCCGCAGCGGGACGATGGAACCGCCGCCGCTGCGACCCGGGGACGTGGTGGAGTTGACCGTGGAGGGAATCGGCTCGGTGCGCAACCGCGTCGTCGAGGGGATCACGCTTGCGCCGGTGGGCGAAGCACGCCAGCGTTCGGTACCGCGGGTCAGGAAGCGCGGGTAATCTCCCGCTCGTGGAGAAGAGGTAGCCGAACGATGAGCGTTAGCACCCGTCACCCCGATGTCTCTATCCCCGGCCGGCTGGAGGAGGTCGCCGACGGCGTCTTCGCCTATATCCAGTCCGACGGCAGCTGGATGATCAACAACACCGGGTTCCTCGTCGCCAGCGACGGCGTCACCGCGGTGGACGCCTGCTCCACCGAGCGGCGGACCCGGGCGTTCCTCGACACCGTGGCCGGCGTCACCCGGCGGCCGGTGCGCACCCTGGTCAACACCCACCATCACCCGGACCACACCGGGGGCAACGGGCTGTTCACCGGGGCGACCATCGTCGCGCACGACAACGCCAGGGAGCAGATGCGCGCCATGGGGGTGCCGCACAACACCGGGGTGTGGACCAGCATCGAGTACGGCGAGCTGCGGCTCGCGCTGCCCTTCCTGACGTTCGCCGACCGGCTGACGCTGTGGTCGGACGAACTGCGCTGCGAGCTGATTTACGCGGGTGAGGCGGCGCACACCACGAACGACGTCGTGGTCTGGATTCCTGAGCAGTCGGTGCTGTTCGCCGGGGACCTGCTGTTCAACGGCGGCACGCCGTTCCTGCTGTCGGGTTCCGTGCTCGGGGCCATCGACGTGCTCGAGCGGTTCGTTAAGCCGCTCGGCGCGCGGACCATCGTGCCCGGGCACGGGCCGGTGACCGGGCCCGAGGTGATCGACGAGGTGCTCGGTTACCTCTACTTCGTCAAGGACGTGGCCGAACGGGCCAGGGCCGCCGGTCTCACCCCCCTCGACGCGGCCCGCGGCACCGACCTGGGCCGCTATGCGGAGTGGACCGACACCGAGCGGATCGTCGGCAACCTGTACCGCGCGTACGCCGACCTCGCCGGGAGCGCGCAGCAGCGCGGCGGGCCGGTCAACGGTCCCGCTGCGCTGGCCGACATGGTCGCTTACAACGGCGGGCGGCCGCTGACGTGCCTGGCCTGACCGGTTAGGCCTGACCGGTTAGGACTGTGGTGCCAGCTCACCCGGAAGTCATCATCATCGGCGGCGGGCCGGTCGGCGTGGGGCTCGCCCTGCAACTCGGGCTCGGCGGGACGCCGTGCGCGCTTATCGAACGGCGCACCGCGCTGTCCGCCATCCCCAAGGGGCAGAACCTCACCCAGCGGACGCTTGAGCACTTCTACTTCTGGGGCGTCGCCGATGAGGTGCGGGCCGCCCGGGCCATGCCGCCCGGCTTCCCGATCGGCGACATCACCGTATACGAGAACCTGATGGGCGAGTTCTGGGGCATGCCGCCGGGCCGGGAGGCGGTCGGCGCCTACTACTTCCAGGCGAACGAGCGGCTGCCGCAGTACCGCACCGAAGAGGTGCTGCGCCGCCGGCTGGCCGGCCTCGGCAACGTGACGACTTACTTCGGGTGGACGGCGACCGAGATCGAGCAGGACTCCGACGGTGTCCGCGTCGCCATCGAGCGGGACGGCGTCGCCGCGACACTGGAGGCCCGGTACGCGGTGGGGTGCGACGGCGGGCACTCGCTCGTCCGCGAGCACGCGGACATACCGCGGCACGGCACCGACTTCGACGAGCTCATGGTGCTGCTCGTGTTCCGGTCCCGCCAGCTGCACGAGGCGCTGCGGCGGTTCCCCGACCGGTCGGTGTTCCGGGTCCTCCATCCCGGGCTGAAGGGCTACTGGATGTTCTTCGGCCGCATCGACGTCGGCGAGGGGTTCTTCTTCCACGCCCCCGTTCCGGCGGGCAGCACCGTGGGCAACCTGGACGTCGGGAAGCTGCTGAGCGAGGCGGCCGGGTTTGACGTGCACGCGGAGATCGACCACGTCAGCTTCTGGGACCTGCGGGTCCAGGTCGCCGAGACGTACCGGTCGAAGCGGGTGTTCATCGCCGGGGACTCCGCGCACACGCACCCGCCCTACGGCGGCTTCGGCGTCAACAACGGGCTTGAAGACGCCGTCAACCTGGGCTGGAAGCTGACCGCCGTGCTCGGCGGCTGGGGCGGCGAGGCGCTACTTGACTCCTACAGCCGGGAGCGGCGCCCGGTCTTCCGCGACATCGCCGAGGACATCATCGCCGCGACGATCAAGGAGGAGGCGCGGTTCCTCGAGCGGTACAGCCCCAAGCGGGACCGCGCCGAGTTCGAGCTCGCGTTCGCGCGGACGATCGCCGCGACCGCCCGCCGGATGCGCAGCCTCGACCCGCATTACGCGGGGTCCCCGGTGGTATGCGCCCCGCCGGGCAGCATCACGAGCGCGCACGGCGTGCACTCTTTCGCCGCCCGGGCCGGCTACCACCTTCCCCCGCAGCCGTTGTCCTCGGGCCGGAACGTTTTCGAGGAGCTGGGCCGTGGCTTCACGCTGCTGGCCTTTGACGCCGCCGACGGCGAAGCCGGGAGGTTCGAGGATGCCGCGCGCTCGTTCGGTGTCCCGCTTACGGTGGTGCGCGACACTGATCGCGGGGAGCGCGAGGCCTACGGGTCGCGGCTGATCCTGGTCAGGCCCGACCAGCACGTCGCCTGGGCCGCCGACACGGCTCCGCCGGACCCCGAGCGCGTCATGCGCCTGGTCACGGGTCAGTGAGTCACGCGCTCATGGCGCAGCGATCGTGCGCTCGACGATCATGCTGATGCTCCGAGCGAGGTGTCCTGGCCGGGCAGCGGGCCAAGCAGCCGGGCGGCGTTGCCGCCGCGGATGGCGGCGACCGTGGCGTCGTCGAAGCCCGCCGCGGTCAGCCGGTCGACCGGGTCCTCGACGCCCATGTCGAAGGGGTAGTCGCTGCCGAGCGTCACCTGCCCCGTTCCCATCACCGCGACCAGGTGGCGCAGCTGCTCGGGCGTGTAGACGAGCGAGTCGACGAAGGTTTGCCGCAGCAGCTCGCTCGGCCGCTTTGCTGTCGCCCGCGCGTCCTCCCGGGCGGACCACGCGTGGTCCGCCCGCACGATATAGCTGGGCAGGTAACCGCCGCCGTGCGCGGACCAGATTTTCAGGCCCGGATGCCGTTCGAGCAGGCCGGAGAAGATGACGCGGGACAGGGCGAGGGCGGTCTCCACCGGGTTGCCGACGGAGTTGAACAGGTAGTAGGCGTTCAGCCGGGGCCCGAGGGTGCAGCCCCACGGGTGGATGAGCACCGCCGCGCCGAGGTCCTCGGCCGCCGCCCAGAACTCAGCGAGCCGCGGGTCGTCCAGTTCCATGCCGGGGGCGGCCGCCGTGGAGACCTGCACGCCCCGCAGGCCCAGCGCGGTGACCGCGTGGCGCAGTTGCTCCACCGCCAGGTCGGGATGATGCAGGGTGACCGTGCCCACCGGAAGCAGCCGGTCCGGCTGACGGGCGCAGAACGCGGCGACCGCCTCGTTGGTCACCGTGACGATGCGGTCGGCGAGCGCCGTCCCCGCCCAGGCGTATGACCCGGGCATCGGGCTGACGGCCTGGATGTCGACGCCGCCCTTGTCCATCGCCGCCAGGCGCACGTCCAGGTCAAGCAGCCGGGGCAGAACCGAGCCGAAATGGGCCCGGTTGTAGGCGATCGACGCCTCGCCGAGCGTGGCGGCGTCGGCTCGCTGCTGCTGCGCGTATCCCGGTTCACCGGCGATCAGCGCCTCGGCCGCGGCGACGGCCACGTGGGCGTGCACGTCGACGGCCGGAACCGTGCCGCTCACCGCCGGGCCGCTCACCGGCCCGCTCGCCGGCCCGCTCACTGTTCCGCCACGCAGTGGTTGGCCTGCGCGCCGAGACCGGTGATGGTCGACTCCATCAGGTCGCCGGGCCGTAGCAGCCGCCCGTGGGCCAGCCCGTTGCCCGCGGGGCTGCCGGTCAGCACCAGGTCGCCCGGCAGCAGCGTGGCCACCTCCGAGCAGTACGCGATGATCCGCGCGGTGTCGAAGAGCATGTCCTTGGTCGACTCGTCCTGCATCACCTGGCCGTTGAGCCGCAGCGTGATCCGCAGGTCGCCGGGGTTGGGGATCGCCGCCCGGGGCACGATGACCGGCCCGGCGGGCAGGAAGGTCGGGGAGTTCTTGGCCGTCAGCCAGTCGGCGCCGAGCGCGCCGGCGTCCGGGCGGAACACCTTCTCGCGCAGGGTCAGGTCGTTGACGATCACCCAGCCGGCCACCGCGTCGAGCGCCTCGGTGACCGGGACCCGGCGCGCCCGCCGGCCGATGACCGCCGCCAGCTCGAGCTCCCAGTCCGGCTGCTTCGCCTCACGCGGCAGGACCACGTCGTCATACGGGCCGCAGATCGCGCTCGGCAGGCCGGTGAACACGAACGGCGCGCCCGCCAGCCGCGCGTCCATCGCGGCGGCCGCCGCCGCGCGAACCTGCTCGACGGTGCGCCCGTCGCTGCCGTCATGATGCGCCGCGGCCAGGTCGATGACGTGGGTCCGGTAGTTGGCGCCGGCCTGGAAGACCTGCCGGGGCTCGACCGGGCTGTGCAGGGTGACGCTGGCCAGCGGCCGCCAGGCGGTGCCCGGGTCGGCCGCGATCGCCTCAAGGGCGGGAAGGACCGCGTCCCAGCGGTCAAGCAGCTCGGTGATGGTCCGCGCCCCGGCCGTCTCCGGGCGGGCGGACAGGCTGGTGACGCGGTCACGGGAGACGAGGACGGGCACCGGCGCCCCGCTGCCCAGGTCGGCCTTGGCCAGGGCCCACGGCCCGGCATGATCGATTAGTTGCACATGCGTTTCCGGCAAGGCCGCTTCACTCCAATGAAACAAGCAGGACAAGTTCACGTTGTGAGCGCCAGTATGGAATGCACGGGCAGGGCGAGGGAAACGCACGTTTGATATGCCGTCCATCCACCGCGTGGATGGCCGTGAGCCGGGCTGGCCTTCAGCCGGGCTGCCCTCCGCGAGCGAACCGGCGGCTGACGGCCCGCCCGCACCGGGCTGGCCGGTCGTTCCGGGGCCGCTGCGTTCAGGTCAGGGCGAGGACGGGCGGGGGCGGGCGGCTCGCGCGCGGGCGGCCTGACGGACCAGGTGGTCGCGCTCGGCGACGTTGGTGGCCAGGCGAGCGGCCTCGGCGTACGCGGTGGCCGCCGCGGGCAGGTCACCGTCGAGTTCGTGCAGGTAACCGCGCACGGCATGCCACCGGTGCCGGTCGCCGATCACCGCGCGCAGCCGTTCGGTCTCGCGCAGGCCCGCGGCGGCACCGAGGACATGGCCGGCCGCGACCGCGCGGCCGAGGACCGCGGCGGGGTCCTGGTGCACAGGGTCCCCGGTCAGCGCGACGAGGTCGTCGTACCAGGCGAGGATCTGCGGCCAGTCGGTCTCCGCGGCGCTCGCGGCATCGTCGTGCAGGGCGGCGATCGCGGCCTCGACCTGGTAGCGGCCCGGGCGCCGTTCCTCCGTCTGCATGGCGATCGCCGACTGCAGGACGCGCACGCCCTCAGCGATCTCGCGCGTGTCCCACAGGCTGCGGTCCTGCCGGTCAAGCGTGACGATCCGGCCCTCGGGGTCGAGCCGCGCCGGGAGCCGGGCATGATTCAGCAGCATCAGCGCGAGCAGCCCTCGCGCCTCGGGCTCCTGCGTTGCGAGGGTGAGCTGGCGGGCGAGCCGGATCGCCTCATCGGCCAGGCTCGCTCGTCCCGCGTGGCCGGCGGTGTAGATCAGGTAGAGCGCGCGCAGCACCACGGCGAGGTCGCCGGGCTGGTCCAGGCGGCGCCCGCGCAGGGCGCGCTTAGCGCGGCTGATCCGCTGGGCCATCGTCGCCTCGGGAACGTAGAACGCGTCGGCGATCTCCCTGGTGGTGAGGCCGCCGACGGCCCGCAGGGTCAGTGCCACCTGCGACGCGGGCGCGAGGCCGGGGTGACAGCAGCAGAAAAGCAGGAAGAGGGTGTCGTCGCCCTCCTCCGCCGCGGCCGGCCGCGGCGGCGCGTGCGTAACCTCCTCGCGGCGGTACCTGGCCGCCTCGCTACGGCGGGCGTCAATGAGCCGTCGCGTCGCGACCGTCGTCAGCCACGCGCCGGGGTCGCCCGGCGGGTGCCCCGGCCAGACCCGCAGCGCCTCAAGCAACGCCTCCTGGAGCGCGTCCTCCGCGGCGTCGAAGTCCTCGCCCCGGCGGACCAGCCCCGCGAGCACCCGCGGGACGAGGGCGCGGAGCGCGCCCTCGTCCAGTCGCCGCGCCGACTCGCCGGCCACGCCGGCTCAGCCTTCCGAGGGCGCCTCGGACATGACCTCCCGGATGTCGATCCATTCATACAGCGGCGTGCCGCCGGGACCGGGCTCGGAGGAAACGTACGCGGCGAGCTCGACCGCGCGCTCGTAGGAGTCGACGTCGATCATGTACCAGCCCGCGACCAGGTCGCTTGTCTCGGGGAGCGGGCCGTCGGTGGTGACGGGCGCCGCGTCGGGGCCGCCGTAGCGCACCCAGGTGCGCGCCGGCGTGAGCGCCTGGGCGTCGACGAACTCGCCGTTCTTCTCGAGCAGCTCACTGACATGCTTGAGGAAGGCCATGTGCGCCTCTACGTCCTGCGGGGCCCACTGGTCCATCGGCGGCACGGGACGGTGCGGCTGCGGGCCGCCGCGGTAGTGCTTGAGGAGCAGGTACTTCGGCATCGTGGTCTCCTGGTGTCGCGGGCCGCGCTTGCCGCGGCCCTTCACCTGATGAGCGGAGCCGGCCGGCGCTTCTCGACACCATCCCGGTGCCTGCGCCGGCCGGCTGCTCCCCCGTTAGCGCTGGACGTAGAAGAGGCGCTTGTTGACGAACTCGTCGATGCCGAGCGGGCCGAGCTCGCGGCCGAAGCCGGAGCGCTTGGTGCCGCCGAACGGCAGGTCCGCGCCCTCCCCGGCCGGGGTGTTGACGTTGGCCATGCCGACCTCGAGCTGCTCGGCGACCCGCGTCGCGCGCTCCTCGTCGGCCGACCACACCGCGCCGCCGAGGCCGAAGTCCACGACGTTGGCGAGTTGCACGGCTTCCGTGTCGCTGTCGACCTTGTACACGACGGCGACCGGGCCGAACAGCTCCTCCTTGTAGGCGCGCATCTCCGGGGTGACTCCGGTGAGCACGGCCGGCGCGAAGTACGCGCCCCCGTCCGAGAGGGTGCCGCCGACGTGCAGGGTCGCGCCCTTCGACACGGCGTCCTGGATCTGGGCGAGCAGGTTCTCCGCCGCCTTGCGAGACACCATCGGGCTGTACGCCTCGTCGGAGTCGTCGCCCGACGGGCGCGGCGTCATGGCGGTGGCTCGCTTGACCAGGGCGGCCACGAAGTCGTCGTACACGTCGTTCATGACGATCATCCGCTTGTTGGAGTTGCAGGCCTGGCCCACGTTCTCCATCCGGGTCGCCCAGGCGGTCTCCGCCGCCTCCTCCACGTCGGGGGTGTCCAGGATGATGTACGGGTCGGACCCGCCGAGCTCGAGGACGACCTTCTTCAGGTTGCGCCCGGCCTGCGCGGCCACCACGGTGCCCGCCCGCTCGGAGCCGGTCAGCGAGACGCCGCGCAGCCGCGGGTCGGCGATCATGTCGGCGACCTGCTCGTGGGTGGCGAAGATGTTCGTGTAGACGCCCTCGGGCACGCCGGCGTCCTTCATGATCTGCGCGATCGCCAGGGCCGAGGTGGGGCAGTTCTCCGCGTGCTTGACGATGACGGGGTTGCCGACGATCAGGGCGGGCGCGGCGAACCTGGCCACCTGGTAGTACGGGTAGTTCCACGGCATCACGCCGAGCACCGGGCCGACGGGCAGGTACTCGACCCGCGCGGAGTCATGGCCAGGCAGCGGCCGGTCGGCGAGCAGCGCTGGGCCGTTGTCGGCGTAGTACTCGAAGATGGCGGTGCAGAACTCGGCCTCACCGACGGCCTGCGCGGGCCGCTTGCCCATCTCCTTGGTGATCAGCGCGGCCAGGTCGGCGGCGCGCTCGGTGAACAGCTCGGCGACCCGCTTGACGATGGCGGCGCGCTCGGCGACCGGCCGCCGCTTCCATTCCGCGAAGGCTGCGGTGGCGGCGCTGAGCGCCGCCTCGACCTCGGCGTCCGTGGCGTAGGGGAAGGTCTGCGACACCTCGCCGGTCGCGGGGTCGGTTACCTGATAGGGCGGAGTCTGCGTCATTGCCGCTCCCGGAGTCGCTGCGGTACAAGATTCATCAGAACAACGTTACGGGAGGGAAGGTACCCGCCGGACGGCCGGCCGACCACCTAGGCCGCGGCCGGGCGACTAGTCGGCGCTCGCGCAGGCCTTGTCGAGCAGTTCCGCGTTCGCGGCGCTCGCCGCCCCCCCGGTGCTGACCAGGCCGAAGGCGGCGTTGATCTGACTGTAGTCGGGGTCGGTCTTGAGCGGGCTGTTGGCCCTGAACGCGGGCAGCCAGGCGGGGCCGGAGAACCACACCTCAAGCTGGTACGCGGTGTCGCCGCGAACCCGGCCGACGTACTGGTCGCGCAGCACCGCCCACTGCTCGCACACGATGAGGGCGTCCATGCCGTCTGTGCTCGCCGGGAACGTCCCGTAGCTCATCGAACCGAGCACCGGCACCGCCTGAGGGGTCACGGTGGGCGTGACCCAGCCCGACGGCGACTGCCCTGGCGCAAGCGACGATGACGGCGTCTGCATGGTGACGCACCCGCTCACCAGGAGCGCCACCCCGAGCGCCCCGGTACCGAACACGCCGATCCCGAGCGCGCACGTGTTGAGCGCGGTTGCGCCGGCGCGCGCGAGGACCCGCGGTTTCCGTGCCCCCATGAAACTGCTCACCTTCCGCCCCGCCGGCTCCCCGTTCGCCTGCCTGGTGCCTGGGCATACCAAGATTTATCGGACAGTAATCAAATGATTACTCTGAGTATGCCAGCCGTCACCCGGCGGTAACGACTTCCTGGCGGCGTCACCGCTCAACTTGAGACATTCGTTAACTTGAACTCTTCGTCTTTAGAGGGGTAGGTTGGACCTGTGAACGCGTCGCCTTACATCCCGACCACCGCCGATGAGCTGCGCGGGGCCGGCCTGCGGGTGACGGCCGTCCGCGTCGCGCTCCTCGATACCGTCAGGACCGGGGACCACCTCGGCGTCGACGGCGTCGCGTCCGGGGTGCGGGCCCGGGTGGGCCACGTCTCCCTGCAGGCGGTCTACGAGGCACTGCACGCGCTCACCGCGGCGGGCCTGGTACGCCGCATCGAGCCGGCCGGCCGCCCGCCCCGGTACGAGGGACGGGTCGGTGACAACCACCATCACCTCGTCTGCCGGTCGTGCGGCGTCGTCGCCGACGTCGACTGCGCGGTCGGCGAGGCGCCGTGCCTGGTCCCCTCGGACGACCGCGGCTTCAGCCTCGATGAGGCCGAAGTGATCTACTGGGGACTATGCGCTGAGTGTTCCGCTCATCCCGGTGAGCGGCTTTAACCCTGAACACCGCTGATCCGACAAAGCCCGGAAGGATTTCTCATGGCCGAGAACCACGATCCAATCATTGCCGACGGTGAGGGCCCGGAGGTCGCGGAGCAGACCGACGGAGCGAGCGCGGAGGGCGGCTGCCCGGTCGCGCACGGCCGCGTGCACCCCACCCAGGGTGACGCGAACAGCCAGTGGTGGCCGAACCGGCTCAACCTGAGGATCCTCGCCAAGAACCCGGTCGCGACCGACCCCTACCACGGGGAATTCGACTACGCGGCGGCGTTCAAGACCCTTGACCTGGCGGCCGTCAAGGCCGACATCACCGCGGTGCTGACCGACTCCAAGGACTGGTGGCCCGCGGACTTCGGCAGCTACGCGGGCCTGTTCGTCCGGATGGCGTGGCACGCCGCGGGCACCTACCGGGTGAGCGACGGCCGGGGCGGCGCCGGCAGCGGCCAGCAGCGGTTCGCGCCGCTGAACAGCTGGCCGGACAACGTCAGCCTGGACAAGGCGCGCCGGCTGCTGTGGCCGGTGAAGAAGAAGTACGGCAAGAGCCTCTCCTGGGCCGACCTGATCGTGCTGGCCGGCAACGTGGCCATGGAGGCGGGCGGCTTCCAGACGTTCGGCTTCGGCGGCGGCCGCGCGGACGTGTACGAGGCGGACGCGGACGTGTACTGGGGCCCGGAGACCGAGTGGCTCGCCGACGAGCGCTACAGCGGCGACCGTGAGCTCGCCGACCCGCTCGGCGCGGTGCAGATGGGCCTCATCTACGTGAACCCGGAGGGCCCCAACGGCAATCCGGACGTCATCGCGGCGGGCCGCGACATCCGCGAGACGTTCGGCCGGATGGCGATGAACGACGAGGAGACCGTCGCGCTGATCGCCGGCGGGCACACCTTCGGCAAGACCCACGGGGCAGGCCCGGCGGAGAGCGTCGGCGCCGACCCGGAGGCCGCGCCGATCGAGCAGCAGGGCTTCGGCTGGAAGTCGAGCTACGGCACCGGCGTCGGGGCGGACGCCATCACCAGCGGGCTCGAGGTCACCTGGACCTACCACCCGACCCGGTGGGACAACGAGTTCTTCCACATCCTGTTCGGCTACGAGTGGGAGCTGTTCAAGTCCCCGGCGGGCGCCAACCAGTGGCGGCCGAAGGACGGCGGCGGCGCGGGCCTGGTGCCCGAGGCGTTCGGTGACGGCAAGCGCGAGCCGCGGATGCTCACCACCGACCTGGCGCTGCGCTACGACCCGATCTACGAGCCGATCTCCCGGCGGTTCAAGGATGACCAGGCGGCGTTCGCCGACGCGTACGCCCGCGCGTGGTACAAGCTGACCCACCGCGACATGGGCCCGGCCGTCCGCCTGCTCGGCCCGGAGGTACCGTCCGAGGTGCTGATCTGGCAGGACCCGGTGCCGGCCGTGGACCACCCGCTGGTCGAGGCCGACGACGTGGCCGGGCTCAAGCGGGAGGTTCTCGCCTCCGGCCTCACCGTCTCCCAGCTGGTGTCCACCGCGTGGGCGTCGGCCTCGACCTTCCGCGGCAGCGACAAGCGCGGCGGCGCCAACGGCGCGCGCATCCGCCTGCAGCCGCAAAGCGGCTGGGAGGTCAACAACCCCGACCAGCTCGCGCTCGTGCTGCGGACCCTGGAGGGCATCCAGTCCTCCTTCAACGCCAGCGCGCCCGGCGGGAAGAAGATCTCCCTCGCCGACCTGATCGTCCTGGCGGGCAACGCCGCGGTCGAGAAGGCCGCCGCGGACGGCGGGGTCACCGTCACCGTGCCGTTCACGCCGGGCCGCACCGACGCCACGGCCGAGCAGACCGACGTGGAATCGTTCGCGCACCTCGAGCAGAAGGCGGACGGGTTCCGCAACTACGTCAGCAAGGGCCAGCGGCTCCCGGCCGAGTACCTGCTCGTCGACAAGGCGAACCTGCTCACGCTGACGGCGCCGGAGATGACGGTCCTCGTCGGCGGGCTGCGCGTGCTCGGCGCGAACTACGACGGGTCCAAGCTGGGTGTCTTCACCGAGACGCCCGGTGCGCTGACCAACGACTTCTTCGTCAACCTGCTCGACTACGACGTGACCTGGACCCCGGTGTCCGAGGACGCGACCACGTTCGAGGGCAAGGTCGGCGGCCAGGTCAAGTGGACCGGCACCCGGGTCGACCTGATCTTCGGCTCGAACTCCGAGCTGCGGGCCGTGGCCGAGGTGTACGCGGGCGACGACGGAGGCGAGCACTTCGTGAACGACTTCGTGGCGGCGTGGGCCAAGGTGGCGAACGCGGACCGGTTCGACGTGGCCTGACCACATCCCCCGCCTGGACGCTCAGGCCGGCCCGCAGGGGCCGGCCTGGGCGTTCCTGCTTCCGGCCAGAGCTCCGGTCAGCCGGCCCGTGCGACCTCTCTGCTCCTGCTTCACCTTTAGGCCCGTCGGCCGCAATCGTCAGGAGTAAGGAGCTTGTCGTGCTCCGCCCGCCGCGTCACCGTCCTCCCGGCCGCCCTCGAACCTGCGGATGACCCGCATGCCGTCGTCTCCCTTGACCACCACCACTTGCGGCGGTCCGGCGAAGCTGCGGAAGCGGGCCTCCTCCAGCGCCTCGACCAGTCCCTTGAGCGTGTACGGGTAGAGCTTGTCGACATTTCCCGGCGGCCCGCCGGGACTGTCGTCCCGCACCACGTACGCTCCCCTTGCCATGGCGGCACCCTCCCCCGCGGTAGCCGTCCCCATGATCAACTTAGCAAGTGTGCAGGCCACGGGCCTGGCCGGCTCACGGAAGGGGCCAGGGATGGACAACGGTCGCCCGGAACCGGGCCCGCCGGCCCGGGGCCTGCCGCTCGCCGGCCTCCTCGTCGTCTCCGTCGAGCAGGCGGTGGCCGCGCCGTACGCCACCAGGCAGCTCGCCGACCTGGGCGCGCGGGTCATCAAGGTGGAACGGCCCAGGGCGGGTGACTTCGCTCGTGGCTACGACCGGACCGTGCTCGGGCAGTCGTCGTACTTCGTCTGGCTGAACCGGGGGAAGGAGTCCGTCGTCCTCGACGTCAAGGACCCGGCCGACCGGGCGCTGCTCGGCGCGGTCATCGACCGGGCCGACGTCTTCGTGCAGAACCTCATCCCCGGCGCCGCCGCGCGGCTCGGCCTTGACGCCGCCACGCTGCGCGGCAGGCGGCCTGAGCTGGTCCACTGCTCCATCTCCGGCTACGGCGAGGACGGGCCGTATGCCGCGAAGAAGGCGTACGACCTGCTCATCCAGTGCGAGGCCGGCCTGGTCATGTCCACCGGCACCCCGGAGGCGCCGGCCAAGGCCGGGTTCTCCGTCGCCGACCTGGCCACCGGCGTCTACGCCTACAGCGGCATCCTCGCCGCGCTGTATGACCGGGCACGGACCGGGGCGGGCGCCACGCTGCGCGTCTCGCTGCTTGACTCGCTCGGCGAGCTGATGTCGCAGCCCGCCTACTTCTCGCACTACGGCGGGGAGCCGCCGCGGCGGACCGGGGCACGGCACCCGTCTATCTCGCCGTACGGCCCGTTCCGCGCATCCGACGGCTCGGTGTTCTTCGGCATACAGAACGAGCGGGAGTGGCTCGCCCTGTGCCGCGACGTCCTGCGGCGGGCCGACGTCGCCACGGATCTCCGCTTCGCGACCAACCCGGACCGGGTCGCGCACCACGACGAGCTGACCGCGGTCATCGAGTCCGCGTTCGCCGGCCGGACGGCCGGGGAGGTGAGCGAGGCGCTCGAGGCGGCGGGGATCGCCAACGCCCGCCTGCGCGCCCCCGCGGACCTGTTCAGCCACCCGCAGCTGGTCGCGCGGGGGCGCTGGCAGCCGGTCGGCACGCCGGGCGGTGAGATCGACGCGCTGCTGCCGCCGGCCGAGATCGAGGGCGCCGCGCCGGTCATGGGCCGGGTCCCGGCGCTCGGCGAGCACACCGCGGCCGTCCGGGCGGAGTTCGGTAACAGTTGACGCCCCGCGTCCCAGCTGCCCCGGCGGGTTTCCATCACCGCTCGGGACGGGCTTGCGCGGCGAAGTGTGCGGACTAATCGGCCAATTGCTGTCACACTATCCTCGGCGGGAGCGCGGGGTCGCTTCTGAGCCCGAGGAGGCCTGGGTGAGCAGCGAGTTCAGCGCACAGCAGTACGCCGCGATGGCCCGGCTGGTGCCCGGCAGCCAGCTGGCCGGGTACGTGATCGAAGAGCAGGTCGGCGCCGGCGGGATGGCCGTGGTCTTCCGCGCCCGCGACTCGGTGCTCGGGCGGCTGGCCGCGCTTAAGGTCCTCTCCCCTGCCCTGGCCGCCGACCAGGCGTTCCGGGTCAGGTTCCTGCGCGAGTCACGGGCGGTGGCCTCGGTCGAGGAGCCGCACATCATCCCGGTGTACGGGGCCGGGGATGCCGACGGCGTGCTGTACATCGCCACCAAGTTCGTCTCCGGCGGTGACCTGGCCGACGTGCTGCAGCGGGCCGGCGGAGCGCTCGAGCCCGCGCGGGTCGCGATGTTCATCGAGCAGGTCGCCGCGGCGCTTGACGCGGCGCACGCCGCGGGCATTGTGCACAGGGACGTCAAGCCGGGCAACGTCCTCGTCGACGTGGTGCAGGGGCGCGGCGAGCACGCGTACCTGTCGGACTTCGGGCTGAGCAAGCCAGCGATGGCGGCCACCGGGCTGACCGCGACAGGGACGTTCCTCGGCACGCCGGACTACGCACCGCCTGAGCAGATCAAGGGGCAGCCGGTCGACGGGCGCGGCGACCAGTACTCCCTGGCCTGCATGGCGTTCGCCCTGCTCACCGGCAACCTGCCGTTTCACCGTCAGGAGACCATGGCGACGCTGTTCGCGCACCTCAACGACCCGGTGCCGCCGTTGTCCAGGTTCCGTGGCGACCTGCCGCCCGGGACGGACGCGGTGCTCGCCCGCGGGCTCGCGAAGGAGGCCATGGACCGGTACGCGCGGTGCGGTGAGTTCGGGGCGGCGCTTCGGCAGGCGCTGACCGGCGGGCGGGCCGGCGCGGGCGCGGGCGCGGCGAGCCCGGGCGGGGCCGCGCCGACGCGACTGGAGTCCGCACCGCGGGCGTCGCGGCCGCCGCAGGTACCGCAGACGGCGGTGTGGCCGGACACGCGGGTGTGGCCGGACGC
>Ga0265337_1000087_pt1 | contig 44786 bp, 82 predicted proteins | sample 42122metaG_FD_192441 | JGI IMG/M metagenome (GOLD analysis project Ga0265337, IMG submission 192441) | Rhizosphere microbial communities from Carex aquatilis grown in University of Washington, Seatle, WA, United States - 4-21-22 metaG | ecosystem: Host-associated > Plants > Roots > Rhizosphere >... | reverse complement strand
AAAAAGAGAACCTAAACGCTCCAGGATTCATTGCCTATTGCCACGGCCGCACCGGAGACAATAGCCCAACAATAAAGGCTCGCAAGCGAGCCGCCGCATGAGCAACCAACCCATCTCAGAGCAATACCGATTGGTCGCCAAGGAATGGGTCGAGGCTGATACGGCTGCCAATCTTCTAGAGGAAACCAAGTCGGCCGTCCTCTCTCAGATGATGGTCAAGCTCGGTGACATCCCCGTGAGCAAAGCCGAGATGCAAGTAAAGGCTTCCGGCGAATGGGCGGCCCATCTCAATCAAATGGTGTTCGCCCGCCAGAAGGCGAACTTGCTCAAGGTCAAGACCGAATGGCTGCGAATGCGTTTCAACGAGTGGCAGTCGGCGGAAGCCAATAAACGTACCGAAGCTAGATTATGAGAACAGCGAGGCGTCACGATGACCAACATCTATCGTTTGTCCGATCGCTCCCCTGCATACGATGCGGAGACGACACTACAACGGAGGCTGCGCATCTCCGACGAAGTGAACCGCGCATCGCGAAGCCGATCACGGGTATCGGTATCAAGCCTGATGATAGATTTGTTCTGCCTCTGTGCGGCAAGGACCACAGGCTTCAGCACGAAATTGGCGAAGAGGCTTTTTGGAATGATTGCGACCCGGCTATTTGGGCGCTCGCGCTCTACTCGGTCAGTGGCGACTACCAAGCGGGCGAGAGGATCGTCCAGGCGGCACTTCGGCTTCAGCGGTGAGCGATAATGAACATTCCGCTCATACCGTGGCCGTTTCTATTGCTCGCCGGCTGGTTAGAGCAACAGAAGAAACTGCGGGAGATGAAAGAGCGGAACGAAGAAACCGACGATAAGCGCAAGTCAACGAGTTAATGGCCTACAGGGAGATTTGAACATGGCAAGAGATGCTGTTGCGACGATGGGGGCGATACTGCCTGACGATGTTGGTGGTCGCGATGCCGTGCATGTGGCTGTGGTTGCCGCTGAAGCGCAGACCAAATTGGTTCCAGGCCAAGACGTGGGTTATTTGCAGGGTTTGGCGACCACAGCTGACCCAATCGGCATTGTGGACCCGTTCCTGAAATCTGCCGTGCAGCCGGGTCAACGCTTCTGGCTATACCTTTACCCGCGCACAATCACCGGCCTGAACCACTATTGGACGCACCCCGCGTTTCCAGACGCAAGGCCGTCTGAGGCTTACGCGCCCCCGGCCGCAAAACTAGCTTCTGAGCAATGGCTACGAGACTTTTGCGAGAGCGCTGATTGCCCCGGCTACGACAAGGTAATGCGCCTGATTAGTGAGGGCGATTACATTGACGGCGACGAGCCTGGCTATCCGGCTTATTACTGCGGGAAATACGACAACGAATATCTGCACTTCGGAGGCAGCGAGGCTCACGGAGAGATACCGCCTGAGTTCTGGACACACGCAGAGAATGTACTTGGTAAAAAACTGACGAAGCGGCCAACTTACTTTTCGTGCAGTTGCTAGTTATCGGGACAACAATGAGCGACAGCCAGTTTCTATTAGATGGAAAGGTCGAGGTTCGCTTCGACAGCGACGGCGGGTTTGACGAACTTGTTATTCCCGAAGGCTGCACCGTTCATTTTGAAATGATGGATAAGAACCAGCTTTGGGTTGGCCTCTATCCTCTCGGAGACAGGGACGAGTGCGTTCACATGATGATTTCCTGCCGGGGCAAATTATCAGTATCTGCATATCCGGCGTGAATAACGGAATAACGGCAGAGACGGAGATTTTGAAATGCTCGCACAAAACTTTAAGACCGCTGCCGATCTTGGGATCAGCAAAGCTGAGCATCTAGCGCTTCAAAAGGTTCTTGGAATGTTAGAGCGCCAGGAGTTTGTCGAGACGGATTGGAAAAGCGACGGTCCATTGCCTCCGCTCGGCTTTAATATGGGGATGTGTTTCGACAAGGACGAGTGCGGGACGGTTGGCTGCATTGGGGGATGGGCCGCATATTTTATGAGTCACCCAGACCCAAGCGCATACGTCAAGGAGTCCATACGCGATGGTGCGCTCCATGGGCTTTATTGGGACCATCGATGTAGCGGGGGAAATATCTCGCAGGAAGCGGCGGCTGCGGCGCTTAGGTCATTTCTAAGCACCGGTGATGCGAACTGGAAACTGGCTCTAAGTTATTCGTGACAGATATATGAGCAACACTGAGATTCACCAATCACAGCTTCAGCCATCCGAGAACAAGTTTCATCGGGGCAACGGCGACGACGGCAAACACTATTGGCTGACGCCGAAGGCGCTATATGACGAGCTGAACGCCGAGTTCAAATTCGACTTCGACCCGTGCCCGTACCCGCTGCCGCACGGCTTTGACGGCCTGACCTGTGAATGGGGCCAATCGAATTACGTCAACCCGCCCTTCGGATCCATTATCCACGAAGGAAAGAAGAAGGGGCCAACCGCTTGGGTGCGGAAGGCGATAGCCGAGCAACAGAAGGGCAAGCGCGTCGTGCTGGTCTATCCGGTAGATAAATGGGTTTTGATGATCTTGGCGGCCATCGGCACGAAGGTCCGCAACCTTGGCGACGTGCGCTGGTGCGCTACCGAGGATGGATCCGCAGGTAAGGGCACTGGCAGGCATATCGCCTGCTTTATCTTAGAGCCGGTAACGAAGGACTGGAAGGCTGGATATGCCGGCAATCCAAATGCAGATGACGGTCTTTACGCTTAACGACTGAGAAACGGCCATGATCGACATTCTTCGCGCTAGATTTGCCTGCTGGCTGGACGGTAAAAAAGATCGGCTAGACGATCTAATTAAATGGATCGAGCCGGATTCTGCTGGTTGGCAACGATACGACGCTTGGGCAAAAAAGCGCGGTTACTACGACTGGATCACTAAGGACTAGGAAACGTGCAACCGAACGATGTTGATTGATTAAGGGGCAACCATGACAGAATCCGAAGCTATCGAGAAACTAAAGGCCCTGGATGGCATGGGCGATACCGAGCACGAACACGTAGAGGCCGACGATATACTCTGCGAATTTCTTGTTTCACTTGGATATCCAGCCCTAGTTGAGCAGTTCAAAAAGAATGCTGCCGGATATTGGTACGCCTAGCCGCTAACGCGAGAAAAATAATGAGCCGCACGTTTTCATATCCCCCGCCGTTCATGGATGCCGCAACGCTTTGCTGGCATCTGTCGATCAGTGAGGGGACATTGGACAAGCGGATTGAGGAAGGACAGTTGCCGGCCGGTCGGATGAGCGGCGGCAAAAGGATGTGGATATGGGCTGACGTTGAAAGCCGGATGCGTAGTAACCTTGGCGCGGCGCCCAGTGAGGGCGATCTAGCGACGGGGGTGCGCAATGCGACACGGAGGGCGGTCAATGCCCGGTAACTTCTCCCATGTCATCAAGGCGTTTCTCGATAGCCCTTATTTCAGTGGGCTTGGCGAGTCCACGCAGGACCATTGGAAGCGCGAGTTGGTACTTGCGGAGGTCACGATCGGCCCACTGGATGTGTCCCAGGTTAGGGCGTCGATCATTCAGGCCCACCTGGACGGGCTGGCTCAATACCCAGGCAAGCAATCGGTCGCCAAGACGGCCCTAAAGGCTGTCGAGAAGTGGGCTGTTGTGCGGGATTTGCTGCCTCACCCCATCACGCTCGGGACGCAGGTTGTCGGCAGCGATGACGGCCATGAGCCGTGGACCGAAAAGGAAGTAGCAGCCGCCATTGAACACGCTAGGCCGGACCTGGCGCGGGCCGTACTATTGGCCGTCAGTACGGGCCAGCGCGGGTCTGATATTGTAAAAATGCGATGGTCGGACTTGGGAGAATACAATGGCCGGCAGGGCATCAACGTCACGCAAAAGAAAACGGGCGTCCAGCTCCTCGTCCCGTTCTCAAGTGAATTTACAGGTCTGGTTGCCAAATGGGAAAAGCATCCGCCATTCTTTCTGGTGCTCGCGCCGGATGGCCGTCAATTTACTCGTAACCGCCTATCGCACGATTGGACCAAAGAACGCGACAACAATCCTAAACTTCAACTCCACAAAGCTAGAGGTTTAGTGCTGCACGGCCTGCGGGCCACGGCGGTTGTCCGGCTCAATGGCCAGGGGGCAACCACGCTTGAGATCAGTTCGATGATCGGAATGAGCGAACCAATGGTCGCGCGGTACTGCCGATTGGCCAACAAGAACAGACTGGCAATGCAGGCAATGGACCGCATCGACAATGTTAAAACGTTACAAACTAACCTATTGAAATCACAAGACCCCACGTTTTGATTCAGTGTGTGTCAGCAAAGGAAATCAACATGTTAGCCAGACCGGAAATCAGCAAAGTGGCACAGATCAACCCAGACCGGCCCAAAGTATCAATGCGTCGGCTGACTGATCCAAAGCTTAGATGCGCGCTCAGGGAATACGCGCTTAATCGCGGAACTCAGGCGCAGGGCGTGTCGCTTGCAAATTGGGAAGCCCTCTACGCCGGCCAGCCGGTCGCGGTGCCATGAACACCGTCGCCGCCGAGTGGATGTATGCGGCCTGGATGCTGGCCCTGATCGTCGTCGGCGTGACGTGCTCGGTTTGGTTCTGGAACTACGTTTGGACGTATTGGAGAGGACAGTAGCCAATGTGGATTTTCTACCCGCGCTATAAGCGCTACGCCTCTTGGCCCGCTGTGCTTTGGTGCAGGCTGCATGGCCATCCGGTTAGTAGCTATTTCTATTCTGGCGATGTTGCCCGCTGTATCGACTGCGGCGATACGCAATTCATAAGTGAGCGCAATCGCAAGAGGGGTGGTTAATGTCAGACCGCGACGAAATGAATAGGATTTGCGACCAGCTATTCCATACTCGGCAGGAACTTGACGCAGCCAAGCAAAGGCTCCGTGAGGCTGAGGGTGCGTATATGCAAGCCTCGCTGGACTTTGAAAAATTCTACAAACCGAAGAAGCCAGATTTTCGATATACGCCATCGAAATCAGAAGCGCCGGACTGGCGTTGATGCGCCAACTGTGAGTGACGGAGAGATTTTGAATAGTTCCGCGGGGTTTCGGCTCTGGAACAGCCCATGCGCGAAGAACCGCTAGCGCAAGGGACGTGTACTGCCCACGGTATGCCACGGTGAACGACGACCAGCTAGGTCGGCAGGGTAACAGACTGGAAGGCGGACTAACTGAAAGGAAGGCCCGCAGCCAGCCGTAGTCGTGACAGCCGGAGAGACGGCACCGAATTTAGGAGTCGCGCATTTGCTGCGCCATATCAAACGACAGGACGATCTTGATGGCTGAAATTCCGATAGACCTGCATTCATCCCACCGCGAAGAAGCGGATGGAAGTCATACCGTGATGGTGCAGATTTCTGGCATTCCATCTCTCGGAATGGCGCAAGGCGTCTCAGATTGGATGCGTGATTTAGTTCGCGCCAATGCTCACCAGATTGGGCGGCTTGCCCAACCGCATGAGAAACCGTTGGCACAATGAGAAAGACCCCGGCCTCTTGGGCAATGCCTTACGCCAGCGTGCGAATTAACGCAGTGCGGTTTGCTGTTCTAGACACCGGCAAATCGTGGGGTCATCTATTACCCGCCGCACAACAAACAGGAGGTTGATTTGGAAAAGATCACTCGGAAAATAGCGTGGCTGCTTCCTCGCCAAGTTGCCTATTGGTGTGCAATCCGCGTGATGGCTCACGCAACGCAAGGGCAATGGAGCAATCAGGAAGTTCCCGCACTCTTGGCAATGGACGCGCTTAAACGGTGGGAAACGGCCTGACCTATGGCAACCATGCACCCATGCCCGAACTGCCGCACGAGCAAGAATCTATCGGTTTATAAATATGATAGCGGCTGGCATCACGTCGAATGTAATACGTGCTTTTACCTTGGACCAGGACAGGGAACAAAGGATCAAGCCATCCGTCTGCACAATGAACGTATATTTGCTGACGGCAACATCAATGATTTAGCGCGCATATAGTTTATGGCTGACAAATGACCTTGACCGTCAAAATGCTTTCCGCCGAAACGTTGGCGCAAAAGAACCGGCGTCGAGTGCAGGCCAAATGCAAGCACGAAGAAATCTTTTCTTCGACATGCTCCGGTCCGGCGGGCACGTTCACAACGGCGGTATGCGTTGACTGCGGAAAGATTTGGCGAAACTCAGAACCGATTGATAATGGCTAGTCATGCAACAACCTGACGATATTGTTGGCCACAAGACCTTCGACACTGGCGAGCGCGACAAGCACGGTTTGCCGGTCTACCGCCACGAACCATTGACCCGCGCCGAGGGCGAGGCGCTATGGGAAGCCGCGAAAGCGGCCGAGGCCAAGCGCGCCGAGGATATGCCAACAGAACAGGACGCAATCAATGTCATGTTTAGCGCGTGGCAACGCCTGAAAGAGCTTGGCTGGCGAGAAGCGCAATACTGCCCGAAGGACGGATCGACGTTCAAGGTGATCGAGAGCGGCAGCACGGGCATATTCGATTGCGTCTATGAGGGCGAGTGGCCGACCGGAACCTATTGGCTGCACGACGAGCACGATAGCTATTCGTCTCGCCCGGTCATGTTCAAGCTACTGCCCGAAGCACAAGCCGAATACGATGCCAAGATGGCTGCGGCGCGTGAGCGGTATCAGAGAGAAAACGCTTAACCGCCGCTAAATGAGCAACCATCATGGAAGAAAAGAAGTTGCTGGCCGCCATTAAAAAGCTAATTCGGAAATACGAGGACGGCAACAATCACAACGCCGGGGCTTTTGACGATGATTGCCCGCTTTGTGTCATCCTCCAAAAGCTACGCGCAATTGCTAATGGCCCTTTAACAGACAGGTGATCGATGCTTGGGGTAATTGAAAAGGCGACCGTGACGATCACTGTGTCGGGCATGGATATCATCGCGCTCAAAAAGCTGTCGCTGGTCTCTCATGCGCTATCGCGCAGGCTGGATGGTCAGGCCGGACGTGAGCAAACAACCCTCGCCAACACGCTCGATGACGTGATCCGAAACATCGAGTTGGCGGTTCATGGCCCACAAACAGGCGGGAGCTAGATATGAAAATTGATGGCGACACCATCACGTTTTCTAGTGGTCGAACCGCCTACGCCAATCGCGGAATTATAGGCATCAATCCTGAACTAGAACTAAGTGAGGGGTATGACGGCGGCATTGATTGGCCAAATGGCTGGCGGGAAAACCCCCTCACCAAAGAGGATGTGAGCGAGCTTGCGGATCATATGATTGGGCTTTGGCAAAAGTTCAAAGAAACACTTACTGGCTAGAAAATGAACTGTAAGCACTTTATCAAATCTGCACAGACCGTCCTCGTATCGGGGACGGATCCTGGCTGTCCGTGGTGCGAAATAGACCGTTTGAAGGATGCAATTTGGGAGTATGGATGGCATCGCCCAAGCTGCGCGAAAGACTCCGGCAAGCCATGCGATTGTGGTTTTGCTGATATACTTGGGAGCCTTTTGGATGAACTACCGAAAACCGGAGCCGAACGCTAACGTGTCGATAATGGAAAAGACTTGGTATTTGTATGAGGACAAAGAGGGCCATCGCTGGTGGAGTGATTGGCCGTCTATCTATATGAAACGGTATAAGCTGATTACCTATTGTGAACGGAAAGAAAAGCCAACCAAGACACAATTCAGCGGCGCATGTCAGGACGTAATTACTTAATCGGAAGTGAATGATGGACAAGCCAGATATTCTTACTAAGTCGATATGCAGGATAACCGCTCTCGCTATTGCCGATAAGGCAGACGAGACAGCCAAACTTATGGACGAAAAGAAAATGGATGTTCCCGGCCAAACGGCATTGCGTGGTTTCGCGGAAGCAATACGCAGCTGCAATTGGGACAAAGAAACTTAATCATTAGAATGTAGCTGCCGCTCACATTCATCACACAAACGCCCTACGAGCCGTTTTGGATATAGGCGCAATACGGAACAGTGGCGTCTGCGTTATGGCAGACATGCCAATGTCTATCCTGGGAGGGTTTAACTTGCGACCCGCAGAACTTCAGGCCGGTCGATAGCTGGCGCCAGCATCCATTATCAATCTCGACCAGATCAGTTTGATCGACTGGGTGACAGTCGCGACCGGAGCAGCACTCGGGCGCATACCATTCGTGGGCGGGGGACTTGGCAATCAATAAAACAAGGCAAGCTGCGCTCAGAACCAGAATAAGCCAGAGCTTCATTTACGCGGTTCGTAATAGAGCGGCGGGAGAATATCTAAAATGAGCTTGGCGCTCTTGAGCGCGAAATCGGTAGGATCTGCCTTGACCTTGTGGGCCTCAGAAATTGCCGCAGCCAGCTCGTCGGCCGATAATACGACCATCATGCGCTGTGTTGGCTCGACCCGAATCCCTGACTCTGACGGATGTAGATTCTCGATAACTGACGAATTCAATGACTCTCCATTGTGGGGCACGCTTTCGCCAGTATCCATGTCCATCCCTTTTTGTGTCCGGTTCATTCATCCTCTCCATCTTCGGATAGGTCTGGCTCGTCGAAGTAATTTGAAGGGTCGCTTTCGCCATCGCCGGACCAATTCTCGTCTGGAGTATTCATAGATTTTATCGTTCTGTTCCTCGTCAAATTCGCACTCAACGGCGTCACCCGTCGCGCGAAAGCCACCGCCCTCCCCGTTCGTATTCATGATCGCTCCCAGTCATGGCTTTGCTGTCCACCAGTGACCGCAGCTACGGCAATTAAATTGGAATTTAGGTGTTTGCCTTACGCGGCCCCGTCTATGGATGTTGTCCGATCCACACACGGGGCAGCCGGAATTAAAGAGGGCAGGATGATTGCGCTTCCAGGGGGCGAGTTCTTCATATCTGGTCGCGAGTAATTCGGTATCGTGTGCGCAATACCTGCACATCTTGGCCCATGACTTATCGTCGCCCTCGCCGCAGGTGCGCCAAAGATGGCCGCCAGTATTGGGTATTTTACGCTCGCCGCTCTTTTGCTGGCTGATATTATCCAGCTTGTGACTGTCGAGCTTGAATTGTCTGGCAATCTTAAGCGTATCAATGCGATCGAACGGGGATGGCTCCCTTATGTTATTCATAAAGAGCCGCCCCATGATTAGGGGCAAGTCGAAGCGGTCGCCGTTATGGGCGCAAACTATATCGGCTTCATCCAGATAGCGGGCCAGTTCCTTGCAAAGAGGCTTGTCGTCGTAGCGGTCTTTTTTGTATCTTGGATAGTCTGGGAGGGAATGAACGCGCACTTTCTTTTCGTGCGCCCACTTGGCAGAGAAACAAAGGATGAAAGTGTTTCTCTCTACCCACACTGCACCGGCATAGGGCGCCCTTATCGACCAACTGGCTATAATTGCGGGGTGTGTTTCAATATCAATGAACAGCAGCTTTTTCGCTGGGTTCAATCAATGTCCTTTCAGCCAGATGCCGACGACAGAGATCATTGTCGCGACTGCGCCTGACCCAAAGAGAACCTTTTTATTGATTTTAGCGATGTCTGATTTAACTTCGGCAAACTGCGTTCGATCCTCATGTTCATGGCGAATCATGAACTCGCGGATTTGGCGAAGCTCTCCAGTAATAGAGTCGAGTGATCCCTCTATGCGACCGAGAGAACGTTGTTCTTCGTCGCTCATTTGCCGAGCAACTTATTGAGCGCGGTCGTGGCGACACCGGCAATTTTCTCGCCGCTACGATAGGCGCCCAGACCCAGCATTCCCCATAGGAGGTTATTCAATGTCTGAGAATCAAGTGGTTGGCCGTGAACCACTGGTAGCGCGATGCTATAGGTGAACCCAATAGCCGCTACCCAGCCAACAAAAGGACGCCAGCCGGCAAGGAACAGGCTGCCGGTATTGGCTTCTGCCGTATTGGTGGTGGCCTGATTGTTTGCAATGGCCAGGGTGAGGTCTTGTAGCTTTAGCTGGACAGCCTGCCGCTGTTCTGCATTTGGAAACATCTTTACGATGTCATCAATAGCAGTGGCAACGGGCCCCGCGCCAAAGATGTCGAGGATGCCCATTAGAGTTTGCTCGCCGCGTCCTTCACATATCCAAGAACTTTGGTTGCGAAGAAATGATAACAGACGGCACCAGCGAGAAAGAACGCAACGTCGCCTAGGATAGTAAGCATCTTAATTCCCCTTTTTGAACAGACTGAGAATGAATTTGAATAGCGCGACCCAGATATTGACCGGGGCCTGCGGTTCGACTGGCGGCACATCGGGCGGCGGCGGGATGACGACTTCACCAAACGCCACGCCCATGGCGACTAACAGGCCAGCGCAACCAAGCTGCCGATCTACAATCGGCTCAATCGGTCCATGATCTTTTGTAATTTTCCCGATCGTGTACTGATCCGTACCAGACCATATGTAGGGCGATGGACGGCCGGCGTTGGCATAGCCAAGCCCATTGTATTGCTCCAGAAGCGTAAGAGTGCCGCCAGCAGACCAGTCTTTCCATTTGGCGGCGTAAGGCGGGCAATCGTTGAGCGCGTCATAGGCGGCTTCCTCGAAGCTTCCGAACGGCCCCCTGCCCTTCGGCTCGTGGATTGAGCGCCTGTTCCATTGGTCTCCCTGTGCAATGCTGCACATGAAATCCTGGCCGGCCTCGCGCTCATGGATGACCGCAATCACGAACCACGGAACGCCGGTTTTGTCGCTAATGCCCTGATAGCGGGCGCGGGCTGCAATAAGCCGTTTTGCAACTTGCCCGAATTCAGGGCCGCGTGTAAGCTTGCAGTCTTTCCATCTCTGGGAGTTTTTGGCGATGAGCGCTGGAATATCAGCCAAGACTATTTACCACTATCACCATGATGGAATGCCCAACCCGCTGGAGTGTCCGGGTTGCGCGGAAGAACTGCGACTGAAGAAATCAGATGTTATCGACCCAGCCGTTGCAGTAGAGCCCGGCGGTGGCGTCATTGCTGGCGTAATAGACGTTGGTGGACTCAAGAAGCATTGAGCCCGAGATGGAGCCGCTGGCCGCCGTCGCGCTATAGAACATGGGCGGGGCAATCGTGACGGAGTTGTTCACGCCATAAGCCGTGCTTGGCGCAACAGTGATAGCGCCACCACCCGATCCGCTGGCGATGGTCATGAAGATTTCAGAGGCGCTCGACGGCACCAGTTTGGTGGTCGAGGTCGTTGACCAAGATGGGCCGGAAGCGGGGTTACCCTGCGATCCGCTGTTGAGCGTCGGAACAACAGTGGTACCAGCAAGACCCAGAACATATTGAGCGCGGCGGCCGAACTGCCATGACCCATAGAGCGCCGGGGTGCCTGTCGTTGTCGTTGTAACAACAGCACCAAGCCGCGCCTTATAGGCATAGCCGCTTGGCATCAATGGCGTGGTGAATGATGTCGATGCGAGGAAGCCGCCTGACGTGCTGGTGGATGTCGCGGCAATTCCATAGATCGCATAGACTGTCGTCCCGGTCAGTGCGCCGGTATCAATGCCGTTGACGACCCCGGTTGATGCCATGTTGATGGTGCCGGTCAGCGGAACAGTAATGAATGAAGTGCTGCCGCTGGTGGCGAGCGTGGCGTAATCGGCGGAGCCGGCAACGGTCGTGGTGCTCGCGACCTTGATAACAAGGTTCTTGAATGCGCCGGTCGGGGGGAACGCCGGGGCGGTAATTGAATTCGATGTAGCGACAAGCCCCTGCCCGATTGTCAATTCAGCGGGTGGTGCCGCCGTACTGCCGCCATTGCCGAGGATAGTCCCCGCTGTCTCAGCCTGAATCTTGGAATAGGCAACAGCACCCGCCGCGATGTTGTTCGACGAAATTGCGCTTGCGCCGATAGCATTCCCGCCCTGCGCCACCCACGCGGTAGAACCGGAATCATATTTGAACTTGTGTATGCTGCCGGAAAGAAACTCACCGCCGGAGACATTGGTGCCAGCGATTAGCTGAAGATTGGCGGCTGGTGCAGTATCCCTCGCAAGCGTAGCGGACGTGTCATTGGTGGCGTGGAATTTTACTGCGAGCGTATAACCGTCAGTGTTTGCAGTAGAGACTTGATTGCTGGTGACGGTATAGGCGGCGGTCGTTCCTGTGGTGGCAATCGTGCCGTTATTATCATCGCGCCATTTGGCCATCGACGCCATCTCGGCGCGGGCGCTATCATTAACAGCGCTAGGGGCCATGCCTTCGGCCCAGTTCACGCCGGAGTCAGCACTATTGTTGCTGGCCGCTGTTTGCGACCAGACCTGTAAACCACGGGCCATTGCTTATCCTTGGTAACTAAATCCCTTGAAGCCTTGCGGCGTCGGGATTTTCTGAAATGCTCTTGCGAGATTGAATTGACGAATGAGCGGCTGTAGTTGCGGCGCATTGAGAACCTGCGCCTGCGGCAGTTCTAAAGGCTGCGCCGGTTGCGCTTGCGGGCTGAAGCCATAAGCAGGCAGCGGAGATTGCTGCGGCTGCGCTTGTGGCGCCTGTGCGGCGAGATTTAACGGCTGCGGCTGTAATGGCTGTTGCGGCGGTGGCTGTGGCGACCCGGTTGCGGCCTGTGCCTGTGGGGGAAGCCCTGCCATGAACTTCTGGCCATAGGCGCCGACAGACGTTCCTAATTGGTCCTTGCGATCAGTCTTGCCGACAGCGCCTGGCCCGCCGAACCAGGCTTGCGCGGCACCCTCCGGGCCATACTTGTCGGCATACTGGCCGAACTTGCCCTGAAACACGGCATCCTGCGCCTGCGGGTTCTTCAGGAATTCCTCGGGGCTCATGGGAGCGCCAAGGATTTCCTTGGTCCATACCGGGATATTCTGGCCCATGACTTGATATTTGCCATAGGCACGGTCGCCGGATTTAGTGAGCGGGCCGAGAATGCCGTAATTGCCGCCGGACTCGATATTTGATATTGAGTCAGCGTAAGCAGGATCGAATGGCATTTCTGATCTATTGCAGCCTTGTAATATTCTTCACGGGCGGTCCTATTGCGCTTTTACTGCTGCTGATTGGCGCGCAATGGCATTATGCCGGGAATGTTCAGTCCAAGAATTTGTGGTATCGAAAGCTGGCCGCTGGCTATGGCCGCCGCGTATGGATTAGTAGCTGGAATAGATACCGGCGTGCGGGCTTGGCCAAGCGGCGACCGAGATCTAATCATGTCCTCCAGCTTGGACACCTGATTGGCCGTCATCTTGTTTCCAAGTTGCTTCACGCCATAACCCATAAGCGGCGCCACGGCCCCCGGACCACCGGTGGCATAGGCCCCAGCGCCAGCAGAGGCGAGCGCACCTAGGCCACCGCCGCCGCCAAGCAGATTGCCGACGCCGCGAACGACATTGCCGGCCGATGTACCTGCAACGATCTTGCGCATCTGCTCAAGTTCATCTGCGGAATAGCCTGAGCGCAGCTTAGGGCTTTTCAGAATGCCCTTGATCTGCTGGCGCATGGCATTGTCGATGTTCTGACCCGAGTTGGCGCCAGCGGCGTTTAATTGAGCGGCATCCATTCGGCCAGAAATAGTTTCGGCGCGCTTGTAGGCGCCATAATTGGCATTGGCTTCTTTGATTTTCGCCAGCACACCAGCGAACTCGTCTGGCGTTCCCTTGGCGACATCGGAGGCGGGGATGTTCTCAAGATGATTGTTCAGAGATTCGATGGCGCGCGTGGCAGATAGGCGTTCGGTAGGGTCTGGTGACTTTGCGGCATGACCCAAGGCGCGCTGCATTGTGCGAAAGTCGTTGGTCGTAACAGCGGCCCCCTCTGGGGGCGTTCCCATCTTTTCGAGAACGCCAAACGTCTTGGGAGCCAGAACCTCATTAAGACCATCGGAATTGAGGTCTGACTTTGTTTTAGCAACAAAGCTCTCCATCGACGATGGCTTTAGTTCAATGCCGCTGGATCGAGCGGCATCATAGCCAGCAGAGGCGGCAGACTTTAGTTCCTGCGGTGTCGGAGCAGTTGGCGGAATGACCTTGCTGCCAGCAACGGTGCCATTGGCGGCCGGAGAGATAACGCCAGCAAGGTTCGTCACACGGTCGATGTTGTCAGTATTCTCGCCACCCGGCATGTTCTCCGACTGCGGGACGGAAGCGTTGCCTTGATAAACGTCGCCCGGCAATGTGACTGCGCTATAGATCGACTTCGCAAGCTTGGCGGGCCAAGTATCGCCCAAGCCAAACTTCTGTTGCGGAGCGGCTTGGTATTGCGTCCACGGCCCCTGCGTCTGGGCTTGGTATTCTTCCCACGGTCCAGCCATTAGAGTGTCTTTACCCAGTTCTTTGGATCTGACGGATCACCACCACGGAAGCGATAGCCGTCTTTCACGGTGTCGATTTTAGGTGGCGCTGGCGGCGCTGCCTTGGCCGCCGGCGCTTGCGGAACTGGTTGCTGGAACGGGGTTTCTGGGGCCTGCGGAGCATTGGTCATTGGCCCCATGCCGCCGAGGAACGTCCCGCGCATCTGACCGCGAACGGCGGCTGGCGAACTTGAGGCCGCGTTGACCTCCTGCTCCATCATCTGCACGGCTGCGTTGAATTGGCCCTTTGCCCAAGCCTGGTTGAGAATTTCTCGGGCGTGGTCCTTGTCGCTGACGGTCGGCTGCCCAGTTGGGCTGATGGCGCGGGAATACAAGTTCACAAGCGTATTCACGCCGCTGCCCAGTTTGACAATGTTTGGGTCGCCGGTTCCGCGCTGGAATGCCTGAATGACGCGGTTGAGGTCCGGGTAATTCGTGCGATCAACGCCCTCGGATGCTGCCATGACAACCGGGATAACCTGTTTGAGTTCGGTCGCGGCCAGATCGATATTGGCCTGTCGAGTCCCGAGTGTGCGCTGGCCGGATTTGACGCCGAAGAACTCGGCGTTACGCATTGCCTGCCCCTCGCCGCTGGTACCTTCGGCCGCGTTCTGTTTGGCGATCTCAGCACGAACCTTGACGATATTCTCTGCACCCTGAACGCCGCGCCCGAGGTTCTGCATGACGGTAGTATCGCCAGCGCGATACTGGTGCGCCATCGCCTCAATTGTCGGCTGGTCAAGCGTTGCCGAGCCGCTGTTATTCTGGAAAAGAACTTCTCCCTTCTGGTTGATGGCGGTCGCGCCATAGGGGACGATCTTGAAATTCTCGCCAAGATAGCGCGGGCCGACTTGCGCCAGAATCGTGGGATTGGCTGCCGCTGCGTCTGCAACATTGGCAGGAGCCCCGGCATCAATCAGGGCTTGCCGCATGGGCGCGCGTGACTTGATCTCCTGGAGTTGCTTGCCGGTTTCCGGGCTGAGAATACCAGCGACATTTTGCAGGGTATTATTCAGGCCGCCAAAGAACGATGGTTGCTGTGGTGCCTGTGGCTGTGGCTGCTGGGGCGGCGGCATTTGCGGCTGCGGGGCCTGCTGAGGCTGCGCTTGCTGCGATTGCGCTGAAAGTGTCGTGGTATCGGGCTGGCCAAATATAGGATATTGGATGCCGCCATATGACCCCATGGATGTCGGGGGCGATTGGGCGTCTTGCTGCTGAGGAAGTGCACGGCCAAGCAAACCAGACCGCAATGCGTCCTGTAGCCAGCTTGTCATTCCGCCTGCGTAAGTCTGCGGGTTGAATGCTGAGTTATCGAACATTCCCATTGATTATGCCCCGAAGATCGAGGTTAGAGCGCCGAGGCCCTTGCCAGCGGCACCGAGAAGGCCGCCGCCCTGTGAGCCGCCGAGCGCTTGCGACCAGCCCATTGCCTGCTGCAACCCGGAGGGCGTCTGTTGGCTCTGCGTATTGGAATAGCCGAAGTTCTGGCCACCAAGACCGGCAATAGGCACGGTCAGATTGGCAAGCATCCCAAGGTTATTAAGTGGCAGGCCGCGCGCTGCTGCTTGTGCCGCAAGCGTCTGGTTCGCATTGGCATTGGTAAATCCCGGCACCAGATTGGCGATATTAAGCCCCTGCCCCTGATTGCCGGTGATGGCCCCTGCCGTCTGTCCCGCCGCATTGAACAGGTTGCCAGCCGCGCCCGTCTGCGCTGCGACGTTCTGGTTATATTGGTTCAGGAGGGGTGCGGCCTCTCCCTGAGAAATACCGCGCGCCAATGTCTGCTGGTTCATGCCAGATAGATCACGACCGGCTCCGGCGAATTGACCATTGACCTGATTGCTGACATCGCTGCGGATCGTATTCAGAAGATTCTGAATACCCGGCGTTTTCATCGGGTCATTGTTCTGATTAGCGATCGGGTTAAGCTGGCCCTGATAAGCCGATAGAGCTGGCTGGAGCAAACCAGTAGGATCGCCACCCAGATAGCTATTTGCCAGATTAGTGGCAGTCCCGCCGAAGTTCTGCTGCGTTTGCGCATTATTGGTTAGCTGCTGTAATGCGCCGGTTTCAGTGGCGTTCGGCGTGGCATTCGGAATCTGGCCCTGAATGCCGGAAAGAATATCGTTCAGCGCTGGTTGCGCTGGTGCCCACGGATTAGAATTCTGTTGTGTTGTGCTAATCTGTTGGGATTTCGAAGTGCCGCTCATCTATAGTGTTCTTTCTAAAATCACGGCTTTCGCCTTGTAATTTTTCAAAACTCGTATCCATCCCTTGCGGCCACTGATCTGCATGGCGCGGCAATTCTCATCTCGCGCGAATTGCTCAAGATCATTTATCAACGGAAGAAACAGCGGCAGGTTTTCGCCGCTACAGGCAACAATCTCGCAGACGCCGCCGACCAGTTGCGTAATGGCCGCTGCATGGACAATGAGCCCGTCATAGGCGAGCCACAGAAGCGACCGACCCGCGAGAACGTCCTTTTCGACATATTCAATCTTGTTCAGGCCGACCTTCGTAATGGCCCGCTCGATGCGTTCGCGGAAATGCGGCCACACTTCGCCAATCCGTTTTGGATCGACACAAACCGCCGCCATGTCAGCCAATTGCCAGCCACCAGAAAATACGCCCAGTCGAAGTGGACGACGAATGATGAATAATGAACTGCTTAGGCGTTACGTCAGTCGAGGCCACATAGGCCGCCGCCGATGACTGGGCTATGCTCGTCTGCGGGAATAAAAAGATGGCAGAAGTCGCCCCGCATGTCTGTGCTGATACAGTCGTGGAGGTAGCCCCGGTAGATAACGTCACTGTTCCTGTCGCGTTCGATCGGCCTTGGCCGAGCTGGTTCACCGTCGCGCATACTTTGGTTAGGTCTTTTTCTTGAATAGAGAGAGCATTGACGCTCACCGCTGGCCCTCTTTGGTGATTTCAGGCTCGACACCGGCCGCGAATGTCCAGGTAGAGCCCGCAGTAATCCTGATCTTGCCGCGCGCATAGCGGGTTGATACCCGGGAAGGGGCCTGCCCCGTGGCATCCGTCACCGTCTCTGCCGAATAGGTCTGCGCCGCGTATGGGTTTTCCCGCTGCGATACCGAGACATTGATCGCAGAAGCATCGCTCACGACACGGAGCGCCCGCACAAAGAACCGCGTTCCATCGCCACTCTGTTCCGGCGTTTCCATGGTGCCTTCAAGATTGGCACCGCTGAAAAACCCGAGCTTATGCGCAGAATTAAACGCCGTCAGTGCTGGCGAGCCCGATGTCGGTATTGAATCGAACGAAGGTGGCGCGGCCAGCGCGTCAAGATTAGAGCCGTAAACAGTATCGACATTCTCAAGCGTAATGCCCGGCGAGGCAACAGACCCGATATATTCTCCCGATGCCGAGATAGGTGTCCATTTATCCAGCACCCAGTCGTAGCAAAGTATCTTGTCGAATAGCCCCGATGCTCCAGAGGTAGATTTATAAGCGAAGAACACGCGCGAGGCGACCGGGTCTTGTGCTCCGATGAATAATTGCAGATTAGCCGTATCGACATCGGCGAAGAATGTGCGGTCAACCTTTTCTTTGCCGATTGGAGTAGGCGCCCCGCCAGGAACGAGCGTCTTGAAGCCCTGCGGCGAGCACCAGAATATACGGTCGCCGGCCCGCACCAGCGAATATGGCGCATACATGCCGTCATCAATGGCGATGCGGTCGATCGTGAAGATAACCGGAGAACCCGGCGCATAGATCATCCGGCGGATGGAAGTGTCCTGGAAGATGACACCGAATTCCCCGCCCGATACGCCGCGAACAATGCCGCCGTCAGCAAGGTCCTGAAAGTCAGATGAATTAACGCCGCTCGTAAACGCCGATGAGCTGGACACGTCATTAAGCCCGCTCCATTGCAGGCGGTAGGCATTCGTCGTCAGGCCGCCAGAGAGAACAAGAAACCGATTGACGACCGTAATATAAGCCGCGTTGATGCAATTAGAGTCGGCGCGATCCGCAAACTCGGTCGATAATGTCAGGTCGAATATCTGGAGCTTGTCGTTGGCCTGCGTGGCAAAGACGTAGTTATTGAATTGCGCAAATTGCCAGTTGGCCGTCGCACTCAATGCAGAATATGTGCTTGAGCCCTTGCTGACATCGCCCCATGCCAGTGTTGTATTATTGAGCTTGTAGAGCTTGGTCGAAGTCCCCGCGAATACCGTTACCGTTCCGTCTGCATTGCGGGCATAGAAAGACCCGCGACAGGCGGCTGGAAGCGCCCCAGAATAGGCAGAGAATGCGCCGAATGGCCCATACCCATCCCCACGCGGAACGACATTAAGTACGTTCCTGGTGGTCTGCCCGTTGTAATCCGATACGTCAGGTCGATATTCTGAGAACGACAGAACGGGCATCAGGGATTTCTACCGGGCACGCGAATGGCAGACGGCCCGCGCGTTCTTTCATCGAGATTTGTTATTTCATCGAACAGGGCATCGCGGCGTGATTTCCAGATTGCCCCGGTATCGTAGTCTTTCACGAACACGCATGCCTCGGTCATTGCTCCGGCCAAATAGGCGTCAGGGTGTGCCAGCAATAGCCAATTGGTCGTGCTTCCGGCCGTTGTCGATAGGTTCGTGATCTTCTGGTAATAAGTGAAGTTTACCGCGTCATTGGCTGTCGGCATCAACTGCACATAGCCAATCTGGTCGGTCGTGCCGAGGATAGAAAACACTCGCGGATTGGCGGCCGGTGAATCCGGGTAAAGCTCCGGCAATTCACTCGGATGGACGTATTGCAGGGAGCGGCTAAGACCCCCGGCAGACCATGTGACTGTTTTCCAGCCAACGTAGTCGGTTGGCAATGAGAACGTGCCAGATGTGGGCGTGGTGGACTGCGTAATCTCCATCTGCCGCGTGCGCAGGCTGCGATTGGCTTCCGCCTCGAACAGCGTAATGAAGTCTGGGATATTCGAGGTCAGGTCTGAACGCGCCATATAGGACGCCACCGATGTTTGCAGGCTCGAATAGTCGGAGAGGGCCATTAGCGTTTACCCGTGCCATAGCCCGCGAAAAACGGGTTGCTGGGATTGTCGGTGCGGAACTTGGAATATTGCGGATCATTCATTCGCCTATCCACATAGAGCCAGAATTCCTGGTTCATGGGCGGCGGCGCGCCATTGCCCGCATAATCGAGATAGAACTGATTGATGATGTTGTTCGGCAAATGCCATTTGTGCCGCATGTCGCGGCCGTGGGTCTGCGTATCGCGGCAATGCGCTGCCCAATCAGCGTTGTATTGTGCGTCCTGAAACGTCTGGACGGTGATATCCTCACCGTCCAGCTTCAGGTTGGTAATTACGCCAGACAATTAGAACTCCTGAACGACGTGCGTAATGGTGCCGCCAACGCAGCTCGAAAGAACAGTTACCAGCACATCTCCGGGATTGACGAAAATAGCCGAGGTTGCCGTGACCGGGATTTGCGTGGCGCCATTGCCGGTCGAGGTCGAAACAACCCCGCCGCTCGAAATCACTACGCTGTTATTGACGAGAACTTCGCAGGTGTTTGCGGCGGCCGTCTGCGACTGCATCGGCGTCGTCGCATAAAAGGCAGTAATATATTTTCCACGCGCCACAACTGGAGCGGAAATGAGCGCATTGGATGATGTCGAGGACGCCTGATAATGTCGGGACTTAAACGGCAGAAAGGTAGGATAGGCCATTTCAATGGCTCCATATTAGCGTGGATTGAATTGGGGCGATTTTGTTTGTGTTTAATCGAAGTCGGTCGTATTGGCCCAATGGGCCATCTGATATTCCAGATCATCGAGAGCGCCGACGAGGTGGCGCTTTTCGTGGTGCGCGCTGTTTTCCCGGTTGCTCAGGTCATCAACGCGACCCTGTAGCTCAAGCTTGCGGGCATACATCTTGCGCCAGCGCCTTGAGGATTCGCAGTAGCCATACATCGGCGGCGGCTCCAGCAGATCGGACTCGGGCGGTACGACCACCTGAATGCCGAGCTTCTGTGCCTCCAGTATGAAATACTGGCAGCCGAGGCGTTGCTGGTTATATTCGCTATTCGCAGCCATATCGACGCCATAGATGCCGATGACTTCCGGCTTCTGTGCGATAGCGAGCGCGAGCATATAGGACACCTGGCTTGTCCACCAGTATCGTCCCCATCTCGCAACCATTTCCTTGAGCGGGTACATCTTCCCGCCGGGAAAATCGGGAGAGGGCTGCTGGAGATAGACGACCGGCTTGTCTTTAAGCCACTCGATCCATTCCTTCAGCCCCTCCCGTTCTTTGACATAGAGATTGTGCAACTCGAACCAGACATCGCAACGCGGAAGGTTTCTGTTGGCCGGCGAACATCCCCAGATTTCCCATTCGGGAAGGTGGAATGGCGCAAGTCCAACAGAGGAAACAGCCGAACCGAGAATGGCGATTTTCCTGCGCGGCTTTTCTGCCGCTTTCTTCAGTGTCTCTTTGTCTGGTAGCGGTAAATGAGGAAAAGGTTCGTTTTCCGGCGTTATTTCAACGGGGGGGATAGAGCCTTCAGTCACACAATCTCCTTTGTTGTTACGTGCAAACGATGTCAGCCGTTCGCGAGCACACCTGCCAGATGGCAGTTGAACGCGAGACAAGCTCGACCGAGCCTCCGGGAACCCGGAAGTAGATCTTGCTGCCGACCCATGTATCGGTCGCCTGAATCGTTGCCGAGACAGGAACCACGCCATTGGCCGTCGATGTCGAAAGGCTGCTGATGGTTTTCAGAATGCCGGCCTGCGGGGGGTCATCAAGACCCCACACAGTGATTGGGCCGGATGAACTTCCCAGCGATGTGTAACCAAAGCAGGAGATGTTCGTGCCGGTTGTTGCCGAGGTTGCGGTCGTCACAATGCTTTGGTTTGCAACTGACGCAACCGTGGTTTTCCGGGTGCGGCCCGCATTCGTCGAATAGACGAGCAACGGATCGCTTCCCGTGAGACCGGCCGACGAGGTAGAGGTGACGGCCGTCTCGGAGTCGTGGAAGGTATAAATAGTCATCGTTGACCTCCTTTATTGGTCAGGAGGATTAGGACGTTGTCAGATCGAAAACGCCGCCGCTCGCTTTTTCATTGCGGGCTTCGAGTGTGTATTCCGACAGGATCATGCGGCGCTGCGAGTCGCCGGTTGGCGGCATCTGAATGGAAACCATGCGGCGTCCTTTCAGGTAGGCAACCGCCCACATATCCATCTGGAACACCCAGACATCGCGCGAGCGCTGGAAGCGGTTCGGGATGACCTTGAGCGTTCCGAAGTCTGACTCATAGGCATCGACTGCCGCCGTGATCTTCTTGGACGACGCCTGTTCGATCGGCGATGACCGGCCAGTGAATGTCGAGAACACCTGCTTATTGAACGCACCCGTCATGATGGTGTCGGGCTTGCCGCCGTTTGTCCAGATCGACTGGAGAACCGACTTCAATTGCGCTTCTGTGAATGCGCGCTGCGTGCCGTTGGTGACTTGCGCGGTGCCGTCGAGAACAGACGGATCAACGCCCGTGGTCGCACCAGTCGAGCGCGAGGTATTCGTGCCGACCCAGTTGATGACCGAGCCTAGGCGGCGAATTCCTGTATCGGAACCTGCGGTTGACCCGTTCGTGGAGGCAATCAGCGAGCCTTCCATGTCGCGCTTCAACTCAAGACCCTTGAGCATTTCCTGGTAGGCCATTTCATTGCCACGGCCAGCGTGGTCAACGGCCTGCTGGGTGCCCGAAACCTGCGGAACCTTGCGGCTGATCTGGCACTGGTTGTTTTTACGAACAGTGACAGTCGTTGCGTCGGCCGAGATATCATCGCCTTCGAGCTGCGCGTTAGTGGTCAATGCAGTCGCGAGTGCCTGGATCTGCCATTCGTGCTTGACGGCCGATGCGGTTGCCTTTTCCGAACCGGAGAGGAACGGCGTATCGGTCGGGTCGATGCGATAGATGACATCCGTCAAATCTTCGCGGTTGCCGATGGCCTCATAGGTGGCCAGCGTATTGGTAGGAAGTGACATTGCTTTATCCTTTAGCGGGCATTGCGGCGGGCAGCGATCAACGCTGCTCCGTCACGCCAAGACCCTGATTGGTTGAGACGTTGTTCGAGGGCTTTCATTCCTTCATCTCGATCGCTTGCGCGCGATTGCGAGGTTCCGGGGCGCTGAACTTTCGGGACAGGTTTTACGACCTTGGCCGGCGCAGTCTTGAGCGCTTCGCGGTATCTTGCGGCGTCACGGATGAGTAGCTGTGCTCGATGGTCGCGCAGGCTTACTGAAGCCTCGCCATTCCAGAGCTTTGCCAGTTCCGTTTCCGAAAATCCGAGATCCTTGAGCAATGCAACAGAGGCATCGGCAACCTTCGTGGCCTTTTCCTTGTCGGCCATCTCTGGGGCCTTCTCCAGGAATAGAGAATCCTCCTTGCTGGCAAACTCAGACCACTTGGTTTTGAATTCCTCGGCCTGACGAGATTGTGCTGACTGTAGTTCCTGCGAGACGGCGGCAATCTTCTTTTGCTGCGCATCCCAGAGGGCGTACCGTGGCCAGTCCTCGCGGGCGAGCTTCTCGACATCGCTCATGGTCTTGATGTCGGAGAATTCGCCTTGCTGTTGCTCCTGTAGCGTCGTTAGTAACTGCGGTAGGGCCTGTTCGTAGCGCTGCCTGATCTGGTCGGCCTCTGAAAGTTTGGCTTCCAGCGCCTTCCGTTGTTCAGCAGTTTCGTTCTGACCTCTGCGGAGGGCCGTCTCGCGGTCCTGTTCGCGTCGCGCAATCTTTTCTTGCGCCTCGCGAGGGTAGGTTGCGAATTCGTCCTTTTCCTCTTTGGTCCATGACCTCGGCGGCTCGATAGGCGGAAGTTCTGCTTCCGGTTCGGCCGCTACTTCGGTCGCCTCATCGCTGGTTGCTTCTTCAGCAGGGGCAGCGTCTTTAATTGGCTCGGGCTCCGCTGCGGCCTTTTCTGGCGCTGCTGGAGTTGCCGGTTCTTCGGCATCGCGCTTGTTGCGGAAATCCGTCAGGAAGTTCGCAAGATCGCGCGGGGATTTTGAATCGTTCGAGGGTGCCGGGACGGTCTGGACGATGGGCGCAGGGGCGCTATCGTCGCCACCGGGGGCAACGTATATATCAGACATTGATTTCCTTGGGTTACGGTTTCGGGTATTTAATGCGGGCTAGTTCTTTGGCCGATAGCCGGCCGTCAGCCGCATATTTGTGGAGCTGTTCCTGAACCTTGCCGACAATATTGGTCGCGATATAAAGAGCCTCGCGCGCCGCCACGTCCTTTACGGATGTGCGTTTCCAGGTCGCGATATATTCGTCATGCAGGTACTTGAATGTATCTTGTAACAGCTCGTTTTTGAGCAAATCCTCGGCCCGTTGCCCCCTGCCCTGCTTTTTGGTAAGTTCAATGTCATCCATTAGGGAGTAGCCGAATGATTATGCTATTGGCCATCGTTGGAACGCTGTCTCTCATTGCGCTGACGTATTTGGGCGCGTGTATTTATTTTGGCGCCGATCTTCCCTAAACGGGCGGGGGTATTCCAAGATTGAATGCTCTAACAACCTGCCATGTCAGGTTATTATCGCCGGGGTATCTCTTGGCGCCATATGCCCCGAATTCACTCGATGGCCCCTCATAAACAAACTTAGCTGGATAGACGATGCCAGCGGCCTCACACCCCTTGAAATATTCGACGTAATTCTTGGCCTCGGCAGGTGTCTGCACCGTTTGCGGAAAGAACTCACGAAACAGCGGATAGAAGTCGGCATAGAGCGCTTGCGCGGTCGATAACGCCGTTGATTGCGCCGTCGAGATCACATAGACACCGGTTGTGCCGGTTGTGCCGCTCGTCTGCGACAGAATGTAGGTATTGGCAGAAACGCCGGTTGCGGATGACTCGCTGGAAAACTGATTCCAACTTCCAATCCCGATGATTTGCTGATTAACAACAAGCTTGCCAAGCCCAACGCCGGTTGAAACCGCCGTCACGGTCAGATTGGTGCCCGATACGCTTCCGGTGAAGTTGGTATAGCATATGTCGTCAAGCGAATTCGGGCGCGATGAAACATAGCCAATATAGTCACCATTACCGCCTTCATAGCCGATCATTCCTAGACCGTTCGCAGTCGCATAGGCCTTGACCCCATTTGTCGGATCGAGAATTGAACCCTGCCCCGGAGTGAAAAACCCCGTTACCGGGATGGGGAAAGTTGTGCTGATCGGATTTTGATAACGCCCATCATAGGCATCCTCGTTCACCTTGCGGTCATAGTATGCGTATTTTGTTGATTCCAGTCCGTTATTGAAGCGATCAATGCTGGTCTGTATCCATCCGATGAGAAGATTGACCACACGCCAATCGCCATTGACCGCAGCCTGATAAGCACCATTCGAGTGGATATTCCCGAAATAGGGCGCGACCGAAATATAATCAAACAGATCGCTCAAATTGAGCCCGAGGCTCAAATCGGTAATGAGCTGCTTTGCTCCAATGATTGTATTATCGGTAACAGTCGATTGAATGGTCCAGGTATTGAGAATGCCGCGCCATTTGGTGCCCTTGTTTGCAGCACCATAAGAATCCCGAACCGCCCGCATCATATTCGCATGAAGATAGCCATTCATGCAGATGAAGCGATTATTATTGTTTCCAGGAGTCGGGAATGGCACCCCGCGAGCAACAGCAACATCATACATTGCCGAGAAGAATAATTTATTGAAGCTTGCCCCGTTCCAGTTCTCATTACCAAGTTCGTAGTAGGCAACCAGGCCGGAGTTAAGATTATCGCGCACATAGTCCGCAATAAGCTTTATCTCGGTATAGTGGTCGGTCAGGTCATAGGCCGAGACAACCTCAGCGCCCGGGCCAAAGGTTGATATCTGCCAGAATGTCGGGCTCGTGGTCGGCGAGTTGTTAAGGTTTCCGGCCTGGAGGGAGATATAATCCCTACCGGACTGCGATACGACATCATTGACTCCATATGTCGTCGCCGATGACCAGGCTGCTCCGGTGAGTGAGTTTATGCCAATGTCGAATGAGTTCGATGTGACGTTCGACACCGTTCCCTCGATGCCGGTGAATGCCTGATAGGAGCCGCCGTAGAACCCAAATAGAACAGCGCTATCGCCGTTTACAAAGTTATGGTTCGGATCTCCCGAGACGCTTGTTGTTGTCCCCCAGGTAATCGTTCCCTGATCGCTGAATTTCTTGAACCCCATGAATGGCGGAATGTTGACCCACAGATGCTTGTTGGTCTGGTTCGCCAGCTTGAGCATCAGCGAGAGCGGCAGGCCGCCCTTGACTGGCGGAATGTCCGTGCAGTTGCACCAGCATGAATTAGCCTCGGTCGGCAGGCTTGCGAATGTTCTATTGGCGATATTCCGCACGCCGCCACCAGAGGCAACAACCCATGTCATCGTTCGGATGATGCTGGCGCCATCCTTCATTCCTGCCAGCCATTCTGGATCGAATACCTCGCCCGCGTCATAGGCCGCCTCGTTCGAGGCAAGGCATATACAAACATTAATTGGCGGGTCGGTTTGGTCCAGATGCGCCATGAGGGGATTGCATGTCGCGTCCACCGAAGTCCACGTCAGGCGATTGCCGAACTGGACTAGCCCGCTCACGGTGCTGTTGTTAAACCCAACCTGCCACGTTGCCGTTGCCATCGGAATGGCGGACGAAATAGAGCCGCCCTGCGCGCAAGTATAAGTCCCGGCGCCGCCCGTTCCCGTTCGCGACGAATTCTCGGCATTGGTCTGCGTAATTGTGCAATTAACCGGAACACCGACTCCGGTAATCAGATCTCCTACTTTTAGTGTGCCGCCAGTTGGCGAAGTGACGGTCAGAATGCCGGAGCCGTTCAATGTGCCCTGGAACGTGACCGAATGGCCGTCCCACTTCATTACAAAGTTCTTGCCTGCGAGTGTATACCCGCCGAGGTCGCTTAACGTGCTCCCCCAGGTAATAATTCGTCGCGATAATGTTGCCGACGATGAAGCCGGTGACGGGCTGATAAGATTACTCTCGTCATCGAAATAAATATTATACCCGGACGGAAATATGTTGAGGAACGTCTTGCCGGGGGCAATTCCAGCCATATAGGTTGTTCCGCCATCCGTTACGGAATAGTTCGATTGCCCCGTTTTCCAGAAGTTGATGAACGGGAAATAGACCATGAAATCGGATGGCCCCACCATTCCCATCTGAAGGGGTATCTTATTCGATTTCTTGTAACGGGCGCCTACCGCCTTATTATATATTGCAGCGGTCGCCATCTATTAGCCGTGCTTGACCGATAACGCGATAGTGGCCCAGCGAATTGCTGAAGATGCCGTCCATGTCATATCAATGTCAGAACTTGTGCCGCTTGCGCTTGATGCAACTGAGTCGATGAATCCGTTTGAGGCCATCGTTCCGCGCTGGGTGCTAAGGCCGGTGGCCGTATAAGTCGGAGTTGTTGCATCATCGTCTCCGGCAATACAAATAACCAGGTCGCTAATCGTCGTCTGGCAAGTGACTGTCGGAGATGTGTCCGAACTGACGTTTGTGGCGCTAGCGCGGATTAAACTTGCCGTGTCTGAGCCTGTTACGGATATCACGTGAACCGTTTGGTTTACCAGGCCGGAGGTTATTACTGATTGAACGCCCGCAGACGGATTAGCAAGACCCCACACCTTAATGGTTGAGCCGGCGCCAGTATTCACAGACGCCAGTGAACTCATGCTAGTGCCGCCATATGTAATACCGGTCAGGTTCCCGAAGTAATGCGCCAGGGCAAAAACGGCGGTTGGGGTGCCGTTTGGGGTATGAGTAAATGTTGAAGGCCCGTTTGCATTACTTGTCGTAACCGCATCGAACGCAGCGGTCTGCCCAAAGTTAATATTGGCAGTCCCATGCTTGAACCCGGCCTTGCCAAGTGCGCCGCCGGCTACGCCCAGACGCCCAAAACTCATCAGACGATCTCGGTCACGTTCATGTAGGCGCCGCCGCTCGATACCTGGATGGCGGAAACCTTCTCTCCGGGGCTGACCGTGAAATATTCAGCCGCAAGGCCAGGTAAATAGGCGTCAGCGGTTGTCGCTGCTGTACCCGCACTGGAAATCTTGATGTAGGAGTCGGCCGTGACAACCACGCGCGCCTTGCGAACGCCGGTATTAAAGCCTGCTGTGGTCGTGCCCGAGGCCGAACTTGAAAACGATGTGGCTAGGGTCGCGCCGAGGCGACCCGTGCCGATATACTGCGAACTCATTTATATCTCCGTTAGGCCGCCAATAAGAAGATTTCCTCGTCCTCATCATTGAGGGCGTCGTTGTATTCTTTCAAAGCTTTCGCAGCATCAATGGCGATGCGCGCTTGCTTGACCACCGTAACCGGGCTCTTTGCTTCCGTTGCGCTCTTTAGCGCGCGGGAAAGAACGCCGATCTGGTCGTGATTGTCTACCTCGATTTCCGAGGCTTCATTGACCGCTTGAACAAGTGCCTTCTTGGCCTTCTTGTTCTGAATCTCGGCGGCCCTTGCGCGAGCCTCCGCTACTATTTCCTCGAACTGCTTGCGGGTAAACGACCGGCTTCCCGGCCCGCGATGGCCACCTTTGGTTAGGTTCGTCTGGCCTGAGGTATCGACAACTGGCGTTCCGCCCGTAGAGGCGCCAATGCCGGAAACGGTTGATAGGCCGGCCGAGAGTCCACTCGCTGTAGCCGTCGCAGAACTTACCGCTGCGACTGTTGCGACACCGGCCGCCGACCCCGTAGCGCTAACCGACCCGTTACTGGATGCGCCGATACCCGCGACCGTCGCAACGCCAGCCGATGCACCGGCCGCTGTCTTTGTTGCCGAACTGACCGCAGCAACCGTTGCAGTTCCAGCCGCAGCGCCCGCGTTGGATGCCTGGTTGAATAACAGCAGCAGCGACATTTTAGAGCATCAATCCGGCAGCAATGCTTGGCGTTACCTTCCACCCGATGGCGTTCATCGTCTGGATATCAACATTAGAAAACGGAACCAGACCCGTCCCGAGAGAGGCGTTGCAGCAATCTGTAGTTGCGCCGGCCCAGTCCATAATATCGCCCGCGCCGGTATTCCAGGTATTGATACTCGTTACGCCACCATCAACCGACAAATACCCGCCACTACTGCTATAACTCAGTGATCCTGACGTATAGGACAGAAGGTCTAGGCCGGTGACTTCGCTAATTCCAATTCCGTTTGCATCGGTATTTGCATATCTAATTCGCCCCATGCATTCGGTGATCTCATGGAGCAGAACTCCAACAAAATCAAAATTGCTGACGCCGCCAGTTCTCGTAAAACTCCAGCTCCACTCGCTGCCGATAATGACTGCGGTACTGCTGTTGGTCCTATTCGGTAAATTAAAGCCAAGCGCCCACGCCTGGTTGACCCTCATTGCAAAGGTGCCACCTGGCAATGTCGCGGGCAGATTTTGCGCGGCTGAGCGCATTGTCGTCGTATTGGCGGAGCACTTAATGGCATCACGGTATGCCCCGTAGGTGCAGCCGGAAAATTGACCGACGATTCCCCGAACCGTCTCTGGTGATCCGCTATGGCCGAGAAACGTTCCTCCTGAGTCTTGCCAGTCAAAACTAAATATTAATGTCACGGCATTCGGAGCGAATGTGCGCTCCAGAATGTCGATTGCCTCCCTTATGCCCGAGAAATATCCCGCCGGCGCATCTGGATTGAGAAAGATTGGGACGATCCTGAATCGCTTAAACCGCGACGGAATGTAAGGTAACGTCATAGACTCGGCTTGAAGTCGGGACGTATCCCGTATTGGACACCAGATAGCCAAAGAGGCTCGATGACGAGAGCGTAACCTGCTTTATGATTGAATCGGTTTGCACATAGAGGCTGGAACCGATGTCGACCGGAGCCCCTAGATAGATATACCCGAGATAGGTTGACCGGTCACCAGATGGAATATCCCATGCAGCATTATCGACGCTCGATGATGGGGGGGTGGCGCTATACAGATGCAGCGTGTAACTGGTTTCATTGCTGATGATGGAGCTGTCCTCTACCATCAGTGCGGCACTTGTAATCTGATATTCGCCGCCAGCGCTGGAACCAAGGCTGGCAAACGTGAGCGCCGCCGTGGCTGAGGTCGATGAGCCCACCACATCGCCATCGGAATATGAACTGGTGCTGGTCGATCTGGTAAGCGCGACCTTGGAAACAAATCCGGCCGATCCGATCGCAACAACCTGGCGCTCGACACCGCCGCCAACGTCGATTGATTCGACAACGGAACCGCTGCCGGGGAGCGTGACGTTATTGGCCATCAGTCCTCGGTAATCGCTGTGCCGGTGGTCAGAGACGCGGTGACATTGGTCGTGATCGAGATATTGGCCGTCACGGTGCCATTATAAAGCGCCGTCCCCGCGCCAGAGGATGACAGACCAACACTGAAGTGCGTAATGACTGTAGTGCTCGATGCCGTGCAAGTCGCAAATGCAATAGCAGAATTGGGCGAGGCCGAACCGCTTGCCACAGCCCATCCAGTCGCGCCGGTCGTGCGTGAAGTGGCAACCCGCAGGTAGCCCGTATAGGTGGTTTCGTTGGTGGCCTGCGTGCCCGTGTCGCCGGGATCTGCCGTATGCAGCGATACCCATAAATTGGTCGAGGGCGAGGTCGCGGTATTGTCGGCTATATTGGAAATCGCAACGCCGTTGAAAATCAGCTTGAGAAGATTGGTTTCTAGCGTGTCAACCTTGCTCACGATACGGCCTCAATATGCGAGACGCGGCCCGCCTTGTCCCTGACCACGCGCTTGGGGGCCTTGAGATGATGGATAACTTCCTTGAGCATTTGGCCCTGTTCATTGATCTTGGAAACAATTGGCGCCGTCTTTTCCTCGGCGGCCTTTGATTCAAGACTATGCTTGTGCTGCAAATCCTGAGCCGAGAGCTGAGACTTGGTGGCGACTTCCTGGGTCGCCAGTTGTGCGTGATGCTCGGCGGTCTGCTTGTCGAGATTGGCCTTCTGCAATGCGATCGAGGCGTCCAGTTCAGCCTTGCGCTCATTCAACGCCATCGAATGCTTGGCGACATGGGCGTCCATCTCCGCCTTGAGAATGGCTAATTGCTTCTCATGCTCGAATTTCTGCTGTTCCAGCGCGGCATCGGCCTGCATTTTCCATTGCTGATGCGCCTGATCGACTTGCGCCTTCTTGTCCTCAAGTTGCGCCTTCATCTGGATTTCGATGATCTTTGGATCGGGCGGCGGCTGTGGTGCGGGCTGGCCCTTAGGATCGGTAAAGAACGCATCCACATCCTTATGACCGGCAATGCGCGTGAGTGCCTTGGCTGAATTATAAAGGTTGCCTGGATTGACTAAGTTGGTGAGGCCACCGACGAGCGCCTTTTCCTGCATCCCTATGATGAGGTTGATAAGCGACATTTGCTCGGCCTTGCCGCCCGTCCCCAACCCAACGTGGATGGTCATATCGTCGCGCTTTTTCCAGTCTCGCGGATCGACGTTCACCCATTGGTTCTTGAGACGGACGGTCTGGGCTTGCTGGCCATGCTTGCGGATAAGACCGTGCAGGCCGAGGAACAAATCCTTAAGACCTGTTTCAGCAATAATGCGCGCAATGAGCCGCAGCTTGGCCTGCTCAATGGTATAAGCAAGGTTGGCCGCCGTGGCAGATTGATTCTGAAGCGCATTGGCATCAATCGCCTGTGCCTGTTTGGAAACGCCAGTCCGTTGCGCCCGAACATTGTCGAAATACTCAAGCGCCGGATAGATATGGTCCCCGATCGTGGGAACCTGTTGCCAATTAATGCCGCCGGGCGTTTTTACTCGTACAATACCGCCTGGGCGGCTAACCAATAGGTCATCCAATGTCGAATCTGACGCCATGGATTCCGCGACTTCAACGCGCGGATTGTTGGCCAAGTAAATGTTATCGAGATGACCACGATAGAGCGCAGTCTTGATGCGCTGGATGTCCATGACCAGATCGGCAATGGAGCGGCCAAAGAACCTGTGAGTGACGGGGACTGGCGTGACAGAGGCAAACGGGATCGCGTCGAATTCGACAATCTCATCCTTGCCGTCACGCTTTAGGATTTCGCCAGAACCGCCCGATGAGCCCTGCCCACCACCCGTAATCACCCGGTAAAGGCAAGGTTTGCCGTTACCCTCGTAATCCATCCGAATGTAGTGCTCGACGATCTCGACGCGGCGGGCGGCCTTGTTGTAGTCCTCGCCTACGTTCTGATGCTCGAATACCGTGTCGCGGTTGATTTCTTCGGTGTTGGTGATGGCCTGGTAGGTCGGCAGCGTCTTGAGTTGCTTCTCGTCAAACCCTTGCGCCAATAGCTCGGCTTCGGACTTGAGCACCCGATGGAAGAAATAATTGCAATCCTCGGGGCGGCTGATCGAGATTGATCGGGCCACCTTCTCAATGCCGACTTCCTCGGGCGGGACGCCCAAGACCTTGGCTTGCGCGAATGTCTTGGACTTCGTGACCTTTACATCGTGGAAGGCTTTGGTCTGGGCCTGTATAGCCAACTGAGGATCTTCAACCGACTTTTCGGTGTGCTCGGTGATCTCAACGTCCTCGTCGGCGGAGATGATGGCGAACTGGTCGTCGGTGAGGTCGTAATAGGTTTCGTTTTCCTCAATCTCGCGTTCTTCCCACCAGTATTTGACGAATCCGTTTTTGTGGAGAAGCGCATCCTTGATGAAGCTGTATAGCACCAGAAAGCCGTTATTCTGGTTCATGAAAACGTGATTGATATAATCAGTTTCCTGCTCTGCCGCCTGTACGTCCTCGGCGCTCACCGGATTAAACGCGCAGACCTCTTCTGAGCCCGCGAATATCTCCATGAGTTGGGGCATCAGCCCCTCGATCGTCTCCATAACATCAGTAGAGACGGCAGATGAACGGCCATCTTCCGCCGGCATATCGGCAGACATATCGCCATTAAAATACATGCTGGCATCGGATCTCTCTTTGGAGAGCTTCGATGATTGCATGGCGGCAAGCGCAGAGGCTTGCTCCGCAGCCAGCATTGCTTTCAATGCCGACTTGGACATCTTGGGCATTTATCGGAATTCCAGTCTGAAACGAATGCCCGCGCGCGGTGTTGCACCGCCCGGACCAGCCACTTCAATGGTTTTATAGAAATACCAGCGCCGCAGATTGAAAATGATGGTGCGGCGATTGCGCCAGAGCTTCATTTCTTGTCTAGTTTCGCAGACAGGCCAGCTTTGCGATCGCCATTTTCCATGATGATGCGCTCGACAGTGATTTTCTTCAGGTCGTAGGTCCGACGATCGAGTGTCGGCTTGCTGGCGGAATAGGTGCCCTGCCCGCGTACATGGCCGTTGTCGTCGCTTCGCTTGCGAGTGGTCATATTGTCCTCAAGTGGATAGCCGCTATAGAGGTCCAGGAATTCGTAAAGGTTCAAGCGACTCCGAGCCTCGGGTAAAGTATCTTGCGGCTGAAGTTAGTCTTGGTAACGTGGCTCTCAAGGCCGGTAATCAGATAATCGAATGCTCTCGCGCCGTGGCTCGCCCAGTCGTGAATATAGCCGCTCTTGAGAATGCGGTTCTTCTCGTCATAACCGGAGCGGAACATCTTCAGGACTTCGATACCGAGCGCGCATTTGTCCTTGTCGAAATAGCAGCGCGGGAGCGCAAGACGCGCCGCATTGATTCCAACCTGGACATCTCGGGGCTGTGGCAATAGCTTCGTATTTCTAAGGCCGTGCCCTTCAAGAAAATCCTGGTAGCTCTTGTCCGAACCAATCCGTCGCGGCCCAGCATCGTGCGGTAGGAAGTGTAAGGCATAGGAATAGGGCTTTTCGAGAACGGCCTTTGCATGTGGTGCGCTATCGGCCCCCACAGCCTCGTAATAGTCGATAAGATAGATTTCTTTATGGGATTGCTGGCAGAACCAAATAGCCGTTGCATCGTGGTCCCCGCCTATATCCCACGCGGTATAGACCTGTAGAGCGGGATCAAATGGCAGCGAACGAATGCGCCCCGTGCGCTCGGCCTCCGCCATCTGCTTGCCGTAGAAGGCACCCTTGATTGCCGCCTCGAATGAGGTTTCATATTCCTGGGCATATTCTTCCTCCGACATCGTGCGCCGGGCGGATTCAAGTTCGCTTGATGTCAATAGCCCCTGTCGAATTGCTTCGGCTTCGGGCACGAGATCGTTGAGCGGAACGGTCTGCGATGCCTTGATATCTAGCGTAAACCACTCGGGAGCGGCTTTCGCTTTCTCCCAGAGGTCATAGAAAGCGTTATGCCCTTTGGGCGTCCCGATAAATACCGCTGTCCCGCGTCGGTCACTGAGAGCTGGTCGTATGACTTCTGGCCAAGCGCGAGGGTCAAAATCTGCGAATTCATCCAGCACCACCCCGTCGAGTCGCAGACCGCGCAGGGCGTCGTAATTATCAGCCCCGAACAGTCTGACTTGTGAGCCATTCGGGTAATCGACCCTCAGTTCGGAAGTGTTGACCGAAGCGCCATAAGGAAAGATAGGACTAGCAGCGTCCCTAAGGTAGTCAAACGCAACAGCTTTTGCCTGAGAGTAAGTTGGCGCCATATAGGCGAAGCGCGGTCTTTCGAGTTCGCATCGTATAGCCGCACGCTGCAAGTCATGGATGCAGGCGACGGTTTTTCCAGCGCGACGATGCGCAACAATGCAGGCGAAACGCTGTTGTCGATTATGAAATGGTATGAACTGCGGACGGGGCTGGTACTGGATTCGGATAATGCCATCGTCTGGGATTTCCTGCTCCACTATAATCCGTCCAGTAGCAGCGCGGGCCGTCGAATTGGCACCACTCGCCAAATCGCTCGGGGAACGTCGCTGTCAGATGTGATTGAATTAGAAGATTGAGCGCTAGATAAAGCTCAAGCATCGCCCAGATTGGATAATTGCCTTATCTCGGCGTCCATGCCATCAACGTCTGCGTGCTGGCTATCGACGACTGAATTGGCATTGGCAAATGCTGCCGGGGCCTTCTTGTCGAGGTCGTCGAGCCGCGCATTGATCTTGTCGGCCTCGGCATCGAGCTTTGCTCTGGCGTCTTTGATGCGCTGTGCCGTTAGATGCAGTTTACCCATGGCGTTGATCTTTGCTACCGCGTCAGTGATTGCAAGGCTGTAGTTGATGCCGGCTTGTAGTTCGTCCCATTCGATCGTGACTTGCGTGGAACCGAGAGTTACTTTGGCGTTGTCCGGGTGGGCTTCAATCAGCCGATCCAGATTGGTGACGTTCTCGTAAGAGCGGCGCGCCATGTTCGATCGGAAGATCTATTCCCGTTGCCTTGGATGATGACCAATAAGAACAGCTGCGAAGTACCGCGCCACTAATCAATCTGTGCTCGGTGATTTCGAGCCAGCATCCTCGCCTGTCTTTTGTGTCCCTGAGGTCGTGATATTCGATATAGGGTCGATCCATGCAAATCCCTGGATGGGGGGAAGTTCGTCAGAGCCGCCGATTGATTGCGGGACCTTGCCGTCCAGCCTGTCGCCTATTTCTTTAATGGCTGCGACATCGCCGGTATTGGCCCTTGCGACTAATGCAGCAGCAGCGCCATCAAGCCCTACACGTTCGATAACGGCTTGCAGCGCTTCCTTGAACGGCTTTGATTTGGGCCTGCCTGACGGATTGCCGGATTGTCCTGGTTTCCATCGGCCGCTATGCGGGGGGGATGGAGACGGATTATCGCTCACTGTTTTAGCCTTGTTACCAGTTAGGTGCTCGGAGGTGTGACGACAGGCGGATTTACGAAATCTTCCAATGGCTTGACCGCTGCTTTGAGGTCAGCTGTTGCCTGTGCAATTGCGGGATCCTGTGAGGGGGGTAATGAACTCGTAAATTTGGCAATTGCCGCCAATACGTCAGATGCGACTGTCGAGACTTCGGCCTTCAGATCGTCGATCGCTGCCATGAGGGTTCTATCCGATATGTTGATGTGTGAGTGAAGCGCCGTGATGGCGCGGTCGAATTTCCATTTAGTGATGAACACATTACGTCCTTCTCGAATTTAATAGCCATTGAAGGACTACGAGAACGAAGCCTAGACCAAGGAATAAAAAGATTGCTGCCGGTTCAATGATGATGATGGCGCATGGGCCGGGCATTAGATTTTGATTTTCTTCGGCTTCTTGATTTTCATGGCGCGCGAGAGAATGCCTGAGCCCTTGTCGGCCTGATTGAACTCTTTACCGACCGATTGAGGAACGCCGCCATATCCGCCCTTCGTATGGGCAGCAGCGGCCATCAGCCGTGCTTGGGCCGGGCTCTTGCTTGGCATTTTGTAACCTTGAAAAGTTCGGCCTTATCCCGATCTGCTCGGGTTATCCTCGTCAGGGCCACTAGCCTTCCCAGTGGGATTGGAGTGGACGGCCTCGCGCTGCGCGAATTTAAATTGTTTGGATTTGGTCGCGAGAAGCGACAATGGCATTTCGGACATTTCACCAATGAAAGTCAATACTACGCGACCCGACTTTCTTCAGTTCCTCGACTTGTTTGATTCCAGCTTGGGGCCTGAGGGAGAGTACCAGCGGCCTCAGCCCGCTCACGCGCTGCCAGTGTTGAGGCGAGTGTGTAATCCTCCGGCTTCTGGGCCATGATGGCGCGCACGTAATCGAGGTCGAATTGAGTATCAATTGCCAGCTTTAGGCCGCCTATGTAGTTGATGGGACAGCCTAAATTCCACGTTGAATAACCCCTAAGGTGTTTCATCCAGTGGGAGACATGCTCACGGCCGTAGGGGTCGCCGCAATGATTGGCGGCCCGTTCGAGAAGTCCAAAGCCGAACACCTCACAGCCCAGCCCGATTGGGTAGCTCGCATAGACATCATTGGCCACGAAATCGAATAGGCCGGTTTCATAAGCCGCCAAGACCTTGGCGCATACTACCGGGTCTATGAGCGGGCAGTCTCCCGTCACGCGCATCACGGCATCAAGATCGAAATGCTTTGCCGCTTCGTAATAGCGATTGAGAACGTCCTTTTCATCGCCCAGATAGACACCGGCCTTGTGGGCCTTGGCGAGTTCGATAAGCGGTGCCGATGCTGGTTCATCCGGGAATGCCCCGCACACCACATCGAGCCCGACTGTTTTCATGCGGCGGAATACATGGGCGAGGACGGGCTCGCCATCCAGATCCATCATCACCTTGCCGGGGAGACGTTCCGAGCCCATGCGCGCCTGGATTATGCAACCAATTCGGCTCATGTGCTTGCTAGCCTTGAATTGAGTTCGGATATGCGCAGGTCGCCTTGACGGATTTCTTTCTGGAATTCGCGGGCATTCGTCTGGCAATGGGGACATTCGAAAACCATGCGCCACATCTTCATGAAATAGTGATTGTTGCGAACGCGCTGAGCTTCGATCTGGTTCATGATGTCGTCGAGTTCGTCTATTTCCATATGTTGATGACCTTCTTACCCCATTCGATTGCGCCGGGGTCCGTCACGCCTGGAAGCGGTGGATAATTGCGGCTGAATTTCAATCCACGTCGCACGAAAGTACTTTTAATCTCGTTGGTTGGCTGTTCGGATATCGTGGATACAAATCTCCAAGGCACGGCTGGCCTTTCAGGCAATCGCACTAAAAATGGCGCAAATTCATTCTCGACTTCCTCGTATTGTTTTTTCTTCTCCATGATGATGGAGTGAATGCGCCCGAGCGCATCAGCCAATGGGTCAATTAGAATTGGGGGAAATACTCCCCGTTTCATCAATTCATCTGCCAAGGATTTATCATTGGTCAGGATTGCGCCGCCTCCACCAATGTCGATCGTCTTGGCGTAGCCGAAGCTTACGATGGTTGACTCAGCAAATGGCGAGCCCATGAGCCCAGTCATCAGCGGGTCGATCTCAAGCTTTGCTCCGGGGAATATCTGGCGATAGCCGTAGAGCTGGACTGGCACGGGAGCTAATCCCGTCTCTGGATCGATCGGCACAAGCTCCTTTGCGAATGGCAATAGCGCCGGGCAGCAATTCGTTGGAATGCTGATCTTCTCGCCCGTTATCTCGCACCATGCAGCGAGCGCGTCCCTGGCCCTTGGGAAGCCGATGGAGTGCTCGTATTGCATCAATTCTTCAAGCGATGTGGCCACATGACCTCACAATATTCGCCGCCCTTGGCCCTTCGTTGAATAGCAAGTCGATGGCTGAAAGATTTGGGATGAAGTCGCGATGCCCCTGCTCATACTGGGGATGTTCAAAGATTTGCCAATGGTGCGTGACTTCGTAATCCTTCATGCGGTATTCATCGACATAAGCCCGCGCCCCTTCGTTCGATAGATAATGGTCGTAGCGCGCGCACTCGCACATACTCAGCAACATATCGGTCTTGTGACCCTCGATCGGGTAGTCGGAACTGTCGAGAATTGTTGTTTCTATTTCCAGCCAGTCGAGCATTGTTACGATGATCGCCATGTTCATCTCGCCAAGATATTTGAACGGATGGGCGATGAGTTGTTCTAGATGCGGGTAATACCAGTCGAAATATGGGCTGCGGTAATAGGCTTGCTGGATCGAGCGTAGATGCTTCTTGCGCCAGTTGCCCTCAATGATCTGGGTATCGTTTACGCTTTGCCCGAAGTCCTTCTGCACCGGCACCGAGAGCATGATTGATTTATCGCCCTGCCGGATTCGGTTGCGTGTTTGCCAGCTCTTCTGGCTGTATTGACAGTGCCCCACAAACATAAAAGCCGACGAAAGCGCAACCTTGTTAAAGAACAGAATGCCCGGCAGATACACCGGAGCATGCCCAGAAAGAATTGGTGCCGGGAGTCTGGAATTGAACCTGACTACCTTCGCGTTACGATCGCGACGCTCTGCCGTTGAGCTATCCCGGCTCATTTCAAAAATCCATAAATGATGATTATTACCCCGGCTACGACAAGCATTGCGCGCAGGAAATCGACTTCTGTCATTTCGTGGCCTCAATCACCCACGATGCGATGGTGAATTGATTGTCTGGATATGTTTGCTTGCGGATTTTAATATCCTCGAATGGCCGATAGAGACGCTTGATCTCGCCGCGCATCAGCGTTCGGCAGAAACCTTTATTGATTAGCGTTCCCTTCCAGGTATCTTCGGCTGGTGCCACGGAAAAGAACTTGCCGCCACTAATGAGCGAGCCATAAATCTTGTCCATTGGCGGCTTCTCGACATGGCAGAGCGTGTTATGATCGAGAACACAGTTGAATTTTGAAACCGGATACAGCCATTCGCAAATATCCGAATGCGCGTAATGGACATCGGCGTTGAATTGTTCCACGTGAAACCTGTGCTTGAGCGACGCGAGTGCGCCCTCTGATCCATCAAGCGCAGTCACCCTGAAACCCTCGCGCGCCAGGAACCATGAATTAGCCCCTGCCCCGCACCCAAGATCGAGGAAGTGAACTTTGCTTCTGTCGGGCTCGCCATAATAGTTTCGCGCCACAAACCGCACGAATGTCTCGGCGGGGTATTTTGCTTGCCGCTGCGTGATTATAATCTTATTCCAATAATTCATGATAATACCCTCGCGAGCGAATTCAGGCCCACGCGAAGGTCTTGAAAGTCTCTCTGAGAGAGACCCCCCGCCCTCCAGTTCTCTACGCATACCCCATAAGTGACATCTCTAACGTTTATTCCATGTAATTTGCATTCAGCCATTAATGCGTCATAGCAAGCTACAAAAACCCTTTTTATTCTGGTGACTTTAATCCATAATTCCCTCGCCTCACTTCCTTCTGGCGCGTCTTCGTCTGGCTCAATTTCATTATCAAATCCCGGGCTGATTTTTTCGAACCTTGGCGACCTTACGAAAAGGTCATACCCCATTAATTTGGCATGCTCCTGAACGATCGCAGACCATCTTTGGCCAGCCTCGTATTGCTTTACTGAAATTCCGTCTGCTTTATTTGACCGCCATCGCAGCAATAGTTTCCCCAATGTAAATCCCGCAAGGGCGTCATCGGGCCTTTCGATAGACGCCCCATCCCGCGCCAAATCACGCATCCTGTAAAAGAGGACTTCCGCCGATATGACGTTGCGCTTCGGCTTACCGTTGGGTTCGCGCTGGACATTTAGTTTCCTTGGTCGTGCCATCGTGTTTTTCTTACTTCATCGAAAGAAATATCTATGTGGTTGTGGTATGCCGCCCCTTTGCTTAGCTTTTGCTTGGAAACCCCCGCACCACACCAAACCGCTGGACGTTATTTAGCCCGTGGCTCATTCTGCCCCCCTTGGCACCAAACACAGCGCGCTTAAGGCTGATTTCCTTCGCCTTTTCCAATTCTCTATCCATCCGTGGTTGACGCCATTCCGGCGTGAACATCGAAGCAATTGCTTGGCTATTGCTTGCCCATTGCTGACGGGATAGGAGACAAATTCTGCGCAGATTTTTGCCATCACTAGGCAAACTACCTTTGGTCCAATACTCCATGAGGAGGAGGAGGTAGGCGCCGTGCTGGAGCGTCGTCAGGTGGCGCGTATCGCGGAGATAGTCCCCCACATAAAGTGGCATCCAAGGGCGGCTCATTTGTTTTCAGCCACCCATTTTTCGATAAGCCGCCGGGCGATTTCCGCCTTGCTAATGTTTTCGCGCTTGGCGATGCCTTCCAACTCAAGCCATAAATCGTAAGCGAGCTGGACGCCGAGGGTGCGGGGCATTCCACGCATCATGGCGCTCACGATTGGCTTGCGGTAATTGCTACGATGCGTTGCTCGCTGCATTGCCCTCTCTCCTTACGCGGTAGGCGGTGTCATAGGCGCGGCGACAGTGGCCAGCGCAGTATGGATAATCGGCTTCGGCGGGAGCGCCGCAGAAAAAGAAGTTTTCGCTGGCAACCTCCCCCACGGGCCAGCGGCAGTCATGCGGGCCGAGATCCAGGAATTGCTTGCGTTGCTCTAGCGGGATGTCGAGATCGCTTGCCGCCTCGACCAGATAGAAATTAGGAAGCTTCTGCTTTTTGGCGACCTTGACCGGTTTTTCTTTTTTCGGTCGGCTGCGGTAGCTGACGTAGGATTCGGCGCGGTAAATGCGGTAATATTTGTGAGGGGCACAACCAAGCCGCCGCGATTTTCCAATGACGGAATTGCGCGTGGTGCGGAGGGAGAATTCGCGGTTTAACGTGTGGGCGATCTGCTCACAGGTTTCGCCCATGTCCCAAAGCTCTCTCAGGCGAGCTTCGGCGTCTTTCGTCCAGATGTTTCTGTCTTGGTGTCGAGCGTCACGGCTTATCCGTACTGCGGATAGCTCCATAAATACCCCCCATTGCGGCCCCCGCCGCGTTTAAGACTTGTTTTGCTTGCGAAAGATGCGTCTCAATCTCGCTAATTTGCTCCGAAGCAAGATGAGCGCCGCCCTGACGAGCGATGTCCAGCTCATGCCACAACCTTGCTATTTCTTGTTCTAGTTCTTTGACCAGAAGTGCTTGCAGTTTGTCGCGGATCGTCGCGTCGATTCGCTTGACGCGGCCACGCACTAGATTTTCTATTGTACCGACGCCCACACGCAGCTTGACCGCGAGAGACCGCCTGGCAATTTCTCTGTTGCCGGTACGGAAACGCTCCCGGCTTTCAAGCCGCCTCGCAAGTGAAACCGCGCAACTCATATCTGGCTTCGATATCCCTGAATCGTGGACCATTGTGCCGCTACTCCGTCCTATGTTGCCCATATGACGAGAGCGCCCCGATTAAGCCCCCAAGCTCTGTTGAGTCCGATTGTGAGCCGTCTCTTGCAGGAGAAGGCCACGAATATCGTCAGTCTGAATTCGTTTTTGCTGCGCAGGATTTCCGTTCGCGTCCAAGGCGAACAGCGTGAGAAACAAAATCGCGAAGTGTGCGAAAGTGCGCAGATTTAATTTTGCGGAATTCGTATCATCCCCCTGGGATGGTGGATTGGCCAAGCGTTTCCCCCGACGCAAAGAGCCAAGGACGGGGGGCAGCGACGCAAAACCTTTGCTGCCCCCCGAGTTGCCCGAGCGGGAGTCAAGCGAACCACTCAGGAGGGAGTTCATGCAGCCTCCGTTTCGATTAAAGAAAGAAACTGGCGCTTAAAGGCTTGCCCTTGTTTTTCTGGGGCTAGCTCAATCCGGAATGTGACGTGAAGAAATTCTTTGGCCGATGGAAGCATTGCCAAATAAGATTGGGCATTCCACTCGGTCCTGCGCGCTGCTATTTTTCTGCGCTCGCTCCAAGATTTAACCATTTGCTTGAGCGTATATCCAAGCGGCCGCATTTCGGTGGACGACCATTCGGGCGTATCGAGCAACGCCCGGTAGCGGACGCGGAGCCGCTCCTGAATAAATTTCGCGCGCGCCTTGAAATCAAACGGATACTCCGTCCCCGCAATTGCATTGCACTCTTTGCATGCGGGAAGAAGAAACCCGCTAAGGCTGGCAGAATAGGGCGGAAAATGATCCATACAGCTCGCCCACTCTCCGCAATAGACGCAAAATTGGCTTTTTACCGTGAAGCGAAATTCTTTCGGGCTAAATCTATGCTTCGGCATTGGAACGGGTTGCTTTTCGTGCGGTTAGGTATAATATATCAAGAAATTTTGGATATGCAAGTGAAAAAATATGATTGATATGGGTCAAAAGAATTTTGTGGAACTATCGGACCCGATGGTAGTGGGGACGAAAGCCGATAGGGACCGGGCTAAACGCCTCGCTAGGCTACGCGAGGCGATGGGGTACCGTACCCAGCGCCAATTCGCGACCAAATTTCTGCGGGTCGAATATGCGCGTTATAATAACGCCGAGCGCGGTCACCCCCTTGGGCGCCAACTGGCTGATATTATCGTTTCCAAGTGTCCGGGAGTGACCGGGGACTGGCTATATTATGGAATTCCAGACGGGTTGTCTTTCCGCATGGCTACGGCCCTGGGAGAGTCTCCCATTGGGGCTGGAAAGGGCAAAATCTCGCCCGATTGACAATACCATGCCTTAACAAGCATTTGGGCGGACACTAGCACCTTGAGCATCTCATCTGGCTGCATTGGTGGCAGCTGAGCCACTATGAATACAGCCATTGCCCTTATTTCGAGAAGTTCCATTACAACCCCCGAATTTCGTTAAGATTTTAGTCTTGTTGTCCCTTTGTTCTCATGCCTGAAAATCTGGCACGGTATCGCGATGCGGGCAAGCTAAATCCGCTCGCTAGAAAATTGTTATACCAGATTTCACAAAAATTTTGATTTTCTAGTTGACTATCCAAATTATTTTGATACTCTCATTTCAACGACGAAATGAGCGGATTAGCGCGATGAACCAGCTTTTCAAAAACCTAGATGGCGAACTAAAGCGCGAGCATCGCCCGAACGTCATCACCTGCAATTCGGTGGACGCATTGATGGACATGCTTCTAGGCCCCGCTCAGCACGACGCGCACATGAAGAAATGGCGCTGGCACGTTTACTGCCGAGACACCTACGGGTTCACCCCAAAAAGAGCGTCCGAACAATGAACCTCGCCAAAGACATTGCCTACGGCTTCGGCCTTTTCGTCCTGACAATCTTCTGGGCGGTCTGCGTTGGAATTGGTTTTGGTATCCCGCTCGCCATCATCGCAAATCCTGGGGTCGGACTCTGATGTGTGGGGTTACTTATTTTCGACGGTGGGGCTTCTCCATTAACGAGGGGGCCTATCCGAATATACACGTTCGTTGGCGCTACGGCCAACGGTGGGGGCTCAATTGGTACATAGCACTATCTCCAAAACTTAAATGGTGGCGCAAATGAGGATCATTCTAAACCCAGTGAAGTGGTTGGAACGTCGCGGCGAACTCGTCAACGCCCGCGCCAAGGCCATCAAGCAACACCGGCCACGCAAAGACATAGAGGCCGAGCTTCGCGAAATCACAACTGCCTTAGTCGCATATGCAAACCGCAGGGACGATCATGCTGACCGATGAAGAACTGGAAGCCATTCAACGGTGGCAACATTCTGACGGCGGCAAGGCAGAATTAGCCATTCATGGCTTGATATTCGCCGCCGACGATCTGACCGACGCAATTAAAACTCGCGAAGGGCTCCAGTCTGCCCGCGCCAATATCAAGAACATTATGGACGCCAAGCACAAGCTGGACGACCTCATTCAAGACTTGGGTTTATTCGCCATCGCAGCGGAGTGACCATGTACGAAACCGTGCAAGCCATGTTCGACGCCCTCTGTGTCCCCTTCCCCACCCATGCAATCAAGTGGCGGGTAGGAAGCACCAGCGGAACCAGAGGCTTGCCGCTTTGCTACGTTGATAGTCGCGCGGTCATGGACAGACTCGATAGCGTTTGTGGCATGGAAGGATGGATGTGCAACTACACGCCATCCAACGCCATGCTGATTTGCAATCTTGGCGTTCGCGTTCCTGGTGGCGATTGGATCTGGAAGTCGGACGGCGCCGGCCAGACAGACTTCGAGGGCGAAAAGGGAATGGCGTCAGACGCGCTCAAGCGCGCGGCCGTTCGCTTCGGGATTGGCCGCTACCTCTACGATCTCAAATGCAAATGGGTTGACTTGGATGGCAAGGGCTTCTCGGAGGCCACCATCAAGCAGCTTAACGAATTCCATGACGACAAGATCGAGGAATGGGGCTGGGACGTTGGCTACCGGCCCGGGGCCTATGTGTTCCGGTTGCTCGGCAAGACCATCAAGGAATTTGTCCACGACCCAATCACGGCGCAGGAATTCAAGGAAAAGAACGCTGGAGTAATAGCCCAGCTACCCGTGCGTATGCGTCAACGGCTCAATGAAGAGCTTGACCAGATCGGGGCCACACAATCGGAGGCTGCGGAATGACCGGCAAGAAATACGACGACACCAATCGCGGTGCGCTTTTCAAGAACGAGCGCAAGTCTGCCGAGACGCACTCTGACTACAACGGCCAGATCAATGTCGGCGGCCATGACTACTGGCTCAACGCCTGGATCAAGAAAAGCAAAGACGGAAAAACCTATATGTCGCTATCGGTGAAGCAGAAGGACGGCAAACCGGCGCCGAGGGAACCTGAAAATCGCCAAGGCGCCGGGCTGTCCCAGCCCGTCAAACAATCAATCAATCAAGATATGGACGACGAGATTCCTTTCGCTTGTGAGTGGCGTTAAATGAAACCTGAAATCTGGCGTTTAGTTCCTAGCGTTCCTGGCCTTCTTGCGTCATCGCGGGGCCGCGTAATGGTTATTCCGCATATTGGAAAGATGCCGCACGGCGGCCCAAAGCACTACGGCGGATATGCCCGCAAAGGCTGCTGGGACGGCGACAGATACATCCTTCAGTGGAAGGACAAAACACACAAAGTGGCGCGGCTTGTCTGCGAAGCATTTAATGGGCCAGCTCCAGCAGACAAACCAGTATGTATGCACCTGGATGAGAACTCAAAAAATAACTACCCAGAAAATCTCAGGTGGGGGACGCAAAAAGAGAACCTAAACGCTCCAGGATTCATTGCCTATTGCCACGGCCGCACCGGAGACAATAGCCCAACAATAAAGGCTCGCAAGCGAGCCGCCGCATGAGCAACCAACCCATCTCAGAGCAATAACGATTGGTCGCCAAGGAAT
>Ga0265337_1000086_pt1 | contig 45163 bp, 42 predicted proteins | sample 42122metaG_FD_192441 | JGI IMG/M metagenome (GOLD analysis project Ga0265337, IMG submission 192441) | Rhizosphere microbial communities from Carex aquatilis grown in University of Washington, Seatle, WA, United States - 4-21-22 metaG | ecosystem: Host-associated > Plants > Roots > Rhizosphere >... | reverse complement strand
GTTGTTGCTCAATCTCACCGGCGATCCGACAAACCCGTTGAGCGTGACCGGTTCTCCGCTTCAGTACGGCGGAAGTCCCAGCGGCGCCGCGTTTGCAGATGGGCAGAGAGTTGTTGTTACGGATTCGAATGGTACGCAGGTCGCTATGTTCAAATTGACAGGAAGTGCTTCAATGCCGTTTCAGATGATCGGGAGCCCGGTAGCAGTCGGGGGAAATCCGCTTCGATTGTATGTAAACGGGAGCATAATGTTTTCTGCCAACATGGACGGAACGATTTGCATGCTGCAGGTAAGCCAGGATAATACCGCTCCGTTGAAAGTGCTGGCGCAGTCCCAGTCATTCGGACAGCGCGTTATTAACACTGCAGCTTATAACTCCAACAACAGCATGATTTTTTTTCTTCTTGATTGGAGGGGAGGAACGTTTACGGTTGTGCTTTCACCGAACAATTCTTCTTCGCCGTTTCAAATTGCCGGGAATGTCTATTCAATGCAGTACGTCCCCGATTCCATTGTTGTTTCTCCGGACGGAGAAACAGTTCTTGCCACAAGCATGGATGAAAGCAATCCCAATATTATGCCGCAGGAATACCTTTCAATGTTTGTGCAGAGTTTCTAATTCAGACCAGTGCATAGAAAACTATGAATACTCTTTTAGCCTACAGCATCACCACCGATCCATTCCCGCTGCAGGCAAGCGCTGTAAGCGGGGCGTCTACGCCCGCGCAGGTAACCGTTGTTGCCACCAACAACACCGGAAGCGATGTCGCGCTCCAGGGGATCATGATCCGGCTGCCTATCGGACAAGGTTCTACGCAGTTGACGAATGATTCCGCTGATATTGAGCCTATTCCTCCCGCGAATTGGACCAAGCCGCAAATTCAAACGCCCGCCGGGTACGTGCAATACAGCTTTCTTCCTCAAGCAGGGTATGGAACATTAGGTGCTAATCAATCTTTGAATTTCATCCTTAACAAAATTCAGGTGAACGGTCAAACCGGCGTTGTGGAAATTGATGTGACAGAGGGAAGCGGCAACTGTGTCCCTCCAAACTGTCCCGTGCAAAAATTATCCCTCACAAAATTTCCCAACGGATGGGGCGAGGTTTCTTTCTGGACGACTCAACCTCCGTCGACGAATCCAATAGCACCAATCATCTCCGCGGGTTCGAGCATAGCTCTCAATTGGTCAGGACCTTCGGATGCAGCGTATTCCATTGAATTCTACACTCCTCAAACCGGAATCGTGAACGTTCCGCCTCAGGGGGGGATCCCTCTTTCCAATGAAGGGCAATATCCGAATCAGGGCGATTCCCCCTTGACGCTTCAGGAGAATACAACATTCTATTTGAACGTCCTCGGCAATATCAACGGACAAGCATACAGCGCTCAGCAAAATATTCCGGTGACGGTGATCGTTGCCCCTCCGGTATTCAATACGTTTGCCGCAGTTCCTCCGGGCGTTGATATGTTGAACCCCGAATCCGCACAGTTGCAATGGACAACGAGCAATGTCTCAGAAGTAACGATCGAAAATGTCGGGACTTTCACAGGTGCGCAGGCGGTGAGCGGCAATTGTCCGATCGCTCCGGGGGAAACGACGCAATATTTTGCAACCGGCTACGGTGAGAGCGGATACCAGGGACCGCCGGCGACAGGGAGTACATGGCTCAGTTTTATCGGAACGGTAAATTCAGGTTTTCTGAATGTGTGGAACCCGAATCCATGCGTGTTGTGGAACCTCAGCCTTGGCCCGGGGCGGGATGTTTTCGTTTTAAATTCGACGTGCGACGGTCCATGGGATCCGCAGGCTCCCGGCGGAAATTTTGATTCGTACTTGACGCTGCAGCCCGGAATTCAAATTGCCTACCTTGGCACTGCTCAACTTGCCGCGGGATATTCTGGAGTGATGAACGGATCGTACGCCCAAACGCACAACTGGGTGTACATATGGGAGGGCTCGATGAGCAACATGGATACAAACACCATCTCAGGACAAGGGAGCTGTAATGTTGGTTCAACATGGGGGATAAAGTTCAGCGACGGACTTCTTGCATTGTTGTGGCTGGACAGCGCCGTTTCGGATAATTCCAGTCCGAACCAATGGGCGTTCGTATTCAAGTGGGTTTTTTACAATAAATAAGATCTGCGGGCAAAGGTGCTAAGGAGACTGATATAAGTTTTCTGTAGGAAAAGTTTTCCTGATTATCCAAAAAATGAATCCTCTTTTACTCTACAGTATCACCACTAATCCCTTCCCGCTCCAGGCGAGCGCCGCGGGTAAGAATCCGAATATTGCCCAATTGACTATCGTTGCAACGAATGCTGCGAAGAACGATGTGAGGCTTAAGGCGATCATCATCAAGATCCCTGTCGGACAAGGCTCGGAAGAGTTGACGAACGATGCCCGCCATATCGGTCCCGTTTCCCCGGAAGACTGGAAGGACCCGCAGATCCAGACGCCGAAAGGATTCATTCAATACACTTTTATGCCTAAGACCGGGCATTCAACATTGGGCAGTGATGAATCGGTCAACGTGGTCTTCAACAATATTCAGGTCAATACCAAAACAGGCACAATCGAAGTTGAAGTGACCGAAGGAAACGATACATGCCAACCCGGGAACTGCCCTGTTCTGCAGTTATCCGTAACAAAATTTCCTCATGAGTGGGGAGAAGTGAAATTCTGGGTCAACCCGCCCGTTATTCCTCTGGGGGGGAATACAACGCTGAACTGGAGTGGACCAGCGGGCGCGACTTATACTATCGAGTATTACACTCCCCAGACCGGTTATGTGAGAATACCAAAGGAAGGAAAAACGCCGCTCTCTAATAGCGGACAAGAACCATCGTTGATGTTGCAGCAGGGTACCGTGTTCACATTAAATGTCAGGGAAACGATCGACGGCAATACGTATCAGGCCCAGGATCAAAAAAGCGTCAATGTAAGCATTCCGCCGCCGACCATACGAACATTTGAAGGTTTCTTCCGGCAGGATGATGAGGGATCTGAATTGATCCTGAATTGGGATACCGACGCCGAAAAATGCAAGATCACCGGTGATCCATACTGGCTCACGCCGACGTCTCTTGATAATAGCTATACGGTTGCTCTTTCTGCAAAGAATCCACTTCGCACCCGATATGCCCTCACCGCGAAAAATGCCTCGGGTGAAACGACATCAACGCTCATCGTTGTTTGGAAGGTTGCCCGCGATTGTGCGATAAAATCTCCGGCTGGAGTTTGCCTTTCGCCCGATGGGACGCGGGTGTACGTAGTAAATCAGGATGACGGTACCGGGAGAAATGGAGAAGTGATCACGGCAGATCCTTCGACATTGCAGCCCCTCTGTACGCCGGTTAAGATCGCATGGCATTCTTTCGGAATTGCAGTTTCGCCGGACGGAACCCGGTTGTACGCCGCGAATGAAATAAGCAATTCAGTGACCGTCCTTGATGCTTCTTCCGATGTGCTGGCTCCGCTCTCGGTTGTAGCAGCCGGATGGAGACCGAAATTCATCGCAGTCCGCCGGGACGGCAAGCGTATTTTTGTCGCCAATATCAATGACGGAACGCTTTCCGTGTTCAGTCCGACAGCGAACCGGACCAATCCTCTTTCCCCCGTCGGCCCGCCGTTGCCCTTGGGACCTACAGGGATTAACTCTATCAGCGCACTTGCAATCTCTCCCGACGGTTCGAGAGTGTATGCAGGAGCGAACGGCAATAATCCGTTTGCCATCATTGTTGTTGACGCGGAGACATTACAATTTGTTGGCGGCCCGGTTGCTGTGGAAAACAATTCTGCAGCGATCGCGGTGACATCGGATAACGCATATGCCATAGCCGCAATAAATAAATCTATTCTTATTTATTCAACGACAGCCGGCGAAAACAACCCTCTCCGGTATATCGGACGGTTTTCGGTACCGATAGAGTTCTCTATCTTGGGAAGCTCACTCGATGGGTCATGTATCTATGCACTATGTCAAGACACCCATGGCAATAGCGCGTGGATAACAGTCGATCTCAGCTCGCTGAAGATCATCGGCGACATCCTCAATTTTGGAAGACTCCCGGCAGGAATTGCCATTTCAAACGACGGTACAAAAATGTTCGTGACCACACAAACAGACGGGAAGCTTTGGGCACTTACTCCCGCGTTATCCTCAGGCGAGTCGGGGAATTGATGATGTCAATTCAGATTTGTTAGAATTTAGAAGAATCCATTGTCCGTAACAAAAACTATATGAATGCACAACTTTTATACAGCATCTCCACCTATCCCTTTCCGCTCCAGGCAAGCGGGCAAAGCGGAAGCCCGAACGTTGCGCAGCTGACTGTCGTCGCGACGAATAACACAGGAAGCGACGTTATACTCCAGGGTGTAACGATAAAAATACCCGTCGGTCAAGGGGCGGTGCAATTGACCAACGACGCCAAAACAATCGGTCCGGTCTCTCCCGTAAATTGGACCTTGAAGGATACACAGTATCCGGCAGGTTTTGTCCAGTATGTTCTTCTTCCGAATCCCGGCTACGGCACCGTTGCTAAAAACGGATCGCTCAATTTCATATTCAACAACATACAGGTCAATTCTCAAACCGGTCAGGCGGAAATTGATGTGACTGAAGGAAGCAATAATTGTGTGCCGCCGAATTGTCCGGTGGCCCAGTTATTTGTTACGAAATTTCCGAACGGCTGGGGGCAGGTTTCGTTCTGGGTCGATCATCCGGACATCTCTGCCGGAGGGAGCGATACTCTGCACTGGTCGGGTCCCGCCGGTGCAACGTATTCGATTGAATATTATGATGCGCAGCGGGGAACTATTGTCAATGTTCCCGCTCAAGGCCAGCCGCCACTTTCAAATCAGGGACAGTATCCGGCGCAAAGCGCTCCGCCGCTGATACTTCAACAGACAACGACGTTCACGCTCAGCGTGGCCGAAACGATCGTCGGACAGTCTTACCGGGCGCAGATGCAGATCACTGTCACAGTACAGATTCCGCCGCCGGTCATCAATTCATTTGAAGCGGTTCCTTCATTCGTGGATGCGATGAACCCTGGCTCCATGCAATTGAGATGGGTAACAACGCATGTTACCGAACTGATCATAGCAGATGTCGGAGCATTTAAGGACAAAGATGCGGAAAGCGGAAGTTGTCGCGTAGCACCAATGAGAACGAAGCAGTATTTCGCGACTGCGTATGGACTCTCAGGATATACAGGTCGCCCGGAGCCTGCGAATACCTGGCTGAACTTTGGCGGTGTTTCCTCTTCCGGATTTTTGGACGTGTGGAACAGCAGTGGCGGAGAATTATGGATGCTCTCACTTCCGCCCGGGAAAAGCATCTTTGGTGTGAATATGGAAGTAACCTGGCCTGACGGGCAACACGTGTGCGATATTTTTCTCACGCTTCAACCCGGCGTGCAAATTGCAGATCTTGGAACTGCCCGCGACAGCGCCGGATATATCGGTACAGTAACCGCGTCGTACGGAACAGAACTCCCAATGCCGCATATTTGGAGGGGGGAAGCATTTCATGGTTCAGGTCAGGAACGACCTAAAAATGTGGGGGCGACGTGGGCAGTAAAATTCAGCGAGGGGTTGTATGCACTTCTCTGGTTAGATAGCATTATCCCTGACAATCCCAATATAGGCCTGCATCGCTGGCAGTTCACATTCAAGTGGATCTTTTACTATCCAATGTTATCTGAAGGTCAGGCAAAAGAATAATGATTTTTTCCACGGTAGTGGATCCACTTAAAAAATACATCAATCAAAAGGTGTACTATGCTGAATATCCTTGATTCACTCATCGCCACGGCGGCGGTCGTGCTGGGGCTGAGCCTTGTGGTTCAGGCGTTGCAGCAGATATTCAAACAATGGCTGGACCTAAAAGCAGAATACATGTTCAACGAACTCCTCTCCTTGTTCAGCGAATATCCAGAGGGGCAAAAGGTCCTTTCCGGATTTCTTCCCACCAAAAGCCTCCGCGGTAACGCAGACGAATTTTCATTGAAGATCGTTGGAGAGCTGGAAAAAGTAATTAACGGAATGGGATTCCGCGATATTCACATGGTAGAAAATCTCGATACAAAATCATTCGTCGACCTGCTGAATTCGCTTCCCCTTGCTCAAACGCAGGACGCCGCCCTCCAATCAAAATTCAAGAAGGCGGTTGACGATGCGACACACTGGTTCGAGCTTACCAAAGCGGCTTTCCAGGAACATTATGAACGCCGGATGAAATACTGGTCGTTCGGCATCAGCGCCGTACTCGCGATCGCATTGAACGCGAACCTGCTCGACATTTATCAGGAGTTTTCCCATAACCAAACGCTTCGCGATGCGGCGGTAAAAATGGGGGAACAATTGACGTCAACGTCGCGCGACTCGATCATTGTCCGGTCGACAAGTGAAAAAAAAGACACGGCTTTTGTTGCGGCTGTGCCCGATTCCATCATTGTAAAGAAAATACAATCAAATGCGTCGAACATCAGGCAGATGCTTGATGAAGAATCGTTTCAAGTGATGGGGTGGAGCGGCGCCCGTATTGAAAGGTATGCCGATCTCAAGTGGTACTGGGGGATGGTGCGGATGTTGTTCGGCTGGCTTGGCATGACACTGCTCGTCAGCCTCGGCGCGCCGTTCTGGTATGATGCGCTGAAAACTGTCATGGGAATCAAGAATTCGTTTCAGAAGAACAACTAGAAATCATCTCAAAAGCGCTTGCTATGTCCTTCTGAAGGAACACTGACAGATCATTGTCATTCTGAACCCTCGACGAGTCGTCTATCTACGATTCTACGAATCGTAGATTCGTTGAACGACCCTACGGGTCATAGACCCCGAGGGAGTCGTCGACCGTCGTTATTCAGACGGGGTGAATGCCGAAGGCATCTCCCAAAGAGATCGCTTCGCGACCTTCGGGAGAATCCATGACAATGACACATCTTGAATTTCCAAGGCCTCCATGTCATGGATGCTTCGTGGAGTCTACCCCGCTGAAAAGCGGGGCTCAGCATGACATTTACGGCCGCTTTCTGCATGGAAACCATTTTTGAAATAGTTTCGAGAAGAAGGTAAACGCCGATACCTCGTGGGTCGGGGTGTTTTAATCCAACATAATAGAGGAGTATGTATGAAAAAAAACGCTATCGTTGCGGCAGCGCTCTTCGCCGTGCTCATTCTCGGAAGCTGTTCCGGCAATCCGCAAAAGAAGCCGGTTCAGATTTGCAGCACTCGTCATCCGCTTTCGTTCAATCCTCAGCCTGGTGATTCGGAGAAGCTAAGTTCTTTCATTCCGCACGACGTCGATTTCGTCCAGCTTCAGAACGGCTACTCGACACTCACCGCGGAATGCCAGACCACGTTCGATTATTATTCGTGGCAGACGTTTGTTGCTCTTAACTGGCCTGCAAAATCGGACGGCACGCCGATGGATTCGCTTGCGGCAAGCAACAGCGCGCCGCGCGTCTGGGAGCTCTTTACCGATCCCAGGAATGTTTTTGATGCGTCACACACGCGAAAACTTCAGCTGCTCACCAATGCCAGGGGAAAAGACGTCCTCACGATGATGTTCAAGAACGACCTCCCTCAGGATACGATCCATGGATATATTCAGGCGCTGCCGCAGAGCCCGCTGATCGACCGGAACTTGAATTACGTGTTGTACGAAGTACGGGTAAATAAGGATTGGGTGCAGTACGTCGCGGGTCACCATCTCAATACCATTGCGGGCCAGCAGTTGTTTGTCGACAGCAGCAAAGAGGTGATCTTCACGGAAGGATTTTATGCCGACACCGCGAACAACAAAGGGGGACCTGTCGGTGCAATGGAAATCAAAGCAGCATGGAAGATTCTCGACACATCAAAAGGAGACGATCCGAGCCGGTTCTACACAAAGCAAGCGGTCATTTACATGGATAGCTCGAAGAGTGCAACGGGAAAGGCGCTTATCATAAACGCAACAATCGGTCTTGTCGGTCTGCATATCAATCACTATACGGAGACGAAAGGTAACGACGGCATTTGGACAACGTTTGAGCATATCGACAATGCCCCGTCCGCTCCGGTTTCCAACGCAGACACTGCGCGCTACTCATTCTACAATCCGGAATGCCAGAGTTGTCCCGTCAATACACCTCCGGCGCTTATCGGCTCTCAGAAAAATTTCATGTGGTCGGCAACGCCGCCGTATGCCGCAGCGTATGCTTACAATGGAAAGTACGGGACACAGGTTGAACGTACGGACTCAATTTTCTACGCCACCGAAAAAGTGAATGCCATCTGGAGAGAGAAATTAAAAGGGACCGTTTGGGCGAATTACAAGCTGATCGGTACGCAGTGGCTGAATGCCGAGAACAGCAGGCCCGGCAACATTATCGGCATTCCGGCGATGCTGACCAATACCACGTTGGAGACGTACGTGCAAAACAGCCCGGCCGGCTCGTGCATGAACTGTCATGGCAACGCTACGGGAGCGGTTCCACAGCTTCACGCCAATCTCAGCTTCCTGCTTGGGCATGCGAACCACTAGGCTAATAGAGGCAAAGAATTGAAACCATAAGTTTATTACTGAAAGATCCTGTTTCTGCTATTGATAAAATTCTGATGTAGAGATATTGCAGTTTAATAATGAAACAACTATTTTGGTGATGATACGGATTCATCCACACGGTACGTTACATGGAGGGACCGGAAAAACCCCTCGTAGGTGAGGGATTCGCCTTGGTCGTACCTGGGATCGTTGGTGTGTATTCCTTTCTGTTCGAACTTCAACTTAATAGAAGTTTATAACGCGTCTAACTCCGAAGGCGTAATTTCTCTCTTTCATTTCAAAAGAGATATGGCGCTGAACATTTGCCAGGTCCGGAAGCCGGACAGACAAAAGACCGTGATGAAGTGGAGTGATTTTTTTCTGAAATAATATTCTCTGAAAATTCATTTGCTCCGCCTTAAGGTCATTCAATTTCTTATAACATATATTCAATTCAATTATTATTTACGGAGGAATCTATGGAAGGAGTCATAGGGGAAGTCCGCATGTTCGGCGGAAATTTTGCCCCGGGTGGCTGGCTGTTGTGCCAGGGGCAGCAGCTGCCAATCTCACAATACCAAGTGTTGTACAGCGTTATCGGAACGACGTACGGGGGAGACGGGCAGCAGAATTTTGCGCTGCCGAACCTCTGCGGGAAACTTGCGGTAGGAACCGGAAACGGCAGGGGATTGTCTGCACGAAGTCTTGGGCAAACCGGCGGTTCAGAGGTTGTAACGCTGACGGCGATGCAATTGCCGACACACAGCCATACCGCCAGAGGAACCGTTACGCCGGCAGCGAGTTCTGCACTGGCGAGTGCTAACACGCCGGTGAGCAATTACCCGGCACAAAACCCAGGCAGCAATTTCAATTACGGAACCGGTACGCCCGATGTGCAAATGGGACAAAGCACGGTTGCAGTGACGGTCAATCCGAATGGCGGCGGTATCCCGATAAATATTATTCAGCCGTTCCTTGCATTGAATTATATCATTTGTTTTGAGGGAATTTATCCCGACAGACCTTAGTTAAAGCCAAAAGGAGAATACAATTATGGATGGAGTTATTGGAGAAATCCGCATGTTCGCCGGAAATTTCGAACCCGGCAGCTGGGCATTTTGTAACGGTCAGGTTCTGGCGATCAGTCAGAATGCGGCCTTATTTTCTATTCTCGGTACCACCTATGGCGGGAATGGGACTTCGACATTTGCTTTGCCCAATTTGAATGGAAGCGCGGCGATGGGTACCGGGACCAACCAGGGAGGTTCCGACAGACAATTGGGCGAAGATGGGGGAGCAATGACGAATTCTCTGACGTCAACCAATATACCTCCTCACACGCACGCGGCTCAGGGAACCGTAACCCCCGGCGCGATTTCAGCCGCCGGCACAAAAAATTTGCCGGCGAATAATTATCCAGCAAAACCTTCTGACAATTCCGCCGTCTATGGTCTTGCTCCATCCAATGTGCAAATGGGGCAAAGCGCGGTGAGTGTTACTCTAGATCCGGCGGGAAATGCTAGTCCTCAGGCTTTCAGTATCGTACAGCCAAGCGTGGGGATGAATTTTATTATTTGCCTTCGAGGGGTATTTCCGGATAGACCCTAATAATTTTTTCCGATTATGAAAATGATGCGAGACGTACCGGCTGGGAGCGCGACATCTTCATGGCGCGTGGAATCAAAAGAAATGAACATCTTCTGAAGATGACCGGGAATGATCAACATTATTTTGTTCATTCCGGAACGAGCTCTCTGACGCCGGAAATTATTCAGAATTGATTTTTTACTAAGGAGGACACACTTATGGAAGGGGTTATTGGAGAAATCAGATTGTTTGCGGGAGATTTTGCGCCGAGGAACTGGTCATTTTGCCAGGGACAGCTGTTAGCTATCCAAACAAATCAGGCGTTGTTTTCAATCCTCGGTACAGCATACGGCGGAAACGGCATTACGAATTTTGGGCTGCCCGATTTTCAGGGAAGAGTGCCGGTGGGCGCGGGACAGTTTCTTCCGGTCGGCGGGGTTACCGGTTCCGAGACGACTCAATTAAATTTGCAGAACCTTCCCGTGCACACTCATACGGCAAGCGGCACGGTGCACCTCGGTGCAAAAACGGGCAAAGGAATTCCGATCGACACTCCGGCAAGCAATTTTTATAGCGGGCAAAATACTACCGCACCCAATATTTATGGAAGCACAACAGACAAAGTCATGGGGTCATCGTCAGCCACTATTACGGTAAACGCTGCCGGTCAGGGTCAGCCGTTCAGCACGATGGCGCCGTTCTTATGCCTCAATTATATTATTTGTCTATACGGAATTTTTCCGGATCGAAACTGACAACGCGCTGCGAAGTCAAATACTCCTCTGCGGTCTGGAGGGTAAATATCGATCGGTGAACATTTTACCAGAAGGGAATTGTGTCGATGAAGATTGAAATGACTTTCCGTCGATTACCCAGGGCATGCTCAAGTTCCAAAGGAGGGATGCGAATGCACAATGGGAAAAGAACACCGGTCCTTGAACGGGTGCTGCATTGCCTTCGGAGTTATTGTCTTCTATTTATAGCCGCTCCGTCGATGGTGTTCGCACAGACCTATTACACGGTTTCCGGGACAGGCGACGGCACATCCACGACAAAAACAGGAAGCGGGACTTCCGGTTCGCCCTATTCAATAGCAAGCGTCCGGGGGGCACTGTTGGATATTGAAAATAACAGTTTCTCATCTTCCATCATCAATCTTCCTTCCGGTACCATTACGCTTGGGAGTGACCTTGCCGTTGCACCAAACGGGGGAAGGACAATTCAATTCATAGGCAACGGAGGGGGTACAACAATAAGCGGGAACAATCTGTACCATGTTTTCAATATTGATTATAGTGCGACGGGGGGAACGTACGTTACCGTTACAAATTTGACACTGACCCACGGGCACGACGCCAATGATGCGTACGGCGGCGGCGCAATTCTCGGCGGAACAGCACTTACCACGCCGTTAGATTCCATCGCGTTAACGAACTGCACATTCACGAATAATACGTCGACGTATGGATTCGGCGGGGCGGCGATAGGATGGTATGGCGGGGCGCTGAGAATGACGAATTGTACAATATCAAATAATACTACAACCATCTCCGGCAACGGTGCTGACGGCGGCGCAGTGTTCTTCGAAGGAGTCGGAGCAGTATCAATAACCGGCTGCACATTTTCGAGCAACAGCGCCTCATCTTCCACGAGTACAAATGGAGGCGCCCTTTACATCTCCTCCACAACATGTTCAATTACAAATACCGCTTTCTCAAGCAATTCGGCAACTTCAACAGGAAGTCAAGATGCAAATGGAGGCGCCTACGCCTGTGTTCCGACAACCGCGACTATTACGAGATGTTCATTTTTGAACAATAGTGTAACGAACACGAGTACGGGGAGCGGATATGGGGGCGCGATCTACAGTGCTGGATCCTCGACTGCAACTGTCAGTTATTCGCGATTTAGCGGAAACACCGCAAAAACAAGCGGGAATATTGCTCACGTTCTTGGGGGCAGTTTTACAGCCAACAACAACTGGTGGGGTATTAACAGCGGTCCCGGCGGTTCAGATCTCAGCAGCGGCAGCGGCGCCACGGTAACTGCGTCGACGTATCTCAAGCTCAGGCTTGTTCCTGCGCGAAGCACGATTTCAGCCGGCGATACGACCCTGTTAACAGCGGACATTCTCTTGTTGAGTTCCGGCGGAACAACTGCATCCAGCAATCTTTCCGGGCTGCCGACATTCACGTCTTCGTTTGGAAGCGCGGTGCTGGGATCACTCTCGTCCACATCAAATTTTGTCAACGGTATAGCGACGGCGAAGTACACAAGCGGTGGAACGGCCGGAACGGGAAGCGCACAAGTAACAGCAGACAACCAGACGACGACAGTCAGTCCCACAATAGCGATCGTTGCCGCGCCAGTGCCGACGACGAACGCCGCAACGAGCATCACGACGACGACTGCAACATTGAATGGAACGGTGAATGCAAACAACGCCTCGACAACGGTCACATTCGAATATGGACTGACAACTTCGTACGGTTCTACCGTCACCGCTGCACAAAGTCCTGTAACAGGCACCAGCAACACTTCCGTCAGCTATGCTTTGTCCGGCCTCACTCCTAATACAGCATACCATTTCCGAGTGGATGCGGCCAGTTCTGCCGGATCAGTGAACGGCCTGGATCAATCTCTCACGACATCTGCCGCAGCGCCGACGGTAACAACAAGTGCGGCCACAAGCATTGGAAGTTCTTCTGCGACCTTGAACGGAACGGTCAACGCAAATAATTCGGCAACAACGACACGATTTGTGTATGACACGGTCTCGGGTTCATATACCGACAGTATTTCTGCAACTCCCTCCAGCGCAACAGGGACCTCGAATACAGGTATCTCTGCGACAATTTCGAGCCTGGTGCCGAATAAGACATATTACTTCCGTGCGGTCGGAACCAACAGCGGCGGATATATCCGCGGATCGGAACTGTCATTTGCGACGACGGCAAGCGCTCCGTCTGCAACAACGAACGCCGCATCGAGCATTACAACAACCGGTGCAACACTGAACGGAACAGTGAACGCGAACAACCAATCGACAAAGGTAACCTTCAACTACGGGGTGACGGCCTCGTACGGTTCCACGGATACTGCAACGCAGAGCCCGGTTACGGGCTTCAACAATACATCGGTCAGCAAAGCAGAAACAGGCTTACTTCCAAATATGACGTATCACTATCGCGTGGTCGGAGTCAATACAACCGGGACAACGAACGGATCCGATCAAACGTTCACAACATCGTCTGCTGCGCCGGCAGTAGCAACCAATGCCGCTTCGAGCATCACAACAACCGGCGCAACGTTCAACGGGACAGTAAATGCGAACAACCAATCGACAACGGTAACCTTTAACTATGGGTTGACAACGTCGTACGGTTCTACGGACACTGCAACTCAGAGTCCGGTAACCGGTTCAGGGAACACACCGGTCAGCAAGGCGGAAACGGGTTTGCTTCCGAATACGTCGTATCACTATCGCGTGACGGGAGTCAACACGACGGGGACAACGAACGGATCGGACCAAACGTTCACAACATCGGCCGCTGCGCCCACAGTAACGACCATTGCTGCCTCGGGTATTACCACAACCGCTGCGACGCTCAACGGTACGGTGAATGCAAATAGCCAGTCGACAACGGTGACATTTGATTATGGATTGACCGCATCGTACGGCACGTCGGTTACTGCAGTGGAAAGCCCTGTCACGGGAACTTCCAATACCTCCGTCAGCAAGGGCTTGACAGGACTAACACCGAATACAACGTATCACTATCGAGTTGTAGGTGTGAATACAACCGGGACGACCGACGGTTTGGATCAAACGTTTGCCACATCGAACGGACTTGCGTTTACGGACGGCTCTTCGTTTACTCCGCCGTTCGCGAATCCCAACAGCACCAATAATCCTGTCGGAAGGTTCTTGTTGGCACCAAACGGATCCGGAGCGACCCTTTCAAGTGTGACCGTAACGTTCTCCGGTTCGCCCTCAGGTGTTTCGGGGGTGAAACTGTGGAGTTCATCGGACAACACGTTCGACAGCACAAGCGATTCGCAGGTCGGAACGACGCAATCGTATGGCGCAACAACGACGTTCAGTGGATTGTCCTCCACGATTTCAGCGAGCGGGACGTATTACTTCGTCACCTTCGACCTGGGCTCGTCCGGCGGATCAGTCACGGCGACGATTGCCAGCGGCGCAGCAATTACATTGACATCCGGAACATTGACGACAACTATAAATAATGCAGCGCTTTCGTCGGGTGCGGTGCTGCTTCGGAATGACATCACATTTACCGACGGGAAATCATTCGCCCCGCCGTATGCAAATCCATGCACGACCAACAATCCCGTGGGACGATTTAAACTAACATCGCTTGTTTCAGGAGCGTCGCTTTCTTCGATAACAGTTACGCTTTCAGGAACAGCCTCCGGCGTATCGGCAGCGGGGGTGAAGCTTTGGAGCTCAACGGATAATTCGTTCGACAGCCTTTCCGACGTGCAGATCGGTTCCGACCAGCCGTACGGTGCAACGGCGACATTCAACAGTTTATCGTCATCCATTTCGACAGGCGGAACGTATTACTTTGTCACATTGAACCTCGGTTCATCGAGCGGTTCAGTGCTTGCAACAATTGCGAACGCCCCGGCTGTAACGATCTCTTCCGGAACATTGACAACAAGCATATCGAACGATTCGCTCTCTTCGGTGCCGGTATTGCTGCGGAACGACGTTACGTTTAACGACGGATCGGGATATACGCCTCCGCCCATTTCACCAAATACGAATAACAATCCGGTGGGGGAATTCAAGTTAACGTCTCTCGTCTCCGGCGCTTCGCTTTCGGCCGCCGGTATTTCATTTTCCGGCGCGGTATCGGGAATTACGAGAGTAAAACTATGGAGTTCAACGGATGCGACGTTCGACAGCGCGAGCGATCTTCAGCTGGGTTCGGGTTCATACGGATCGCTGGTCTCATTCAACAGCCTCAGCTCCGCGGTCGCTCCGGCCGGGTCGTATTATTTTGTCACGATCGATGTCGGAACTGCAAGCGGAGCCCTGAATGTTTCGCTCGCAAATAATTCCGCCCTTGCTTTTTCGCAGGGGACGCTCGTCGCTTCCATCAATAATGCCCCGCTTTCCGGAAGTGTACCGCTTCCCGTAGAACTATCCTCCTTCACCGTGGAATCGCAGCGATTGAACGCCGAATTGAAATGGGAAACGAAGACGGAAGTGAATACGTACGGGTTTGACGTTGAACGGATGCAGGCCGCTTCCAGTTCACAGGGAAACAACGCGTCTGGATCATATACAAAGGTCGGTTTTGTGCCGGGGAGCGGAAACTCCAACGCTCCCAAAGACTATGCATTCACCGATAAGACGACGGCGGCAGGAAAATTTACGTACAGGTTGAGGCAAATTGACCGCGACGGGAAGTTCTCGTACTCGCAGGGAGTCGATGTTGAAGTCGGTGCGGCGCCGAAAGTGTTCGAGCTTTCGCAGAACTATCCGAACCCGTTCAATCCAGCGACGACAATTGAATTTACCGTGCCGAGCGACGGGCGGGCAACGCTTACCGTGTATAACGTTCTTGGCCAGGAAGTGCAGACCGTATTCAACGGAGCTGCCAAAGCAGGGGAGTATCATCAGGCAGTGTTCAACGCGGGCGGTCTTGCCAGCGGCATCTATTTCGCGCGGTTGTCGTTCGAAGCGAAACAGCAGATGAAGAAAATGCTCCTGGTAAAATAGTATTATTTGAGAATGACATTAGAGGAGTACTTCAATTGTTGTCTTGATCTCGACCTGAACCTGCAGCCGGGATCTTCCGGCGAATATACGCTGCACCGCGTTCTCTATCCAAAAGGAAGCGAGATGCCGATCATTCCCGTCAGCCGCCAGGCGGAGCTGATGGGGTATGCCTATCGCACGATCATACTGGACAAAGAGTACCGGCAGTACGACCTGTTGCGGAACAACCAGTGTATCATGTCGAGCGTCGGGATCGAAATGTTTCCGCTCTATGTCCCGTATGTTCGCGCCCGGGGGAACGTGCTTGTCGGCGGATTAGGTGTCGGAGCATTAGCTCAGCTTTTGTGTGAAAAAGAGAATGTCAAGAGTGTCACCGTAGTTGAATTCAGCCCCGATGTCATCCGCCTCTGCAGCTTTCAGAACAAAAAACTGAACATCGTAGAAGACGATTTCTACAAATATCTCCGGGAACAGGACCTGGGCCGGTTCGATTATATTTATTTTGATACATTTTCGGACGGGGCTGATCATTACGGCTCGGTCGTGATCCCGATGAGAAACTATCTGCTCGACAATTACCCTACCATACCGTTCGATTTCTGGAACGAGGACCAATTAAAATCCGAGTACGTGCCGGCGGCGGTCGACAACCATTCAAACGGACTCCATGTCTGAGGGTTCATTTCCAGAATTTGTTGATGTGGCGGCCGCGCGCTGTAGTCATGGCGCTCAAAGTTGCATTTATCTTTGAATAGCCGTAGTTTTGCACCTGAGACAGCCGTGAGGGGGCGATCGAAAACCCACCGGACAATCCCTCTACATATACCATCCTGCGGGGAGCAGCAATTCATAACGATAATTAATATATACCTGTTGCATGTAATCTAGTCATAGTTAGCCAGCACAAAGGAATATTCTACTATGAAACAATTAATATTCAGCGTACTTCTCTTCACATTCGTCAGTTATTCAAGCGCGTTCGAGAAGGATTCTTTAAATGCGGTTGAATCTTTTAATCAAAACGGACTCCAACTTCATTTTGTTTTAATAAACGATAAAGAGTTTATCGACAAATGGGAAAAACCCGAAACACCCAAAATTAGCCCAATTGACACATATAAGCGTGGCGAAGATGTGATTCCGATAATAATATTCTCCACCGATGGCAAAGATAGTGTTGGCAATGCGAATCTGACTTATGACATAAAGATAGTTAAACCGGATGGAACAATTTACGGAGAGTTTAAGCAATTAGAGGTCTGGAAAGATGCTCCTGCACCAATTATGCATTTGATAAAACAACCAATTGATATTCACTTAGAAGAGAACGATCCAATTGGTATCTATAAAGTCCAAACAACTATTTACGAGAATGTTAAAAAGGTAAGAGTTAATTTTGAACTTGCTTTTCAAGTTGTAAAATGAATGCTGGCTAACCAGTCGCTCAACCTGAGTAAATCGGCCGCGGACGATTTCGCCGAGCGGGGTTGGATTGACTTAGCACCGGTGATCGGAACGTCCGCGCAACAAACTACATGGCGGCTGTTCGCCGGTGCAGGTTGGTTCCGGTCCGTTAGAATGCACGAAATAGTTTATTATAATATTGAATATTTATAACGCTATTGTTTCAAGGGAAGGGCCTTGCAATGAAAAAGAATAACCGGAATGCATTGATGTTTTTGCTAGCCGCGGCTTGTTTTCTATTCGTTGGCATAGTGAATTATGGAGGCAGACCTCTTCCTTTTTATGGAAACATTGTCACAGCAATTCTTTTTGTAATAGTAGCAATAAAGGTCTATAACAGAAAAGATCCATTAAAATAAACATTGTTCACGTTGTGTTTTTATCTTCAAGAAGAATCTCGCGTGTGTTCTAACCCCTCGCTCAAGTCCCGAAGGGATCACTTTCGCCGGCGCGGCTTACCTGTCCCGCCGCCTTTTGGCGGGAGCTCGGTTCCTTTAGGCCGGCAACGCACAAGCAGCTCTTACTCATAAGGATATCTATGCGTCGCGTTATCAAATTGGAATTGTCTGCTAACAGAAAGAAAATTCTCCTTATCAACGATCTTGTTCCTGCAGTGGTTCTGTTGATTACAGGCGTCAACTCCTTAACCGCTGGCACTGTTAACTCGCTTACTTTTATTAACCTCCTCTCAGGAGGTTTGGTGGTAATCTTCGGGCTGAGAGAATGGCATTCATTGAAACGCCGCGAACGTCAAAAGATCGAATGGTATGATCTCGTTTCGGGTATAGTACTAATGCTGAACGCCGCAACCATGTATAAACCGGGAGGATTCCAACCGGCTCACTTGTACTTTACCGCTTCAGTGATAATTATATTGAAAGCACTTTCCATTATTGAGCCAATTAGCCTCTTCCGTAGATTGACAATATCGAACATCGGATTTACTCTCAAGACCGGTCCGTTTTCATGGTATCATTTTTCATGGGATGAGGTCGTAAACCTGGACATTCGAGATCACGTCTTGAACATCACAACGCCGAAAGGCCAACGTCGAATATCGCTTAAGAAAATTGCCGACACTGAAGAAATGAATTCAGCCCTCACATCGTCATTACGAATGATCCAGTCTGCGACAATGAGGGATTCATCTTCGTTGCCGGCCTGACAAGTCGCTTAAGCTGACGGGACCAGCCGTCGACGAGTTCGCCGCGCGAGGGTTCGCCGAGAATGAAATAATCAGCGGATACGTCCGTACAACGCACTACAAACAAAATGTCGTACGTCGCAGCAGGTTAGCTCGGGTCCATAAGGCGGCAAGATTCGATCGCATACAGAAAAAGAGGTACATTCCCCGTGATGACATTAACAATGAAAGACGACAAAGGGATCAGGCATGGCCGACGCTGAAATGAAATCTTCATGGAAGGCCGACATCATCATCGGCGTTTCTGCATTTTTGATCAGTATGGCCACTTTTTTTGTTCTTATCTATCAAACCCAATTGTGGCAGGAGCAAAATCAGTTGGCCCGAAAACAACAGTACGCCTCTGTGTTGCCGTATTTGGAAATATGGTACAACCATCCGAATTCAAAAAACTTCACACTCGTCGTTGGTAACAATGGAGTCGGCCCTGCGTTCATTAAAAGTGTAAGTATTCACTATAAGGGGACAATCTTTCAAGGTGACCCAGAACAGTTTCTATCAAAAGTACTCAATGCGGAAGGAGATACTATTCAACATTTCTCTTTTTCGCGAGTCAATCCGGGGCGCGTTCTCCCCGCGGGACAAGAAATTCATCTGCTCAATATTGAGAACGATCTCAAATCAGCGCAAAAGCTCAAAGAGGTGTTTGGTGAGAACATTGCTGCCCTGGACATCATATATGAATCTGTCTATGAAGAGACATGGCAGACCAAAGGACTTGGAAATCCACCGATAAAATTAACTGTAAAATAACTACATCTCATGAGACGATGATCGGTGGATCCTTGCCGCCAAACCAGTCGCTCAACTCCCGAAGGGATCCCATCGGGACTGATCCCGACTATGAAGCGTCGGGACAGGCTGGAACCAGCCGTCGGCGAATCTAACGCGCGAGTAGCGACCGACTGAATGATTTTATCTATCAACTTCCGCACCGAACTATGATGCAACTGCTGCGCGTTGCTGCAGGTTAGTTCGCGACCGTTAAGTTGCGCATCAAACAACATTCAAAAGGTACTGTTGCAATGAAACACATTTTGCTTCTGCTCGGCATTTGTTTCTGCATTATGATTCTCCTTGCTTGCCAACAAACTAATTCGCCGAAGAGTGAAAGTGGAATAGTTGGACAAATATTTGAAGTTGGCAGTCCTGCTGGACCTGCTGGTTGGACACCTCCCCCTTTGAAGGGGGTAAGGGCCATCATAGTATCAGATAGCAGCGAAGTTAATTCTCAAATAGTTGTGACAGATAGCTTGGGTGCATTTCAAATTGGTTTACGGCCAGGTACATATTTTCTTCTGGTAAAGGATACCGTAAGACCACAGGGACAGAATGGACCTTTCGTTGTGGTGGCAGATCGTATCACTTCAGTAAAAGTTTATCACGATAATGGCCTGCGATGACTGAAAAGGTGCATGCGCAGCCTAACCACCAGCTTCCCGCGGGAACGTGCGGGGTTTTCGCAAAAAGCGTTCGATAAGTTTCGGCGGGATCCCTTCGGGACTGATCCCGACTGTGAAGCGTCGGGACAGGCTGGAACCAGCCGCCGGCGATTTTGCCGCGCGGCAGTCCGCTGAGAATGATATGATCAACAGAGACGTCCGCACAATGAACTACATGGAACCGGCTGTTCGTTGACGCAGTTCAGCCCCGATCCGTTAGGGCGCACAACTAGTCTCCAGCACTATGTAAAGAGGAACCACTATGGGATTCTTTTCTGAAATTAAGGACAAAGCAACTGCGGTTCTTCTGAAGAGCTTTGCAAATAGTTATATTTCTGAGTTCGGCAGTCTTGATCAATTAAATGTAGATTCAAAGAAGAAAAGTATTTACTTGTCGGTAAATCTAAAAGGTGAAAAAGAGAGCATACAAATCGAAATAACGGATTACAAAGTTGTCAAGTCAGAACATAATAATTTCATTCAACTTCAGGTTATCAAGACTTCGAGAGAATGGCTAAACATAGCACTACGTAAGTACTATCTTGATCGACAAATTGAAATTCCATCGCAATTCATTAATATCGTAAAATTCTTACTGTAAGTGCACCCTAACCGCTCGCTCAACCCTGAAGGGTGCGCTTCGGGACATGCTGGAACCAGCCGTCGGTGATTTCGCCGCGCGAGGGTTTGCCGAGAATGAAGTAATCAGCGGATACGTCCACACAACGCACTACAGACAAAATGCCGTACGTCGCAGCAGGTTAGCCCGGGTCCGTAAGGCGGTGCAAATCACACCACATCGAGGAGAGAATGATAACTCAAAAATCTGTTCGCTCACTCACTGAATATCTGGACTATGTCCTTGAGGTGAGAAACAAATGGATGGAACCAGACGCTGCACAATCAGACACGATCTGGTTCCGTGGAATCCGAAATATCAAATTATCACTTCTCCCCGGGGCTTACTGGCGGACTCATTGTGATGAATTCAGCTTGTATCTAACATTCAAAGCCTCTGCTCCGACCTACCTCGAACGGCGGCCTCAGGAAAACTGGGAATGGTATAGTCTGATGCAACATCATGGTCTCCCCACAAGGCTTCTTGCTTGGACCGAAAGTCCCCTTGCCGCCCTGTATTTTGCTGTGACTACATCAGGCGGCAGAGTTATTAAGTCACAAAAGCAGAATAAACCCGGCATATGGGTGATCAAGCCTGGTAAATTAAACAGGCTTTCCTCACCTTCAAGTTCGGAGGCGATCGCGGTTCCTACCGCTTCCGACATTGACTCCTGGTTGCCTGAAAGTTGCGGCCGAAGCAGAACGCCCACAGCTGCGAGTGCTAATTCAGGACTGGCGAATAACAAGTATCCATTAGCGATTTATCCTATCAGGCATAACGCGAGAATTGTGGCACAGAGAGGTTGTTTCACAGTACATGGCACTGAAGAAATCCCAATTGACACTCTCTTGTCAAATTCATATCCAAGTACGCGATCCGTTATACGAAAGATTATAATAGCGTCTGGCCATGAACAAGAAATCCTCGACGATCTCCGAAGCATTGGCATCGATCATCTCGCAATGTTTCCTGAACCAGATAGTCTCGCAAAAGACTTGATTGCGGCTTATGACGTCCGTTAGCACCGCCTAACCGCTCGCTCAACTCCCGAAGGGAGTTCTTCTGGACTGACGAACCAGCCGCCGGCAAATTCAACGCGCAAGGAGCTGCCGACACAGCGAGTTTAGCTATCAACTTCCGCGCGCCGAACAACGATGCAGTTGCCGCACGTTGCCGCAGCGTACCTGTCCCGCCGCATCTTGGTGGGAGCTCGGGTCCGTTAGTCAGCTCAGCAGCATTGCGGATCAAAATAGAAGAGGTACTCAATGAGAGCATTCATTTTTACTTTAATTTTGACAATTGTTTCATCTGTCATCTGTTTTGCTCAGTTCGAAAAAGGATCTGTCGAGTTGTCGTTGGTTGGAACGGCTGGAGCCCAAAAAAGCACGGCTGAATATAGATCCTATGCATTTGCCTCCACCAGCATAGATTATTTTATTGCGGAGTATATTTCCATCCAACCACAAGTTGATGTATTGTTCAATCCGTTAGGTCCTCCGGCAGAATCAATAATTGCTAATCTCTCGGGATCACAGCGGATTGCAAATTCTAATATTGCGTTTTTTGTGAGAGCTGGATACGGCCGAGGCAATTCTGCTATTTATCCAACGACAAGTGAGATGCCCCCCGGCGCGTTGTTGACGGCTGGAACGTGAGGATTGTGAATGTTGGAGGAGGATTAAAATTCCTAATTTCAAATACGGCGGCGCTAAAAATAGAAGCTAATTTTCGTGAAGAAACGTTTCCAGCAATATTTTATTATTTTTCACCTTACGGTTACCCCAACACATACACAGCCGATGTCACTAATAGTAATATCGCGTTGCTATTCGGTTTTTCTGTATTCCTGTAATTGCAAGCAATGAGGCGACGGCTAATCAGTCGCTCCCCGCTGGGAAGCGCGTTGTCCCCGCAAAAAACGCTCGACAATCTGATCCCGAATACGAAACGACGGGACGGGCTGGACAAAACCAAATACCGATATGACATTATTCAAATTCACTACCGATCAAATCGTCAAACGGCTTCGCTGGGTAATGATCGGTGCGATCCTTTTCAGCATGGTCAACACGCTTTTGGGACAACCGGTTAGCTATTGGCATCATCCTGAAACAGCGATCCGGGGCGATGGATTGTCCATTTACAATGCAACCAATCATACGTTTGACTTTTACTTAGGGTACGGTTGGCCGGCATACCTTATCACAAGCCTGATTTATTTATCGGGCGCATTTTTGTTTGTATCTATTCTTCCAAAAAGGGTCGCCTTGATCATAATTTTTTCTTGTATATTCGGGCATTTTTTTGGAGCGGCCAATTGGTTGGCGACCCGGTGGCATCTTGGTATTATCGCTTCATCCATCTATGGCTTGGCACTTGTGCCGATTGTTATTTTCTCTGCATTTCCAACACTCGCTTCAAGTACGGATAAAATCATTAAACGGCTCTTTTGGGTGATGGTTGGTGCGATGACTTGCGACACGATCAACACGCTCCTTGGCCAGCCGGCGAGCTACTGGCTTCATCCTGGAACTGTTCACGAGGCTAATCAAGTATCCCGCTATTTCTTAACTCAAGGCTGGTATGCATTTGTTTTCCGGGACTTGATCTATTTCTTCGGAATATTTTGGCTCGTCTTGATTCTTCCAAAAAGATGGGCTTTAATTTGTATCTTCTATTTTATGCTTACGGGTTTCGTTGGAGCGTCCAACTGGTTTTTTTACGAATGGAGAATGGGAATGGAAACTCCTGTTATTTTTGGCATCATACTTAGCGTTATCATTGTCTTGCTGGCCTTTCCGGCATCAGACAAAACAAGCAATCAGGATTTATTATCCAATGCGCCAACTGCCTAATCCCTCGCTCCCCGTTGGAAAGCGCTGGGCCCTCGCAAAAAACGTTCGACACGATAAGCCCGACTGTGAAACGACGAGACAGGATGGAAGCAGACGTCGACGAATTCGCCGCGCGGCAAGCAGCAAAGCAAAGGCATTAAGCAAATGCGTCCGCGAAATGAACTACGTGGTTCTTGCTGTTCGCCGACGCAGCTTACCTGTGTTGCTGCTTTTGCCAAAGGCATCTTCGGAAGGGATCGCTTCGCGAACTTCGTGATCAGCGGGAGAACCGGTTCCAGACGCGCATCACCGCCGATATCGACGCCCCGTGTTGCCATGAGCTGCAGACAATTACTCAAACTCTAGGAGGAACACCATGATCGTTGAAGCGCAGGTAACTATCAACGGATCCAAAGCGGCGATCTGGGCCGCAATCACCAACATCGAGAACGCATCGGAAACCTTCAGCGGAATAGAAAACATTGAGGTGCTCGAAAAACCGGCAAACGGGCTCGTAGGACTAAGGTGGCGAGAGACCAGAATGTATTTCGGGAAACCCGCTACCGTGGAAAAACGGATCACGGATGCTGCTGAAAACGAGTTCTACAAAACCAGAGCAGAAAGTGATGGATTTGTATTCTTGTCCGCCATGAGCATCTCAGAGAGCAGTGCCGGCGTTACGCTGACTAGTTCTCATGATTCCAAGCCTCAAGGTATCGTTGCAACATTAAAATCGATCCCTATGCCCTTGTTCAAGGGCATGGTGAAGAAGGCCCTTCTGCAAGACCTAAACGATGTTAAGTCCGCGGTTGAACGTGAATGATGGATTACAGGCTAACCAGTCGCCTCTCCGCTAGGAAGCGCGAGGACTTCGCAAATAACGCTCGACAAGTCCCGAAGGTCCGAAGGACTCCTTCGGAGGACGCCTTTGGGATTGATCCCGACGGTGAAACGCCGGGACGGGATGGAACCAGCCGTCGAAGATTTCGACGCTCGGCACTACGCCGAGAATGAGGTGATCACCAGGTACGTCCGCGCAATGAACGACAAACAAAATGCTAGATGTCGCCGCTGGTTAGCTCCGGTCCGGCAGGCGGCGTGCGACTTATCAAAGACGGAAGTGTTCATCTATGAGCATCTATTATGACTCTGATTTGGAAGCGTTCTTCAGTATTGATCACATTTCCTATATCCCAGAGTATAGAAGAGGCAAGTTGGTCCAACATTGCTACTCGGGAGTTGTAAACATCGAATATCGCTTCAACCCCATTGATCCCAAAACACAACGATTGTTAAGGGACAAAACTTGTCAGTGGGATAACTGTTATCCGGCTGAAAAGGATACTAAGGAACGATCAGAACAGATGTTTCAACGATCACTCATCCAGCATTGTATGAGAAACGCAAAGCAAATCAGTGATGATGCCGCCGCGAAAATCATGGAGCAATGGAATCAAGCCAAAAAGCAGGATTAATGCGCCTCAGCTTACTGGTCCCGCTGCTTTTGCCAAATGCATCTCCCGAAGGTCGCGAAGCGATCCCTTCGTGAGATCGCTTCGTGAACTCCGTGATGAGCGGGAGCTCCGGTCCGATAGAACAAACGAAAGAATTATTTCATAACCCCGCCGGTTATCAATAGGCATACAAAATACACAACAAACTTAACCCTAAAACAAAATGAATAGCAAAACATTTTTGATCCTGGCCATCGCGACATCGTTCGTTTTTGGCTTTGCGTTCAATACGATCATTAAAGGTCAATTTGACAGCCAGCTGCAATCGACAAAAGTGACAGGCATTGGTGGAATCTTCTTTAAGTGCAATGATCCCGGGAGACTGAAGGAGTGGTACAAAAAGCACTTAGGCTTCAAGACCAACCAATACGGGACAATGTTTGAATGGCGAGAAGTCCCCGATACAACAAAAAAGGGTGTTACACAGTGGAGTCCCTTTGCCCAAACCACAAAATATTTCAATCCTTCAACAAAAGATTTTATGATCAACTATCGAGTAGAAAACCTCGGATCACTTGTTGAGGAACTAAAAAAAGATAGTGTCATGGTTTTGGACACAATTGAGACGTACGATTATGGTAAATTTGTCCATATCATGGACATCGAGGGAAACAAAATTGAACTATGGCAGCCCTAGGGCATCGTGCATTGGAAACGAACAAGATAGTTTAGCCACGTTCTGCCGTTTCTGTCCTAACCGCTCGCTTCCTGCGGAGATGCGCTGGGCCTTCGTAATAAACGCTCGATAAGTCCAGAAGGTCGCGAAGCAATCCCCTCGGGAGATCAATTCGCGAACTTCGTGATTAACGGGAGCTCGGGTCCGTTAGGCGCACAGCAACCACCCAAGACCAATGGAGGCAGCATGAAGTATTTATTTGTTGCAGTAGTTGTTTCGATCTGCATTGGCTGCAATCGAAATGATGAACTCGGTGAAGGCATAACTCGCGAGGTAAGCATCGAAAGTTTCGAGGGAATTACAAATGTGAGAAAAGAAGTATACAGGAGAGAACTCTTGCCAATCAAAGCCTTGGGTTTTTATGAAAACGGCAATATCTTATACCAAACTTATTATATGCCGGTTGATACCTTCATGATGATCACGACCCGTACTTTATATCCTTCAGGCGCGTTGCGATCTATGAGTCTTTGGCAGTCGAAGATCGACACCTTTTCCTATACCTCCATTGAGGGCAAAGTAACGCGATCAGTAAGATACTTACGCGATTATGCCGTTTATGTTTTACAATTTTATCCCAATGGCAAAACAGAAATGAGATATGGCCTAAATAACTTCGATACCGCCAGAGTTGTTGAGCACTGGTACGACTCCGGCATTAAACAATCTGAAGTAGTCTTTAAGTACGCGTGGTCTGATACGATAAGATCGGTTGGATGGGACTCGCTCGGTCATCAAATTCGATATGAAAATGACTTTGGCCATAAGTCAAGCAAAAAAGGTGCGCCCTAACCAGCCGCCCCTCGCTGGAGAGCGCGGGATCATCGCAAAAAACGTTCTACAAGTCCCGAAGGTCACGAAGCGATCCCTTCGGGAGATCGCTTAGCGAACTTCGTGATTGGCAGGGGCTCACGAACTTTAGACAAAACGAGATCGGCTTTTCCAAAACATAAGGACAATATGGAATTAGTAGCCATATACCCGGAATATAAATTCACAAAATATTTCCTGTTTCTGGAAGCGATGGTCTTTGCCGGTTTAATTATTCATATGACCGCGCTATTTCTAAAGCACGCTGAGATTTATGGACTTCAGCTCTTTCATGCAAACATTATCGTGCTATGGGCTTTTCAGGCGATAACTCTTTTCCCGTTTCTTGCCTCGATCACCAATGCCCCATATAGAATTCAGGCAGGTGATAGCGGCATCACGTTCACGATGTTTTATGGACGCACGAGAGGAATTAATTACTCTGACATCAGGATTGTTAAAACAATCGGATCATTGAATTTTTTTCGATTAGTGTCCTCGCAGGGTGTAGTTTACTATCTTTATAAAGAAATGAGCAACTTGGACAAGTTCGTAGCTCTGATTAAGAGTAAAAACCCCGAGTGTATCTTTGACAAACCATAAATCCCCGTCGCGTTGCCTAACCAACCGCCGACGATTTTGCCGCGCGGCAGTTCGCTGAGAATGACATGACCAGCAGATACGTCTGCGCAATGAACTGCGTGAAACTGGCTGCACGTCGCCGCTCAACGAGTTTACGACTCGCAGACAGCTTGCCTTCCCGCCGCGTTTAGCGGGAGGTCCGGCCCGTCAGGGTGCAGCGCATTTCAATGCCGCCAAAATAGGCGTAAACTTAACAACTGTATGAAATCGCTACCGATTATTCATATCGTTTTGATTTTTCTCTTAAGCTTCTTGCTGATCCAATTCCATTTGAACGCTCAGTTTGCATCTCTAAGTTGGTACACATTGATCAAGCAAGCTTCGGACATCGTGATCATAAAGGTTGATCGAATTGAGGGGAAAAAATACGGGGAGAAAGCCATCGCGCATGTCGAGAGAAGCTTCAAAGGAGTGGTACAAAGTGATTCAGTAGAACTTCCTTTTGTTTACTCGACTTGGCCTTTAGGGGGAGATACGATGCAATCGGTGTCGGAATCTATTCCGATATATTTTAAAACCGGGAAACGGTATACTGCACTCCTCCAGAAGTGGCATCCGAGCTTTAACCCTCATGCTGCAGAGACAAAATATGAAGTTATCAATTATCCAAAGGGATGCCTCTTTGAAATCACGGATGGAAAAAACCCCCGGCTTCTGGAGATGGAACAATTATTAAACGCAGCCGATGAAAACGATGCGGGAGCAAGGATTGATTCATTGCTTTCATTCGTCCATAGTGACGGCAGGGAAGTTCGCACTGATGCGATCGAGGCGCTGATCGACCTTAAGGCGGAGAAGGCTGCTGAAGCGTTTGTCTCGGTGCTTCGAAATGATACGGATAAAGGCGTTCGGTATTCAGCAGCCCATGGATTGGGATACCTTCACTCCGACGGCATCGTTAACGCCCTTGTGGAATGTCTGCAAAAAGAAAAGTCGGAAAATGTCAGGTACATAATCATCAGCTCATTAGGGATGCACCACGCGAAGATTGCAGCTCCATTGCTGCTGGGACTCTACGAAAGCGAAGGGTATAACATTCAAAATGAGATTCTTGAAAGTCTCCCTTCCATGGGGGACTCAACGGAAGTCCCGTCTCTCTTGCGTCTGTTTTTGCTCGATCATGATAGGCAGCATCGGCATGCGATGGTTCAGATTATTGCTTCGTTCCACACCTCAGAAGCTGATAGTTTTTCCTACGATGTACTAAATACGGAGGAATCATATTGGCTGAAGGCTGCGGTGATTGACGGATGGAGAGAATCAGGCTATACAAAAGGATTTGATCAATTAGTGAAATGGGCTTCAGTTGCATTTGATCCATCAATGCTGCTGTCGAAATCCCAAGCCGAAATACAAAGCTTGGAAATTCCTTTAATCTATGCAGTTGGGAATCTTGGTACACCGCAACAGGTCGCGTCAACACTCAAACCTTTTGCGAATTGTACTGATTCCGGCATTCGCCAAATGGCTGTGCTGGCATTAAAAGAGGAGATGGCGAAAAACATTTCACAGGAACTCCGCAAGGAAATTGAGGAAGAACTAAAAGGTTTTCCTTCCCAATAGAGTGGCTTTATCCGCATCCAGATTTTCTCATTGCAATGTCCGCAATAAAGTGGTATCATCTCATGCGGGAACTTACCAGGAGATCATAGTTGGGAGCTATGTTTATAACCAGAATCGAAAACGATAACAGTCTTAACACGAGCCGGTATTCGAGTTTACTGCCGCCGTTGCTGCCTGACCACTCGCTCATCCTGATCCCGATGGTGAAACGTCGGGACGGGCTGGAACCGTCTGCCGACGAATTCGACGCACGAGGAGCCGCCGGTACGATGAGCGTATCTGTCAACTTCCGCTGGCCGAACAACAAACGAATGCTGCACGTCCCCGCAACTTGTATCGTCCCGCTGCTTTTGCCAAAGGCATCTCCTGAAGGGATCGCTTCGCGAACTTCGTGATCGGGGGGATCTCCGGTCCGTCAGGCCGCAAAAGCGGCGAACATCTACAATGAGAAATTCTATGAAGACAATCTGCGTGCCCATTCTCTTCCTGGCTCTTGTTCTCACCGATATCGCATCCTCGCAGAACATAAGGGCAACAACTGATGAAGGGCAGACCGTGATGCTAAGAAAAAACGGGACCTGGTTCTTTGTGAGCCGTGCGAAAACACAAGATGACAGCGCGGTTATCTTTGATGGACGGGGAGTAGTGTTGAAAAAGACGGGGAAATGGTATTTTTCGAATACCACCCGATCTGTTTCCTCTGTCAGTCAGCGGTACTATGCCCTCTCAGCTCCAAATAATAATTCATCGGCTGGGCTGAATAATCCTTCTCACAGGAAAACGTCTCCCCTCAACCAATCCGGCGATCCCGTCAGCCAATCGTCTTCTCGTAATGGTCAACAGGTACCTTCCTTCAGCTATAAGGACGCCGATGTTTCGGAAGTTGATATCAATAGTTTGAGAGGTAAGGTAGTACTTATTAATTTTTGGGCATCATGGTGCGGTCCCTGCCGCGAGGAAATGCCGCGATTGGAAGCAGAGATTTGGCAGCACTTCAGCTCCAGCGATTTTGCAATGATAGCATTAACTGGCTCTGACAACGAAAAGGTACTCAAACAAATCAAGCAGGAATACGGCTTTACCTTTCCGATGGCTTATGATGATGAAAAAAAAGTGTCGCATTTATTTGCAGTCAACTCGATACCGCGAAATTATGTGGTTGGAAAAGACGGGAGAATTCTCTTCCAATCAATCGGCTATGCCGCTGAACGTTTTGATGAAATGAAAGGCGTGATCGAACAAGCGTTGAAAAATGAATAACAGAATACTTCATGACCGACCTGCCGACCGCTCCCCGCTCAATAACGCGGGGCCTTCACAAAAAGCCTCGACAAATCCCGAGGGTCCGCAAGACTCCTTTGGAAGCGCCATTCGGGACGGGCTGGAACCGGCCGTTGGTGATCCTGCACGTCCGACTCCTTCAGGATGTTTGTGATTTTCATCGGATGTGAACCAAAAATGAAATGGACGTTTTCAAAAAGAATAGAGGGTTCTATGTCTTCTTCAGATGTATTTCACCGGGGCCGGGTGCGCCTCGTTGTTCTGTTCATGCTCGCAGGGTTGGCGGGATGTACGAAGTATTACTTGCTGCTTGACGAGGACGAAATCAAACGAATGAATTATTCGCACGACAAGGAACATCGTATCGTTTATTTCAACAAGACCTTTTCATACACTCCCGAAGGGAAATTGCTTGAGAAAACTCACGAGATCATTCGAATAGGCGACAACCCCATCACTCATATTCCGGCGCTGTATGTTTCCGACGAGTCATTTAGAACGCTTACTTCTGTTGAGGGGCGGGTGCTGCACATTGACGGGTCATCGGAGAAATTCTCGAGGGACGATTTCTACAGCTTTAACGTCAGCAGCAGCGAGGTTATTTCGGATGAGAAGATGAAATCGGCCTTCATCGAGAAGAAGCTCAAGCCAGGCGATCTTATTGAGACGGCATCGATCCACGAACTCATTTATCCGCAGCTTGGGTTTGGCTTTTCCCTTTCTGAGTTGGAATATTCGGCCGAGAACATCACCTGTTGTATCGAATCGAACTCTTCCGACAGTATCCGGTACCGCGTCGTGAACAGCGACGTCGCTCCGTCGATTGTCGATTCGACGACACGGAAGATCATTTTCCATTGGGATTCATACCGCGAGACCAAAAGACGGCGCGGCGTGATGGAAAAGAGGAACCAAAGTCCCACGGTAGTGGGCGTCCGGTTGTCACAGACCTGGCAGTCGTACGGCGATTGGTATCTGCACTTGATCGCCCCGCAACTGCGTCCGGATAGTGCGTTTGTCGATTCGGCTCTTCGGATTACCGCCGGCACACGCTCCTCCAAAGAAAAAATGGACGCCATTTTCGATTACTGCCAGCGAAACGTACGTTACGAACAGGTTTACCTGAAGCAAGGAGCGTTTCTCCCGAACGATGTCAATGAAACCCTCGCTCACAAATACGGCGATTGCAAAGATTATTCATGCCTGATGTATGCGATGGCAGTCAGCGTCGGCGTACGGCCGCAGCTTGCTCTCTGTTATCGGGGAAGGGGTGTTGAATTTTATGACGATATGCCGACCTCACAATTCAACCATGCGATCCTCCACTTGACCGACGGCGGGAGGGATTACTGGTACGACGGCACTGATAGAGCGGGGATTCCCGGCATCACTTCCTTCGACCTGTCAAATGGAAAGGTGTTGATCTTGGAAGAGGGTCGTTCTCGATTGTCGGTCATAGAAGATGTTCCCGGCAACATGCTCGCCATAACCGGAATTTTTTCCGTGAAAGGGATAAACGATGTGAAAGGCGAATTGAATGCCGCCTTCTCAAACCAGTACGCGGTGGACCTTTTCTGGCTCGAACATCGAAAGAATAAAGAAGATTTGTCCGCCGTACTCAAGCAGATCGTGAAAGAAACGATGAACGAGAATATACAAATCGACAGCCTTCGTTGGTATTCAAAAGACGGGAAATTCAATCTTTCGATGATTTGTGAACTCCCCAATTGCGTTACGCTACTGCAGCAAAAATCGTGGACGAGCGTTTCGCGGCTTTTTCCCGAGCTTTTGCCTCACGACCTTGAAAACGAGAAGCAAAAGGGAGTCTTCTATTTTCCGTCTTATAATAGAGTGTCGGTGAACGTCGCTATCTCCGTAAACGGGCGACCCGCTGCCGTACAGATGGAATTCCATCTCCCTGCCGGTCCGTTCACCGATTCGACCCGGGCAGGATTCCTCAGCCAGCTTCAGTCGGCGAACGAGGACTTTAAAAAAATATATTCAATCTCAGAGGTTTCAAATCAATGAAAAAAGTCATCGCACTCCTCATTTTGCTTTTCGCTTCGGCCGCCTTCTGCGGAGAGTATACGTTCAAGTCTTCTCTCCCTTCCGTCAAGCTGACGAACAGCTTAACCTCCGACATGTTCAAGCATTCGGACGCCGTGATCATTCTGAAGTCGCAAAGTTACAGCGAAGGACCGCACTCCCGGTTTGACGGTTTCACGATTTACCTTACGAATGAAGTAACGAGCACATCAAAAGTGATTATCGCGAAGGTCTTTAACGACGCCGGCGTCCGGGAATACGGCTCGTTCGAGTATGAGTATCAGCATTTCGGGGAGAGAGAGTTGAGGGAAACGTTTGTCGTCCATGCCAGAATTATGAAGCCGGACAGCACCGTGTGGGTGATGCCCGACAGTGCGGTGTCAACGATCGTCGGAGCCGCAACCGGGTCCGGAAAGACCTTGACCCAGAAGGCATTGTTTAAACTGAACAATTTGGCCCCCGGCGACGTCGTACAGATCGAGTACATCCATACCAAACCGTTCTCATTTATGCGGCAGGTCATCTTCTATTATCACGACAGATATCCCGTTCTCAGTTCCAATCTTACCGTGAACATGGATAAGCGAATCAAGGTCGATCTTCTAAGTTTCCCGGCTGACAAAATTGGCCCGCCGAACGATACGGTGATCAACTCTATGGTATCTCATTTTTGGAGTGTGAAGGGACTAGGCGAAATTCCGCGCGAACCGTACAGCAGGCCATTTTCCGACGTTTCCTACATGACGGCGATCATTGATCATCCCGATGAGTCCGATGGAAACGGCTGGCGATCTCTTTCAAAACATTATATCGATGCATACATCGACAAGGGGTCAATTCCAAAATCATTTATGAAAGAGATCGGACTCGATCCGTCGCTCAAGAACCCAACCTGGGCCGATATCGACAAAGCGTATACCGCCTTACGAAAGTATTTTACGCTTGAAAGGCGAAACCGGCTTTTTCCCCGGGTCGATAACGTGGACAACCTCATCGAAGATAAGGAGGCCAACGCTTCAGACCTCGCGTACCTGATGATGAAGATCCTGGAACGGTGGGAAGTGCCGGCAACTCCGTTGTTGGTTCGGGACATCCGTGAAGGATTGTATGAGATTTCGGTTTCATCCTACGTATGGTTTGACCGCCTCGCTCCACTGGTGTCGCTCCACGGAGAAAGCAGAGTCTACGATTTTGATCGAAGTATACCGACTCGCTACACTCCACCATGGTTCCTGAACGAAACACATGTCCTCGCGCTGCACGATACCGGAGTAGCGCATTTGAAATTGACATCGAGCTCGAGCTTGAGGGAGCATATTTCAAAAGAATTCCACTCGATCACGCTCTCCGCGGACAAGGACCCGATGGATTTCGTCTCTCTCCGGTTGAAGGGGGCGCGGGCCGCGCGTCTGCGTGAAAAACTGTATTCACTAAAGGGAGAAGATCTCGTGAATGCCGAACGAAATCTCGTCGGAAGTTATGTCCTCCGGGACATCGATACAACGACGATCAATGATTTTCTGGATGAATCGGAAATCTCGATAACCGGGAAAGGAACTTCTCAGGGTGTGGTGACGTCCGTCGATTCGTTTGTAACATTCCGGCCGAGAAACCACCTGTTGCGCGAATTCCGTGATCACTTCTCAGCAGACGAACGGTATGACTATATCTTTCTTGATGAACCGTTCGGTGTCACCTTGCAATGGACGGTAGAAGCGCCCGAGGGCTATCGCCTGTCGCAGGCGCCATCGCCCGGCGCCTTGGTGGATTCTGCTTTTGCCGAGTCACAGATCATGTACCTCCAGCCTAATGATTCGACCTATTACATCAAAACGGACGTCATATTCAATTCATCCCGGATTATCCCCGATAAGTATAAAGACTTCATTGGGTTTCTCGATAAACTCATCCAGGCAACCGAGCGAGAGTTGATCTTCAAGAAAAGATAGCGACCATTCATTCTCTAACGGCCCGGAATAGTCCGAGTTGTTTTTCCTGAAGGCGGTTTATTCTGATCGCACCGGTTCCGAACATACTGTCCGCGGGGAAGCGGCTGGACGCCGCCGCTTTACGGAATAAAGAAATAAATTCGAGAGGACAAAAACAATTGAAACCGACTGACCGGCCGCTCCCCGCTGGAATGCGGGGGTTCTTCGCAAAAGGCGATCGACAAGTCCCGAAGGTCCGAAGGACTCCTTCGGAGGACCCCTTTGGGGCTGATCTCGTAGATTAAAAGGAGTCAACATATTTTATCGGAAGGCTCGAGCAATGCCACATTACCTCAAGTTGCATATCGGCAGAGCGGCAGTTTTTATTCTATTTGTTGGCGGGATATTCTCATCGTGCGACTTCATTACAGAGCCAAACCCTCCGGTCAACTCGAACACTCGTTTACCGGGCGGCATTAAACCTGCGAAGATCATTGGGCTGGATCATAAAGTTATCTCACCAGGCCAAGCTTTTCCTGCCGGTTCAGAAATCCAAGTGGTGTTCGTTCCTGATATTGACCTTTCTGAAATCGACCATATTGACCTTGTCATTGGATCCACTCATTATGGTCATGACTTTGACCCGACGACATTTACTATCGATATGTTTGGTTGGTCTAGTGGCGAACATGCAATCTATTTTTATGTTTACAAAAAGACAGATAATCTTGGAATGATGGCTTTACTTGTTCCTTCGCAAGCATATTCGATAGTATTGACAATCACTTGATAAAAGGTCAAAGAAACCCTACGATGCACTTCTTAAACAAATCTCATCTTGTTGTCATCGTCTTTCTCTCGTTCTTTGCACAGAGAGCAGTTTCACAAGATACGCTGAAACAGGGAATTATCGATGGTTACGCCTCGATTGGATACTCAATTTCCAATCTAGATGACCCTCGCAGTTACTTCGACAACCTCTTAGATTTCTACCATGGTTACAGCATACCAATTACAAAACAATTTGATTTTGGCAAAACCCTGTCTTTGGAAACAGGAATTCTTTATTCCGACCCAAGAATTGAGGAGATGAGAATAGGAGTTATTGCAGGATATATATATTCACCGGCTTATGCACGCTATAAGGATTATGCAGGCACAATTGATGTTATTGGCTCGGTAAATTCTTATCAATTGTTTCTGACATACCAAAAAATACTTTGGGAAAATGGGGATTGTGAAATCTATTCACTTTTTAAACCCGGCATAGACTATTCTACATTGAAAATTACTCAAGACGTGAATTACACCGAGCTGCCTGAATATAATTATCATACAAAAGTGTCTGCCAGCGGTATCGGATTCTGCGGTGAAGCGATGATCGGAATGTCGTTCCCTGCGCACTCAGTTCACTACTCCTTTGAAGGGGATATCGACTCTTTTATCTCGAAGCAGATGCTACGGAAGAACCTGTAACGCCGGAAAATCAATCAAGAAGGCTTCCTTTTAGTATCGACCAATCTGGCTTTGTCTTTCAATGTTCTGCGAGATTTATGCTGTGAATTATAATCCCATCCCCCCGAATAAAAGGAAAAGTGGATAAACAGAGTCTTAATATTGTCCTTTCACCTGCTGCTCCCCGATAGAAAATCTGGAAAAGAACCTATTGGTTTTTGATTCACTGGGGAGTCGTTCTAATTGGTTTTTTTACCGAACTGATCATCGAATTCTATCCTGAACTTCCCTCGAAGCTAAACTACCTGTGGCTGGTGTTACTCATCGGTCCACCGTTATGGTTGCTTGAAAACATACTAGGGGAATTATTCATTGGAAGAAAAGCTGGCAACGCGGTGCGAAGGCTTGGCGAAGAAAAGACACGCGTTATTAACAAAATTCTCGCGGCAATAATAAATGTACCCGTTACAGCACTGCTGTTACTCGCATTACTTGCTTCGCTGTTCAAGTAATACCTGGTCTCGCCCGAACCAGTCGCTCAAACTCGAGAATTATCTGATAGACGGTAAATGGTGTCAGCAAGACAGTTAGCAGAGCTTCGGATAATGGAGGGGGAGCATATAATTGCTATTGGCAGTGAACAAGACTACCTTCGTACAGCGTCACACATCGATGACATCTGGCCTGGACGAACGGCTGAGCCCTTCATTGTCACCTTCCTATGGAGTGATGTGAGGGTTCTTTGTTTCTGGGACTATCACAGCCAAGCTGACGAATCGACCTCAATAAGGTAAGAACATGAGAAACATATACACAGTCACCTATAAGAATAATGGACGAATTAAAGCTGAAGAGCTGCCCGCAGACACTTACTTTGATGCTGCTGCCGCAGTCCGTCAATCGCACCACCTTAAAGCTTCAGCCATCATCTCGAATGTGATCAGGGCGACGGAGACGAGACGGAGAAATAGAAAGAGGGCGTTATAGAATGACAGATAATACTCGCATGACTCGCGGTATCCACAAGGGAATGCGGATGAAGGATGTTCCGGCCGCGTATCTCCTCCACCTGTCGAAAGATATGGCAACCGCGGGGTTTAGAAAATACGTCGCCGATAACAAAGAAGTTCTGAAATTGGAAGCGAAACGGGAGGGGCGCCTGCAATACAAGAACCGAAGGGTAACGCGATGATGCAAAAAGAAAGCCCCAGATGATGAATTTCTGGGGCCGGATTTTGCAACTGCCGAAGGGATGTTATTTCAACAGGACGAGTTTCTTCGTCTGGCTAAGCGCTCCAGCCTGTATGCGATAGAAGTAGACTCCGCTTCCCAGCCGGTGTGCGTCGAATGTTATTTCATATTGCCCTGCGTTCTTCTGTTCATGTACAAGCGTCGATACTTCTCTGCCTAGAATGTCGTAGACTTCCAACGTCACGAAACTTCTCACAGGCAGTTGATAGCTTATTTTCGTTGCCGGGTTAAATGGATTAGGATAATTCTGTGAGAGCGAGAACAATGATGGTGTTTCGCCCTCTGTCTCTTTAACAGCCGTAATTATTTCGGACAACGGCCGTCTCCAAAGACTGCTGTCAGTTCCTGCGAAAAGATAAGGGCCAAAGACGCCGAGCGACGTAATGTAAGTGCTCGATAACCCGGAATCGACTCTGTTCCACGAGCCGTTATATGTAGCCTGGAAAACTCCTCCACGCGTCCCGGCGAAGATGTTGTTGCCGCCAATGACAAGAGAGGGAACGTTACTATTCGTCAACCCGGCAGTATCGACGGCCCAGCTTGTCCCATTGTCAGTCGAATGAAAGATTCCGCCATAGGTACTGACAAAAAAATTCCTGCCGGTGACGGCAAGCGAATAGACCGAAAAAGCATTCAAGTCGACACTCACAGAACTCCAGTGGGACCCGTTGTCAGTGCTACGGAAGACGTAGCCGCCGCTGGTTCCAGCAAAGAGGTTCGTATCATGCGCAGCAAGTGACCTGACGCGAGTATCGGTCAGACCAGTGTTGACTGCGGTCCAGTTCGTACCATTATCGGTAGAACGGAAGATGCCGCCGCTTTCTGTTCCAACAAATACATTCGTGTCGGAAACCGCAAGAGCAAAGATGTTCGTGTCTAACAAGCCTCCATTGGCTGCAGTCCAACTCGTGCCGTTGTTGCTTGATAAAAAAACACCGTTCGCGATAGTTCCCACAAAAAGGTTCGTATCAGACGCAGCAAGAGCCTGAATGATCGCATAACCAATAGTATCCGATGAAGAATATCTTGGCAACCCTGAACTGACGGCCTTCCAGGATCCTCCGTTGTCAGTAGAAAGAAACATGCCGCCGGTCTCAGTCCCCGCAAACAGGTTCGATCCGCTCGCCGCAAAACAGCTCACAACGTCGGTATCGGGCAAATTCAACTGAACCCATTGTGCCTGAAGTGGAACATAAGGGATAAATGCTGCGGCTATCCATAAGAAGAATATCAAAAACTGTTTCATAGATTACCCATTAGATTATTCAAGACACAATTACTTCACTACCACCAATTTCATGGTCTTCACGAAACTCCCTGCCTCCAAACGATAGAAATATACCCCGCTTGACATGTTCGCCGCGCTCCATTGCCGGGTGTAACTTCCCGCCTGCAATTCTCCCGAGACAATTGTTGATACTTCTCTGCCTAATATGTCGAAAACTTTCAATGATGCCGTTGACCGCGTCGGAATGAAAAATGTGATTGTCGTCGTAGGGTTAAGAGGATTAGGGTAGTTCTGAAAGAGCTGGAAGGCATCCGGCACAGCGTTCCGCTTGTTCGTGACCTCAGTGATCGTTTCGGTAAATGAAATCAGCTCCCGATATTCATAATCTCCCCACACGAACTTGACAGGGCCGATGTCCGAAAGAAATATGTCTTCAGAGCCCACTTCGGTACTCGCATTTCCGACTGAGACAATGATCTCCGGAAAGTGATATTTACTGCATTGATATGAGCCGGCTGGAGTGGAAATACGTTCATCGATCGAATCAACAGACATCGGGAATGCTACCAACGAGTCTGCATAGCCGGTCCAAAGTTCGTATCCTGAATTGTACTGCTCGTCCGATACAGCTGGATATTTATAACGTAGGACGGCTTCTTTAAAATTTTGAATATAAAGGTAAATGCCGTCTTGTCTCACTGTCATTAATTGATCACCGTTGAAGTCGGATCGCACAAGAAACCATTTCTCGCCGTCAAGCATTTCCTCCCCTACCACTGTCTGCGCGACGGTATCTCCATGAATAACAGCATTAGAAAATTGATACCATGTTTGATACATCCATCGATTACCAACCCTGAGTGGATAGATTGGCGAACGAATACCCACCGAATCCGTTATTTCATTTTCGCTTCTTCCGCAAACAAGGTGTAGCTGAAAAGATAATCCGTTCCGAAGATTCCATGACAATAAATACGTTCCTGGTTCAATTGGCGAACTGAAAATATCCGCCATAGAATAGCGAATACGATATAACGCCGCCGATTGATCAGGGCTGACGACAACATTATAGATCAGATTACTTATCACCGTGGGTCCGCCTGAAATTGTTATGCCCTTGCCGTTTACTAAGGACCATTTGTAGAAATAATCACTTACAGGGATCGTATCGTTTTGTGAAGTCTTGTTGAGTGCCGTCAGAGTCATACTCAATGAATCAAAGATCCCCAATGTATCTTGAGAAACTGCAAACGTAAATACAATGCCGTTGAGAGTATCGCTCGTACTCGATGAAGATTGCGAGGAACGTAAGGGAGCAGCAGGATTGCTGCCTCGAGCGCTGCCGATAAGGATCAGCGTTGAAAGGATAATTAATATGTAACGCATCTTGGTCTTTCTCCTTGCGATGCAGCGGAGTGTTAGCATATAAGCACAAAAAACCCTCACCATCGCACGCGCGAATCCGAGGGTTCAGGTCTGATATTATTTTCCGCCCGTTCCCCCGGGAGACTTGTCGGAAAAATGTAGCAGTTATCGGACAGAGAGTCAAGGCGGGGGTACTGGGCTGCTTTGAATTCGACAGTGGCGACATCATCCTTCCCGACGGGTCGACGGCCCATCGGGTCGTTGACGATGCGTTCGCTCCGCTCACTTACTCAGGAAGATCATGGTCTGTTCACCCTGTCCCAAAGGGATCCCTTCGGGAGAAGGGTCTAAAGACCCTGCTACGTCTGAGGGAAGGCGGTTGAGATTTGGATGTCTTATACATATATTCACTAGAAGCCATTACAAAAATTCTGTCAAATGTCATAATGAACGGAACGAAGCAGAGTGGATGCCCTTGGCATTCGCTGCGCTCAGCATGACAGTTATATGTGCATTCTCCATCGAAACCGTTATTGAGATAACTTCTAAATAGAGAACCATTCCTTATTTTCTATGAATAATAGAGTCCCAAAGACCCTCATCATCGGCATCGCCTCGACGGTGATCGTTCTCGCCATCATCTATATCTTTACGTCGCTCCCCAGAGGCGGACAGGGAACAGAAGGGACGATTCCCGTCGTTCAGCCCTCGATGTATGAAGGCACAGACAAGTGTGCCTCTTGCCACAAACGGGTCTCTCCCGATATTGTAAACCAGTACGCGTCGAGTTCGATGGCACATGCCGGCGTCAAGTGCATCGATTGTCATGTTGTTGATAAAACCAATCCTGATGGCAAGGAACACGAAGGGTTTTTCATCACAAGCTCTCCCACGCCCCTGAAGTGTCAGCGCTGCCATCCCGCTGAAACCGACCAATTCGAACTGAGCCGACACAGCGGTCCATCGTGGATGGCGCTTTCGGGACTCGACGACTTTACTCCGGATCAACAACGACGCGCTGTGCGAATTCCAGAAGTTAACCGTGATGCCGCCGGAATTGTTACCGCTATGCGGAATTCACTCTTCGATATCGAGTCGCCGTCGGTGACAAAAATGGCATGCGAGAGCTGCCACGCGATAGGCAAACCGAATGCCGACGGAAGCATCGGCAATTGCAACAAGTGCCATCTTCGTCATGAGTTTTCGCTTGAACAGGTTCGAAAGCCGGAGATCTGCGGACAATGCCATCTGGGTCCCGATCATCCGCAGGAAGAGATCTACACGGAGTCTGCCCATGGCGTGATGTATCACACGCAAGGTGATAAATGGAACTGGGGTCAAAAGCGAGGGCGGCTGACAACCGCTGACATGCCGGCGCCGACATGCGCAACGTGCCACATGAGCGGTTTTGGCACACAAGGCACGACACACGATGTCGGCCAGCGCCTTTCAAAATTCTTGTTTGCTGCCATGACGACGGATCGTCCGAATGCTTTACAGGGACGCGAGGCGATGATTTCCATTTGCATGAATTGCCACACGCGTCCGTTTGTCGACAAGGAATACGCCAAGGCAGACAGTGTGACGAGCTTTGTCACCGCCAAGGTGAAAGAAGCTTCGGTGATCATGAACGGACTGGTCAAGGACGGCATCATTCCTGCCACACCGTTTGCCACGAAGATAAGTTTTGACGCTTTCGATCTGTGGCATTTCTACGGACGCACGGCGAAGTTTGGCGCATACATGCAGGGACCGGACTACACGCAATGGCATGGAATATATCCGCTGCTCGGTGAACTCACCAAAGTGAAGGAAGAAGCCGCCGAACTGCGTGCAAGACATAATGGCCGCGGTAAGCTATGAACGACGTATCTATTTTTCATCTTGCCAATGTGAAGCTGCCGATGGAGAAGAACAGGCTGCTTCTCATGTTTGCCGGCGTCAATCTCATCTTCACTGGTCTCGATGTCGCTCTCGCACATTCGATCAATAGTTTTGTCCCGCCGTATGAATGGATCCCGGTATACTTTGCACCGATAGGGGCGATCACCTGTTTCCTTCTTGCGTTTCAGTCGAAACCGTCGAAAGGGGTCGCACTCGTTCATATTTTGATGATGTGCACAGGAGTTCTCGTCGGTGTCATCGGAACCGGCTTCCATCTGAATCAGGTGTTGAGCCCGACCGGAAGACTCAGTTGGGCGTGGATCGTTTTCGGTTCACCGATCCTTGCCCCGCTTTCGTTCGCGGGCGTTTCATTGATAGGCCTCTACGGAGTTACCACCGAGGTGCAAGACCAACCAGGAATGCTCGAAGTGCCGGGACTCGGGACGTTTAAAGCACCAATATCACGCGACAGACATTTCATGTGGTTGGTGGGACTCGGCTTTGCCGGTTCAGCTATTACATCTATTATAGATCATGCCCAGTACGGGTATACGACCTTCAAGCTTATCGCAGTTGCCTACGGCGTGTTTGCGACGGCGGTCGTGCTCTACCTGTCGATTGCAAAGGATTGGTCGCACGGCGATCAACTTACCTACTTCTGGACCATGGTAGCTGCGATCGTCGTCGGCGTTCTCGGATTCGCGTTCCATCTGGCTAAAGATCTTACCGATACGGGGCAAATAAGTTTGGAGCGCATACTCGTTTTCGCCCCCGTGTTTGCGCCCTTGCTCTTTTGTGATCTCGGCCTCCTTGGATTGCTGGTTGTCTCTACATCGGCAAAGTCCACGGAGTTGAATGATGTTTGAGCATCGTGGTTAAGCGCAAGTTTTGTATGATGAGCGTAAAACATATGACTCAAATCCTCCCCGCAACTGCGTCCTGCATGGCAATTATCCTTATCTTCTTAATTCAAGCACGCTCATTAATTACGATCTACCCAGGCGATCAGAAGTAATAGCATAGTCGAACCGATACCGATGAATACTCGAAGGAGAACAACGTATGATTCGTGCAGGTTTTACGATCGACAGCCCGCTGACCAAATCTCACCTGATCGTAATCGAGAGCGATTTGGAAACCAAAGGGATGGGATGGCTGCTGGAAATTCATTGCGTTCCTAACGCCCAGTCCGACGTTCCTGAACATCTACACCTCACATGGACCGAGACATTTGAGATCATTTCGGGTTCCGCTTATTACTCACTCGATGGTGTTCAGAAATCAATTAAGGCCGGTGAGAATTTTATCGTGCTGCCGGGTCATCGGCATATACATCCATGGAATGCCGGCAGCACCGAATTGGTGTATCGCCAGCGGGATAATTTTGAACATCCAAGCTCAGCAGCGGTCCAGGACGTTCTCGGCGTATTTGCTAAGCGGGCCGATCTGGCGCATGAAGGAAAAGTCGATTCTCAGGGTCGTCCTTCGAACCCATTTCAACTTGCCGTCACTATGAGGATGTTGAATAAACACGGAGGGTATGATGCGCGTGTGCCGATATTTCTTCAGAACATTATCGGAGGCACTCTCGGTCGATGTGCCGAACTTCTTGGTTACAAGGCAGTTGATCCGAAATACCGATAGGCAATGACTAATACCGTTCTCATGTGTCCGACCCCGGTGCGTATCTACTCTACTTTCTTCTTTTCGATTCCGAGTCGCTCGCATAAACGAGGATTTCGACAACGTGTGTCGCTTTAGTTCTTACTCATGTCCAGCGTGCACTGCCGGGCTGATATCCACCTGTTGGGTGATCCTGTGCATCGTAGAGTTGATCTTAGAGTGTGCAGCAAGGTGGCGCGAAAGCTTGATCAGTCTGCTTTATGTGGCGAATGACTTTGGAAAAAGACAAGCGAGAACTCATGACAATCAAGAAAGTAAGCATCAATCGCGCGCCGGTCTTAACTCTCTGGGCAACCGTCGTCGCTGAACGTCTCGGATACGACCACGATTGTGCGCTGACCTTGGGAAAGGCGGTCGCCGGACTGAATGCCCAGTCGAAAGGTCAACGTCTTGGCATCTTTGAGAGGCCGAAGGAACGGCCTATCAAGGTGGTGCGCAAGGGTGAGAAGTCAAAAGAGAAGGAATTGATTATGTTGCTCGGCAGGGTAATTCCTGCTGTTCAAACGAAAGAAGGTGTTCGTGCAATGATCAAAGATGAAATCGTTACACCCGATTCTGTCGCGAAATACTTGGCTCAGAAATTCGGAGAAGACCTCGGTGAGGTGCAAGAAGCGATGAAGCTGTTGGCGAAGGCGTACAAGCCTGATGAGTTAGTGAATGTCGCCTACAAGATGTATGAGAAGTTTCGTCCGAACGTGCCGGCTGGTGAGAAAGGGTGGGGGGCGAAAGGGGAATTGGATTTGGGATTAATACGTTCGCTTGCAAAAAAATCTATTGATTGATTCAATCTCTTAAGGTAAACGATATGGAAATGAAGAAAATAGAAATCGGTTCGATGGCAGGAAAACGCGTTATCGTTACCGGACCTACTTCGGGCTTCGGAAAAGAGATCGCCCTTCAGCTCGCAAGGCTCGGCGCAGAAGTCGTTCTTGCCTGCCGTAATGTCAAACTCGGCGAGGAAATAGCGGAGGAGATCGCACATCGCACTGCCAGCAAGAACTGCGTGGTCATGCACATTGATACTTCAGATCAAAAGTCCATCCGCGAATTTGCCCGGCAGTATCGAAAGAATTATTCCCGCCTTGACGTGCTCATCAATAATGCTGGTCTCAATCGCACACAACGACATATGAGCGTGGATGGCGTAGAACTCACGTTTGCTACCAACGTGCTCGGTTACTTTCTTTTAACACGGGACTTGCTCGACGTTCTTCGGGCGAGTGCACCCGCACGGATCGTCAACGTGGCCTCCAGCTACGCAAGCGACCTCGATCTCACCGACCTGCAGTTTGTTCACCGGGTGTACGAAGGACGAAAAGCGTACGCACAGTCAAAGGCCTGCGATCGAATGCTAACCTGGGCGTTCGCGCGGCGGCTCGAAGGAAGCGGAGTCACCGCTAACGCGATGGCACCGGGATTGGTCGTGAAGACCGGTCTCTATCGCGACACAGCTCCACGGATTCGTCTTATCCTGCGATTCGTGAGCCTTCTCTTTGGTCGCAGTGTCGCGCAAGGGGCTGACACTGCAATTTGGTTGGCAAGCAGTCCGGATGTGAATGGTGTCAACAGTAAGTTCTTTGACCAACGAAAAGAAGTGTCCTGCCAATTCCGAAATGTTGAAGCAGAAGAAAAGCTATGGAGCATTTGCGAGGGGCTAACCGGAACAACTTGAACGTACGAAGAATGACTATTCCTGTTACACTTACAATTCTCTCTCGCACCGACGACGATGAATGTTTGAGGCGGAGCCAGGAAGTGAATCGCATGGCTCAGAATGGATCTACAATTGCGATTCTGAGACATGAAGCAGTTGAAGGTTGAGCAGTGTCTTGGGTGGGAGAAGCCCAAGAAATAAAGATATCCAGCAGATAAGCGTATGAAATGCCTTTGAAAACAGCCATTTTGACGGATGTGTGAGAATCTTGAACCGAATTTGAAAAAATCCTTGACAACAACCAGAAATAGTGCTATCATTCCAAAAAAGAGGAGCTGGTGCGAACAGTAAAGATGTTCGTTTTTTTGTCCCCAACAATGTAAACGGTTACATTTTTTTTGCCCATTAATGTAAACGTTTACATCCATTCTCAAATAGAACATGCCAATTGTTACGATTAAAGACGTCGCAAGAGCAGCGAACGTAAGCACTGCAACTGTGTCTCGCGTTTTCAACAATGCCGTGGTTGTCGATGAAGCGACCAGGACACGCGTGCAGGAAGTTTCCCAACGCCTCAATTATATTCCGAATGCGCTCGGCCGAAGTCTCAGCACCCGTCGCACTGATGCGATAGGATTGCTCCTTCCGGACCTGTTCGGGGAGTTTTTCTCCGAAGTACTTCGCGGCAGCGACCAGACAGCGCAACAAGCAAATTACCACCTCGTTGTCTCTAGTTCGC
>Ga0265337_1000085_pt1 | contig 45359 bp, 37 predicted proteins | sample 42122metaG_FD_192441 | JGI IMG/M metagenome (GOLD analysis project Ga0265337, IMG submission 192441) | Rhizosphere microbial communities from Carex aquatilis grown in University of Washington, Seatle, WA, United States - 4-21-22 metaG | ecosystem: Host-associated > Plants > Roots > Rhizosphere >... | reverse complement strand
TGCCAGAGCCGGAGCACTGGCGGAGAGTGAACGGTGCGACAGGAAAAGAAATAGGTGTTGCCGAAGAGCGAGGCACAGGTGTCGAAAGCCAGCCGTTCGCGGATCATTCGCAAGTAAAGGCGCTTTCCTGAAAGCAACCCGCCTTCGGAGTGCTCCACGCGGGACACTTCCATGCTGGGAATTTTCCGGTCAGCCATTGCCTTTTCGATGGCGGCGTAAAATTCCTGCGTCGGCAGCGAGAATCCGTCCGCAAAGGAAATCCAATGATCGAGAACCTCGTCGTTTTTTGACTTGAAACCAAAGATGGTCATACCCGAAGTGTTCGGGGATTATGGCGTTCCGCCCGTCAGGGGTCAACCAACAAAAACCTCCACTTGTGCATAAGCAAAGTGGAGGGTGTAGGTATTAACTGCGAGACCCGAATTAATCTAGGCAGGAGCAGAGTTTAGGCTTTATTGGAACACCTTTAGAGCGCACAATATAGCGTCCTCCTGATTGACGGATCGCACCAAACTCGACAAGGAGGTTGAGATAACCAGCAACAGTTGTTGAAAAATCAACAACATTACTGTGACGGACTTTCCTATACGCTGCCACAACTTCCCTCGAAGTAAAACTGTCGCGGGAGTAGATGATTTTGGCAAGCGCCTTTTGATTTTCAATAACGGATGTGTTCATAAGTTTACTTACAATCTGTATTCTTTATACTACTGTTTAACCCAATTTGCAAACCTGTTCCAAAGCAACTTTCCGAAGGTGATCCTCCAGCTTTGAAACTTCTTTTCCTGCAAGACGTCTGTGTCGAAAAGGAAAACAAAAAATGGGGGGAATGATAGGACACCTTGGCGCAATTCTTCGCTAATACGTGAGACACCACAGATACGGACAGGGCGACCAGAGGAATTAACAATAATAAAATCGTCAGTCACCCCCGTGTTAAACCGCTTCGTTACGAGGAAAACATCCTTGATCCCAAGCTTCGCTTTCAAGTCTGTCGCGGCAGCGGACAAAAAATCTAGCACGTTGAACGTCTTGCTACCAAGTGCATTCGCCAACAAATGACACAAGATGGTGATTGCATATCCTTGACGACTGAGGAGTCTTTCCCACGCTTCAATGTCCTTCAAGTCGATCTTCTTTCCTTTGGTAGTAACTTCCTTTAGGGCGGAGAGATCGCGTTGGTATGCATCGGTAGAAGCCGCCCCTTTCCCAACTTTTTCCACCAGTGCATTCCAGTCAAAGTTTCTGGGAATAGCGTGGACGAAAGATCGATCCACGTCCAAGAAACACTCGGCTCGTTTGTATAAACTGATATATCTCTTTCTATTGGAAAGAAATTCCTCAAGTCTGACGAACAGAATATCTTCAGATTCTGTCGAGGGTGTAAAAAATTTTCTCCTCAATATACTCAACAGCCATGCATCATCCCATTGAACATAAACGCTCTCAGTATGTTTTGGCACATGTCTTGAGTCTGATTCAAAAACCTGCCAAAGCCCTGAAATATCACCTCGAAGCAGCAAGCCATCATCAACCTGTCTTTCCGACCCTGGTTGGTTAGAAAGCGAACTCGGATGCGGCTCGACCTTTTCATTGGAACAAAAATCAATATATTGTTGCGCCAATTCGGTAATGCAATGTTCCAATAGTCCATCAAATTTAACAACACGATGATGATAAATTAAGTATTTATAAAGTTGAAACCTCTGGCGATAGAACTCTTCCAAGTTGTGAATAGCCCTGATTGATGGGGCAAAGCAGAATGAGTTACCATTGGGAGGATACTTAATAAGTGTAAAGGAGCGCAACAAACGATCAATGCGGAGCGGTTCTCTGGAAAATCCTGAAATGGCCAAATCCCTTTGAACGTAATCGAGGCGATCAGAGTCCAGCTGGCCGTCAACAATTCTGTGTAACGACCCATAGAACGCTGTTTTCTCAGCAAGAATTGACAAAACTAAGTGTTTTTGGACAAGTAAAAAATATAAGTCTTTGTCGCTAGCCTTAGCTTCCTTAAGTTCTTTAAGATATGCATCGAAAAGGATAACTGCTAATTCTTCACCAAGCCTTTCATGGAACGGTGTTGTGGTTCTGAAAAACTTTTTGAAAAGCTCATTAAGCTTGCTAGTTTTGCTGTCAGAGGTCGTTTTCTCCTGCTGACATCTGATGTCGATATAATTATCAATTCTGGTTAACGCATTTTCGGTGACATGGGAGAAAGGGGGGTGACCAACATCATGCAATAAGGCAGTTAGGCGCACAGCCTGATAAAGGTGAACAAAATGAAAGCTTTGTTCTGGAGTTAGACCATATGGAAGTGCAGAGGAATATAATTGGGAAATCTGCTGTGGGAGAATGGGCTGGTGTAAATCACTAGATCGGGTCTTGTTGGATATCCAACGGTTTAATTCTGGATCGACCGTCTTGTCCTTAAGGTTTTCGAAGGAAGCCTTTGCTGCGTCAAAGAAGGTGTTGCGAATCTGCGGCGTAGCGTTAAGAATGGAATTGCAAAAAATGTCCCCGGTGATGTTAACGCAGCCAAGTGAATGAGTAAACCGGGATGTTCGATTGGACGGATAAGTAAAATAAACGGTGGAATTTTCCAAAATGTTGTGGAGTCTGTTGAAAATCTGGGTGGATATAAAAGCCTTTTCTATTGAAGACAACGCAATAGTGCCGTGCAAGAAATCGGACACCCAAGTGGATTTCAATTCGTCGGGCATAGTATCTATTCTCGATCCATTTTTCTGCTTTTTGGCCCCATCCGTCTGGCTTTTCAAGATTGTTACAAAAATATGATAATCGCGTCAATCGGATTTTGTTTGAGGGATGTCTGGGAAAAGCTGGAGATTTTCAGGTCAGGCAATTGATGCGGTTTTGAAAGAGGCACGAGTGCCGGCGAATTCAACCGGCAATTCAGCAAAATTTACCAAGCGTGTTTTGCAGCGATTGACTTCCGATAGGGCTCAAAAACTAGCCCGTCGCCGTTCTCGGCGTCCAAAACAATGATGATCCCGAAATTCAATAAACGTGTTTATTTGGATTTCTGCCTCTTCGCCTTTTTGAAGTTCGCCGGGTAGAGGCTCTCCGTTGAAACGCCCAGGACGGTCGCCAAAAGGAACAATTCAGAATCGCTGACACAACGGATTTGCGCCTCAATTTGAGAAACCGTCCCGCGACTGATATCGAGGCCATGCAACTGGCATCGGGTGGCAAATTGCTCCTGCGTCAGATTCATTTCGTAACGCCGCTTCTGGCATGAAAATAACTCCAATTCACAGTTCCAAAATTGATTCACAATAGGTTGCGAACAACGCGAGACTGCAAAGCCGGTTTGATTTGTTACCACCGTTTGTTAGAACTCAATGCCTTTACGTTCGTGGGTTCAGAATCTTTCAATTTTTTCGAAAGATTGCCCAAATGTGTCCGTATTCCCTTCAGATTGGTTCATTGTCTTTAGGCAGCCTGTCAGTTGGCTATTGGAATTGGGTTTATGGAAGCAAACAGGCAGAAGGTTTTGGGTGGACGGCCGAGGCGTTTTTCAGGTCGGTGGGCAGGGAACACGCTTTTACCGGCAGATTGCTTCGCGCCACCTCTCCCTCATTCGCCCCATGCAGTTCAATCCTCTTCCTCGAAAACAATCAGAAAGGTTTCCATGAAAACTTCAATCATTGTCGTTGCGTTGCTGGCATCCGGCCTGTCGCAAATTCAAGCCAGCCAATATCAGGTGGTGGAACGCGGCGCGGATTATCGCGTCTTGCAAAAAACCACTTACGAAGGCGGCACCAACCGTGTCCATCGCGTCGTCGAATTGAGCGCCGGTTTAAATTACAAAAACAGCTACGGCCAATGGACGGAATCGAAGGAGGAAATCGAAACCTTCCCCAATGGCGCCATTGCCCAGCACGGGCAGTATCAGGTCATTTTCGCCAACAACCTGAATTCCACCGGGGCCATTGACCTGCAAACCCCGGATGGGAAACGACTGCGCAGTAACATTCTGGGTCTGGCCTATGACGACCGTTCCACTGGCAAGAACGTGTTGATTGCGCAAATCCAGGATTCCCAGGGGGAATTGATTTCGTCCAATCAGGTGCTCTATCCCGATGCGTTTGCAGGCGTGAAGGCGGATGTCCGTTATACCTACAAAAAGGGCAGCTTTGATCAGGACGTAATTTTGCGGGAACAGCCTCCCACACCGGAATCGTTTGGGATGAGTTCCCAAACCACGGAAATTGAAGTGTTGACGGAATTCATTGATCCGCCGCAAGCAAGGATTGCGGCGCATCCAGTTCAAACAAATTCCCTGCCAGATCAGGATATTGGCTGGGGTGTGACACGAATCGGGCGTGGCCGGGCCTTCGACTTGGAAGAACCGCCGAACAGCCATTCACGGGTGATGGTGCGCCGGCAATATGTAACGGCGCAGAACCGGAACATTCTGGTGGAAGGCGTGCCGATTCAACCAATCAAATCGTCTCTGGCGAAACTGCCCTTACAGGCGAGTTCCGCGACAAAGTTGCCAATGCTGGCTTCCAAAACGCTAGTGCTGCCCAAGACGCCGACGGCACAGGCGGAACCAAGGCCGATGAAGTTGGCGTCGGCTTCGACACCCGACAAAGGTTTTTTGCTTGATTATGTGATGTTGAATACAGACACGAATGATTTCACGTTCCAAGCGGACACGACATATTTTATCAATGGCGAGGTGCATATTGGCGGGACGACGATCTTTGAGGGCGGAACGGTGATCAAATATCCCAACGACACGACCGCCTTTATCGAAATTGATTATTATGTTATTTGTCCTGATCTCACAAATCGTCCAGCAACTTTCACCGCTGCCGACGACGACAGCGTTGGGGAAAGTATGAATGGCATCTGGGGTGGTTACAGCGGAACTGTATCGGGATATTATGCAAATCCCGCGATAGCATTCAATATCCCCAATCAATCGGAAATTCAACACATTTTGAGCAACATTCGCGTCACATATGCACAGCAAGCCATTTCCGACCCGAACAGTTGGGTTGGGCCAGACTATGGGCATCTTATTATTAACGATTCACAAATCATCAATTGTCATGACGCGGTAGTGCTCTCAGACTACGGAGACAACCAGCAAGCGGAGCTCAATAATTGTCTCATCGCCAATGTGGATAGCGTGTTTCTTAGTGGTAATATCGATGGCAATAATGATATTTGGTATATTAATCAAAGCACAATTGATAATTGCTCCCAAGTCGTCAACGACCCGGTATGCCCTCAAAACGAGTCTTTTTACGCCACGAATTCGATTTTTTCCAATGTGGGAAACTGGACAATGCTGAATGGTGATACTTCCATATATTGGTTCACTTTAGGGTGGAGCAGTTACAATGGCTACTATAACACGCCCAGCGCGCTTCCCGGAGACAATATTCTTTCTTCAACTAACTGGCCTTTTCAAACTGCTGGTGCGGCCAATTATTATTTGGCAACAAACAGCCTTTTCCATGATGTCGGCACGACGGACATTGATGGTGATTTGCTGGCTGAAATCCAGACGATGACCACCTACGCGCCGCAGGACGGCGGCTGGCCTGACACCAACACGCCCGACCTCGGCTATCATTATCCCATCAACGAAGATTCCGATTACGACGGCCTGCCCGACCGGTGGGAATGGAAATACTTCGGCAATTATAATAAAAGCGGCACCAGTCTGGACGTCAATGGCAACACACTGCTATATGATTATCAAAACGGCATTGACCCGACAAGTTTCAGCAACGTGCGGCTGGGGTATTGGCCGTTTGACAATACAAACACCTGGGTGGGCGCCGAGGGACAACTGCCGCTTCTGGCCACGAATGTCGCTGGTGTTACTAATTGGGACATCAACGCTGTGCTGATTGATTCGACCAATGCCGCCATTCTGAAATATCGCGATATTGAGACCAACGGCAATGCCAACATCAATCTGCGCAGCGGCACAGTCCGCTTATGGTTCAGACCGGATTGGAGCAGCGTTTCAGCGGGTGGAGCCGGGCCGTGGGATCAAGGCCGTTTGATTGAGATGGGGAGTCAGGGAATCAGCACAGGCTGGTGGACGCTGATGCTGGATACAAATGGTAATACGTTAAGCTTCATCACCCAGACCAACGGCGTTGGCATGACCAATCTGGCATGTGCCATCAGTTGGACCTCTAATATTTGGCATCAAGTCGTGCTGACTTATAGCGCTAGCAATTCATCGCTTTATATTGATGGACAAGCCGTGGTCACCAACGGGCTGGGAGTCCAATACTGGCCAAATGAAACAGAGCGGTCGGCGGGTTTCCGCATTGGCAGCGATGCCACGGGCAACAATCAGGCGCGAGGCGTTTTTGATGAATTGGAGACGTTTAATTACCCGTTGAGCGCGGTGCAAATTGAAGTGGATTACTGGAATTGCCTGTTTCTGCGGCAGACGTGCATTCCCGGCATAGGAGGCAACTTAGGCGTGAGCGGGCCGTATGTTGCAAACCCGGACTACATCCACGTCGGGGAGACGGCGACCATATACCAACTCTTCATCCTCAATGTGGGGACATGCACGCTGACCAATCTGAAGGCGTGGGCGGTATTTCCGGACAGCACGTTTGCAGAAGTCCTGGACCTGAACAAGCAGTCCAGTCCGAATAATTTATTGCCATCATTTGCGAACATAACGTGTCCCGGGGGCGTCCAGTGCATGGCGTTTACCTCGACCTACCAGGTCAAGGCGGGGGACATTGGGAGCGGGCTGAATTTCCAGACCAACTGGCCGCCAGGATCTAGCTTCAACAGTTCGCAGAGTGGGCAGGCCAACAGTGTAATGTTCCAACTGGCCGGATCGGCGAGCGCGATACGGACGGCAGTCGCAACGGTGCCGGAGAAGTCCCCGACGCCGTTGACGGTGCTGCAGCCGTGCGTGGGAATAACCAAGGTGTGCAATGGGGGGCCATTTCTTTATAGGCAGCCGATAGCGTTCGCGGGGGTGATAACGAACTGCTCGGTGCATCAGGCGAACCCGTCAGATGCAACGCTGACCGTTAATTCAGTTTCCGACAATCCGGCCGCGACAATCAACCTCGCAACCACCACTTCTTCGGGCCGGACATTCGATGGAACACTGCAGCAGGCGGAGTCGGTGGCTTATACGGGGAGCTACCTGCCGGCAACCAATCTTTGCGGACCGTTCACGGACACGGTGCAGGTGGTGGTGGCCGACCTTACGGGCTTTACGGTGACCAACAGCGTGACGACTGTCTGCACAATCACGATTTTACCGATTGTTTCAATCCTCTCACCAACAAACAATGCGATATTTAATGTGGGGACCACCATTACAAATGTCGCCGTTGGGTATGGTTGCAGCGGGACCATCACCAATATCCAGTTTTTTAATGGCACGAACAATTTGGGAACCGCTGTAGTGGCTGGAACAAATTATACGTTGGTTTGGACAAATGCACCGCTGGGAAGCAATTCGCTCACGGCGGTCGCCGTGGACAACAATGGGTTGACGAATATTTCTTCCACAGTGAATTTCACGGTTTTGAATCCGTTGCCAGCGGTCCATTTTGTCAGTCCAACGAACAATCAACTCTTTGTCACGTCACCGCTCAATATGTTGCTGACGGCGACGGCCAGCGCGTCCGCAGGAACGATTTCAAACGTGCAGTTTTTGAATGGGAATACAGTCCTAGGAAGTGGTGCTTTGACGAATAGTGCATATGCATTCTTGTGGACAAATGTTGCTGCCGGAAGCTATACGCTCAAAGCAAAAGCAACTGATAGCAATAACAATTGTGCAACGGATTCTATCGGCATCGCTGTCAACGCCATGCCAATGGTCAGCATCATTTCACCCACTAACATCCAGTCTTTCCTTGAAGTTACCAATGTTACCATCACTGCGGTCGCATCTGACCCCGATGGCATAATTACAAATATTTCCTTTTTAAGCGAAACGAATCTGCCATTTCCTATTACGGTGCAAGATGTAACGAATTTCACGCTCGTTTGGTCGAACCGAGCGGCTGGGTATTATCCCGTGACGGTTGTCGCAACGGATAATCGGGGCGCTCAAAGTGCTTCACATATTTGTGTGTTCAAGGTAAATCCGACCAATCCGCCGCCGTCCGTGGCAATCACGTATCCGACGAACGGTGCGATGTTCGCCGACGATTCCGACATCACCATCACGGCCACGGCCACAGCCAACGATACGAGCGGCTGGATAACGAACGTGGAATTCTTTGTGGACGGACAGAGCATCGGCAGTGATCCCAACGCTCCTTATGAAATCAGAGAATGTTGTTGGAAGCCTGGAACGTATCAACTCATGGCCATCGCCACTGACAATTTGGGAAGCAGTGCTTTTTCAAGCAATGTGCAGATTACTGTGGAGCAGGAATCGCTGAAAAGCGGGGGATTCTGGGATCCTCAATTCGGACAGTTTCTAAACGTCACGAATCGTGGTGGCGATGCGGGCTTTGGAGGAATACATTCGCTCGCAAGTTCAGGTGCCGAAGGAAGCCAAACCGTCTATGCTGGAAATGAATATTCTGTGTTTAATGGTGCGAACGGAACAAATTGGTCGCAAGCGGTGTTTCCGTCTGATTTCACGGAATTGTGGCGGGATGGTATATTTGATGGTTTCGAGGAGGACCCTGTCCCATACAATGCGATTTTTGCGGATGGCACAAATGTTTATGCCTTTGGGCCGACAAATAGAGGTGTCCTCGGGGACGGTGGTTATTATGATGATGATGGCAATGGCTTCCAACTTCTGGAATCGTCCGGAGGCACTAATATTACACTCCTCGGAAACCAGCTCAATGTGGATGTTGGGCACAAAATTGTTGTCCGAGGGATAATTAAAGTGGCTGGTGACATTTATGTGTATGGCGATTTTTATAGTTCCGGTTCAAGTTTGACATCCGACCTGAACACGAACGTTCAATATGTGGCCAAGCTGGACAGAACCACTAACTGCTGGCTTCAAGTCGGCAACGGCTTGAATGGAGGTGTCGCCGCAATGGCCGCCATTGGCAATGACATTTACATAGGCGGCGCATTTACGAACGCGGGCGGCAACACGAACGCCAATTACATAGCTCGTCTCTGCGGAAATACATGGACAAATCTGGGTTCAGGAGTGTCCGTCAGCCCTCAACCCACCAACTCTTCTGATTTCTTGAATATCTTTGAATTTATGCCAGTTAAGGCGTTAGCAGCCTGCGGTTTGAATCTGTATGTCGGCGGCCAGTTTACCACGGCGGGCGGCAACACTAATGTGCATGGAATAGCCATTTGGAATAAGGGCGTTTGGCGAAGCATGAATGGTGGACCGGGAACACGGACTGAAGGCTATTTGTCTGCTTTTGGCATTACTTTTTATGGTCCCGCTTATTCAAACTGGCCCCCCGTTACGGTTAATACGATATCTGTCCGTGGCGACCGGGTCTATGTCGGCGGGGATTTTGCGTATGTAGTAAATGGTGACGCACAGGGCACAGTGACGATTGGTGAATGGTTTGACAATTATAATGATTTTGGCGTTGACGATATCGTATTATCAAACCGTGACAATGGAGTCGTTCCAGCCAGGGGCATTGCCATGGCTGCGTGGAATGAATCAAGTCAGACCTGGACATGGAGCAGTTTGGCGGGTGGAATCTCTGAAGGTGCGGGCTATAGTGTCAGTGGCTATGACGCGGTTGTCAATTGCTCCATAATCGTGCCGGGAACTGGTCCAAACAGTTATGACCTTTACGTAGGCGGTAACTTTGCGAGCGTGGGATCACGTATTTATAACAATGGTCTGGCGCGATGGCGTGTTGGTTATCCTCTGCCTCCGAGTGTTCCCTCGGTGACCATCACGAATCCCATCAACGGCTCGATATTTACAAATACATCTGCAATTACCATAGCAGCCGTAGCTTCGAGTTATACAAATATTGAGTATGTTGAATTCTTTGCTGACGGTCATGATTTAGGCGGAACTAGTGAGAGCAGTGGCTCGTATCATTTCTCGTGGAGTGCCCCGACGTATGGGTTGCACCAGCTTACAGCAGCGGCTGTTGACGTCAATGGCCTTCAAGGTCAATCCAAACCTGTTCTAATTAATATCATGAATCCATCCGGAACAGTCACGGCATCCAACGACAACTACACGCTTTTCATGAACAGCCCACCGGCAACCCTGAATGTTTCGACAAATGATAGCACGACGACCAGCAACAGATTGCGCATCGTTTCAGCTTATATGGTCCAAGGCAATGTAGGCGCCGTCCAGGTCAATCATGATAACAGCGCAGTCATTTATACTCCGGGAGTTAATGCTTATGGCACTGATTATTTTGCATATTCCGTTACCGATGGAGTCAGCACGAATTCGGCTTACGTCATCGTGATGGTCCTGGCAAGGCCATCTGTGGAAATTTACAAGCCTTCCAGTGGAGAGCAATTTTGTGCCAGCAATGGTGTTTTCACAGTTGCGATTGGGGGTGACGCGTTTGAATACGGCGGTTCCATTACCAACATGGACCTTTACGTCAATGGCACGAGATGCGCCACGACAAATCGGCCCACCATTACTACCAACTGGAGCACGACCACCGCCGGTATTTACACTTTTAAAGCGATTGTAACCGACGCCGACGGCTACACCAATGCTTCTTCTGCCGTGACCATCATTGCATTCACCACGACAAACCAGGTTACAGGCTCGATTAGTAATTTACCGATCAGTAGCGATGGGCTGGGCGGCGAGAAATATGCGATCGTGCGTGACGGTTTATTTGATTTGAAAGGTCAGGCAAAGGTCAATGGATCAACCAACGGCGTGCTCTATCAGGTTCTCGTCCATCCGCCGGACGACTCAGGCACCGTCATTGCCAATGTCACGCCACAAGCCGATGCCGGCGGTTACCATGAAAATGGCGATAGTCTCGGTGATTTGGGCATCCTCGATCTTTCGAGCGTGGCCAATGGAATTTATGACCTGGAGCTGGATGTTTACGGCGGTGGAACATCCACCAATGTCACCGTTCGCTTCATTCTCGATACACAATTGAAGATCGGCCAGTTTGGTTTCAGCCAACAGGACCTTGTGATTCCAGTCAACGGTGTTCCGATAACTGTCACGCGCACGTATAATTCATTAAATCCGTTATCCAGTGATTTTGGTTACGGTTGGTCGTTTGCGATCAACAGCATGGATGTCTCGTTGGATGAAGACCGTGAAAATGTGAACGTTATTCTTGACGATGAACAACGAACGGCCAACGTCCGGATCGGTGGAGGCCGGGATGTCACCCTTACACTGCCCAACGGGCGGGTGGCCACATTCCAATGCCATTTTGATGGGAACGATTCAGGTAATTACACTCCCGTCTGGCAGTCGCCTCCAGGCGTTGCCTACAGTCTCGATGAAAGTGACGGCTCTTTTTATTCCGGATACAATGGCTGCTGGGACAACAATGAAAACTACGCTTTCGATAATTATGACATCGCCGGTTTTGTCCTTACCGATAAAAATGGTGGAACCAAGTATCATATTACACGCCCCGTAGGAACCGTTGTTGATTATGACGCCACTGGGGAAGGCGGTTGGGTAGAAGCGCAGGTTTACGGTCCGCCGAAGCTCACGAAAATCGAGCAGCGCGACGGCAACACCATTCAAATCACAAGCAATAGCGTCGCCTTTTACACCAACAATGCGCCGAACCCGACACGCTCAATCCTGTTTGACCGCGATGGCGCGGGCCGCATCACCGCCCTTTACGATCCCAATGGCGGTCCCAATGGTTTGCCGGCCGTCAAATACGTTTACAATCAGGACACTGGCAATCTGATTTGGGTTCTCAAATTGGTTGATCGCAGCGCCGGCACCTACACCGCCAACAAGTATCGTTACGACAATCCTAATTTCCCGCACTACATCACCTCGATGGAAAATGGCGACGGGATCACCGTGGCGCAAAACTTCTACGACGACAATGGCAGGTTGACTGCGGTGCAGGATGCCAACGGCAACCTCACCCAATTCATCCACAATATAACCAACGACATGGAAGTGGTCATTGACCGGCTTGGCCACACCAACACCTTCGTCTATGACACCCATGGTAATGTCACAGCCCAGACCAACGCCCTCGGCCAGGTCACAGCCATGGCCTATGACGCTAACAACAACAAAACCAACGATGTCACCTTCCTCAACGGCCAGTCTTATGCGACGAATAATTATGTTTATAATCTCAACTTGAATGTGATGCTGTCCTCGACTGATCCGCTGGGCCACACCAATGGATTCACTTACGATGGCTACGGCAATGTCTTGACCTGTTCGGATGCGAAGGGCAACCCAACGGTTAACGCCTATGATCCCAATACGGGCGATCTCATCAGCACCACCGATGCGCTCGGTCATGGCTCAACCAATTCCTACGCCGGTGGCCTGCTTGCCAGTTCAAGCGATGCCCTCGGCAACTCGACGGTCAATTCCTACAACGGCAGTGGCAATCTCGTGGGCACCATGGCGCTCGACGCTGCTTCCGGCGCGATTTTAAGCTCCAATTCCTTCAACTACGACAATAACGGCAACCGTCTCACTTCAACCGTCTGGCGGCGCGCCGGCACTTCCTGGGTCAGCTCCACCACGACCAGCATTTATGACGCGATGAACCGCGTCACACAGACGATTGACCCCGATGGCGGGACGAACACAGTGGTGTATGACCTTAACGGCAAACAGCAGACGACGATTGACAAGCTGGGTCACACCAATAGCTATACCTACGACAGCCAGAGTCGGCTCATCCAGACCACCTATCCTGATATGGCAACCGAATCTTCCACCTATGACGCTGCAGGCAATCGCATTACCAGCACCGACAAGGCGGGCCGGACGACCACCTATGTCTATGACGCGTTGAATCGTCAGACGCAGACGATTTATCCTGACAGCACAACGAACACCACCGTTTATGACGGCGTCGGACGTGTGGCGCAAACCATTGACGCGCGCGGCACGGTGACCGCGTTCAATTACGATGCGGCGGGACGGCGGATTGCCGTGACCAATGCAGTTGGCCTGACCGTGCAGACGGTCTCAACCTATGGCTACGATGCCAATGGCAATCAAATAACCTCCACCGATGCGAACCAAAATACTACGACAAATATATTCGACGCCTTGAACCGTCAGATGGAAGTGGATTATGCCAATGGAACCAAGACTTTCACGGGCTACGACGCGGATGGCCGCCGTGTGGCGGAGACGAATCAAGATGGCATTGTGACCTTGTTCGGTTATGACGGCGTGGGACGGTTGATGAGCGTGACAAATGGGCTCAATACGGCACAACAAATGGTGACGCGCTATCAATACGATTCGGAGGGCAATGAAGTGGCGCAGATTGACGCGCTTGGACGCACCAACACTTATGCCTACGACGGCATGGGCCGGCGTATCGCGCATGCGCTGCCCGGCGGCCAATTTGAAAGTTTCGGTTATGACGTTGCGGGCAATCTCATTTATCAGACGAACTTCAACGGCGCGGCCATCACCAATCAATACGACGTGATGAACCGGTTGACCAACGTGGTTTCCGTGAACGGCTATCATGTGGGCTACACCTACAGGGTGACTGGCCAACGCCAGACAATGAGCGATGCGGGCGGAGTAACGAGTTATAGCTACGACAACCGCGACCGGCTGGTTATCAAGACTGTGGCGTGGAACAGCGGGCCGACCGTGTCGCTGAATTACCGCTACGACGCCAATGGCAATGTGACGAACATCTGGTCAAGCCCGTCAAACGGCGTGAATCTGGCCTATAGCTATGACCCGTTGAGCCGGCTGACGAATGTGCTGGCCAATGGTGCAAGTGCTGCAAGTTACGGGTTTGATTTGGTTGGCAACCTGCAAGCGATGTGCTATGGTAATGGCGTGACGAATCTCTACCAGTATGATTCGCTGAACCGGTTGACAAACTCTGTTTGGAAGACCAATGGGATTGTCATTTCCAGCTTTGCCTACACCTTGGGGTTGACAGGCAACCGGACGGCGCTAACGGAGACGAACAACGGTGCCAATCGTAACTACACTTGGAGCTACGATGCGCTGTATCGGCTGACGAATGAAACAGTCACCGGCGCTGCACCAACGGGAACCCTTGGTTACAGTTATGATGCCGTAGGCAACAGAACAGTCAGAACCAATATCACCGGCGGCTTGGGACTTGCCAATCAAACGCCGACTTACAACACGAACGACTGGTTTACGAGCGACCAGTATGACGCCAACGGAAACACGACGAATTCGGCCAGTAATTATTACCGATACGACGTGATGAACCATGTGACGAACGTAAACAATGGGACGGTCATTATCACGTATGATGGCGATGGAAATCGCGTGATCAAGACGGTTGGCGGCACAACCAGTTATTACCTGCTGGACGACCGCAATCCGAGCAGCTATGCGCAGGTGCTGGAGGAATGGACATCCACAGGCACGCCCGCTTTGACCCGGGTGTATAACTATAGCCTTGCACTGATTTCACAACGTCAGGTGTCCAGTGGCACGGTTAGCTATTATGGTAGCGATGGCCACGGTAGCATGCGGTTCCTGCTGGATGCGTCTGGCAACATCACGGACACCTATGCGTATGATGCGTATGGGACGATAATTGCTTCGACCGGCTCAACGACGAACAACTATCTGTATTGTGGCCAGCAATGGGATCCTGATTTTGGATTTTACTACGACCGCGCCCGATACCTCAACCCGAACATAGGACGGTTCTGGACAATGGATAAATATGACGGGCGAACTAAAGAACCAATTAGCTTCAACAAATACCTCTATTGCTGGGGGAACCCAGTTAATCGTCTTGATCTGGATGGGCGTGACGCGGTTATTTTGGTTGGCCGTAACAAAGCCAATCCCGAATATTTTACTAGAATTGCCAACAAAGAAGCTTCAGCCTACAGAATGTATGAAAGAAAAAAAGCATTTGTATTTCAGGTTCGTGATTTTGACGATGTTCAGAATGCTCTAAAAACTCCAAATATTGACGAGCTCGTGTATTTTGGGCACTCTGACGAGAGTTATTTATTCTTGAGCGACATGGCCATAGCTGTAAAAGATGTTGAAAAACTCGATTTTTCAAATGTTCAAAACCCTGCCTTCATTGGACTGTTTGGATGTAGCACTGCTGCAGGTCAGGATTCTATTGCCGCAGCCTTTGCAAACCGCCTGAAACAACCTGTAATTGGCTATACAAGCGGTTTATCATTTGGCATTCCGTTTCGCTTTGGAATATCACGGGATTATTCTTTTTATGTGTGCACATTTTTCCCTTCGTTTCGACGAGGCGATCAGACAGTTGTGTTGCCCAAAGGGGGGTATACAAGGCCGGATGTTCCTTTTTTTAGTTATGGTATTGATACATCGTTTGATGGTTTATGACTCAATTACTCATTGTATCATTACTTTGGCTGGTGTGCTTTGCGGCATGCGTGGGGGGCCTTTTACTGCCTCGATGTTTTAGTGTTCGCACAATTAAAATTGCTACCGTTGCTCTAGGAATTGTGCTGGCGTTTTTATTATTTCTACCAATAATGTCTAGCGTTGAATATCATCCTAACAAACAGCTCGAAATCAAAGATACTTTTCGCCGGTCGGCTAACATTAATCTCATTCTTGATTTGGGGGGGATGACTGAAAAGCCTATAACGGAAGGCCACTATGGCGGTATACTTCGTAGGGTTTATAATGTAGATGTCGTAAGATTGATTCCCGACTTCAGAAATTACAACAAAGATTCAATGACTATACTCTGGGCCTATGAGTTCAATCCGAAGTATATAACTAGGAATGGAGAGACAATACACGTGTCTGGAATTGATATAAAGGACAATCAGGTTTATTTCGCCATTGTGCCTGCAACAGCAATACCATCTAGCTGCCAAATCGAATTCAATCATTTGGAGCCACAGAATGATAAATAAAGGCGACTAATGGCGTTAGGAGTGTCACCCGTGTTGAAAGTCAAAACTGGAGAAGCTTCACGCTATTAAACTGCCCCGTCACAAAGGAGAGGAGTTTGGGCTTCCCAAGCGTAAGCGTCACGCCAAGCACCTATTGACAGAGCAACGATCTGGGGATCGTAAGTGTGATAGATTTATGCTCTGACGTTTATGATGCGGCCTGCCGCTGCAACGTCTTGCGGGTTTTATTCCACGCTGCGGGTGTGACTTCGGGGGGTTGCCGGTTGGTCATGTGCGGCAGGCGAGTCAGCACGTCACGAAGGTAAGCGTAAGGATCGAGGCCGCGCCGCCGGCAGCTTTCGATGACGGTGTAGATGATGGCGCTGCGTTCACCGGCTTGGGCATCGCCCACAAAGAGCCAGTTCTTTTTGCCAATGGCCGTGGGGCGAATGGCGTTTTTTATGCCGAGATGCCAATAATGCCGAGTTCACTTAAGGTCGGATGGCAACACTGAAGCTGGACATAGAGCACCAGTCTGTGGCACTTGGCATAATGCCAAGGCCAGATCGGGGACTCGTTCTGCGTTGCCATGTGGGACCTTTGACATTGGGTGGCAAACTGCTCCTGCGTCAGATTCAGATTAGATACCAACAGCCTAGATTCGGTCTGGAATATCGGATTTGGCGAGAACGAGGGTCTTGCGGGGGATGCGGACGATGCGCTCATCAGGACCGCAACCGGCGGATGGCGGCAGCATTCCCGCCGCATCAGTGATGTCGGCGCCAATCACGGCAAAGTCGCCGCTGGCGAGTTCAAAGATGTCCGGACAACCGTAGCAGCCGACGGTCTTTGCCCCGTTGGCGTGCGGGTCGGGACCGAGCCTGCGAAGAAACATGGGTTGTGCATTCATGCTGGACAACAATCGGCGAAACGCGGAGAAAATGCAAGAACAAAATAGCACATATATCGGGTTTTATTCAGGGCCGCTTCCTGTTTCCGTAAGGCATTGTGGCATACCCGTATCGTCGCATTGTCGGCCAGAAAATCCGCGCTTATCGCAAGCAGGCAGGGTTAAGCCAGGAGAAATTGGCTGAAAAGGCCAGCCTGAGTTACAAATACTTGGGCGAGGTTGAGCGCGGATATGTCAATGTTTCATTGGATTCCTTGACGAGAATCGCCAAGGCCCTCAAAGTGCGTTTGCGCGACCTAGTGCGTGACGCTTAAAATCCCCATTCCGGCTGCTGGTTGCGGATGGCTTTTTTGTGATAGAATGACAGCATGGGAGTTGGGGAATGGATTTCACAAAGCTGGTTCAATCTTTTCAGCTCCGCCGGCATCATCGGCGGTTTGTGGTTCACGGCTGTCTCGCTCCATTCGGAAACCAAGACCCGGCGCGTTGCCAACCTGCTTACGATCACCGCGAATTACCGCGAGGTCTGGAAAGAATTCTTCCGCTCCCCGGAATTGGCCCGCGTCATCGAGCCTTCGGCGAATGTGGCAAAGCAGCCGGTCACGCCAGCAGAGGAGTTTTTCATGCACATGGTCATTTCCCATACCAGCAGCGTGTATGAAGCGCTCAAGGACGAACTGCTGACCAAACAAGAGGGGTTGCGCCGGGATGTGCGGTCGTTCTTTTCACTGCCGGTGCCGAAAGCAGTCTGGATCAAGACCAAACTGCTGCAAAATCATGATTTTGCAGCATTCATTGAATCTTCCTTGAAGCAGTGACGTCTTCGCTGAGAAGACGCCATTTTGGGCTTTCTGCGTCGCTGCAAACAACTCGCTCAGCGACCTATTCGCAGCGGCGCACTTGCTTCATTGCGATGATTTATTAAACTCGCGTCATGCATTGGCGCGTTTTGTTCATCCTGTTCATGATAATTGGCTGCCGGATTTCCTCTTTGGCTCAATATTCCGGTTCGGCGCTTGCTGAAATCAAAGCTGCCGCCGACGCCGGCGATCCAGCCGCCCAGGACAAACTCGCCGGACAATTCATTCTGCGAACCGACACCAAGCAGGCGGAATTCTGGTATCGCAAGTCCGCCGAGCATGGTTACGCCCATGCGCAGGGCAAGCTCGGCGATATGCTGCTCAATCGCAGCCGCATGAGCATCAACGGCACGCCAGCGCAACGTGCCGCTATGGGTGAGGAAGCACTCAAATGGGTCACGCTTGCGGCTAACCAAGGCGACAAACGCGGCCAGGCCGACCTTGCCGGCATTTGCCTCGAAGGCAAGCTCGTGAAACCGGATTTGATCGAGGCATACAAATGGGGTGACCTTGCCGCGCAGGGCTCAATGATTGACACCGCCACCATCACGGGCCGCTCGACCCGCGACTCCGCGATTTTGAAAATGTCACCCGACCAAAATTCGGAAGCCAGAAAGCGTGTCGCTGCATTCACCCCTCACGTGCCGGGTAAGGATGAGCTTCCCGAACCGTCTTGGGTCGAGCAGATCAAGCTCTTTGGAGTCAGTGGGACGGCAGATCGCCGGCTGGCCATTATCGGCGGCACAACGTTCTCACCGGGCGAAACCGCTTCCGTCAAAGTTGCCGGCAAAACCATCAAAGTGCGTTGTCTGGAAATCCGCAAAAAATCCGTGCTCGTCGAGATCGACGGCCTCGACAAACCCCGCGAACTCTTCCTTGCCGACACCAAGCCCTGAAAGCCTCCATGTGACTCGCTCACGCCTTTCGCGCTGTGAGGTTGGATGTGGACTCCAAAAGATTTGCCAAAGCCTCCAACTGCCTGTAATCGGGCTGACTGTTGCCGTCTTCCCATGAAAGAACAAAGGACGTTGCAATACCCATTTTCGCCGCCAGATGGCCGGGCGTGAGGTTTTTCTCACGGCGTTTGACTTGAATCCAATCAGCAACTGTCTTTATGCTGTCTGGCAGCGGTTTATCATATTTCGGTTTTCTCGTCTTTTGGCTGAATTTTATGCGAATTTGCCGTTGTGCAATACCCAACAGGGCTATGGTTCGCCGCTCGGATGACAGGGTGTTGCCCATGATGGCAACCACCTTGCGGCAGCCGTGCTGGTGCAATTTGATGACATCGAAGAAACCTTCAACGATCACCAGCGGATTGTCCGCCGGTTCCTTGATGGCCCGGTCAAGGTTGAATACTTCCGACAACTTGTTGAACTTGGGCGGAAGCTTGTATTTTTCCGTGTCCTCGGGCGATTCCCCCGGCCAGCGGCCGGCGTAGGCGACAAGCTCGCCTTTGACGTTGTGAATGGGGATGACGATTCGGCCAACCATCAAGCCTTTGTCCCCGGTGAAATAACCGAGTCCAAAATCAATGATGGTTTCCAGTGGCAGCCCGCGTTCCTGGGTGAGATACGGATGTTCCCGCTGCAACTTTGTCCAACTTGAATTTCAACGGCGGGTTGGGCTTTCCATCTTCGGGCGGTGATGTCGGTATCGGTTTTTGCTTGGTGGCGGCTTTTGGTGCCGCCGTTTTTTCCTGCGGCTCGCCTTCGCCACTGCTGGCTTTGACTTCATCGAGGGGGATGTCGAACCATTCACAAGCCTTGATGGCCGCGTCGTGAATGGTAACGTTCTCCATCTTGGCGATGAAATCGAGGGTGTTGCCGCCGTGCTTGCACTCGCTGAAGCAGTGCCAGATATTCTTTTCCGTCTCAACGCGGAATTGTGTCGGGTTGGTGCCTTTGTGGATGGGGCATGGGCCTGACAAACTGTGGCCGCTGCGGTTGAAGGTGTCGAGCAAGTTGTAATGCTGCAACACCTGTTCCATGGTGATCCGGGAACGGATGTCCCGGAAATCAACGAAGGGTTTCTTTGGCATAGGATATTCTCCTTTCGAGGTTCAATGGGCGGTTCGGAAATCGAACCGCGTCTGATGTGGAATGATACAATACAGAGCAGGTGATGGTTGTGGATAAGACAGTTATGTAGAGCGCTTTCTCAGCAGGAGACGTCTATCGGCACAGGACGTTTAGAGGCAAAGTCATTGTCAAAAGGGATCGCGCAATTTTTGCTGATTTCTTCCCATTGACTGATCGCAATGTGGTGGCATTGTAACTTGAGAATCTGAACATGCGATCCAAAACCAAAATTTAGCGTTATGCAAAACGATTCAAAGCCCCAACAGCCACCAGACGATCTACAAAGATTGACCCGGTTCCTGCCTACTGTTATTCGAGAAATACAATATGCGCGAGAATGGTGCGACGCTCAATTGGCCTCTGTGCTTGAAGTTCCACGCTCCACCTTGACCGGCTGGCGCAACGGTGAAATATGCTCAGCGAGGATTAAACCAGAAGTTCTCGAAAGATTGCGCTCACTTCGCAACAATGTTCAACCGATGCTCTTGGCAAAGGGACTCACTTCATCTGAATTAAGCTGTGTATGCAACTTGTCAGATTTTTACGAGTTCAACTATCAAGCCCGTGCCGAAGCTCGAACCTATGCTGTTCTGAACCAGTCCCGGAGGCATCACCCCAGTTCGTCAACCATCTGCCTCGACTTCAGAATTCGATCGGCTTTCCTGCCACACTATCTGCAACGGACTGTCTTTTGCGGTGAAGGTCAGATTCCCAGTCTTTTTGTCCTGTTGACTAACCATAACCTGCCCCGCTCCGCTCAACTTGCTCATACTTGGCACACTATTTTCCAAACCGCAAAAGCAACTATTGCCCGCAGTTTGAATCCGGATATCTACTTTCGGCGGCGGCTTTCGGCTTCACGTTCACGCACAAGCACATCACTACCTCCCGCCATAAAGCACCATCCGCCAATTTTACCAGTGAACAATGCGCCACTTGACTCGAAGACGGCACCCACCATAGTTCCATCCTCACAAGAGGTAAGTGATATGCTCAAAGATATTTGCTATGGAATTGGTTATCCCGCAGTTGTGCTTGCGTCCTATATTGGTGTGCATCCTTCCACCATCACACGCTGGCTTAAAGGAGATGTGCTTCCTGAAGATCAATCTGCGCTGAAAAAACTGGTAGCTTTAAGCTCTGTGGCTGCCCCAATCCTGCGGATGAAGTTTATAAACCCATTCGATTTGAAACTGGTCAGGGACACAATCGTTCAACCGACAAGCCAAGCTGTGAACTTCGCGTTTGAAACGCTACGAACAACCATTGAGCAAGAAAACATTACCGATCCTGTTCGCCGTTTTCAGTTAGACATTCACATTCGCGGTGCAGACCTGCCGGCTGCCGTTACAGCCCACTGTCTAGCCAATCGAACAACACCGCCCGATTTGTTTGTTATTCTCGTCAACCGCCGCCGTTACGATGTTTTTGGCCAACTGAATGCCGCCTTTGAGGAGATTCAGGCTCACATCTTGCCCGCCTTTCCCTCAGTAAATTGAAGGTAACATTGTATCAGTAAACCACTATAAAAGAAAACATATGAGTGCAAATAACCATACTATAAATAATCGCCCTCCCACTTCGGACAGCCAAATGGACAGCCGCGTTATCAATGCACCTTCCGATGATGATGTCCCGGCTTGGATTCGCGAGCAAGGCGGCAAAGAAAAAGAAGCGAAGGAAACAATCGGTTGGTATGTGGCCAAACATTTGATTTCGTTTGGCGCTTTTCTGTTGATTGGTCCCGGCACCACTCTTATCACCGCCATGAAACAATTGATTAAAATCCAAGAGTTGATCGGAAGCCCGCAGGATCTAGAAATCCTCACGACAAACCTTGAGATTGTGGAATTGGGCAATCGTGCGCGGCTTGACAAATACAGGCTTTTCGAGGGCCTGCGCATTACATTAGCCGGCGGTCTCGTTAGCCCGTCTATGAACTGTCTTGTAGGCGACACAGCTGCGACGAGTATTTCTGCACGGAACATCAACCCAGGCGTAGTGTTGTTCGGCGTGCATGGATTGTGTTTCGACGATGGCGATATCAGTTTGATCTATCGCTATTCGGACGAGCTTTCGATTCAAAAGGCTTACGCGGTTCGACCAACTCGTCAAAGAGTCATTGTTTGCGATGCGACAAAGATTGGCCGTAGGATTGGCTATGCCATTGATGTCTCGGTGGAAACACTCCTGGCCGAAGCCGACGAGTGTATCATTATTACAAGCCGACCTCGTGACCCCGAAACCTCACGTCGTTTTGAACGACAAACAGCAGCATTCCGGAACCTATTGACCAAACTGCACCAATCAGACCGGTTCACGGGCAAGAACCTTGCTTTGAGAGTCCTAAATCAGCAAGGAGGAGTGCATATTGAGTATTCGCTAGCTGGGTTACGAGACATGAAGGGAACGTGGCCGGCGGTCAACGAAGTATCTGATACCGCCTATGTTGCCACTAAAATATAAAAGTTCGTGGTCCGCAACTGAAAACTATTTTCTGGTTGAACTATTAATGAACACACTGGAGGAAGAAAAATGAGCACATTGTTATACCGATTGAACCACTCCGTGAACGGAGAATTACGCTTCGATTTGGATCGGCCTGGGGGCTTCATAAAGTTTTCCTGTTGCTGGCCTTACGATCTTTCGACCAATGAATGGATAAATATCTCAAATTGCTTCTCGCTGAAGAAGTTTGTAAAACAAGTTAGCCGTTTGTCCAGTAGAACGCGCGCAAGTGTTCAGGGGCTTAAAATGGGCAAGATTACGCTAGAACGTGTCGGCTGCGATCGGATACAAGTTTCTGTTTCGAGCGACAGTAAGGTGCAGTGTGAGGAATGGCGCTTTCCGATTTCGGCGCGGCCGTGTGACTTGATGCCGAAGGGGAAAGACTGTCGAAAAGCCGTAACAACGTGAAAAAAATGCGTCAATCCAACAGGCCGCTTGTCTCACCATTGCGACAGGTTTGCCAGCGCAGCGACAAGAAATCGGGCTGCTCTTGTAAGGCTTTCGCATCGGTGAAAAGGAATAGTCCCCGGCCTTGTTTCAACCGTTGGCACGCCTCAATCATGGTCTGCACCCGCTCTGAATTGGTGGTGACGGTCAGAACGCGGAAGCGGTGAATGCCAAAATCGCGTGGGGGAATGTTTTGCGCCCACGTCGCTTCGTAGGCGAGCAATTTCCGGTAAAAACTGGTCTGGTCAAGGTCGCTGCGTGTTACCGGCATGGTGGCGCGGTCGGCTTCAAGGAAATACCAGCATCGCTCACCATTGAATTCCAAACCGAAAACACGGTCGGGAATGACGCCGCATTTTTGCCGTTGGCCAATGTTCACGCTCCACTGGAACGGCTCGCGCATTTTGGGAATGTGCAAATCGCTCGTTGCCAGCAGCCGGATGTCTTTTTGATTCCGGCACGCCAATTCGATTGCAACCATGATCTCGGAAACTAAAAGCGCGTGTTCAAGGAACAATCTGCCGACGCGGTTCTTCCGTCTCCAATCGAGCTTGTGATAGGTAAGCGCAAATTCGCGTTTCAACCATGCCAACCCTTTATTTCCGAGGCCATAGGCAATCCGGCGCGAGCCGCTTTGGTAGTAGTCAATCTGACACCGTGGTCGTCAAGGTGGAGGGCTTGCGCAGGGACATCGCACAATTCCTCTCACTGCCGATTCCACGCGAGGTTTGGGAAAAGATCAAAGTTCTCCAAAACGATGATTTTGTTGCCTTCGTGGAATCTTGCCGGAATTGGAAATAATTGCTCCAGCGTTAAGGGATGTAGCAGCGGGGATTACATACTCACAAGCCTCGGGCGCACAAATCCAGCCATTTGGAAGTTGTCGGAGAGTTAAGGCTTGCATAGACCAATGAATTCAACGAACATTTTTAGCACACAAAAAAACCATCAGCCCAAGGCAAAAATATGGCAATTCAGGCAACCGCAGGGAAATTACACTGGAATTATTTTCTCGCTTTGGACAGAGACCTCGAAGTCGTGTCTCGCTACGTTGAATTCAACAAGCCCAATTATAATGTCTATTCGATTGAACTCGCACACTTATTGTTTGCTGCCGCTTCGGAAGTGGATGTGATTGCGAAGCTGCTTTGTAAAAGATTTGCACCGCAAAAGAAGTGTAAAAACATCGATCACTACAAGGGAATTCTCACCTCTGCAAATGCGCTTCCAAATCTGCCTACGATGAAAGTATATGTTCCGCGCTATGGGTTGACACTCACCCCCTGGCTCAATTGGAGTGGGCAAAACAATCCTGATTGGTGGCGCAGCTACAACAATGTTAAACACGAGCGCGACCAGCATTTTCAGGAAGCAACGCTTCATAATGCGCTCAATGCGCTAGGCGCGCTTTTGATATTAACATTTCACCATTACAAATACTCACTTTCACAAAACGCCGCAGTGCCCCTTTCTGCCAAAGACACAACCCGGCATTTGCAACCAGACCCTGTTTTATTTCGACTGCCCGAAGACCACTATTATGGAAATCTGATTGTTTAGTGTGAGCCGATTCATGGCCAGGCTCAAAGTGGCCTTGCATCTAATCAACAGAAACTGCGTGGTCATGCACTATTATGATGGTTCCAAAATTGATTGTTTTGAGAATTGGCTCAATCGAGTTTCAACATCTTTGCGTGGTTCGGCGTATTTCTGACGCGAGTTGCCGATATGGGCAACCGCCCGGTCAATGCGATTGTCCACCGGCTGCAATGTGACGCCCTTGAATGGCTGCGTGTTCGTGCCATCCTCTAAAATCTTGGTGAACACATTGAACCGTTCCAAATCCACAAACTGCTGCGCGATAAACGCGTTGGCAAATTCCTTTTGCAACACCTCGGCATCGCTGTTGCCGATGCGAAATGAAAACAACGTGCCGACATTGCCGAAAACCGCCTGCCGGATGGGAAGCGGAATTTGATCAACGTATTGGTGCGATAGTGCAAGACAAAGCCGGTATTTTCTGGCCTCGGCAAGAATTGCCGCAAAACTGTCCGTGGTGAAATTCTGAAACTCGTCAATGAATAGGTAAAAATCCCGACGTTCATCCTCCGGCTGATTCGCTCGCCGCATCGCTGCCAGTTGGAATTGCGTCGTAAGAAGTGCGCCAAGCAGGTTCGCCTTGTCGTGGCCGATTTTGCCTTTGGACAAATTGGCAATGAACAACCGCTGGTTGTCCATGATGAACGGGAAGCTCACCTTGCATTTGACCTGGCCAAGATTGTTCCGAATCACCGGATTTAACAAAAACTGACCGAGTTTGTTCTGAATCGGCGCAATGGCCTCGCGCCGAAACCGCTCGTCGTAACCAGCAAATTCGTGTTCCCAAAATTCTTTGATGAACGGGTCTTTGATCTGCCGGATGACCCATGCCCGATACGTTTCATCCGTTAGCATCCGATTGACGCCAAGCAGGGAAGTGTTCTGGCAATCGAGCAACGCGGCAATGGCGTTGTAAAGGATGTATTCCATCCTTGGCCCCCATGAGTCCGGCCAGATGCTCTTGAATGCCCCTACAATGCCCGAGGCGACGAGATGACGCTCATCCTTGGGAACATTCGCCAGCAGGTTCAACGCGATGGGAAATTCCAAATCAGAAGGATTGAAATAAACGAGGTGGTCGGTGCGCCAGCGGGGGATGTGGTTCAACAATTCCTCGGCCAAGTCACCGTGCGGATCAATCAAGCCGACCCCGTGGCCAAGCGCGATGTGCTGGATAATCATGTTCCGCAACAAGGTTGTTTTTCCCGAACCCGTCTTGCCGATCACATAAACGTGCTGTCGTAAATCGGGCAAAGAAATCCCAAAGGGAGACTGTTGTCCCCATTCCTCGCGCATTCCAATTTGGATCGTGTCATTGTTCATGGTTGCAGGTTCAACCGCCACTCCTCGGCCATGCCTAAGGTTCTCCGGTTGTGGTAGGAACTTTTGACAAATGAAACGCGCACCGGCGCAAAGCGTTTCAACGGCAGTCGTGCGACCATTGGCAAACGCTGTTGGGTGCGAGCCAACGGGGTAGTGGCGGCTGAATCCGAAACCCGAAGAGAATTATTCTAGCACGGGTTGGTCGTCGCGCTACGCGCGTCACTGTGGATTACGGTGCAAGAGCAGGTGCGGCCCGCAAGCGGCGGCGCTTTTTCCTTCAATCGAAGTATTCATTCACTCTCGCAACGCGAAGTCGTCAGAACTCGTTTTGTCCGTTAAGGACATTCAATTCGCGAGACAGGTCGTGGATTGTGGCAAACTCCATGCGGCCATTTTACCACGAAAACGGGCATCAGGGGAGTTTGTTAACAGGTGGTAACCGCCAACCGGAAAGTGGGGGAATTGGAAACGAAGCCGTTGCAAATTAAAAGGTGATTCGCTGTAAAGACAGAGTGTTATGGATTAGTCTTAACCAGTAAGTCACTTATGCCCCTCTGAAAGATTATAGTGTCCCTCTCTTGACTTTGGCGTCCGTTAACTAGCGTAAATCACTGCTATTTCGGCTCAGGTCGCTGTGACCTTGTGGTATGGCAGGCATAATTGAACCTGAGACACAATGTAGTCGTGCAAGAGGCGACCAATTTGAGGGAGTTTTCGCCCTTTTTAAAAAAACCCGGCTGCGAGAAGCCGGGCTACATGGCGTATTAGATACACCAAGATTATTTCCTGTCGTGGACTGTTTTAGGGGAATCTGCCTGTTGAATCGAATGATCCTCGACGGGCGTGTCGATTTGCAGGTTGAACCATTGAACAAGGAGGTGGGCGGCTTTAAACAGGGGAATCCTTTCCCTCTTAACCACGAAGTCCAAGACGTTGCCGCCACAATGGCAATGGCCGAAACAATACCAGCAATTTTTGTTAATACTAACGCGAAAGGCCGTGCTACTTTCACCTTTGATGATTGGGCAGGGCCCCCAAAGGCTATCACCTTTCCGTCTCATCTTGCTCATCCAATCGTAATGTTGCAGGACCTGAATCATCGTGACTTTCCTTTTGACGGCCCGAAAATCGATAAATGTTGGTTTTGACATGGGAATACTCCTTTCAATGTGCTTTGGGTGAAGAAAACCGGTGAATCCGACTTCTGACAGAACACTAACATGAAACACACCGGAGATTCAATTATACAAAAAGCAGCCAACACAGGCAGGATTGTGTCAAGCTGATGCCAAATCGGATATCGTGTCCCAACAAGTTGTCGCAGTTCGCGCTTCTACGTCTAAACTTGGTGCCCACGAGGAAATCGACAGACCAAGAATGTTGGCCTTTTTTGAAAGAGCATTAAGATCAGATTTTGCTTCTTGTGCGGAAATTCCGCCGAGCGCTGGGTATCGCATTGCCGGAGCGTCATTCGGATTGATGTAGTCGGTGTCAAAATGCACCCAAAGAGGAGACAGTGGGTGAAGAAACTCCAAAATCTCCGTTACTCGCTCAACCCGGCGAATGCCAGATGCTTCCAACGCTTCTTTTTCGCGTGGTTCAAGATTCCTACCCCCGATGTAATAAACTTTCTCGTCCGGCAACGGAGCAAGTCCGACAGCCGACAATAAACAATTGTCACCCCGTCCCGTGATCATCGCCAAAGGCATCCCGCCCAAGTGAGTGCTAATGGTGGTTTCAAAAGTATGAAAATCTCCGTGAGCGTCAAACCACATCAGGTAGGGTTGAATGCCACACTTTTTTAACCCCGCCAAGCAGCCGATGGCGCTGAGGCAATCTCCACACAAAACCAAAGGCTTCTCTCCGGTTACGACGGTTTCGGCCACGAAATCTCTAATTGCGCGGTTGATACGATTGATCGCGGTCTTCGAGCCAGAATCATGTTCGACAAGGTTTTGTGACAGCACAACGTCGAAGGGAGGGATTCCGCGGTGCAATCCCGGCTCTTCATGACCGATAAAAAATGGCGCAAGACACTTACGCATTGGAGGGATTAGGCTCCGCGACGTATTCGTCTGGAACACCAATAGAACTGGCTGATGAATTTCTGGTTGCGACTAATTCATCGTCTGGCGGGGCAGCATCAAGCGGGGTTGATGACATTTTGCCCAAGCCGAGTTTCACACTCACGTCGTCGAAGAAACAAGAAGAAACCAGCGCCCTGATCTCCTCACTGAAAGGAGAATTTTTCCACCTTTCGTGGCTGACTCGTTTTGCGAGAGTTGTTGCCATAACCCAACGATCATGAAATGACTTGGCGTAAGCCACACCGCTGTGCGATTTCTCCAACCTGATTGCGGCACAGATTATGTTGAATGTCTTCTCGGTGGCTTTCCGCAAGTCCGCGAAATTAACCACTGCACGCGGCAACTTTAGGCGCTCGACTTCCGCCAGAATGCTCTCATGTGCATCTTTCCACTGGTGAGCGCAAACTTGAACCAAGCTCATCTGCTGATGTTCCTCGAGAAGTTTACGACTCAAGGTTCTACAGATGGAAAAATTGAGCCGGTGACGCTTCCATTCGATCCCTCCAAGACCCGAATGGTCGGTGTAGCCATGAATTGCGAGCGCGCTATCACTGGGCATCGTCTGGAAACCGAAAGGATAGTTCCAACCGTCGCAAAGACCCTGAACGGACTCGCGTGGATCACGAACCAAATGTAAAACCTCCGTCCTTTGCCTAGGGAACACCGCCTGCCAAAATGAAAATCGCCAGGCATTAGAAGGATCGCGCAGAAGCAGGCTTCCTCGTTCCAAATCTTGTATAGTGGCGTTGTGCCACGGCGGCGGCATGATAAAAGGCGTTTCCTCAATTGACCAAGAGCCATTTGCAAGCAACGTCGTGTCTGCGTCAACACGGACACGCCCGCAATCGTAGAACGACGGGCGGATAAAGGGAAAGCAGCGCGCACACGCATTCAAGACCTGCCGTCGGTTGTCTTCACTATCGCGATAGCCCTGCGGGAAGCTGATGCGTAGAGCCTGAGCAAGACGCCTAATAGCATCTTTTATCTCCAATTCCGCCAAATCCTTCGGCCATTGCAGCAACAGCCGTCGATAAAGTTGCGTAGCGTAAAGCTGCAAATTGTCGCAGTAAGGAATCGGATGACCAATTTCGGATTCCATTTCGAGTAACAATTTAGAAACCGGCGACTTTTTGGCATCCGCTTCGTTCAAATCATCAAAACGCTCTTCGCGAGTGGGAAAAGCAAGTCCGGCAAGAATGAGATGGGGTTTCTCTTCGCCCGGCAGAGTAAGCAAACGACTGCTAGCGTCGGAGCAGTTCGCACCTTGCCATTGCAACAACTCGGCCGTGACGCTGGAGCCGCCGCGAGAACTGGAGGCCAACATACAAATCTGACGCGCACATTCTACAGTCTTCCCATCTGTCGGCTGACTTCGGCCAAGGATATCGAGCATCCGTTCCCACGCGCAGCCACGGAGTTCCAACACTTTGCCTATGCAATATCTTCCCGATGCAAAGTTTTGAGTCCTGTTTGGAATACGTGTTGTTTTGACGTAATTACTCATTGACACCTCATCCGTTACTACTCAGAAGTGCCATTATCTTTATGCGTAGAGCATCAACTGCTGGCGAGAATATTTCTTCCATTTTGTCCGGGCGTGGTTGGGGATTGTGGAACCCTCCAATGACACTAGCTGGTTTTCCACCTAAAACAAGAATGCGATCCGATAAATAAAGCGCCTCATTTAGAGAATGCGTGACTACTATCACAGTCATGCGGTTTTCACGCCAAAGATGAAGAAATACTTGGTTGACGGCATGCCGGGTAATTTCGTCCAAGGCGCCAAATGGCTCGTCCAGCAAAAGGAGTTCAGGACGAAGGGCGAAGACTTTCGCGACACCTACTCGCTGGCGCATGCCGCCGGACAAGGCGCCCGGAAAAACATCTTGAGCATCATTAAGGCCGACAGCTTTGAGCCAACGACACGCCGTCGTCTTTGCTTCTTTTCTTGTTCTTCCCTGACATCGCAATGGATAGGCGATGTTTTCCTGAGCCGTCTTCCATGGCCACGTTGAGTCAGATTGTGTGAGCAAGATGCGTTGACTATCGGGTTCGACGACCGGCTGCCCTTGATAAATTACAGTTCCCTGACTTTGAGAAAGAAAACCTCCCATTAGCAAAAGCAACGTGCTTTTCCCACAACCGGATGGGCCTAGCAAGGCTACCACCTCTCCTTTCCTGACCTCAAGTGAAACATCGGTCAAGACAGGTTTTCCAGGCTCATAAAAAGCCGAGACACTGTTTAGACTAAGAATCGTGTCTGACATTCGCTTCAATTTGGTTTAACTGTCCATGGGAGTAACTTTGAAAGCGCAAATTGGGCCAGAACATCAGCCAAAAAGCTTAATACCCCCAGCACGAGCATTTGTCCAATCATTCGATCCACACGAAATGCCATATGTGCAAGTTCGATTCGGTAAGCTAAACCATACACTGCCCCTGTCATTTCGGCTGCAATGAGACAATAAAATGCCAATGCTACAGACACCCGTAATCCAGTCGCAACCGAGGCTGCTGCTCCCGGCAGCCAAATGTTCCAAAGCTGACTCCAATAACCAGCTCGCAAACTTCGCACAAGGAAGAGGTGCGATGTGCTAATCGTATTTACTCCTAGATGCGTGTTGAGCCAGACTGGGAAAAATACTCCAACTCCGACCAGCAGAACTTTTCCAACCTCATCAATTCCAAACCAGACGATTATCAAAGGAACCATAGCAATCGGTGGGATGGGGCGGACAAGCTGAAAGATGCTCCCAAAAACAACATCCGCCCATTTTTTGGTTCCAGTAAGAACTCCAAATAAAACACCCAAAGATGCACCTGCGAAGTAACCGATACTCACCCGACGCAAGCTTGCCATTGTATCTCTGAAAAGCACCCCGGAACCAATATCATTGGCCAGTGTAGCAAAAACCATGGAAGGTGGGGGGAATAAGCGCTTATCCCAATTGACCAGTTTCCAAGAGATCTGCCACAACACAATCACTGCCGCAACAACGGCTAACCTCAAAAGAAATATCTTTAAAGGGCGTGTCACAAATGTGGCGGTGCGGGTGAGTAACGTTTGAGGCGTGCAGACATGCTCCAGCTATGATCGTTCCATGGAGTGCTTCCAATATCAGTTTGGCTAGCAACTATAACTGCGTTTAGTCTGCTCAAATTGACTTCCACATCTCTGCCAGCGGTGAATCCAAAATAACCAATGCGGTCGTATCGCATTTCAGCCAAAGTGTTTTGCCAACGCTTCAGTCCAGTCACCCACTGAAACTTTGCAAGGTAGCGGTCCAAGACGATGTGGGGAGCTTTGTAGATTGGGCCAAGTTGTGCCTCTGGAAAAAGGCTTGAAATGCGCCATTCGGAGGCGCTTCCAAGACTAAGCGCCATCGCATACAATCTGCCTCCAGGGCATACATGGTTTTTCCATCCTGTGGCCAGACGCTCAAGCACAGATGTCCCCAATAGGCCGCCGTCCGAGTGAAGAAAATAATGCGTTTCCGGCGGCACAGGAACAAATGGTGGATTGCAAACGATGACATTGAATTGCTCAGTATCAATGCCTGTGAATGCATCGCTATGCACATATTCAACTTTGTCCGTCAGTCCATTCAGTTCTGCATTGAACATAAAATAGTCACCGACACGAGGATTGATGTCGGTGGCGACAACTTTGTCAGCTCCTTGTGCCGCCAACTTCAAGGCCGAAACACCCGCACCCGTTCCGAGATCCAGCACTCGTTCTCCTTTCTTTGCTTCTGCCCAGCGTGCAAGAAGCAAAGATTCGTCGTCGTGAATAGGGAAAACACGTTCCCAAAGCTCCAATGCCGGCGAATCGCACTTGAGAAAAAGGCCATCAAAGGCAACAACTGGCGTCAATGCCAGCGCTTCTCCGGAGGACGCTTTCAGCAATCCAAGTTCGATCAATGGTGAGATGTCGCCTCGGAAGTCCTTCAATGGATGTAACGCTCCAGAAAATAGGTTGTGGAACTGTCGGTTGCCGGGAGCCAAGCAGTTCAACAAAGTTCGGCGCGCGGCGGCGTGCGCTGTATTCACTTGAAGAAGCATAGATTTTAGGGTTTAATCGAAACTCGATTACTAGCTACTTGGCCTAAAGGTTCAGGCCACAGAAATGCCCGAAAATTGACGTTCGTTGGAAGCGAAGGTTCACTCGCCCGCGCCCACGTCGCTTCATTTTCCAGCAAGGCAGAAAATCCAGAGTTGAGTCCCACTTTGAACTGGAAGTTCTTCCAAATTACACTTACATCGGATTCTTTCAAGCCAGTGAACTCGGCCACCTTCTTCGCGGCATCCTGTTGATTGGTGGTCGCGTATTGCTCGGCGGCAAGCAATGCACGTAACACGCGCTGACATGCTTCAACGTTCGCTTGGGCATAGTCTTGGCGAGCGACAATTTGAAAAGTCTCCGTGTAAACGTCCTCTCCAAGGAATACAGCAGCTTTGTCGTTTAGAATTTGCCCAGCTTGCAGAGGATATGGCTCCCAAATAAAAAATGCGCTGATGTCACCCCTGACCAACGCATTCACCATCTCTGATGGCTTCATTGAGAGAGCGGTCACTTCGTCGCGTCTGATACCGTAATGGCTGAGATAAGCATCCATGAAATACTCGGCACTGGTGCCAAAAGCTGTTGCCACCTTCTTGCCTTTGAGATCGGTCGGTTTGGTAATGCCATGGTCGGGGCGGTAACAAACCTTGCAGTCATCGGGCGATGAAGCAATTGTTGCAAGGATGGCAGGAGAGAATCCGGCCAGTCCAGCTCGCATGATAGGGGTTTCTGCTGCTGTGGCGAAATCAGCGCCGCCAGCCAGGACCGCGTCGAGCGAAGCCTTTCCGGTTGGGAAAGAAATCAAGTCTACTTTCAAGCCAGCCGCTTCCCAATAACCACATTTGTCGGCGATGATTGGCAGTGCTCCCAACGGCACCGGGTTTATGGCCAAACGAACCTTTATCACTGGGCTTGGCGCGTTGTTAGGCGGCGGATTTGGTGATGTTGAATTGCTGGATTGCAGAAAAAGCCATGCGCTAAGTGCAATCAGCAACCCGGCAATGGTTAAAGCGGCCAAAGACGCTTGAGTTTTTATTCGTTGGTTCATGTTATTGATTTTTTGCTCTGACTTGGGCAAATTCTTTGTTCCAAAGATGTCTAGCCATTCGCTGATTCAAATCACCGATTTCATAAATTGTCCTGCTTTGATCCAACGTTTCGGTTACCATCTTGCGTTGAAGCCCCCAGCCTCTCAATTTTTTAACACAAACCTTTGCTATCTCGTCAGCATTGGCCTTGTCACTTGCATATGCATTGGCTTGATCCAATGCGTCGAGAAGGATACGCACTGCATCGGGTCGCGCAGTCTTCCGCACAAAAAGATCCACCTCCACGGCGAAACCTCGCTGATCTTCGAATGGAATGTCCTTTAAGTGCTCATATTGCTCACTCAAAAACAAGGTCTTGATCTCGCTCAACAATGGTTCCCAACCAAGTATGACAACCTTTTCGCCGTCGCTGCCTTGAAGTGCTTGGACTAACTCACCGGCGCTCTCAGACGGCAACAAAGATTCAACCTTAACGCCAAGCTGCCGTTCGATCTCCTTAAGCTTATAGTGTATAGCAGTGCGCGGGTGATAGCCGACCCTTTTGTCTTTAAGCTCGTAAATCGAATTGAGGGAATTTTTTGCCACACCAGACCATTTTGCGACTGTCACCTGGCACAACCGCTGAACCTCGGCATCGGAGGACGCTGCCTCACCAAATTCTTTCGCGGAGAAGCCAACGTCGAAAGTAGAATTTGGGGCACGGAGCAAGTCGAGCGCTTCGGAGCCTCCGCTGCAATGTGTAGGAAGTGGACAAACGCCAAGTCTCTTTAAAAGCCCATAAGGGCTCCTCACCTTAGTCACTCTCTTTCCATTTATTTTTTCATTATAAACGTCGTCCCAAAGCAGCATCATGACTGGAAGCGCTTGAAGGGTATTTGGGATCGCCATTTTTAGTGTAAGGTCATTCTTTTGATTCTTAAGAAACGCGACTGCCTTGGCAGCCCTGTCGAAGTCGATAGTGGCGTTGGGTTTCGTCGCGTTCTTCCACCGGTAAGCAGTGACGCGTCCGAATTTCTCGAATCCGGGTGCGTGCTGCAGAGCCTGAACTAGTTTTTTTGTTCCTCCCAAGTGCTTCTCCAAGCTTTTAATTTCTTCGGAAAGCTTGCTGGCGGACATTTGGGGCCGCGTCTCAATTTTCGGGCGTGCGACGTGCATATCGTCAAAGACTAGCCCCTCCGTCCCATCGACGCAACATAAAATGTGGATATTGTCGGATTCGTGAAACCTAACGATACCGAAATAGTCACGAATATATGTTGCGCAGCTTAGCGCAGTGTGTTTTACTAGTCGTGTAGTGAATGCCTCTCGCACTGAAAAATATGAAAATTGGAAACTCAAAAACATGCGGTGAACCGGTGAACATGGAATCCCCTCCCCCCTGCGCGTTTTGTGTTGGCAATTCCCAGGATTGCCCGCTCCTCAGGTTGATCCTCGACTGGATTCGCAACCTGGACACGACTCAGCACATTGAATCTGCTCCGGATGATGTGGGGATCGTCACCGTGGATGGCGTGACTCAATTTTACTAATTGGTCAACTGCCGACGTAAAATTGTAAAGCTAGCCACTGACAACCGGCGAGCATGAGCGAACCATTAAGCAAAAACATTTTTTGGACCCCGAGCAAGGTCACGGCGGAACAGCGCGTGCATCGCAGCGGCCAGTCTGGTTGCGTTATCTGGCTCACCGGGTTGAGCGGGTCCGGCAAGTCCACCATTGCCATGGAATTAGAACGCGAGCTGTTCCATCAGGGCAAGCTCGCCTATGTGCTGGACGGCGACAACACGCGTCATGGCCTGTGCTCCGATCTGGGTTTCTCACCGGAGCACCGGCGCGAAAGCGTCCGGCGGATGCGGGAAGTTGTCAGACTGTTTGCCGATGCCGGTATCATTTGCATCACGTCGTCTATTTCTCCCTACCGGGCTGATCGCGAGGAGGCGCGCCGATTGGTGATGCCGGGAAAATTCATCGAAGTGTATTTGAATGCGCCCTTGGCAGTTTGCGAGCAGCGTGATCCTAAGGGCCTTTACGCCAAGGCGCGGACCGGAGAAATCAAGGAATTCACTGGCATCTCCGCCCCTTACGAACCGCCGTTGAATCCGGAACTTGAATTGCCAACCGACAAATTGAGTGCGGCTGAATGCGTTTCTACCATTCTGGAACGGTTCAAAAAAATACCGGGGGCGTAAAATTCCTGACGGTTTGCTGATTCAACCTGTTTTTGGCGAAACATGCATACATTCCGAGTTTGCGATCCGCTTTTTGCGGAGGTGCTCGCCCAAGGTTTTAGGGTGGGTCGGGTAATGCAGTAACTGCCTGAAATGCAAGGAAACTGTTGATATTCGATGATGAATCGTGCGGTGGTAAATACCCAACAGGTGGAGTCCCCATGATCGAGTGTCAAACAGCCGACGATGACAAATATTCTCAGAGAGCAGGGCAATGGAACCCAAGCGGTTCGTTGCGTTCAAGAAGCATTACATCTTAAGAAAACAGGTCATTTTTGTCGGGCCAAAATCAGCGTCATATCCAAAAAGGCTGGCTAAAACTTTCATTTGCTGGCTGTCAGGCTGACTGTCGCCATCTTCCCATGAAAGAACCAAGGACGTTGCAATACCCATTTTGGCCGCTAAGTGGCCGGGCGTTAGGTTTTTCTCTTGGCGTTTTACTTGAATCCAATCAGCAACTGTCTTTATGCTCTCTGGCAGCGGTTTATCATATTTCGGTTTTCTCGTCTTTTGGCTGAATTTTATGCGAATTTGCCGTTGTGCAATACCCAACAGGGCTATGAACACCTGGGAAAGCGCGGGCGGTTCGCCGCCGTCACCGCGCAGCACGGGGCTTTATCATCTGGCGATTCTTTACCCGACGCGCCCGCTGCTGGCCGATGCGCTACAGCGTCTGCTCGCCGCGGGAATTGAACTGGACGGCGCGTCGGACCATGGCGTGAGCGAGGCGCTTTATTTGCGCGACCCGGACGGCAACGGCGTGGAGCTTTACTGGGACCGCCCGAAGGAAGAATGGCCGCGCGCAGCGGACGGCAGCCTGGCAATGTTCACGCGCGCGCTGGATTTGGACGCGTTGCTCAAGGAAGTTCAGCGCAAATGAGCAGAATCGTGATTGTCGGCGGCGGCGCGGCGGGATTTTTTGCCGCCATCACCTGCGCCGAAGCCGCGCCGGATGCGGAAGTGATTATCCTCGAAAAGAGCGCGCAATTTCTTTCCAAGGTCAAAATCTCCGGCGGCGGCCGTTGCAACGTCACGCACGCATGCTTCGATGCGCGCGAATTGACAGTTCGCTATCCGCGCGGTGAACGCGCGCTGCTTGCGCCGTTCAAACGCTTTCAAGCCAGCGACACCGTCGCGTGGTTTGAATCACGCGGCGTGAAATTGAAAACCGAGGACGATGGCCGGATGTTTCCGGTAACCGATTCATCGCAAATCATCATTGATTGCCTGATGAATGCAGCGAAAGCGGCAGGAGTGAAGTTGCGGCTCAATGCGGGTGTCGAACGGGTGGCGGCCAGTGGGACAGGCATCCTGCCTGTCCAGCCGGAACGAGACAGGCTGGAAGCCTGTCCCACATTTGAACTGTCACTCGCCGGTGGCGAAAAAATTTCCTGCGACCGTCTGCTGCTGGCGACCGGCGGTTGTCGCGCGGCGGCGGCGGGACAACTTGCCGTGTCGCTCGGCCACAAACTCGAACCGCCCGTGCCGTCGCTGTTCACGTTTCACATCGCCACGCCGTGGCTGCGCGGGCTGGCGGGAGTTTCCGTCGAGACGGTCGAGGCATCTGTGCCGGGTGCACGGTTGCGCGAACGCGGCGCTTTGCTGGCGACGCACTGGGGCTTGAGCGGACCGGTGATTTTGCGGCTGTCGGCGTGGGGCGCGCGCGAATTGCACGAACTTGGTTACCAGTTTCCGCTGCACATCAACTGGCTGACGCATCTCGACGCAGAAAAAATCACGGCGGAATTTCAATCGCGGCGCGGTTCGCAGCCGGCGAAATTGATTGTCAACGCGCCCCTCGCGCCGCTGCCGTCGCGCCTGTGGGAGCAGCTCGTGCTGGCCGCCGGGATTTCCCGCGACACCCGCTGGGCGGCGCTGTCGCGTGCGGCGCAGCATAAACTCGTCCAGCAACTCATCCGCACCGAATTTCAAGTGACGGGCAAGAGCCTGAACAAGGATGAATTCGTCACCTGCGGCGGCGTGCGTTTGAACGAGGTGGATTTCAAGACGATGGAAAGCCGGATTTGTCCCGGACTCTATTTCGCCGGCGAACTGCTCGACATTGACGGCATCACGGGCGGATTTAATTTTCAAGCCGCATGGACGACCGGCTGGATTGCGGGTCGGGCGATGGCCGCCAGCCAGGACTTCGCCACAGACTGCCCTGCAACGAAGTAAATCCGAGCGTGCGAATTTTCAAGGGGCCGGCGAATGATTTTCCGTCTCCGTGAGGAGAAGGCCGGACAGAGGGCGGACGTGGTTAATTTCTGAAAGGCCAAAACCGTATCCGCATTTTACATTCAAGTTGCGAATATCTCCACGACCTGCTGGTATTCCGGCACGAGGACGCTGGCGTTCGGTTTCATCGCGCGCAGGCTCTCGGCGTGGGCGAGGCATTGGGATTCCTCGCCGTGGATGCAGAACACGCGGCGGATGTTGCCGGTGAGTCTCTGGACGTATTGTTTCAGTTCATTTTTGTCCGCGTGGCCGGAATAGGTGTCGAGGGAAATGATTTTGGCGCGGACATCATGCGGTTCGCCGAAGATGTTGACGGGCGTCTTGCCCTTGGTGATTTGGTCGCCGAGCGTGCCTTCCGCGCAATAACCGATGAACAGGACGAGATTCTTCGCGTCGCCGATGTTGTTCTTCAAATGGTGCCGGATGCGCCCGGCTTCGCACATGCCCGACGCGCTGATGATGATCATCGGCTCCTTGCGGTCGTTCAGCTTCTTGGAATCCTCGGCGCTGCTGATGTAGGTGAGGTTGCCCATGCCGAAGGGGTTTTCCTGTTCATGCAGAAATTTCGCGATGCTCTCGTTGTAACATTCGGTGTGCTTCCGGTAAATCTCCGTGGCGTTTACGCTCAACGGGCTGTCCACGAAAATCGGCACGCGCGGCAGGCAGCCGCTCAAGGTGATTTGATGCAGCACATAAACAATTTGCTGGGTGCGCCCGACGGAAAAGGACGGGATGATGACCCGTCCCCTTTGGTTGAGCGCGTCGCCCACGAGCCGGCAGACGGTCGCGTCCGCGTCGGTTCGGACGGCGTGTTCGCGTCCGCCATAGGTGGATTCAATCTGGAGATAGTCCACGTTTTCGACCGGCACCGGGTCGCGCAGGATTTCATCGCTGCCTCGGCCCACGTCGCCGCTGAAGAGCCAGCGGAATTTTCTGCTTTTTTCTTGAAAATCCAGAATCACCTGCGCCGAGCCGAGAATGTGGCCGGCGTCGCGGAATGTGACGTTCACGCCGTCCAGCACGGAGAAGGTTTGTTCGTAGCCGTGCGCGACGAGTTGTTTCACGGCCTTCTCGGCGTCAGGAATGCGGTAGAGCGGCTCGACGGGCGGCTGATGTTTTTTTGCGCGCCATTTGGAGACGAAGAGCGCGTCCTGCTCTTGAATGTGCGCGGAGTCAATGAGCATGATGCTGCAAAGGTCGCGCGTGGCATCAGTGCAATGGATGGGGCCATCGTAACCCTGCTTGACGAGATTCGGCAGGTTGCCGGAGTGGTCAATGTGCGCGTGGCTCAAGACGACGGCGTCAATCTGGTGCGGGTCGAAGGGAAAGCAGCAGTTGCGGTTCGTGGATGCTTCGCGATGGCCTTGATACAAACCACATTCGAGCAACAGACGTTTGCCGTTGATCTCGATGAGATACATGGAGCCGGTGGTGGTGCGCGTCGCGCCGAGGAAGTGGAATTTCATGCGCCAGAATTTAACCACGGATGGACACGGATGAACACGGATTTTTTAAATCTACGAATTATTCATGGTGAATCGTCAACCGTCGGACGATGCAACGATTCAACGACGCACGCCGTTTCAGACGTGCCGGTAGGTGATGCGCGCCTTGTTGAGGTCGTAGGGCGACATCTCGACGTTGACCGAGTCGCCGACGTAAATGCGGATGAAGTTTTTGCGCATCTTGCCGGAGATGTGCGCGAGCACCTCGTGGCCGTTGGGCAATGCGACGCGGAACATGGTGCCGGGCAGCACCTGTTTCACGTTTCCCATCAACTCGATTGGCTCTTCTTTGGCCACGGCGCGTGAAAAATGGTTGGCAGTTAATGCCATTCGCGCCGGGCAAAATCAATTTTCTTATGCAAAAAAAAGGCAGTGGACATCCGCCGTCAATCCGCTAAATTTTACGCACTTTATGAAATGTGAGACCATGAATTCGGTGCTGACGTTCGTGCTCGGCGCGTTCGTCGTGTTTGGCGTGTGGTTCGCGGTGCTGACGATCAATCACACCCGCACATTACGCTCCCTGCAAATCCAGGCGGCCAACATCAACGCCAACTATATGCGGCTCCAGGCGCTGGCCAACGATGTGAATGCCTACAATCAAAAAAACCCCAGCCCGGAGTTGACCCGCATCCTGCAAGCCACCCACTGATGGCCAATTTTATGAACGAACCCGAAACGAATTCCCCGAGTGATTTGGTCGGCCAGGTGGTCGCGCTGCAACGCCAGGTGTTCACACTGTTGCTGGCGCTCATCGTCGTCAGCGGCACCCTTGTGGCTTATCTGGGCTACGAATCGCACCATCTGGGCAAGGACATCACCGCCATCAACGCCCAGGTTGTCCAGCCTTACAAGCAGAAGCTGCCGGCCATTGAAAGTTTTATAAGCCAGATCGTCGCCTACGGCCAGGCGCACCCGGATTTCCGCCCGGTCCTCGTGAAAAATGGTGTCGTCGCGGTAACGCCGCCAGCCACCAACACGACATCCAAGCCCGCGGCTGCCGCGCCCGTCGCGCCCGCCACGCCAAAGAAGTAAAAAATCTACGCCGCCTTCACGCCGCAGTTCGGACAAAAATTCGACTGCGGCGGAATTTTTTCCCCGCAGCCCGCGCAGACCGATTGCGCCGCCTTGTTGCGCCGGTGAATGATGAGGTTCCGGATGTAGGGAATCCACGTGAAGGCGTAGGCGAATATGACCACCGAATCATTCAAGTAAAACAACCCATAGCACAACAGTGTTACGGAGCCGATCAGGCTCAACCACCAGAACGCCTGCGGCACCACAACTTGTTTCCGTTTTTCCGTGGCATACCACTGCACGAAAAAACGCGAGAAAAAAACGGCGTTGCCCAGCCAGCCGACCACTTTCCAAACGCTCCATTCGATGCCGAATAATTTGTCATTGTGCCAGATGAGGCCGTGCCAGATGAAATTCGCGAGCCAGTCCATAATGGCCGCAGCTTAACCCGGCGTCCGGCGAATTTGGAGAAGGAAGTTGTGAAATTATCTCCCCATGCATTTCCGCTTTCCGCCTCATTCCCTTTCACTCCGCCATCAGCTTCGCAACTTTGGCCTCCAAATCCGTCGTGCCGTGAATGTCGCGGACGATGCCCTTCCGGTCCGCCAGCCACACGGCGGGGATGGCGTTGATGGAATATTCCCGGCCAAACTTGTTGTCGGGGCCGCGCCCGCCGAAATACTGCGGCCAGGCCAGGCCCTCTTCGCTGATGAACCGCTGCGCCCGGTTCGTGTTGTCGTCAAAATTGATGCCGACCACGTCAAGGCCGTTCGTGTGAAACTGGTCGTAAAGTTTTTTGATCACCGGCGACAGCGCCACGCAGCCCGGACACCACGTCGCCCAGAAATCCACCAGCACCACCTTGTTGGACAGCGTGGTCAGATTCACCGCGCGGCCGTCCACGGCCTTGAATTCGATGGGCAGCGGATTGCCCACGGCGTCAATCCGGCGCTGCAACCCCTTGCCCAAATCCGTCAATACTTCCGGCCCGCCGCTGTTGGCCATCAACTCGCCGAGTTCGTGCATTTTCATCAGGTCGGCGTTCATCGCCAGTTCCATCAAAATCTCGTAACCCATCTGGCCGTTGGGAAATTCCTTCACCAGCGCGCGCCCGGCCCTTTCCACTTCCGCGTTCATGTCCGCGCCGGCCGCCGCCCGCGCCTGCAGCTCGCGTCCGAGCAGGTCCACCCGCAATTCATAGCGCAATCCCTCCGGCGCATTCGTTTCGGCAAGCACCACCCGCTCGCGCGCGTCAAGGTCGGCCAGCCGGTTTGTCGCGCCGAAATGCGTCGCTTGCTTCAGCGCCTCGATTTCCGTCACGCACGCGCGCCGCGCGTTCGGGTCGCTGGAAAACCGCGTGTAAAAATCCCGCGCCCGATCCGCCAGCGCGCCGGCCTGCGCAGCCTGCTCGTCGTCGAATTTTGACAACTGCTCCTGGGTCGGCGGATTCGTCTGCCACTCCATCGGCGGCGTCGGCAGCGAAAAATTGGTCAGCGCCGACCACGCCTGCGCCGGCGTCAGGTTCGTCCCGTCCGCGTGAACGCTTCTGACGAAACAAAAAAACGCGGCGACAATCGCCATCGAAAATGATTTTCTAAATTTCATAGACTTATGACACCCCGCCCAGAATACCCGTTCAACCGGATTTTTCGACGGAATTTTAAAAATTTCCCGATTGGATTGGTTCTGTTCCAACTCCGCGTTTCGTTGGAGTTCAAGCTTCAGCTTGTTTTGCCCGCCCTGACACGCTAAAGCGTGAACTCCAACCATCACCCGCCGGCGACGATTTTCACGATTTCCAGCCGGTCGCCCGCGTTCAACTGCCGCCGGGAAAACTCCGACGGCGCGACCGCCTCGCCGTTGTGCTCCACCACGACGCTGCGCGGCAACAGCTTCTGCGCGACCAGAAATGCCTCAATCGAGCACGGCAGTTGCGCGGCGATTGGCTTTCCATTGGCGGTGACAACCGGATTCATGGCTTCACAAAACCATTCGAGGCGCTGTTGAAAATGATGTCGTCTTTGTCACCAAATTTTTGGTCAGGGCCAGCCGAGCGAACAATGAAATTTGTCTGCGCTACAATTTTGATTTGATATGGAGTATGCCACACGTCCAATAGTTCTCCTTGAGAATTTATCGGATTGAAAAAAAGATTTGTAGTCAATCCTGTTGCAAATGCAAAGCCACATGAAAAATATAACTCGTTGGTTGAAATATGAATTGTGTCGTTTGTTGGGTTGTTTTCATTGCGAATCTTAAATGCACTGGCCAAGACACTGACATCGTGACGTGCATAATGTATCGCTGCATCTTTCGGCCCGCCTCTGGTTTTGGCGAAAAAAGGCAAAAGCAGAACTAAAGTAAATAATACAGAGGGAAATACGACCAGCAAAATCAGAATTCGTTTCATAATTTCACGCTGTCAGCGCCGCGTCCCAATCCTTCCACACCGGTTCGTAACCGAGCTTGCGGATCAATTCCGCCACTTCGCCGGCGGAGCGTTCGTTGCCGCGCATAAATCTATTCTTCCAAAAGCGCTTCCACCTTTTGCTGCAAGGCGGGCAGTCTGTTTTGCACCACGTCCCAGACGAGTTCTTCGTCCACGTTGTCGTAGCCGTGGACAATCCGGTTGCGCATTCCGATGATTTTTCGCAGTCCAGGAAAGTTTTCAGCCAGCGCGGGGTCGGCCTCCTCCAATCTCGCAAACGCTTCCCCGATGATTCCAAGTTTGCGCTCGACGGCCGAGCGGAACATATCGTCGGCGAGATAATCGGAAAAGTTTTTCCCCGAGGCGAAGCGTCCGGCGGCGGCGCAGCAATCAGCAATGTCGCGCAGCCGTTTTTTGGCCTCATTTTTCATAGACGATCTGCCGGGTGGCTTCCACGGAGGCGCGAAAATAGGGGTTGCGGATCATCCGCTCGGTGAGCAAATCCACCTTGCGTCCAAGCAACTGCTCCAGCGCGTCGGCAAAATCCAAGAACGCATCCGCATAACCAGCATAGCCTGTGCGGGCGAACTGCACGATGAAATCAAGGTCGCTCCGTTCAGGTTGAAAGTCGCCGCGCGCCGCCGAACCAAAAAGATCAAGCCGCCGAACTTCGTGCCGCCGGCACAAATCGGCAATGCCCGTTTTCTTTTGTTCGATGAGCGCAATCACAGCGCAACTATATCACAAAGGGATAAACCGATGCAACCGGCGCACGGCGTGGTAAATTTTCAAGCCGTCAGTGCCGAGTCCCAATCCTTCCAAACCGGTTCGTAACCGAGCTTGCGGATCAATTCCGCCACTTCGCCGGCGGAACGTTCGTCGGCGATGCTGAATTGTCCCGTCGCGTTCGTCGCGCGGTTCGGCTGCGGCGCCCATTCGCTGGAACCGGACGCCAGTTCCACAATCCGGCCGCGCACGGTTTGATGCAACTTTTCCTTGCCCGCGCCGGTGTAGCCGCCCGGCTCGGTGTGGCTGCCCGCACTCATCAGCGTCACGCCCAGCGGAACCAGCCCGTCGCGCAGCTTCGCCGATTCGCGCGTCGAGAGCACGATGCCCACGTCCGGGAACATGATGCGTAGCGCGCAGACGAGTTGCGCCAGTTCGCGGTCGCTGATGTGCGTGAGCGGCTGGAATTCGCCGGCGCATGGACGCAGCCGCACCGTGGAAATCGTCAGCGCCGCCTTCCAGCAGTTTCGCAGCAGATAATCCGCGTGCGCCGCCGCGCAAATCGCCTCGTAACGCCAGTCGGCCAGCCCGTAAAGCGGGCTGATGCCAAGCCGGCGGAACCCGGCGGCGTAGGCGCGCTCCGGCGTTTCAAGCCGCCAGTCGAAATTCCGTTTCGGCCCGGCGGTGTGCATCTCGGCATAGACTTTGCGGTCGTAGGTTTCCTGGTAAACCACCAGCCCGTCCGCGCCCGCCGCGACGAGCGGAAGATAATCCGCCGTTTCCATCGGCCCGACTTCGAGCGAAATTCCCGGCCAGTCGGCGTGCAGCGCGGCGATGCAGTCGCGCAGATAATTGTTGGAGACAAATTTCGGATGTTCGCCCGCGACGAGTAAAATGTTGCGGAAACCCTGTTTTTTCAGCTCCCGCGCCTCCTGCCGCACTTCGTCGAGCGACAGCGTGACGCGCAGAATCGGATTGTCGCGCGAAAAACCGCAATACGAGCAGTTGTTAACGCACTCGTTGGACAGGTAGAGCGGCGCGAACAGGCGGATCACCTTGCCGAACCGCTGCTGGGTCATCGCCTGCGAGCGCCGGCCCATGTGCTCCAGCAATCCGGCCGCCGCGGGCGAAATCAGGTTGGCGAAATCGGCCAGTGACAATTTTGATCTCGCCATGCTTTCGCGCACCGACGCAGCGCCGGCATCCAGCGACCGTTTCACCAGCGTCGGCAGCGGCAACGAATTGAATTCAGCGACAAAACTCACGCAAACAAGTTACCAGAGCGGCGGGCAAAGTCGAGACGCGCCCAATCTTCACCATTCGGGCGTTTCATACGCGCCGAGGTCGGGCGCAGTGCCGGAAAAGGTTTCGCCGATGTTCACGCCTTTGTTGACGAGACGTCCGGTCGGCACGGGACGCAGAAACGGGGATTCGGGCAGACTGCCGTCGTCGCGTCGCGGCGCGAGCGCAAAAGCGGCGTTCGTGCTCAACAGGTCAGTGGCGCTAGTTATGGGATTGGTGATGATCAGCCAACTGTTGTTGGTCAACAGTGACCCGTTGCGGAACGAATCCGCGCTGTGTCCGGCTATGGACAAATTATTGCGGACGATATGGACGCTGACCATGGGCGCGTTGGTCGAGTCATGGTTCAGATTGAAATTCGCGCCGCCGTTGTTCCATGCGGTGCAATTATCCAGGGTCAATCCGGCGGTGTTGTTATTCTGGTCAAAGCCGTTGACCCGGTTGCCGAACGAAACGCAGTTCAGGTAGCGATGCGGGCCGGGTTGATAATCGCCGCCCATCTTGAAGCCGTTGCCGTCGCCGGCGAAATTAGTCACGCCGAAAACATTGAACCCGTTGCTGAAGGTGATGCAGTGGTCAACCACAACCGCGTTCGTTGCCCGCCAAAAATCCCAGCCATCGTCGGAATTGTTCCAGGAACGGCAGCCGCGGAATACATTGCCCGGCCCAATGGTGAACTTGGCGGTGAACCCATCTGCGTTGCCACCATTTTTCGGTGGATCGTAATTGCGGTAGGAATCGCAATTCAAAATGAGGTTGGAACTGGCGAGTGTGGTGGTGCCGGCACTGATATTAAGGCCGGTGTCGCCGGATTCATGGATGACGCAACGCTCGACGACATTGGAACTGCCTTGAATCAGGATGCCATTGTGATTGGCGTGGACGATTTCCAAACCATAGACCTGCCACCAGTTGCCGCTGATCAGGATGCCGTGTTTGCCGCTCGGTTCTCCTGAAAAATCACATACGGGATGCTCG
>Ga0265337_1000084_pt1 | contig 45523 bp, 45 predicted proteins | sample 42122metaG_FD_192441 | JGI IMG/M metagenome (GOLD analysis project Ga0265337, IMG submission 192441) | Rhizosphere microbial communities from Carex aquatilis grown in University of Washington, Seatle, WA, United States - 4-21-22 metaG | ecosystem: Host-associated > Plants > Roots > Rhizosphere >... | reverse complement strand
CTTGCCCGAGGCTCGAAAGGCGCAGCCACCCAAAAGGGGCCGGCGTCTCAGGGCCGGAGGCAGGGCGAAACGGAACGTCAGAAAGCGCGGCCCGGCGCCGTATGGACGCCGCGATGGAGCGCCGAACGGCGCGCACCCTCAGCCAGAGGGTGCCCGCGCCGCAAGGCGTGGATTGAAAAGGATGCGCCATCGCAAGTCGGGTTTACCCGACTTGCGCTCTAAACATGCTCGATCTCGGGTAAACCCGAGATCGAGTGCGCTCCGTCCCCTCGCATTTTGCGGGGGGCAAGAGGAAGGCCCCGCACGAGCGGGGATGGGTTACGGCGTACCCGGCGCCGCTCAAATAACACGGGCGCGCAGGCGCGCCCTTTTGGAATACGGGCGGCGAAGCTTGCGCATGACCCATTTATGACAGCCGGCGCCGCCGCCACGTTGTGCACAACTGCGCCAAGCCTGCGCGCATTTTGCTTCATGCGCCGCGTATTTTTGCTTACATGAGATGCATCGAAATTTCAGGCTGAGCAGCGATGGCGCGCAAGACCATTCAGGCGGCGGGAGGCATCGTGGTGCGCGACGGCACGCACCGGCGCATCGCCGTGGTCCAGCGCAGCAAGGACGAGCGCTGGGTGCTGCCGCGCGGCAAACTCGAGCGCGGCGAAAATCCGGCCGCCGGTGCCCGCCGCGAAGTGGTGGAGGAAACCGGCCATCGCGTGAAGGTGCACGAGTTTCTCGGCGCCATCACCTACCGCGCGCGCGGCCGGCCGAAGGTCGTACAGTTCTGGCGCATGCAGGCCTACGAGCGGCCGAGCCGCGACATCATGAAGGACATCGCGGCGGTCGAGTGGCTGCCGCTCGCCGCGGCGGTACGGCGGCTTAGCTATCCGCTGGAGAAGCTGTTCCTGCGCCATGTCGGGCGCCGCATCCTCAGGCGGCGGCGACGCAAGCCGGCGCGGCACAAAACCGTCGGCAGATCCGCCAAGCGACATCACGTCAAGCGGCGCAAGAGCAGCAAGCGCGGCAACCGAAAGTCACGGCTCTAGCAAACTGCGCCGCAATCCCGCCGCAAGTCTTGCCAAAATTTAATGCGCGCGGCGGTGCCCCAAGCCATTTCGAAACGCTCCATTCACCGCGCATTCACGCGAAAAATGGAAACTTACGGCCAAGACGAACGTTATCGCTGCGAAACCCTGTCGCAGCAAATGCACCGATCGGCCGTTCAATCGGTACGGCCGAGCGAATCGATCAAAGGAGTGCGCCATGACCAAGCTGACCAAGACACTGACAGCTCTCGCGGCTGCCGCGACCATTGCCGTCGCGGCCGTGGCCGCCCCGCAACCGGCCGAGGCGCGCGGCGGACGCATCGCCGCCGGCATCATCGGCGGCCTGGCCGCCGGCGCCCTGATCGGCGCCGCCGTCAACGGCCCCTATTACGGTTACGGCCCCTATTACGGTTACGGTTACGGGCCCGGCTATTACCCCAGACCGGTCTATTACGGCGGTCCGGACTGCTACTGGAGCCCCCGGCGATTCTGGGACGGCTGGCGCTGGCACGTGCGGCGCGTGCGGGTTTGCGACTAATCGGCTCGCAGAGACTGAGCGCAAATGAATCGAAAAACCCGGAATCGTCCGATTTCGGGCTATTTCGAAAGGGGGCGTGAACCTAGACCATCAAATTTCCGACATATTAAGCCTGCTCCTTTTACAGGAGCCGGGACAGGCTTTAAGATCGTTGCAAGGCGGTCGGCCCCGGCCGACCCCGACCCTGGAGGGAATACCCTATGAAGAAGACCATTCTCGCTTTAGCAGCGGCCGCGACTATCGCCGCGGCCACCCTGTCCGCGCCGACTACCGCCGACGCCCGCTGGCGCGGCGGCGGGATTGGGCTCGGCGTCCTCGGTGGCGTCGTCCTCGGCACCATCATCGGTACCGCCATCGTCAACCATGATGGCTACTATAGATACGACGACTACCGCGATGCGCCTCAGGGCTGTTATTGGGCCCGCAAAGCATGGCGCGACGAGGATGGCAACGTCCATTACGGCCGACCGCGCCAATTCTGCGATTAATCGTCACGACGTCATCACTTCCCCCGGATGCAGTGCACCGCTTACGCGCTGCACCGCATCCGGGACACGTGTTCATCACCGCCGCATGTGGTCGAGCACCGCCGCGGTCGGCCAGCAATCGACCTTCAACCCGTTCTTCTTCTGATAGGCGCCGAGCGCCGCGCGCGTGAGCATGCCGGCCTTGCCGTCGATCTTGTCCTGGTAGAGCGTCAGCGCGGTCAGCCGCTTCTGCATCGACTCGACCTCGCTGGTCTTGAGCTGCGCGTTCTTGCTCCACGGCGTCTGGAACGGCCGCCCGCCGGCGATGCGGTCGCTCAGGTGGCCGACGAACAGCACGTAAAGATCGGAATAATTGTAGTCCTTGAGCACGTAATAATTTTTCGGCGTCAGGAAGGCCGGCCCATAGGTGCCTTCCGGCAGCAGCAGCGAGGCCTCGGCCGCCAGTTCCACGCCGGTCAATTTGCGCCCGTAGGTTGGCAGGTAGCCGCGCTTGAGCCATTCGGCGACCGGCATCATCACGCTCGGCTCGGCGATGGTGCAATCGACGTTTGACGGCACGCGCACCTCGATCGCCCACGGCTTGCCCGCCTGCCAGCCCTTGCCGGCGAGCTGCTTGGCCGCCGAGGCGAGCGCGTCCGGCACCGAATGCCAGATGTCGGCGCGGCCGTCGCCGTCGAAATCGACCGCGTATTTGTAGAACTCCGACGGCAGGAACTGCGTGAGCCCCATGGCGCCGCCCCATGACGAGCGCAAGTCGGCGCGCGGCACGCCGTCCTGCAGCATTTTCAGCACGTGCAGGAATTCATTGCGGAAGAAATCCTTGCGCTTGCCGACATAGGCTTGCGTGGCCAGCACGCGGATGGCGTCGTGCGGCTGTTTTTCGCCGCCGTAATCGGTCTCGCGCCCCCAGATCGCCAGCACGACATTGCCGGGCACGCCGAACGCTTTCTCGATGCGCGCCAGCGTGTCGTGGTATTGCGCGGCAAGCTGCTTGCCGCGCGCGGCCAGGCGCTCGAAGGTCGGCTCGCGCAGATATTGCGCCGGCGTCTGCACGAATTCCGGCTGCTGCGGCTGCTGTTCCGGCCGGCCGGGCAGCGCGAGATCGGGCAGCGAGAGATCCGGCTCAAGTCCGCGCGTGGCGGCCTCGAAGGTCGCGCGCGCGACGCCGAGCGCTTGCGCCTGCGGCCACGCCTCGGCAAGGAATTTCTGGAATGCCGCGTCGGCGGCGTGCGCGCCTTGCGCCGCCAGCAGCACGATCGCAAATAAAAGGAATGCAGCGCTGCGCAATTTTTGGCCCGGCCTCCGCGTGATGTCTGCTCAATGCCTTATAGGCGATTCTTTGCGACTAAAGCTTGCCCAGACCATCGGCAATCACGCCCCGCGTGCGTTCCGGCAGGGCGCCTGCGCGCGCCACCAGCACGAAGCGCGGCTCGGTGGCCTTGAGGCGAATCCGCAGCAGCGGCGCGTAAGATTCCGAAAAATAGAACGCCGCCACCTCGTCCGCGCGCGGAAACTCCATCAGCACCGCGCGATCGGGCACAAACGATCCGGCGAGCGGCGTGACCGTGCCACCGCGCGCGATATAGCGGCAGCCGAACGCTTTGCTGACGTCGGCCACGCGCGCGATGTAGGGCTTGAAGGCTTCCGAGTCGCGCATGCGGTGCGCGCCGATCGCGAAGGCCTCACCCGCGCCCGGCGGCGCGATCCCATCGACCAGGAACGCGCTGACTTTGGGTTTCGCTTTGAGCGCGGTCAAATCGGCGCCGTCATCGACTTGGGCGATCAGCGGCGCGCCGAAGCTCCACGGCTGCTCGAACGAAATCGCCTCGCCGTCGGCGACCAGATGACAGCCTTTCGGCAGTTGCGTGGCCGAAAGCCCGCTGGCGACGAGATAACGCATGAAACCTCACCGCGAGAACTTCTTATACTTCAACCGGTGCGGAATGATGCTGTCCTGCCCGAGCCGGCGCATCTTGTCGGCTTCGTAGTCCTGGAAGTTGCCCTCGAACCATTCCACGTGGCTGTCGCCCTCGAAGGCGAGCATGTGGGTGGCGATGCGGTCGAGGAACCAGCGGTCATGGCTGATGATGACGGCGCAGCCGGCGAAGTCCTCCAGCGCCTCTTCCAGCGCGCGCAGCGTATCGACGTCGAGATCGTTGGTCGGTTCGTCGAGCAGCAGCAGATTGGCGCCGGTGCGCAGCATCTTGGCGAGATGCACGCGGTTGCGCTCGCCGCCCGACAGCGAGCCGACCTTCTTCTGCTGGTCGGCGCCCTTGAAATTGAACAATGAGACGTAAGCGCGCGAGTTCATCTCCTTCTTGCCGACCAGGATGACATCCTGGCCGTTGGAAATTTCCTCCCACACGTTCTTTTTGCCGTCGAGCGTATCGCGCGACTGGTCGACATAGCCGAGTTGCACCGAGGCACCGATCTTGATGGTGCCGGCGTCCGGCTTGTCCTGGCCGGTGATCATGCGGAACAGCGTGGTCTTGCCGGCGCCGTTCGGTCCGATCACGCCGACAATGCCGCCGGGCGGAAGATTGAAGGTGAGATCGTCGATCAGCAGATTATCGCCATAGCCTTTCTTGAGATGGTCGAAGTCGACGACGTGCTGGCCGAGCCGCTCGGCCACCGGAATGGTGATCTGCGCCACGGTGTTCTGCTTGGCATTGGCGATCTTGAGCAGTTCCTCATAGCGCTCGTAGCGCGCCTTGGATTTCGCCTGCCGCGCCTTCGGGGAAGATGAAATCCACTCGCTTTCGCGCTCCAGCGTGCGCCGGCGCGATTCATCCTCGCGGCCTTCCTGCTCCATGCGCTTCTGTTTCTGATGCAGCCAGGCGGTGTAATTGCCCTCGTAGGGAATGCCGCGGCCGTGGTCGAGCTCGAGGATCCAACCGGTGACGTTGTCGAGGAAGTAGCGGTCATGGGTGACGATCAAAATGGCGCCCGGATAATTGCGCAGATGGCCTTCCAGCCAGTTCACGCTCTCGGCGTCGAGATGGTTGGTCGGCTCGTCGAGCAGCAGCAGGTCGGGCTGGTCGAGCAACAGCCGGCAGAGCGCGACGCGGCGGCGCTCGCCGCCCGAAAGCTTGGTCACCTCGGCGTCGTCGGCCGGGCAGCGCAGCGCATCCATCGCCAGATCGACCTGGCTGTCGAGGTCCCACAGGTTCTTGGAATCGATCTGGTCCTGCAGCTTGGCCATCTCCTCGGCGGTCTCGTCCGAATAGTTGGCGGCGATCTCGTTATAGCGGTCGAGGATCGCCTTTTTGGCGGCGACGCCCTCCATCACGTTCTCGCGCACGGTCTTTTTCGGGTCGAGCTGCGGCTCCTGCTCCAGGTAGCCGACACGGGCGCCTTCGGCGACCCAACCTTCGCCGGCGAACTCGGTGTCGATGCCGGCCATGATGCGCAGCAGCGTGGACTTGCCGGAACCGTTGACGCCGAGCACGCCGATCTTGGCGTCCGGGTAGAACGACAGGTGGATGTTATCCAGCACCTTCTTGGACGGCGGGTAGGTCTTGGTCAGACCCTGCATGTGATAGATGAATTGACGGCCGTTCATTGTCCCCTAAAACCCTTTATTGACGGGCGAATCCGGCCTCGCGCGCAATCCACGCCGTCGGACGCCATGTCGGGAAATTCGACGCTGATGTAGCGGCCAGAACCCCAAAGGGCAAGCGGCTCAAACCGCCAGAACCCCTTGCGCCACGCCGGTAATTCTCTGGAAACGCTGATTTTGAAATTAATTGTCGGAATGCCGTTCCCATACCGGGTTTTTACGGATGTTCCCGCATGATCCACATCAATGAACCTGGCCGCTGGAGCGGGCGACCAAGGGACAGCGGGCAATGGACGCCCGCTTCTTGGTGGGGATTGCGTCATGGGTCGAGCCATATCAGCCATTTCGGGTTCGGCGGCAGCCTTGCTGCCCCGCCCGTTCGCCCTGCTCAAGCCGGCGCTCATGGCCCTCTGGTATGAAATGACCCGCGACATCGCCAGCCCCTACCGGCCCGAGCGCCATTACATGCGCGGCCCTGGCCCGAAATGGCGCGCCAAGCACGGCCTGCCCGCGGCCTGACACCCCCCTATCTTTTCAATTGACCGGCTCTAAATTGGCGCCGCTCGGGACTTTCCGAGCGCGCATGATCCCGAAAAGTGGGTACCGGTTTTCGGATAAGATCATGCGCAAGCAAAAGCAAATTAGGAGCTTGTGCGTATGGTTCGGGCAGCCATCCTCGACGACTATCAGAACATCGCCTTGAAAGTCGCCGACTGGTCCACGGTCAACAAGGACGTCGAGGTCAAGGTCTTCAACGCACCGCTGGGCGATGACAATGCCGTCATCAAGGCTCTGCAGGGCTTTGCCATCGTCAACATGATGCGCGAGCGGACCCCGTTCTCCCGCAAGGTGATCGAGGGCCTGCCGGATATGAAACTGCTCATCACGACCGGCGCCCGCAACAACTCCATCGACATGAAGGCGGCCACAGAGCGCGGCGTCACCGTCTGCGGCACCGGCGGTTTCGGCAGCCCGACCACCGGCATCGCCATCGGTCTGATGCTGGAGCTCACCCGCCGCATCGGCTTCGAAAACGCGCGCCTGAAGGCGGGCGCCCCCTGGCAGGTGACCATGGGCCAGGACCTGGAAGGCCTGACGCTCGGCGTGCTTGGGCTGGGCAAGCTCGGCCAGCGCGTCGCCGGCGTCGCCAAGGCCTTCGGCATGAAAGTGATCGCCTGGAGCCAGAACCTGACGCCCGAAAAGGCGAAGGAAGCGGGCGTGGACTACGTCTCCAAGGAAGACCTGTTCAGCAAAGCCGATATCGTCAGCATCCACGTCGTGCTGAGCGACCGCTCGCGCGGCCTGGTCGGGGCGAAAGAACTCGGCCTGATGAAGAAGTCCGGCTATCTCGTCAATACGTCGCGCGGGCCCATCGTCGACGAGAAGGCGCTGCTCGCGGCGCTGAGCGCCAAGGCGATCGCGGGCGCCGGCCTTGACGTGTTCGACGTCGAGCCGCTGCCGCTCAATCACCCGTTCCGCAAGATGGACAATGTCGTGATCACGCCGCATCTCGGCTATGTCAGCGAACAGAACTACCGGGGTTATTTTCAAGGCGTCGTCGAAGACATCCGCGCCTGGCTGGACGGCAAGCCGGCGCGGGCCATTCCGCCGAAATAAGCTTTAGAGGCCGAGCAGTTTCGCCGCATTGTTGTAGGCGATGTCGGCGCGCACGCCCTCGTCGAGCGGCACCGTGTCGATGAATTCGCAGCCCGGCCAGTCAAAAGGATAGTCCGCCGAGAACATCACGCGGTCGCGCCCCAGCGCATCGAGCGAGCAACGCAAGGGTGGGAGGTCGTACATGCCCGAGGTCGTCACCCAGACGTTTTCTTTGAGATATTGCGACGGCGGCTTCGGCAAATTCCAGCCATAGGGCGCCGAGCGGCTGTCGAAGCGCCAGAGCTGGAACGGCAACGTCTCGCCGAGATGGCCGAGCAGCAGTTTGGCTTTCGGATAGCGATGGAAAACGCCGCCGCAGATGATGCGCAGCGCGTGCGAGCCGGTTTCCACTGCCCAGCCCCACATCGGGCGCACCAGCACAGGGTAACCGGCGAGCACCGGCAGCGGCGCCACCGGATCGGCCGGGTGCAGATAGATCGCCGCGCCCAGGGCCGCCGCGCGTTCCCAGAACGGATCATAAGAACGGTCGTCGAGATATTTCCCGTTGGTGTGGCCGTCGATCATGGCGCCGCAAAATTTGAGTTGGCGCACGCAGCGTTCCAGCTCGTCGGCGGCGGCCTTTGGGTCCTGCATGGCAAGATGGGCAAAGCCGGAATAACGGTCGGGGCGCTTTTGTACCTCGCGTGCCAGGAAATCGTTTGATTCACGCGCCCGGCGCACCGCCGTGGCGGTATCGCGCTCCACCTGCACGCCAGGACCGGCGATCGCCAGGACCGCGCGCGCGATGCCGGTCTTGTCCATCATCTGCAGCCGTTGCTCGCCGAAATCGCTGAGGCTGGCATAGAGCTGCGCGGTCTTTTGCGGCGCCACGTCTACCATCGTCGGCCGCCAATAAGGCTCGGTGGCGGGGTCCAGGAAGTGTTCTTCGAGGGCGATCTTTTTGACCATGGCGTTTTCCTCACGCGTTTGGCGGCCCGCGTCCACCGATTTTTTTCGTTTTTACCTGTACCGCATATTGGGCTAGCGTGTACCATCATGCAAGGCGGACCGAACGCCGCGTAGTGTCGAGTTGTTGTCGATGAACCGTCACGTCACCAACGACAAGAGCCAAGTGCAGGTGATCGCGCGCGCGGCCACCATCCTGCGCGCGCTGGAAGAGGAAAACGCAGGGCTCAGCCTCGGCCAGATCGCGCAGCGCGTGAATCTGGCGCGCTCCACCGTGCAGCGCATCGTTTCGGCGCTGGAAACCGAAAAGCTGGTGATCGCGGCGACGCCCAACGGGCGGGTGCGGCTCGGGCCCACCATCCTGCGGCTGGCGGCTTCCGTGCGCAGCGATTTCATCGCGACGGCGCGGCCGTTCCTGGAGCGATTGAGCGAGGAATTGCACGAGACCGTCGATCTCTCGACCGTGAAGAAAGACCATCTGGTGTTCATCGACCAGGTGATCGGCCCGCAGCGCCTGCGCACGGTGTCGGCGGTGGGCGAGACTTTTCCGCTCTACTGCACCGCCAACGGCAAGGCCTATCTGGCCCAGCTTTCCGATCCGGCGGTCGAGGCGCTGATCGGACGCACCTACAAATCGCGCACGCCGAAGACGCTCACACGTCTCGACGCCCTGCTTGCTGATATCAAAGCGGCGCGCCGCAACGGCGTGGCGTTTGATCGTGAAGAACACACGCTCGGCATCTGCGCCGCCGGGGTCGCGCTGCAGGACCCGCTCGGCAATTCCGTCGCCATCTCGGTGCCGGTGCCGACCCAACGCTTCCAGAACCAGCAGGCCCTGATCGCCGAACGGTTGCTCGCCACCAAGCGCACCATGGAGGCGCATATGAATTCCGCCGCCGCCTAAGTTAGGCTGGTATGAGTTTCGACAACTTGCGCAAGCGTGCGTTACAAAAAGGGAGGATGCCGTGGCAAAAAGAATTCGCGGCGTGATGTTCGAAGAAAACCTCAAGAACAGCATGGGGCTGGAGTTTTACAACCTGTCCCACCGCTTCGGCTATCAGTCGCCGAACTGGCCGTATTTCGAGGACGTCAAGATCGAACGCATCCACTACATGGCGAAGTCGGGCGTGCTGTCACAGCGCATCACCACCTCGATGCACAACACCACGCATATCGACGCGCCCGCGCACGTGATCCAGGGCACGCCGTTCATCGACGAAGTGCCGCTGCCGCATTTCTTCGGCTCCGGCATCGTGGTGTCGATCCCCAAGAACAAGTGGGAGCCGATCACCGGCGAGGATCTCGAAAAAGCCTGCGGCAAGATCGTGCGCCCGCGCGACGTGGTGATCGTCAACACCGGCTGGCACAAGTTTTACGAGGACAGCGAGGATTATTTCTGCCGTGCGCCCGGCTTCGTGCCGTCGGCGGCCGATTGGTTCATCAAGAAGAAGGTCAAGGTGATCGGCCACGACACCCAGGCCAACGACCACCCGCTTGCGACCGCCATCGGCCCGCAGCGCAACGGCCCGCTGCATCCGCATCTTGAAAAGGAATACTACGAGTGGTCGGGCGGCCGCGACTGGAAGGACGACTTCCCGGAATGGGAACCGGTGCACCGCAAGATCTTTCAGGCCGGCATCATGGGCATCGAGAACGTCGGCGGCGATATCGACAAGGTCACTGGCAAGCGCGTCACTTTCGCCTATTTCCCATGGAACTGGGACCGCGGCGACGGCTGCATCGTGCGCCTGGTCGCCATCGTCGATCCGGACGGCAAATATAAAATCGAGCGCGGGAGGAAATTCTAGCGCGTGATCCCGAAAAGTGGGTACCGGTTTTCGGACAAGATCACGCGCAAACAAAAATGTAAGGGACGTAACTAAGTCGATCCAAGGAGCAGACTCTCATGCACGTCAAACGCTTTTCCGAAGCCAAGGCTTACGACGCGCCCAATCATCGCGCCTGCACCTCGCTGCGTCTGTTCGGCGCCGAGGCCGGCGGCACCAAAGGGCTCATCTGCGGGCTATCGCACTTCCTGCCCGGCGGCGGCGCCGGGCCGGACGCCTCGCCGCCCGAGAAGGTCTATTTCGTGCTGCACGGCGAATTGACCGTCATCGTCAACGGCAAGGAGACCGTGCTGAAGGCGAACGATTCCTGCGTGATCGAACCCAATGAGACGCGTGAGATCATCAATCGCGGCAATGAGGTTTGCACCATCGTGGTCGCGGTGGCGATGCCGCCGAAGTGAGGTCGTATCATGAGTGAAGCATTCCTGAAAAACCCGCTCTCCCTGTTCGACGTCAAGGGCAAGACCGCCATCATCACCGGCGCGTCGGGCGCCTTCGGCGCGCTGGCGGCCCAGACGCTCTCCGGCGCCGGCGCCAATGTCGTGCTGGCGGCGAGCAAACAGGACGAGCTGAAAAAGGTCGCGGCCGCATGCGAGAAGCTCGGGGCCAAGACCGAGATTGTACCGCTGCGGCCGAATTCGGAGGAAAATTGCGAGAAAATCGTCAAGGCCGCGGTCGACAAGTTCGGCCGCGTCGACATTCTCGTCGTCGCCTCGGGCCTCAACAAGGTGGCCAAGATCGGCGATCTGAAACCGCAGGATTTTCTCGACGTGATGGACGCCAACGTCACCCAATCGTGGCTGATGGCGCGCGCGACCGGCAAGCAGATGCTCAAGCAAGGCCAAGAAGGCAAACCTGGCGGCAAGGTGATCCTCACCTCCTCGGCGCGCGGCCTGCTCGGTCATCCGGCCGGCTACACCGCCTATTGCGCCTCCAAGTCGGCGGTCGACGGCATCACCAAGGCCTTGGGGTGCGAATGGGGCGAAAGCGGCATCACGGTCAATGCGCTGGGACCCACGGTGTTTCGCTCGCCGCTCACCGCCTGGATGTACGAGGACACCGAGCGTGCGCAGACCGTGCGCAAGGGTTTCCTGGCGCGCGTGCCGAAGGGCCGCTTGGGCGAGCCGGAAGATTTAGCCGGTCCCCTGCTGTTCCTCGCCTCGAAAGCGTCGGACTTCTACACCGGCCACATCCTCTACGCCGACGGCGGCTACACGGCGGGGTAAATCATGGCTAAGGCGCGTATCGCGGTGATCGGCGCCGGCCTGATGGGCCACGGCATCGCCCAGGTGTTCGCGCTCGCCGGCCATGACGTGACCATTTACGACTCGGTGATGGCGAGCCTCGACAGCGCCAAGACACGCATCGCCACAAATTTGAAAGAACTCGGCGACGATCAGCATGCGGTCGAGCGCGTGACCCCGGTCGCCAATCTGGTCACTGCCGTGCGGGGGGCTGACTATGTGGTCGAGGCGGTACTTGAGGATCTGCCGCTCAAGCAGAAATTATTTTCCGAGATCGAGAAACACGTGCGGCCGGATACGATACTCGCCAGCAACACGTCGGTCATCCCGATCACCAAGATCATGAAAGGCCTCAAGCGGCGCGAGCGCGCGCTCGGCACCCATTGGTGGAACCCGCCTTTCCTGGTGCCGCTGGTCGAGGTGATCGAGACGCAATGGACGTCGCCGCAGACGGTGGATTTCACCATGAAGCTGCACGCCGCCGCCGGAAAAAAGCCGGCGCATGTGAAGAAGGACGTGCCGGGCTTTATCGGCAACCGGCTGCAACACGCGCTCTGGCGCGAGGCGATCGCGCTGGTGGAGCAAGGCATTTGCGACGCCGAAACCGTCGACAACGTGATTAAGGCATCGTTCGGGCGCCGCCTTGCGGCTCTTGGGCCTTTAGAGAATGCCGACCTGGTCGGCACTGATTTGACACTGGCAATCCACAAGTTCGTGCTGCGTGACATCGACAGCCGGCCCGGTCCTTCGCCCTATCTGAAAAAACTGGTGAAAGCCGGCAAGCTCGGCTTCAAATCGGGGGAAGGCTTCCGCAAGTGGAGCCCGGCGCAGCAGCAGGCATTACGGCTGAAAGTGTTGCAGCATCTTAAAAACGCGCGCGCCCAAGACCGCTAAAGTCGTTTGAGGTTCGCGCATTGGAGGAGACGATGACCGACATCAAGACGATCTCTCGCCGCACTCTGGTCAAGACAGGCATCGGCGCACTCGCCGCTCCCGCCGTGCTGCGCGTGCTGCCGGCGCAAGCGCAGTCGCAGGTGATCAAGATCGGCCATGTCAGCCCCAAAACAGGTCCGCTCGCCGGCTTCGGCGAGGCCGACGGCTACATCCTCGAGCAGGTGCGCGGCATCCTGAGCAAGGGGCTCGTCAACGGCGGCAAGACCTACAAGGTCGAGATCATCTCCAAGGACAGCCAGTCGAACGCCAGCCGCGCCTCCGAGGTGGCGTCCGAATTGATCCTCGGCGACAAGGTCAACCTGATCGTCGCCTCGGCCACGCCCGACACCACCAATCCGGTTTCCGACCAGGCCGAAGTCAACGAGGTGCCCTGCATCACCACCAATTGCCCGTGGCAGCCTTATTTCTTCGGCCGCAAGGGCGACCCGAAGAAGGGCTTCACCTGGACCTATCATTTCTTCTGGGGCCTGGAAGACGTGATCGCCGCCTTCCTGGCGCTGTGGGATGACTTGCCGACCAACAAAGTGGTCGGCGGGCTGTTCCCCAACGACGCCGACGGCAATGCCTGGGGCGATGCCAACATCGGGTTCCCGCCGGCGCTTGCCAAGGGCGGGTTCAAGCTCGTTGACCCCGGCCGTTATCAGCTCATGAACAACGATTTCACCTCGCAGATTTCCGCGTTCAAGGCGGCGGGCGCCGAGATCGTCACCGGCAACATGATCCCGCCCGACTTCGCGACCTTTTGGTCGCAGGCGGCGCAGCAGGGCTTCAAGCCGAAGATCGTCACCATCGGCAAGGCGCTACTGTTCCCCTCGGTCATCGACTCGCTGGGCGAGCGCGGCAATGGGCTCACCAGCGAAATCTGGTGGACGCCGCATCATCCGTACAAGTCGGGCCTCACCGGCCAGAGCGCCCAGCAGCTCACCGACGGCTACACCAAGGCGACCAACCGGCCGTGGACGCAGCCGATCGGATTCCAGCACGCGTTGTTCGAAGTGGCGATCGACGTGCTCAAGCGCGCCAAAAACTTGACCGATCCGAAATCGATCCTGGAGTCGATCGTGGCGACCAACTACCAGTCGATGGTCGGGCCGATCCATTGGACCGGGGCGCCGGTGAAGAACGTCACCAAGACCGCGCTGGTCGCCGGGCAGTGGCAACGCAAGGCCGGAAAATCCGACCTGGTCATCACCACCAACAAAACCGCGCCGAATATCCCGCTCGGAGGCAAGTTGCAGCCGATCGGCTGACGCATCGACGCCATGGCCCCGATCCTCGCGCTGGAAAATATCTCAAAGCGGTTCGGGGCCGTGGTGGTGGCCGATAGCGTCGACCTCGCGCTCGCCGAGGGCGAAGCGCTCGGAATCATCGGGCCGAACGGCGCCGGCAAGACCACGCTGTTCGGCATCGCCACCGGCACGGTCGCGCCCGACGCCGGCCGCGTCACCTTCGCCGGCGAGGACATCACCCGCCTGCCGCCCGAGCGGCGCTGCCGCAAGGGCATTGCGCGCTCGTTCCAGGTGCCGCAGCCGTTTTCCGGCATGACCGTGTTCGAGAACGTGGTGGTGGCGGCGGCTTTCGCAGGGAGCGCCCGCGAGGCGTCGGTCTACGACGCTTGCGCCGACCTGCTCGATCGCTGCGGGCTCGCCGACAAGGCGAATAAGCGCGCCGGCGGCCTCACTTTGCTTGATCGCAAGCGGCTGGAGCTCGCGCGCGCGCTGGCGACCAAGCCGCGCGTGCTGCTGCTCGACGAGGTCGCCGGCGGGTTGAGCGAGCATGAATGCGCCGTGCTGGTGACGCTGATCAAGAACGTGCGCGCGGGCGGCGTGTCGATCGTTTGGATCGAGCACGTGGTGCATGCGCTGCTCGCCGCGGTGGACCGGTTGCTGGTGCTGCACGGCGGCAAGTTCATCGCCGCGGGCGATCCGCGTACCGTGATCCGCAGCCCGCAGGTGGCGGAGATTTACATGGGGATCGCGGCCGATGCCTGATCCCCTGCTCGAGGTGCGCGCGATCGACGCCTATTACGGCGACTTCCAGGCGCTATTCGGGGTCTCGCTGCGGGTCAATGCCGGCGAGGTGGTGGCGGTGATCGGCGCTAATGGCGCCGGCAAGAGCACGCTGCTGAAAACCATCGCCGGGCTGCTGCGTCCGAAAGCCGGCGATATTGTCTTCGATAGCGAACCAATCGGTGCAACTCCCGCCTTCGCGGTGGTCAAACGCGGCATCGCGCTGGTGCCGGAGGGGCGGCGCCTATTCCCATCGCTGACGGTGGAGGAAAACCTGCTGATCGGCGGCCAATCGCGCCGTCCCGGCCCGTGGACGCTCGATCGCGTCTACGACTTGTTCCCGGTGCTGGCCGAGCGGCGCCACCTGCCCGCCCCGGCGCTGTCCGGCGGGCAACAGCAGATGGCCGCCATCGCGCGCGCGCTGATGTCGAACCCGCGCCTGCTGCTGTGCGACGAGATCAGTCTTGGATTGGCGCCGATCGTGGTGCGCGACATCTATGCGCGGCTGCCGGCGATCGTGGCGGAAGGTCTGTCGCTGATCGTGGTCGAGCAAGACATCGCGCAGGCGCTCAAAGCGGCGCGGCAAGTCTACTGCCTGCAGGAAGGCCGCATCGCGCTGCAGGGCCCGGCACGCGTGCTAACGCGCGAGTCGATCTCGGCCGCGTATTTCGGGATGTGATGGCGATGCAATGGTTCAACGTCATCCTGCAAGGCGTGCTGATCGGCGGGCTTTACGCCATGTTCGCCGCCGGCCTGTCGCTGATCTTTGGCGTGATGCGGCTCGTGAATATCGCGCATGGCGATCTGATCGTGCTGGCGGCCTACGTCGCGCTGCTGGTGACGCAAGGCTTGGGCGTGGATCCGCTCACCTCGCTGCTGCTGGTCGTGCCGATCATGGCGGCGATCGGCTACGCCCTGCAACGCGGGCTGCTCAACTACACCTTGGGCGACGACTTGCTGCCGCCGCTGCTGGTGACTTTCGGCCTCTCCATCATCATCCAAAACGGGCTGCTGGAATTGTTCACCGCCGACAGCCGCAAGCTGCAGGCGGGCGCGATCGAGATTCAAACCTTCCAAGTGGCGCAAGGCATCTGGATCGGCGTGCTGCCGCTCATTCAGTTCGCCGTCGCGGTGGCGGTGATCGCCGGCCTGCAGGCACTGTTTTACAAGACCGCGCTCGGCCGCGCCTTCCGCGCCACCTCCGACGACCAGGCGGTGGCGCAATTGATGGGCCTCGATACCCGCCACGTGTTCGCAATGGCGATGGCGCTATCGCTGGCCATCATCGCCATCGCCGGCGTGTTCCTGGCGGTGCGCACCAATTTCGACCCGGCCATCGGCCCGGCGCGGCTGATCTTCGGCTTCGAGGCGGTGATCATCGGCGGGCTCGGCAATATGTGGGGCACGCTGGCGGGCGGCGTGATCCTCGGCGTGTCGCAGGCGATCGGGGCGCAGATCGATCCGGGCTGGCAATTGCTGGCTGGCCATATCGTCTTCCTCGCCATCCTGGCGGTTAGACCGCAAGGCCTGTTTCCGAAGGTGTCGGGATGAGCCGCGTTGAGCACGCCACCCGATCGAGCCGCATCGGCGTCACGCTGATTGCTGCGGCGTTTGTCGTGCTGGCGCTGGCGCCGTTCTGGGGCGAGCGGCAGACGCTGCGGTTGCTGGCCGAGGTGTTCACCTTCGTGGCGCTGGCCAGCCTGTGGAACCTGCTCGCCGGTTATGCCGGCCTGGTGTCGGTCGGCCAGCAGGCCTTTGTCGGCCTCGGCGGCTACTTGCTGTTCGCGCTCGTCATCCTGCTCGACGTGCATCCGATCGCGGCCATTTTGATCGCGGGACCGATCGGCGCGCTGGTCGCCGTTCCGGTGGCGGCGCTGATCTTCCGGCTGCGCGGCGCTTACTTCGCCATCGGCACCTGGGTGGTGGCGGAAGTATTCCGCCTGCTCGCCTCGCAAATCTCGGTGCTCGGCGGCGGCTCCGGCATCAGCCTGCCGGCCGCAGTGGTGATCGCCATGGCGCCGAGCCGGCAATTGCGCGAATTCGAGATTTATTGGCTGGCGCTGGCGCTGACCGCCATCGTGCTGGGCGCGATCGTAGCGCTGCTGCGCTCGCGCCATGGCCTCGCGCTCACTGCCATCCGCGACAACGAACTGGCGGCGCAGAGCAACGGCATCGACGTCACGCGCATCAAATTCATCGTCTTTGTGCTGACCGGTTTCGGCACCGCGATGATCGGCGCGTTGATCTTCCTGATGAAACTGCGCATCTCGCCCGACACCGCTTTCAGCGTCAACGACTGGACCGCCTTCGTGATCTTCATCACGGTGATCGGCGGCATCGGCCGCATCGAGGGACCGATTATCGGCACCATCGTGTTCTTCGTGCTACGCCAGGCGCTGGCCGATCTCGGCAGCCTGTACTTGCTGATGATGGGCGCGGTCGCCATCGTCGTCATGCTGTGGGCGCCGAAAGGGCTTTGGGGCCTGATCGCGGAACGCTTCGGCTGGCAGGCTTTACCGCTGCAACGGCATCTGGTGCTGACGCCGAAAACGGAACAACCGGGAGGAAAACCATGAGCGCAATTATCGACATCTATTGCCACATCTTTCCGGAGCGCTACTTCCAGGAAATGACGCGCGTGGCGCCGAAGCTGGAGAACATCGGCAAGCGGTTGCGCGGCGTTACCAAGCTGTTCGATCTCGACGCACGCTTCAAGGAAATGGACGAGTTCGGCGACTACCGGCAGATCATCTCGCTACCCAATCCGGCGATCGAGGACATCGCCAAGCCGGACGTCGGCCTGCAACTTGCGCGCATCGCCAACGATGCGATGGCCGAGCTGTGCCGCAAACACCCGAAGCGCTTTCCGGCCTTCGCCGCCGCGCTGTGCATGACCGACGTCGCCGGCTCGGTCGCGGAGGCGCGCCGCGCCGTCAAAGACCTCGGCGCCCGCGGCGTGCTGCTCTACACCAATGTCGCCGGCCGGCCGCTCGACGATCCGGAGTTCGAGCCGATCTTCGCCGCCATGGCGGAGCTCGATCTGCCGATTTGGCTGCATCCGGTAGGCACGGCTTCGATGCCGGACTACCCGTCCGAGAGCAAGTCGCGCTTCGAGATGTGGTGGTGCTTCCACTGGCCGTATGAAACCTCGGTGGCCATGGTGCGCATGGTGTTCTCGGGCCTGCTCGACCGCTATCCCAAACTCAAGATCATCACCCACCATCTCGGCGGCATGATCCCCTACTACGATGGCCGCGTCGGCGCGGGCCTGAAGGTGCTCGGCCAGCGCACCTCCGACGAGGATTATTCAAAAATCCTGCCGTCACTGAAGCGGCCGCACATGGACTATCTGCACGACTTTTACGGCGACACCGCCATGTTCGGCGGCGGCGTGCCGGCGACGCGCTGCGGCTTGGAATTCTTCGGCGCGGATAAAGTGGTGTTCGCGACCGACACGCCGTTGGGGCCGATCGCGCCGACCATCAAAACGGTGAAGGGTCTGGGGCTCTCGGCCGCCGACGAGCGCAAGCTGTTCTGTGGCAACGCCGAGAAGTTGCTGAACATGTCGTTCTAACGCGTTTATTCCGACGACCTTTCGGTCGCTTCTGACAACTTATTGGTCGTTCGCCGGCTTCTTCTTCATCTTCTTCGTCTCGGCGCTGCCAGTCACGCCCGGATTAAAGGAAGGCGGATCGCTAGCCGGAAAGCTCTCGTCGGAACTTATCGTGACTTCATCTTCCTCCGACTCGATCCGCTGGCGTTCTTCTTCGATGTGCTGCTTCGGTTTTTCCGACATGGGGAACTCCGAATTCGGTTGTCGCTCGCAACGACAACCGCCGGCACCGCAAACGGTTCCACGGACGAAGAGCAGCGGAAGCGACGATTATTCCGCCGCCACTTTGTGGGCAGCGTCCAATTTCGCCTTCACCACCACCTTGATGGCGTCGTCGACGCGGTCCTTGGCGTAGCGGATCGCGGTCGGCAGATCGGCGAGCGGGAACGTGTGGGTGTGGATCTTGGTGGCGTCGAAGCGCTTCTGCCGCATGAATGCCTCGGCGCGATGCACCGCGCTCTTGCCCTCGCCGCGGATGCCGTAGAGATAGATGTTGTTGCTCACGATATGCGCGATGTCGACCGACGCCAGATCGTGCGTGAAAGCGGCGAGGCAGACTTTGCCGCCGCGATTGACCATATGCACAGCGTCATTGACGGCTTTGCTCGCGGCCGAGCACTCGACCACGTAATCGACGCCCTTGCCGCCGTTGAGTTTCTTCACCGCGGCGACGACGTCCGGCTCCTTGCTGATATTGACCGCATAATCGGCGCCGAGTTCGAGGGCGATCTTGAGCCGGTTGTCGCGCATTTCGGTGAGGATCACCGGCTGGGCGCCGAGCGCCTTGGCCACCGCGACCGTCATCAGGCCGATCGGGCCCGCGCCGCTGACGACCACGCTTTCGCCGGCGACCAGGCCGCCGAGTTCGGTGAGAGCATACATCGCCGTGCCGGCGGTGACGACCAGCGCGCCCTCCTCGTCCGACATATCGTCCTGGATCGCGACCAGCGTATTGATGCTGTTGACCTGGTATTCGCAGAAGCCACCGTCGGTGGTGAAGCCATTGGCACGGTGGCCCTTGTCGACGTCGCCGTAATTGAGGCCGTAGTTGTGGCACGAGGTGTACATGCCCTCGCGGCAGCGCTTGCACTGGCCGCAGCCGGCGTGGATTTCGACCGCGACGCGTTGGCCGACTTTGTATTCATCGACGCCCGGTCCGAGCGCCGCCACCGTGCCCATATATTCGTGGCCCGGCGTGAAATTCTTGTTGAACGGCAAGCCGCCTTGGATCATGGCCGGCGGGCCCTGATAGATGACTTCCAGATCGGTCGCGCAGATCGCCGCCGCGTCGATGCGCACCAGCACTTCCGCGCGCTTGGGCACCGGGACCGGCTTGTCCTTAAGCGTGAGCTCCCCCGGACCGCCCAACACCCAGGCTTTCATGCTGTCCGGAATTGGAAAATCCTTGCTGGTCTTCACGCCGGCCGGTGCGTACATGGAATCCTCCAACGCGATTGCACTCAATATTGCGTATTGTCTCCCCGGAACCGTTGAGAAATATCAATTCTGGCTTTGTTCTGCGGCGCGCCGGAAGACCGTTACGACGCAGCAATGCTGTTTTGCTGCGCTCAGCCCGCAGCCGCCTGGGCGGCGCCTGCTTTCGATGTCGGCTCGCCGAACTCGGCGGACAGCGCGCGCGTTGCGGCATTGACCTCGTCGCGGATCAGGGCGACGTGCTCGTCGCTCGCGCGCATGGTCGGCGTCGATGCGCTGATCGCGCCGATCACCGTGCCGGCCTGATCGCGGATGGCAGCGCCGACGCAAATCACGCCGGGCAGGAATTCCTCGCGATCGATGGCGTAGCCGTTGCGGCGCACGACGCGCAGCGATTCGATGAGCGCCGGAAAATCCGTGATGGTGTTGTCGGTGAAACGCTTCATGCCATGAGCGACGAGGCGACGCATCTCGTCCTCGGGCAGCCAGGCCATGATGGCCTTGCCGACCGATGTGGCGTGCGGCGCGTCCACCCTGCCAAGCCTGCCGGTATCGACCCGCACCGCGTGGCGTGCTTCGCGCACCGCCAGCGTGACCACCGCATCGCCCTGCAACGCGGCGAGATGCACGGTCTCGCCGGTAGCCTGGTTGATCGCCTCCAGATAGGGCTGCGCGCGCCGCGGCAGATCGACCTGCAGACAGGCATGCCCGAGATAGAGAATACGGGCGCCCAGCGCGTAGAGCCGACGGCCCGGCACCTTGGCGGCAAAGCCGCGCTGGATCAGCGTCGCCAACAGGTGATGGCAGGTGGAAATGTTGAGGCCGGTGCGGGTGGCAAGGTCGGTGAGCGACGCCTCGCCGCCGGCCTCGGCGATGGTTTCCAGCAGAAACAGCGCGCGGTCGACCGATTGAATGCTGTGGCGGTCGCCGTCGGTGCGCGCGCGTGGCGGACGGGCTTTGACTCCCGGCCCGGGCAGAATGGTGGCGTCCATGGCTTGGTTTCTCCCTGGGCGGAAGGGAAATAGGCGGCCAGCATTGAGTCAAGGACTTTTCAGTATGGAGAACGCTGGTTTCACGTGATGAAAATGGAAAATAGTCGTCCGCGCAGCGGGTTAGCAGTCACTAGGGCGTTTATCGGCCGGGTTTGACCAGCCCCAGCTCGATCTCCATGGCGCTGCAGAGCATCTGGCCGAGGGCGATGTGCATTTCCTGGATCCGCGCCGTGGTGTCGGACGGCACCACCAGCAGATGATCGGCAAGCCCGGTTAGATCGCCGCCGCCTTTGCCGCCCAGCGCCGCGGTCACCAGCTTCATCGCCCTGGCCTGCCGCAGCGCCGCGATAATGTTGGGACTCTTGCCCGAAGTCGAAATCGCGATGGCGACATCGCCCGGCCGCCCCAGCGCCTCGATCTGGCGCGCGAAGATCTTGTCGAAGCCGAAATCGTTGCCGGCGGCGGTGAGCGCGGAGGTATCGGTGGTCAAAGCGATCGCGGCAATGGCGGCGCGATCGGTCTTGTAGCGAACGGTCAGCTCGGTCGCGAGATGCTGGGCGTCGGCGGCGCTGCCGCCATTGCCGAAGATCATCAGCTTGCCGCCGCCGCGGATCGATTTGACGCAAGCGCCTACCAGACCGACGAAGGCACCCGCCAGCGCCGCCTCGGTGCGGCGCGCGGTGTCGTGATGTTCGGCAAATTCCGCTTTAAAGAATGCTGCTAGGTCCAATTAAGCCCCCTTAATTCTTGCGCATGATCTTATCCGAAAACCGGTTCCCACTTTTCGGGATCATGCGCTACGCCGCCTCGCCGCGGAATTCCGGCACCGCGTCGCGCAGCACATTGTAGATGACCGCGCGCTCGTTGCGCGAAAGTCCCTGCTCCAGAGTCGCCACCCAGGCGCGGATCTCCTCCAGCGAGGGCTGCACCGGCTTGGTGGCGACGATGCCGGGAATACCGATGTCGGTGGTCTCCTCCTCGCGCGCGAACAGGATTTCGTGCAGCCGCTCGCCCGGACGAATGCCGGTGAACGTGATCTGGATGTCGCGTCCCGGCTCGAGCCCGCTAAGCCGGATGATGCGTTCGGCGAGATCGACGATTTTAACGGGCTGGCCCATGTTGAGCAGATAGACGGAGACCTCGCCGCTGTCCGGTCCGAGCGCATGGGTCGCGGCGGTAATGACCAGATCGCAGGCTTCGCGGATGGTCATGAAATAGCGCACCATGTCGGGATGCGTGACGGTGACCGGGCCGCCGGCCGCGATCTGCGCCTTGAATGTCGGCACCACCGAGCCGTTGGACGCCAGCACGTTGCCAAAGCGCACCGAGATGATGCGGGTGGGGCTAGTTCCGCCAGCCGCATGGTGGCCCAATTCATTATCGAGCGCCTCACAATACATTTCCGCCAACCGCTTGGTGGCGCCGAGCACGGAGACCGGCTCGATCGCCTTGTCGGTGGAGATCATCACCATGGCGGCGGCGCCGGCCGCTGCCGCCGCATCAGCGACGTTGATCGAGCCGAACACGTTGGTCTTGATACCCTCGTCCCAGTCGGTCTCGAGCAGCGGTACATGTTTGAGCGCTGCGGCGTGAAAAATCAGATCAGGCTTGAACTGCGCGATCAAACTCATGATGCGTGCGCGTTCGCGGACATCGGCAATGCGGCCGGATATCACCGCGTTGCTCTGCTTAGCCTTCAACATCTCCAGGACGGTATATAGCGCGAACTCGGAATTCTCGATCACCAGCAAGCGGGCAGCGCCGAACGTAACCAGGCGCTCGCAAATTTCCGATCCGATCGAGCCACCGCCGCCGGTGACGACGATTGACTTGCCGCTCACGAATGTCTCAAGCCGTCCGTAGTCGATCTTGACGCTGGGCCGCACCAGCAAATCCTCTACCGCCACCGGCGCCAGTTGCACCGCCGGCCCGCCCGCATCGAGCGACGGTAACTGACTCATTGTAAGGCCGAGCTTGCGCGCTCGTATCAGCAGCGCTTCCGGCCGCGCTTCCGGCGAGAGCGCCGACGGCGTCAGCACGACGCGCGTCACCACGGTACCGCGATCGGAAAAATCGGCGACCACCCGTTCGAGATCGTCGATGTCGCCCAGCACCGGGATGCCGCGGATCGTTTGGCCGCGGTCGGCCGACGACGGCGATAGCACGCCGACCGGCCATATTTTTTTGACCGCGCCGCTTTCGATCGAGCGCAACAGAACCTCGGCGTCGGCCGCGCGCCCAAGCACCAGCGTCGGCGTGGCATCGGCGATTCTGACGCGCTGGAGCGTGCGCGCATAATGGAAATAGCGGTAGGCGACGCGCGAGCCGCCCAGCAGAAACATTTGCAGGAACCAGTACAGCAGGATGGTGATCTTGCCGAAGAAAAACGTGCCGTAAACGTTGGGCGCGACCAGGACGTAATCGAGCGCGAGCAGCGACACCGCCAAAACGGTGACGGCGCGGAAAATATTGTAGAGATCAGGAATCGAGGTGAACCGCCACTTGTTGCGGTGCAGGTTGAAGATGAAATAGACCGCCGCCGCGTAGACCAGAAAGACCGGCAGGAAATTGAGACCCGGCAGCCGTTCATCCAGCGGCTGGCCCTCGAACCGGATAAAAAACGTCAGTACGATCGCCGCCGCGGTAGCGGCAATATCGTGCAGCACGATCAGAATCTGGCGCGGGGTCAGCTTCAGCAATGGCAGCCTTTCCCTGATGGCAGGAAATTATACAAGGAATTTGCCGTTTACAGTGTTTTCCGGCGGTGGGAAAGCCGCAAATTCAAGCGGACTTCCAGGGAGTTAAACAGCAACCGGCTTTGCCGGCATGACCGGCCTAGGCCGACCGCTCCTTGGTCAACAAGTCGCGCATTTTTCCCTCGCTCAGCAACTTCTCAAAATAAGCGATGGTTTGAATGAGCCCTTCCTTGAGCGGCGTGCGGGGTGCCCATGACAAAAACTTCTGCGCGCGCGAAATATCCGGGCGTCGCTGCTTCGGATCGTCTTCCGGCAGCGGCCGACGCACGATCTTCGAGCGCGCGCCGACGAGATTGACGACCAGTTTTGCGAGATCGAGCATCTTGACTGCCCATTTCGAAGGATGCTCTGCTTCGATACTACCTTACAATTCTGCAAACAACTTGGAGTAGCGGCATCGTCTCGAAATGTCGCCACCCCGCCGTAACTCCCCGTTCTAAACGTACATTTTGTGCTCGTTGGCCTTACCGCAAAACTGAATCGGCGTCAGATCGTAAACGCAACTCTCGACCAACAGTCAAAGTTACGAATCCAACAACTCCGATTGCAACTGCTCCCCACAAGGGAAATAGTTCGGTTGTAAGAAGCGCCAACGTGAACAGGAATGTCGCCTCCGCTATTATCATTAGTTGTGTATAAGTAGATGCAGATCGAAAAAGGCGATGTCGCTGCGTACTCTTTGAGTGATCTTTGATATACGCGAAAGCGATACAATACATACGCAAAGCAAAAGATCATGAGCGAGAGTCCGAAAAGAAGAAACGTCGCAAGGTGATTGGTTGATACCCCTGCTAAGCTAGCGACGTTCCTAATGCTGTCGCTTCCCACACTTTGAAACGAAAGTGCGAAAATCGCGGTCGTCCAAGCGGGAACCTGCCAAATTAGTTTATCGAAATGCTGATATTCCTCACTATACCTAGCTCGCGATTCTGTATTTGCAGTGATGCGTGAATCACGCGAGAGTATATCTGCTTCGCTTAATCCTATGCAGAACGTATGGAACTCGGCCGTTCCTTCAGTCTTTCGATCCTCAGACAGGCAGGGGCCATGCTTTACGGTATGGATCATAGAATTCGCGGACATGAAAACATTGTGGACTACGCCAGGCTGGGTAGTGAACAACTCATTCTATCGATAAATGCATATTTTGGATTGTCTGTTTGAGGACCTTTCCGCGTACGCTATCCATCCTTTTTGTACGATATAAGTTTCCCTCACCTGTTCATGATAGTGACTTCCCTGCCAACTGCCTTCAGTACTGGCTTCAGTCCGTATGTAGGCTGTGCCGTCAATTTTCTTTAGCCGGAATCGAAGTTCAGAATTCGGCATTTGATGATGCAGCGTAGAGATTCCGTGCTTTTCACGAGCCTCAACACAATCAATTTCTCTCATAACAAGGCCCCACGCTATCGTCGCCGCCGGTCACAAGGATCCGCTGTTGAAGATGCATATTCAGCCCTAGAATGACCGGCGCCGCCGCTTATGGTATCCCGCCCACGACAAGATCAACACTTTAGCACCTTCCCTGCAATGCCGATTTCATCGATGCAAAACCCCGGCGAGCCACGGTCGCAGGCTCGCTTTCTCACCACGCTGCTGCTGCTGTGGCTCGCCGGCACCGCCCTGCGACTTACTATCCTGGCGGTTCCGCCGGTCATCCCACTGATCCACGATGGGCTCAAGCTCAACGCCACCCAGATCGGCATTCTCACCGGCCTGCCTTCGATGCTGTTCGCGTTCGCCGCCGTGCCCGGCTCGCTGCTGATCGCGCGCCTCGGCATGCGGACGGCGCTGGTGGTCGGGCTCGGCGTCACCGCGATCGGCGGCGCGTTGCGCGGCGCGATCCCCGATGTGGCGTGGCTCTACGCCATGACCATCGCCATGGGAGCCGGCGTTGCGATCATGCAGGTGACCATGCCGCCGGCGGTGCGCGCCTGGTTTCCGGAGCGCATCGGCTTTGCCACCGCCGTTTACACCAATGGCCTGCTGATCGGAGAAATCCTCCCCGTTGCGTTGATGCTTCCGCTAGTGCTGCCGCTGGTCGGCGGAAGCTGGCAATGGGGCTTTGTGGTCTGGAGCGTGCCGGTTGCCGTTATCGCCGCCCTGGTGTTGGCGCTGGCGCCGGTATCGGCCAATGGACTGGCATCCGCTGCGCGCCGCCGCTGGTGGCCGGACTGGAACAGTCCGCTGATCTGGCGGCTCGGCATCATGCTCGGCACGATCAATGCCACCTATTTCGCGACCAACGCCTTCCTGCCCGATTACCTCAGGAGCAACGGGCAGAGCGAGTGGATCAGCGCGGCATTGTCCGGACTGAATGCCGGCCAGGTGCCGGCGTCGTTCCTGTTGCTCGCCATCGCCGGCCGCATCGAGCGCAAGGCGTGGCCTTACGTCGCTTGCGGGCTGCTCTGTGTGATTTCGACCGGCGGCATCGTGTTCGGTTCCGGCACCTGGATCGTGGCGGCGGCCACGGTGCAGGGCTTTGCCGCCTCAGCGATCCTCATTCTGATTCTGGCGCTGCCGCCGTTGCTGAGCGCGCCGGATGACGTGCATCGCGTCACCGCCGCTATATTCACCATCAGCTATAGCTGCGCGGTGATCGTGCCGGTCATCAGCGGCCTGGCCTGGGATCTGAGCGGCATCGCCAGTTTTGCATTTGCGCCGATCGCGATCTGCGGCATCATCCTGGTCATCCTGGCGCCCGCGATCAATCACGTTCGTCAAGCAGGGAGTTGACTGAATGCGCCCGATTCCGGTTGGAGCGAAGGGGACCTACATGCTGCGGGTGACGCCCGCGCATCTCGCCAATCAGTTCAAGGACGTCAGCCTGCCGCAGGTGTTCGCCACGCCGATGATGGTGACCGCCATGGAGAACGCCGCGCTCAACGCGGTGCGCGACTATCTCGATGCGGGCGAGAGCGCGGTCGGCACCGGCGTCAATGTCCGCCATCTGGCGGCGACGCCGGTCGGTCATCAGGTGACCGCCGTGGCCGAGGTGACCAAGGTCGACGGCCGCCACATCGAATTCAAGGTGAGCGCGCGCGACGAAATCGAGGAGATCGGCAATGGCACGCACGAACGCATGGTGGTCGACATGGCCCGGCTCGACCAGCGACTGAAGGCCAAGAAGCGGCCTTAATCATAACCCCTCGCAAGGCCCTTGAATCTGGAAATTTTCCGCAGTATGCATCAATAGCTACATTCTATATATCTATACTGATGTCTAAAACATGATAACCGGCACGCAAATGCGGGCAGCCAGGGCGCTGCTTGGCCTCGATCAGCGCGAATTGGCGCAAGCGTCGGGCTTGTCGCTGCCGACCATTCAGCGCATGGAATCCTGCGACGGCGTGGTGCGCGGCAATGTCGACTCGCTGATGAAGCTGGTCGATGCGTTCGCCGCCGGCGGCATCGAATTGATCGGCGAAGGCGCGGCGAGCAGCGGCGGCGGCCGCGGGGTGCGGCTCAAATGATGGTCGTCTACGCGCTTTACGGCGTGGCGGCGCTGGTGGTCTTGGCCCCCATCGCGATCGCGCTCGGCGCCTTACCGCGCGGCACCAGCGTGGTTTATGGCGCAAGCCTGATGATCACGTTGACGCTGGGCATGATCGCGCTGCTGAGCCTTTTCGGATATTCCGACCCGTCCTCCACCGTGATACTGCCGCTCGGCCTGCCCTGGCTGGGCGCGCATTTCCGCATCGACGCGCTGGCGGCATTTTTCCTGGTGGTGGTCAATCTCGGCGGCGCTTCGGCGAGCCTGTTCGCGCTCGGCTATGGCCGTCACGAGCACTCCCCGCAACGCGTGCTGCCTTTCTATCCCGCCTATCTAGCCGCCATGAACCTCGTGGTCATGGCGGACGACGCCTTCAGCTTCTTGGTGTCGTGGGAATTCATGTCGCTCACCTCCTGGGCGCTGGTGATCGCACATCATCGGATCAGAGAGAACGTACGCGCCGGCTACATCTATCTGTTGATGGCGAGCTTCGGCACGCTCGCGTTGCTGCTCGCCTTCGGTCTGCTCGCCGGCGCCGACGGCAATTATGCCTTTGACGCCATGCGCGCTTCACATCCTTCCGCGGCGCTTGCCGCTCTGGTGCTCGTGCTCACGATCGTCGGCGCCGGCTCCAAGGCCGGCGTGGTGCCGCTGCATGCCTGGCTGCCGCTTGCGCACCCGGCCGCGCCCAGCCATGTCTCCGCGCTGATGAGCGGCGTGATGACCAAGGTCGCGGTCTACGGTCTGGTGCGCATCGTGTTCGACCTGCTGGGGCCGCCGGACTGGTGGTGGAGCATGGCCGTGCTCGCCGTCGGCGGCATCACCGCGGTCATGGGCGTGCTCTACGCGCTGATGCAGCACGATCTCAAACGCCTGCTCGCCTATCACACGGTGGAGAATATCGGGATCATCTATATCGGGCTTGGCCTGGCACTGGCGTTCAAGGCCTATGACATGCAGTTGGCCGCCGCACTCGCGCTCACCGCCGGGCTGTTCCATGTGTTCAACCATTCCGTCTTCAAGAGCCTGTTGTTTTTTGGCGCCGGCGCTGTCCTCAATTCAACAGGTGAAAGGGACATGGAGCATCTCGGCGGGCTGATCCACCGCATGCCGAAGACCGCCTTCGTGTTCCTGGTCGGCTGCGTGGCGATCTCGGCGCTACCGCCGCTCAATGGCTTCGTGTCCGAATGGCTGACCTTCCAGGCCATTCTGCTCAGCCCGCAATTGCCGGCCTGGGGGCTGAAATTCCTGGTGCCCGCGGTCGGCGCGTTGCTGGCGCTGTCGGCGGCGCTGGCTGCCGCCTGTTTCGTCAAAGCCTTCGGCGTGAGCTTTCTCGGCCGCGCCCGCACGCCCGCCGCCGCTCAGGCACAAGAGACCGACAGCAATTCGCTCGCCGCCATGTATTTTCTGGCCGCGCTCTGTCTCGTTGCGGGAATTCTCCCCGGCTTCTTCATCGATGCGCTGGCGCCGGTGACCAAAAGCCTGGTCGGCGTCAGCATGCCGCATCAGGCCGGCGTGGAATGGCTATCGATCGTGCCGATCGCGGAAAGCCGCAGCTCCTATAACGGACTGCTGGTATTCATCTTTGTCGTGCTGTCCGGCTCGGTCGCGGCCTTCGCCATTCACCGGCTGGCCTCCGACAAGCTAAGGCGCGCACCGGCCTGGGATTGTGGTTATCCGGACCCAAGCACGGCAACGCAATACACCGCATCGAGCTTTGCCCAGCCGATCCGCCGCGTTTATGGCGCGACCGTGTTCCGCGCGCGCGAGATCGGCGAAATGCCGGCGCCCGGTTCAATGGCGCCCGCGCGCCTGACGATCGAACTGCATGACCTGATCTGGGACGCCGCATATGCGCCGATCGCCGGCTTCATCGGATACGCGGCCGACCGGCTCAACGTCCTGCAATTCCTCACTATCCGCCGCTATCTCACGCTGGTGTTCACGGCCTTGGTGCTTCTCCTTCTGGTGCTCGCGATATGGCCTTGATCCGCGATTTCGCCTTGCAAGGCGCGCAGATGCTGCTGGTGCTGCTGCTCAGCCCGCTGCTCACCGGCTTTGTGCGCAAGGTGAAAGCTCGCCTGCTGCGCCGGCAAGGCCCGCCGCTGTTGCAGCCCTATCGCGATCTGATCCGGCTGATGCGCAAGGACGTAGTGCTGGCGACCAGCGCATCCTGGCTGTTCCGTGTCATTCCCTATATTATCTTTGCCGGCACCTGGGTGGCAGCTTCGCTGGTGCCGACCTTCCGCAGCGGCTTGCTGTTTTCCTGGTCGGCCGATCTCATCGCCATCATCGCGCTGCTCGGCAGCGCCCGCTTCTTCCAGGCGCTCGCCGGTCTCGATGTCGGCACCAGCTTCGGCGGCATCGGTTCGAGCCGCGAGGTGATGATCGCCTCGCTGGCGGAACCGGCGATGTTGATGATCGTGTTCACGCTGGCGCTGGTCGCGGGCTCCACGCAACTCTCGTCCATGGCCGCCTACATGGTCTCGGGCGAAGAGGGCTTAAGGGTTTCGCTTGGCCTTGCGCTGCTCGCGCTTATCATGGTGGCGATTGCGGAAAACGCGCGTATCCCGATCGACAATCCGGCCACCCATCTCGAACTCACCATGGTGCACGAGGCGATGGTGCTGGAATATTCCGGCCGTCATCTCGCGTTGATCGATTTATCATCCGAACTCAAGCTCTTGCTCTATATCTCGGTGATCGGCTGCCTGTTCGCGCCATGGGGGATCGCCGGACCCGATGCGACCCCACGCGCCGTCGCGATCGGTCTTGCGGTCTATGTGACGAAACTCGCGGTCGGCGGCTTCCTGTTGGCCGTGTTCGAGACGGCCATCGCCAAAATGCGCGTGTTCCGGGTGCCAGCGTTCCTCGGCGCGGCACTGATGCTCGGTCTGCTCGCCACCTTGCTGCTGTTCGTCTCGCGGAGCCTTTAAGAATGCGCGGCATTACCTTCGACATCGCTCATATGCTGGCCGGCTCGCTGGTGCTGGTAAGCTTCATGCAGCTCTACCAGGACCGGCTCTACGCGCTGCTCAATATTTACGCGCTGCATGCCTTGGTGCTGGCGGCGTCGGTCGCCTGGCAGGCCTTCATCCAGGATGCGCCGCATCTCTACCTGACCGCGATGATCGCGCTGGTATTCAAGGCCATCATCATCCCGGTGGCGCTGCACCGGATCATCGTGAAGCTCGGCATCCACCGCGAGATCGAGACCGTGGTCGGCGTCGGCCCGGCCATGCTGCTCGGCATGGGGCTGGTCGCGCTCGCCATGGTGGTGATGCTGCGGGTGACCGCGGAGGCCGATCCGCTGGCGCGCGAAGATCTCGCCTTTGCGCTGTCGGTGGTGCTGCTCGGCTTGCTGATGATGGTAACGCGGCGCAACGCGGTGAGCCAGGTGATTGGCTTCATGTCGCTGGAAAACGGCTTGGTGCTGGCGGCGACCGGTGCCAAGGGCATGCCGCTGGTGGTCGAGATCAGCATTGCCTTCTCGGTGCTGATCGCCTTCATCGTGATCGGCATTTTCTTATTCCGAATCCGAGAACGCTTCGACACCGTCGACGTGCGAGCGCTCGACCGATTCCGCGGAGAGCGGCAATGATGGACGCGCTCACCGGTGTGCTGTTGATTCCGGCCGTGGCGGCCGCCCTGCTTGCGGTGCTACCCGGCTATCGGCTGACCGCGCGGCTCAATGTGCTGGCGGCATTCCTCAGCTTCGCGACCGCGGTGTCGCTGTTCATCGTCGAGCCTGTGTCGGGTCCCTATCTGCTGGTGGATGACCTCAATAAGGTCTTCATCGTGCTCACCACCTTCGTTGGCTTCACCACCAGCGCGTTCAGCGCGAGCTACATCGGGCACGAGATCGAGATCGGCCGGCTGACGCCGACCTATGTGCGCTTCTATCACGCCATGTACCAGGTGCTGATGTTCGCCATGAACCTCGCGCTGGTGGCCAACAATATCGGCCTGATGTGGGTGGCGATCGAGATGGCAACGCTCACTACCGTGCTGATGGTCGGCATCTATCGCACCCATGAGGCACTGGAAGCGGCCTGGAAATATTTCATCCTCGGCAGCGTCGGCATCGCGCTGGCGCTGTTCGGCACCATCCTGGTCTACATGGCGGCGCGGCCAGTGATCGGCGAAGGGCTCTACGCCATGGTGTGGACCGTGCTGGTAACGAAAGCCGCGCAATTCGATCCCGCGCTGCTCAACGTCGCCTTCGTGTTCCTGCTGCTCGGCTACGGCACCAAAGTAGGCTTGGCGCCGCTGCATGCCTGGCTGCCCGATGCGCATGCGGAAGGCCCGACACCGATCTCGGCGGTGCTGTCCGGCCTGCTGTTGAACGTGGCGCTCTACGCACTGCTGCGGTTCAAGATGATCCTCGCGCTCAATCCGGCGGCGCTCGCGCCCGGCCCGCTGATGGTGACCATGGGCCTGATCTCCTGCGTGTTCGCCGCCTTCATGCTGTACCGGCGGCGCGACATCAAACGCATGTTCGCCTATTCGTCGATCGAGCACATGGGCATTATCGTGTTCGCCTTCGGTATGGGCGGTCCGCTCGCCAATTTTGCCGCGCTGCTGCACATGACCATGCATTCGCTGACCAAGTCGGCGATCTTCTACGCGGTCGGCCACATTGCGCAGGTCAAGGGCACGCAAAAGATCGCCGACATGGGCGGTCTGACCGTGACCAATCCCGTGCTCGGCTGGGGCCTGGTGCTCGGCGTGGTCGCCATCGCGGGCCTGCCGCCGCTCGGCATATTCATGAGCGAATTTTTGGTGGTGAGTTCGACCTTCGCGCGCGCGCCGTGGCTTGTGCTGATCCTGGTGTTCGGAATCCTGGTCGGGCTTGGCGGCCTGTTCCTGCGGCTCAACACCATTGTTTTTGGCGAGCCGGTAGGCCCGACCGCACCGGCGCAGGCATCCTATGTGCCGATGTTCGCCCATCTCGCCATCGTGGCTATGGCCGGCATCTACATGCCGCCGGCGCTGGTCACTGGCTTCCAGAACGTCGCCAGGCTGCTGGGATAGCTCCATGGCCCTTCTCGACACCATCACGCATCGCGAAACGGTCAAGCAGCACCGGCCGTGGCCGCGCGCCATCGTCACCGACGACGGCTGGCGGCAGGCAACCGACCAACTCACCGCGGGAAAATGCACACTGCTGGGTCTGTGGGGCGACGCGGGCGACGTGCACATGGCGCTGCTGGGTGAGCGGTTCGACGACATCGCCGTGCTCAGCTACGCCTGCAAGGACGGACAATATCCAAGCGTCGGCGCGTGCCACCCGCCGGCCATCCGCCTGGAGCGCGCCATTCGCGATCTATTCGGGCTGGAAGCGACTGGCGCACCGGACACGCGCAGCTGGCTCGATCTCGGGTTCTGGGACGTGCGCCATCCACTCGGGAAAAAGCAACCCGCGCAGAAACCCGCGCCTTACGCTTTTCTACCGGCGGAGGGCGAAGGCCTGCACCAGATTCCGGTCGGTCCCGTGCATGCCGGCATCATCGAGCCGGGCCATTTCCGCTTCACCGCCAATGGCGAGCACGTGGTGCGCCTGGAGCAGCGGCTCGGCTATGTGCACAAGGGCATCGAGTCATTGATGGCCGGCGCCTCGCTTGACGACGCGGCGAAACTGGCCGGCCGCACCTCGGGCGACAGCACGGTCGCCTATGTCTTCGCGTTTGCGCAGGCGGCCGAAGCCGCGCTGCAAGTGAAGGCGCCGCCGCGTGCGCTTTACCTGCGCGCGCTGATGGCGGAGATCGAGCGGCTGGCCAACCATTTCGGCGATATCGGCGCCATCTGCAACGACGCCTCGTTCTCGCTGATGCACGCGCAATGCGGAATCTTGCGCGAGCGCACGTTGCGCGCGGCGGAAGCCTGCTTCGGTCACCGGCTGATGATGGACGCGATCGTTCCCGGCGGCGTCGCGCGCGACATTGCGGCGGACGGCGCGGCGCACGTGCAGGCCCTGCTCACGGAAGTCCGTCGCATGTTTCCGCGCCTGGTCGATCTCTATGACAACACCGCCTCGCTGCAGGACCGCACCGTGACCACCGGCATCGTGAAGCCCGACTACGTGCGCCAGTTCGGCGTCGGCGGTTATGTCGGGCGCGCGTCAGGCCGCACATTCGACGCGCGCCGTACGCCGGGCTACGCCCCCTATATCGACCTCAAGTTCGATGTGCCGGTACTCACCGCCGGCGACGTCAATGCGCGGGTCTGGATCCGCATCCGCGAGGTCGAGCAGAGCCTGGCGCTGATCGAGCAGATTTTGGCGCGCCTGCCGGACGGGAAAATTCAGGCCGCAATCAAGCCTAATGGTAAAATCTGCGAGGGCCTCGGCCTAGCGGAAGCCTTCCGCGGCGATGTTCTGATTTGGCTGCGGCTCGACGGCAAAGGACGCATCGAGCGCTGCCACTTGCGCGATGCGTCCTGGTTCCAGTGGCCGCTCTTGGAAACCGCAGTCGAAGGCAACATCGTCGCCGACTTTCCGCTCTGCAATAAATCTTTCAACTGTTCGTATTCGGGGCACGATCTTTAATGCGCAAGGCACTGTTCGAAAGCTTCATCTACGGCCCGCTCACCGAGCCGGCGCCTGCACCCGACGAAGCGGGCCTCGCCGAGCTGGCTAAAGCTGTGAACCGCGCCGCCCGTGCCAAGCTCGGGCGCTCGCTGTCGATCCGGCAGGTCGATGCCGGCTCCTGCAACGGCTGCGAGCTGGAAATCCATGCACTGAGCAACGCGTTTTACGATCTTGAACGATTCGGCTTTCATTTCGTCGCCTCGCCGCGCCATGCCGATGTGCTGATGGTGACCGGCCCGGTCACCAAGAACATGCGCGAGGCCTTGCTGCGCACCTACAACGCCACGCCCGATCCGAAATGGGTGATCGCGGTTGGCGCCTGTGCCGTCGATGGCGGCTTATTCGCCGGGAGTTATGCGGTCGCCGGCGGCGTCAAAGAGGTGGTGCCGGTCGATCTCACGATTCCCGGCTGCCCGCCGAATCCGAAAGCCTTGCTGGCCGGGCTGCTGGCGCTATTGCAGAAGGCGTCCTAGCCGCATTGACGGCCGCCGCAGTTAGACCGCCACCTTGGTGAGGAAGCCTTCGACTTCGCTGCGCAGATTGGCGGCCGCCTTTTCTACCGATTCCGACGCGGCAAGCACAGTCTGCGCCGACTCTTGGGTTTCGGTGGTGGCGCCGGCCACTTCGCTCAATACCGTGACGATCAGCTTGGCGCCGTCGGCGGCGCTCGTTACGTTTTGCGAAATCTCGCTGGTCGCGGCGCTCTGTTGCTGCACCGATGCCGCGACGGCGGACGTATACTCATCGATCTCCTGCATACGGTGGGCGATTCGTCCGATCGCTTCCACGGCCTTATCGGTCGAGTTCTGCACTTCCATGATCTGGCTGGAAATATCCTCGGTAGCCTTCGCGGTCTGCACGGCAAGCGACTTCACCTCGGCAGCGACCACCGCGAAGCCGCGCCCTGCTTCGCCGGCGCGCGCCGCCTCGATGGTGGCATTGAGCGCCAGCAGATTGGTTTGACCGGCGATATTGCGGATGAGCTTGGTGACGTCGCCGATCTTCCGCGCCCCCTGCGCCAGCGCGCCAATATCCTGATTGGTTACCTGTGCTTCATCGACCGCGACCCGTACCACTTCGGTGGTCTGGTTGAGCCGGCGTTCGATCTCAGCGATTGAACTCGACAATTCGTCGGCGGCAATCGCCGCGGTCTCGACGTTGGTTGAGGCTTCGTTCGAGGTCTGCACCGCGCTTTCGGCGCGTTTCGACGTGTGGCCGGACGCATTGAACAGGCCCGCCGCGGTCGCACGCATTTCACCCGCGCTGTCGGCCACCGTTTTCAGAAGATTTTCGGCACGTTCGCGGAACGCCGAGATCGCGTTTTCGATGACGGCGCGGCGCTCTTCCTGATGCTGCATGGCCGTACGTTGCTGCTCGGCCTGCCGCCGCTCGGTGATATCCTCGTGCGTGCCGATCCAGCCGCCGCCCTTCATGGGATGATTTGTGACCAGCAAGAGATGACCGCCCTTGGACTTGACTTCGTGCACGATGGTGCGCCCGAGTCCAACCGCGGTCAGAAATTCTTTGCGGTATTCCTGCGGATCGCGAGAGAACGTGCCCTTGGCCACCCGTTTCGCCAGCACCTCAGACAGCGTGGATCCCGGCTTTACGTCGGCCGGCGTCAATTCATACATCTTATAATATTGGGCATTGCAGACGACCAACCGCTCCGCGGCGTCGAACATGCACAGCCCTTGTGCCATGCTGTCGATGGCGGTGCGTATCTGTTCGATTTCCCGGCTTTGACGTCGGGTGAGCATAGCGCCGGTCAGACTCATCGCTAACTGGGCAACGACAGCGGCGAAGACTGCCGTGAGTGCCGTCTCGGAAATGGTGGGGATGACTGCGGCGGCCCAGACGGGAGCAAAGACAATCAGCGCGCCGAAACCGAGCGCAAAAAAGGCAAGTCCGACCAGCAGGACCAGCGACGAGGCGCCTTTGAAGCTGAGCGAGAAGAACATTCTGAGCATATTTACATTGTCCGTATCGGCCGGTCGGATTATTCCCTGCCCGGCTTTTTTTGCAGTTAATTGATGGTAAAGAAATCGTTAACGAGGCGGCTGAACGCGGAGGAGGAATTCGTGAAGCTTGTGCTGTTCCAGACCGCGCCAGGCGCCGAGATATCGCCCGGCGTGCTCACCGGGCGCGGCATTGTCGACATCTCGGCGGCGGTGAAAAAAGACTACACCCCGCAGCTGACCATGCAGGGCATCATCGATGAGTTCGAGCGCCTGCGCCCGGCGCTGGATAAGATAGCCGGTGAAGGCAATGCCGTGCCGCTGGATCGAGTGCGCCTGCGGCCGCCGTTGCCGCGCCCCGGCAAGATTCTCGCCTGCATCGCCAATTATTGGGAGCACGCCCAGCGCGAGCCGCGCCCGCTCAACATGTTCATGAAAAATCCCGACGCGGTGGTCGGGCCGGGCGACACCATCATGCTGCCGGAGTTCACCGTGCCGTGGATTTTCATGCACGAAGCCGAGCTCGCCCTGGTGATCAAGGGGCCGGCCAAGATGGTGAAGGCGAAGGACTGGAAACGCGCGGTGTTCGGCTATACCGCAATCATCGACGTGTCGGCGCGCGAACAAGGCCGCAAAACCTGGCCGGCCAGCCCGCTCACCAGCTGGCTGGGCAAATCGTTCGACACTTTCGCGCCGATCGGCCCGTGCATCGTCACGGCGGACGAGATCGAGGATCCCAACGATCTGATCGTGCGGTTCTGGAATGACGGCCAGCTCCGCCACAACTACAATACCGACGACATGGAACATCGTGTGCCAGAACTCATAGAATTCGCCACCACGGTGATGACCATGAACTCCGGCGATCTCATCGCCTGCGGCACAAATCACGAGGGTTTGGGCGCGCTGCAGGATGGAGAAACGGTGGAAATCGAAATCCAAAACATCGGCAAGATGGGTTTGAAAGTCTCCGATCCTCTGAAGAGAAAATGGGAACGCGGCGTCTATATGGGCGCGGATTCCACCAATCCCGATGCGGTGAAGCGTCACCGGCCGCAGCGCGGCCCGCCCCCGCCATGAATGGATAAACTCTTATGGATTCAGCAAAAAATGAAATCCGCGACAACATGCAGATCGATTGGGATGCGCCCATCCGCATGGACGACGGCGTCGTCCTGCGCGCGGACGTGTATCGTCCTGTCGGAAAAGGGAAATTTCCGGTCATCCTGAGCTACGGCCCCTACGCCAAGGGCCTGTCGTTCCAGGAGGGCTACAAGAGCCAATGGGCGAGGTTGACCAAGGCTGCGCCAGAGGTACTGCAGAACTCGAGCAATTCGTACCAGAACTGGGAGTTAGTCGATCCAGAGAAATGGGTCCCGGACGGATTTGCTCTGGTCCGCGTCGACTCGCGCGGCGCCGGGCGTTCGCCGGGCGATCTCGACGTGTGGTCGGCGCGCGAGGCGCAGGACCTTTACGAATGCGTCGAATGGGCCGGCACGCAGGCCTGGAGCAACGGTAAGGTCGGCATCAACGGTATCTCGTACTACGCGATGAACCAGTGGAACGTGGGCGCGCTGAAACCGCCGCACCTCGCCGCGCTGTGCATCTGGGAAGGCTCGTCCGACTATTACCGCGAGCTATGCCGCCACGGCGGAATCCTGTGCGATTTTCTGAACAGCTGGCATCCGCGCCAGGTGGCGAGCGTGCAGCATGGCGTCGGCTCGCGCGGCGCCAAGAGCTTGGTGACCGGCGAGCCGGTCGCCGGACCCGAGACATTGCCCAAAGAGGAACTTGCCAAGCATTGCGCCGATACGCCGGGCGAACCGAAGCGCCGCCGGCTGCACGATGATTACTACGCCGCGCGCACCGCCGATTTCGCCCAGATCGAGGCGCCCTTGCTGTCGGCTGCCAATTGGGGCGGCGTGGGCCTGCACACGCGCGGAAATTTCGAAGGCTGGCTGCGTGCCGGCTCGAAGCAGAAATGGCTGGAGGTGCACGGCGACACCCACTTCACGCATTTCTACAGCAATTACGGCGAGACTTTGCAGAAGCGTTTCTTCGGCCACTTTCTCAAGGGCGAGGACACCGGCTGGAGCAAGCAGCCGCGCGTCTCGCTCAATATCCGCCATCCGGGTGAAAAATTCGTGGCGCGGGCCGAGAATGAGTGGCCGCTCGTGCGCACGAAATGGACAAAATATTTCCTGCAGCCCGATGGACAAGGACTTGGCCCCGACGCCCCCGCGGCCGCGACAACACTAAGCTATGAGACGACGGGTGACGGCCTTACCTTCCGCACGCCACCGCTAACCAAGAGCCTCGAAATCACCGGCCCGGTCGCGGCCAAGCTCTGGGTGTCGTCGGAAACCACCGATGCCGACCTCTTCCTGGTGCTGCGCCTGATCGATCCGGCCGGCAAGGACGTCACCTTCATCGGCTCCAACGACCCGCGCACGCCGGTCGGGCTGGGCTGGCTGCGCGCCTCGCAGCGCAAGCTTGACCCGGCGCTGTCGCGGCCGTACCGGCCCTGGCACACGCACGACGAGGAATGGCCTCTCAAGCCCGGCGAGCCGGTCGAGCTCGACATCGAAATCTGGCCGACCTGCATCGTGGTGCCGCCCGGCTACCGACTCGCGCTCACCATCCGCGGCAAGGACTATGAAGTGGACGGAACCGATGCGGCGCTGCCCAATGCCCCCTATCCGATGAAGGGCATCGGCCCCTTTCTGCATATCGACCCGGACGATCGGAACCCCAAGATTTTTGCCTGCCGCAACGCGCTGCACTTTGCCGCCGACAAGGCGCCATACCTCTTGTTGCCGGTCGTTCCCGAGGGGTAAGCTTCCTTCCAAAAGCCTATACAGGGAGGAGCCGATCATGAGGCGCATTGCTGCCGTTGCACTGGCCGTTCTTGGCCTGTTTGTCTTCGCGGCGCCGGTCTCGGCGCAAAAATATCCGGACCGCACCGTCACCATCATCGTGCCCTACCCGGCCGGCGGGCCCACCGACCAGCTCGCGCGCGTGGTCGCCAATGCATTGTCGAAGAAGTTCGGACAGAACGTCATCGTCGAGGATGTCAGCGGCGGCGGAACGATCATCGCCAGCAACCGCGTCGCCAAGGCGACACCGGACGGCTACACGCTGCTGCTGCACAATCTACAAATCTCCGCAAACCCCTCGCTTTATAAAAACATTCCGTTTGACACGGAAAAAGACCTGACACCGGTGATGTTCATCAATCGCAATCCGCTGGTGTTGATCGGACGCAAGTCGCTCGAAGCGAATACGCTCACCGAACTTCTCGCGTTGATGAAGAAGCAGCGAATGAAGGTGGCGATTCCGGGATATGGCGCCACCGGGCATCTCGCAACCGTGCTCTTGGAAGAGCAAGCAGGCGTCAAAGTCGACCTGATTCCCTACCGCGGCGGGGCGCCGATCATGACCGATCTCCTGGGCGACCATATCGACCTGTTCGTCGGCACGCCGCAGCAGTTCTTGCAGCATGTTGCCACCGGCCAATTGAAGGCTTTCGGGATCACCGACAAGGAAAAGTCGCCGCAGTACCCAACCGCCGACAGCTTTGTAAAGCTGCTCGGACCTAAGCTTCAGATTCACTATTGGCAGGCGTTGTTCGCGCCCGCCGGAACGCCCGACGCGGTGATTAAGACGCTGAATGCGGCGCTGGAAGAAGTCGTTGTTAACGATCCGGCGATCGTTAAGATCTGGACCGACACAGGTGTCGAGGCCTTTCCGAAAAACGAACGCTCACCAGACGCCGGGCGCGCGATTATGAAGAGCGAAATCGCGCGTTGGGGCCAGGTGGTGCGCGACAACAATATTCACGTCGATCAGTGACAGGGCCCTGCTACAGCCGGCGCGTTACCGCGCCGGCAGCAAGACCTGTTCGAGCCAGTCCCACATATAGGCCGAGCAGATGCTCTGGTTGTCGATCTGGCAGTGGTGATAGCCGCCCTCGTCGCGGGTGAATAGCTTGAAGGTCTTTTGCTTCGAGCCGACGGCGTCGAAGCATTTTTGCGCCTCCGGCAAGGGTATCTGCTCATCGCCCTCGCCGTGCAGCATCAGGAACGGGCAGGTTATTTTCTGCACCACGCCGTCGAGCTTGAACGGCGCCAAGCGTTTGAGCGCGTCGTCTTGCGACGTCGCGTTCAAGACCCAGGCGATGTGCTGCGAGGCGACCGAGAGCGACGGTGTATCGGCGCGCGCCAGGCGTTCGAAACGGTCGCGCCAGATTTTCTGGTAGTCCCATTGCGCGCCCCAGGCAAGACAGCACGCAAAGCGCTGCTCGAACGCCGCCGCGCGCGGCGCGTAGTAGCCTCCCAAGCTGATCGCCATGACGCCGATGCGCTTGGCATCGACCTCGGGCCGGGAGGCTAGATAGTCGAAGGCCGGCGTCGCGTAATGTTCTGTGTCGTGACGCAGGTAAAGACCGCGAAACCGGATGCTTTCGCCATTGCCCGGGCCGTCCACGATCAGGCAGGCGATACCGCGCGCGACCAGATCGGCGACGCCCTTGAAATATTGAATCTCCTTGGTGATATCGAGGCCGTCGAAGAACACCATGGCCGGCACCTTGCCGCTGCGGTTGGCCGGTTCGGCGTGCACGTAAATCGCCGGCAGGCTGGCGCCGTCATACGGAATCTCGACGTGCTCGATGCGCGGCCGTTTGATGTGCTTGGCGGCGTCGCGAAAACAGTCCACGCCGCGCCTATAGGCGTCATTGCCTTCCTTGCTCTTCGGCTGCAGGAAGCGCTCGCCCACATGGTAATAGGCGCTGGCGCGTTGCAGATATTGCGCGCCGCTCACCTCGTAGCCTTCGGCGATGCGTACGCGGCCGCGGTCCTCGACGGTGCGCGCTTCGCGCGACCATTCGCGGAACCAGGCATCATCGTCGCCGACGACTTTCTTGAGCCGCAGCCCGACGCGATTGACCTCGCCGATTTCCGCGCCTCCCCAGGGCGCCATGTTCAGCCCGATCAGCAACCCGTGCGACCAGCGGTAATTTTCCGGAAAGTATGTGAACGACAATTCTTCCTGCGCGGCCATTCGCTCAACCCTTGCCGTTCGAGCCATCTTTGTCGGGCCGGAATTTTGTTTCCGGTTTGAGACCCTTGCGTTTTTGCTTGGCGCTGATCAAGCCGTTCTCGAGATAGCGGCCGAGCGCGGCCCGCTTGGCGGCCTCGTCCCATTGCGGCAGCCAGTCGCCGAGCGAATAGCCGAACCATGGCGGCTGCGGGCGCAACGGTTCGAAGCCAAGCTCGTTCCAGATCGCCTTGGCGCGCTCCATGTATTCCTGCTTCGGCAAGGCCAGCGGCGGCATGTCGCCCTTCATGGTGGCATCCATCAGCAGCGTCGAATCCTCTTCCTGATCGTTCTCGCGCTTGGGCCCATGGCCCTGGCCGCGGTGCGGCACGATTTGCACGTCCTCGACCGGGTTCATGCGATAGGCCATCGCCCAGAGCAGCGCATCGGCGTTGTCGGGGGAAATATCCTCGTTCACCGCGATACAGATCTTGCCGCAATCGGCCTTGAAGAACGCCGCGCCGTTGAGCGCGCGCCAGACTTCCGTGCGCGACATGCCCTTCTCAACCGTGACGATGATGACGCGCAGCAGGCCGGTGAGCGGCTCATGCAAAGAGACGCGCTTGACGCCGCGCAGACCCAGCACGTTGCGCAGATGCGCAAGAAACAGCGGCTCGTAGGCGACGCGCTTGATCACGCTTGATTCACTGGGCGCCACCTGGCTGATATAGGACGGAATGATCGGTTTCTCGCGATGGGTGATCGCGGTCACCTGCATCGGCATGTTGAATTCTTCGAGCGCCACGTGACCGTGCGACTCGCCGAACGGGGCTTCCGGCTCCAGATATTCGGTGTCGATCAGCCCCTCGATCACGAGCTCGGATTCGGCCGGCACCAGCAGGTCGACCGTGCGCGCGCGCACCACATTGATCGGCTCGCCGGCAAGTCCGCCGGCAACAGTGAATTCGTCGACGCCGATGGGGAGCTTCTGCGGACCCATGAACGCAACATAAGGCGGGCAGCCGAGCACGATGACGCAGGGCATCGGCTCGCCGCGCTTCTGGTATTTGAGATAATGCTGGTAGCCGCCGGCGCCGCCGACGCGCGTCGCCATGCGCACCACCAGCCGGTCCGGCGCCTTCAACGCCGCGCGGTAGGTGCCCATGTTCTGAATGCCGGTCTCGGGATCGCGCGTGATGACGTTGGTCGCGGTCAGCGTCGGTGCGCTGTCGAAGCCCGGTGTCGACACCGGGATCGGCAGCATATCGAGGCCGTTGCCTTCGCCCTGCAACGCTTTGCCCTCGATCACAACCTCGTGGCAAACCGCCGCGTTGACCAGCCGCGGCGCGATCGGATTGGCGATCGCGTGATCCCACTTGGCCTGGATGTCCTCGACCTTGGCGTCCATGCCGATGCTGTAGATTTCCGGATTGGCCGCGATGGCGCCGACCACGACGGGAATGTCGTATTTGCGCCCGCGCCCGTCGGTGATGTTGGTGAACAGGAAGGCCTTGCGATTTTCCTCGTCGAGGCCGCCGACGAATTGCCAGCGCACCAGCGGATGCAATTCCGAATCCTTGTCGATCGGCCGGTCGATGGTGCGCAGGAGTCCCCGCTTCTGCAAAACTTGCAGATGCTCGTGCAGATCGCGATAGCGTCGCGTGGCTTGCGTCATGTTGTCGTTCCCGCGGACCCTGTATGATTATGCCGGCTTGCGTTTGAGCAGGAAGGCCTGAAGCGCCTCCTGTACCACCTCCCCGCGTTGATTGAGAACCTTCAATTCGCGCTTCATGATCCCGCGCTCGCGGTTCGACGTTTCGCGCTTCTCCAGCACCTTGATCCTGGCATGAATGGTGTCGCCGGGCTTCACCGGTTTGGTGAACTTCAGGCTGTCGAAGCCGAGAAAGGCGATCAGCGTGTCGTCATAGAGGTGGAGCTGGAACAGCAGGCCCGCAGCGATGCCATAGACCAGCGGCCCATGCGCGATGCGACCGCCGAATTGCGTCTGCTTAGCGTACTCCTCATTGATGTGCAGCGGATTGTAGTCGCCCGATAATCCCGCGTACATGACGATATCGGCTTCGGTGACGGTGCGCGCCGGACTTTCGAATTCCGCACCGATCTCCCATTCCTCCCAGTAGAGCCCTCGCATCGCGGACTTCCTTCGTCGCAAATGAACTAGTTGATGGCGCCGTCCTCGCGCAGGGCCGCGATCTCTTTTGCCGAAAGACGCAGCAGCGTTTGCAAAACGGCGTCGGTGTGTTCGCCCAGCATCGGCGCCGGTTTTGAAATCGTGCCGGACACGCCTGACATTTTGATCGGGTTGCCGGGCAGCCGCACTTTCCCGACCTGCGGATGATCGTATTCGACGATCATCTCGCGCTCCTTGACCGGCGGTTCGGCAAAGGCGTCGTCGACATTGTTCACCGGCGCCGCCGGCACGTCGGCAGCGCGTAGCCGCGCAAGCCAGTCGGCGGCCGTCCTGGTGCGGAAGATTTGCTCGAGACGCGGCACCAGCACGTCGCGGTGTTTCACGCGGCTGGCATTATCGGCAAAGCGCGGATCGCCGGCGAGATCGGGATGCTCGAGCACCGTGCACAGCTTGCGCCAGAAGATTTCCTGCCGGGTGGCGACGACGACGTATCCGTCGGACGTTGCGAAAGCCTGCCACGGAACGGAATAATCATGTGCCGAGCCGGGCGGCTTCGGCACCTCGCCGTTGGTCAGCCACATGGTACCGATATAGGTCATCAGATGGAGCATGGTGTCAAACATCGAGATCTCGATTCGGCGCCCTTGCCCGGTCCGTTCGCGGTCGAACAGCGCGGCCAAGATCCCCTTGCTCGAATAAATCCCGCCGCTGATATCGGCGAGCGGAATACCAATGCGGACCGGCGGACGCCCGGGCTCGCCGGTGATGGCCATGTGGCCACTGATCGCCTGGATGTTGAGGTCGAGCGCCGGATAGTCCTTATACTCGCCGGCGCTGCCGAAGCCGGTGACGGAGCATTGGATGATACGCGGATTGATGCGGCTCAGCGTCGGGTAATCGATTGCGAGGCGTTCGAGAACGCCCGGGCGAAAGTTGTCGATCACGACATCGGATAGCTTCACCAGATCATAGAACAGCTGGCGTCCCGCCGCGGTTTTAAGGTTGATCACGATGCTTTTTTTGTTGCGATTGAATGTGAGGAACAATCCGCTCAAACCCCGGTAAGGAGCAACCGAAGGAATGCGGCCGAGATCGCCCTCGGGAGTTTCCACCTTGATCACCTCGGCGCCAAGGTCGGACAGCACTTGGCTGCCGTAGGTGCCGGCGATGATCTGGCCGAGCTCCAGTATTCTGACGCCCTCAAGCGGATGCGACATCGATCACAATCCCAATCCGCGCGCGATGATGTTGCGCTGAATCTCCGAGGTGCCCGCCCCGATAACGGCGAGGCGCGAATCGCGAAAGAAGCGCTGCATTGGATATTCCATGCAGTAGCCGTAGCCGCCGAGAATCTGCAGGCCAAGGTCTGAGACGGCCTTATAGGCCTCGCCGGTGTAAAGCTTGAGCACCGCCGCGTCTTGACGTGTCGCAGTCCCCTGCGACATCAGCCATGCGAATCGGTAGACCAGCGTGCGCGACACATCGAGCATGACCTTCATATCCGCGAGCTTGTGCGAGATCGCCTGGAATTCGCCGATCGGCCGTCCGAACTGCTTGCGGCTCTTCGCATAGTCGAGGGCGTATTCAAACGCCGCGGAGGCCGCGCCGGTGCGCGCGGCGGAAAGGCAGAGCCGCTCGTACCAGAGATAGACATCGACCGCGTCCCAGCCGCGATCGACCTCGCCCAGCAAGGCGGAGGCGGGCACTTTCACGCCGCTGTAGAAAACCTGCGTGGTGCCGATGGCGCGTTGACCCAGCGTCGCGATCTTGCGCACCTCGATGCCGGGTAGCTTGGTATCGACGAGAAAATTGGTGATGCCGTGCTGCTTCTTGGCGCCGGTCGATGTGCGCGTCACCAGCAGGCAATAGTCGCTGATATCCATGCCGGAGGTAAAAATCTTCTGGCCGTCGATCACATAGCCGCCATCGACCGCTTTGGCGCGGGTGGTCAGCGCAGCGGCATCGGAGCCGGATTCCGGCTCGCTAAGCCCGAAGCAGAATGAAAGCTCACCGCGCGCGATCTTGGGCAGCAACGCCTTCTTTTGCTCGGGCGTGCCGTGCTGCAGCACCGCATAGCCGCCGTAAGTAAGCGTCCGGAACAGCCACACCGCCAGCTCTTCGAAGTGCCTGCCGGTCTCTTCCAGAAGGATGGCTAGGTCGATCGCCGAACCGCCGGTGCCGCCAAAATCGACCGGGATCGCCAGGCCGAACCATCCGTGCTCGGCGAGCGCCTGGTAGGCTTCGCGCGGCGGCCGCGCCTCGTTGTCGCAGCGCGCGGCGTAGTCCGGCGGGCAGACATGATCGAGCAGCTCCTTCGCGTGCGCGCGCAACGCCTCCTGGTCCTGCGAGAAGGAAAAGTCCATTGTCCGTCACCGCGCTCGGTCGAGTTTAGCGAGTTCGAGGACGCGCCGGGCGCGCTGGGCCATGGCGTAATCCACCAGTTTTCCGTCGACGGCGATCGCGGCGGTGCCCGCCTTTTCTGCGGCCGCGAACTCGACCACCACCTTTTGATAATAGGCGACCTCGATCTCGGGCACGGCATAGGCGCCTTTGACCGGCGCAATCTGCTTGGGATGAATGACGGTGCGGCCGATATAGCCGAGGCGCGCCGACAGGCGAGAATCTGCGATCAGTCCGGTCTCATCATTGAGGTCGCTGAACACGCCGTCGAGCGGATGGATATGGCTGCCGGCCGCGCGGGTATCCAGCAGCACCTTGGAGCGGGCGTACAATAGTTCGGTGCCCTCGATCGACCAGGAGCAACCGAGGTCGGTTTGCAGATCGCCGTCCCGGGCGCTGCCGAAACAGGTTGCCGCCACGCGCGGCGAGGCCTTGATGAGGTTGAAGCAATTGTAGACGCCCAGTGCGTTTTCGATTTGCAGAATGATTTCGACCGAGCCTTGCTTCATGCCGTGCTGCGATTCATTGCGTTCGAGCGCCGCGGCGGTTTGCTGCACGTCCTCGACGTTTTCCGCCTTGGACAGCAGGATCGCGTCGAGGCCGGGACGCACCACCGCGTTCAGGTCGTCGGCGAGCAGCCCGGTGGCCGCGCCGTTCACGCGGACATAAATCAACGGCCGCGATAAAGATCCGGCCGCGGCATCGATGGTCTTGGCAACCAGGGCGCGGGCCTCGGCCTTGGAAGCGAGTGGCACCGAATCCTCGAGGTCGAGAATGACCGCGTCGGCGCCGCTCTCCAGCGCTTTGGTCATTACCCGCTCCTTGATCCCCGGAGCAAACAGAGCGGTACGCACAGGC